>Ga0316613_10003339_pt1 | contig 10009 bp, 9 predicted proteins | sample OWC_soil_day10_C_2_FD_207647 | JGI IMG/M metagenome (GOLD analysis project Ga0316613, IMG submission 207647) | Wetland soil microbial communities from Old Woman Creek delta, Ohio, United States - OWC_soil_day10_CT_b | ecosystem: Environmental > Terrestrial > Soil > Wetlands | place: USA: Ohio... | reverse complement strand
GTAGTTGCCGGTGCAGGTGACGAAGATGTCGGCCTTGTCGGCGGCGTAGTCCATGGTCACCACACGGAAGCCTTCCATCGCGGCCTGCAGCGCGCAGATCGGGTCGACTTCGGTGACCCACACCTGAGCCGAGAGGGCGCGCATGGCTTGGGCGCAGCCCTTGCCGACGTCGCCGTAGCCGACGATGACGGCGACCTTGCCGGCGATCATCACGTCGGTGGCGCGCTTGATGCCGTCCACCAGCGATTCGCGACAGCCGTAGAGATTGTCGAACTTGGATTTCGTCACCGAGTCATTGACGTTGATGGCCGGGAACTTGAGTTCGCCGCGCTCGTGCATCTGGTACAGGCGATGCACGCCCGTGGTGGTTTCCTCTGTAACTCCCTTGATCTTCTCCAGGCGTGTCGAATACCAGGTCGGGTCTGTCTTCAGCTTGGCCTTGATCGCCGCGAAGAGCACGGTGGCTTCCTCGCTGTCGGGAGTGTCGAGCACCGAGAGGTCCTTCTCGGCGCGGGCGCCGAGGTGCAGCAGCAGCGTGGCGTCGCCGCCGTCGTCGAGGATCATGTTCGAATAGCCGCCGTCGGCCCATTCGAAGATGCGGTGTGTGTAGTCCCAGTAGTCCGGCAGCGATTCTCCCTTGATGGCGAAGACCGGGATGCCTTGCGCGGCGATGGCTGCGGCAGCGTGGTCCTGCGTCGAGAAGATGTTGCACGATGCCCAGCGCACTTCCGCGCCCAGCGCGGTCAGTGTCTCGATCAGTACGGCGGTCTGGATGGTCATGTGCAGCGAGCCGGTGATGCGGGCGCCTTTCAGCGGCTGGCTGGCCGCGAATTCCTCGCGAATGGCCATGAGGCCGGGCATCTCGGTTTCGGCGATGCGGATTTCCTTGCGACCCCAGTCGGCAAGGCTCAAGTCGGCGACAACGTAATCTTTGGATTCAGCCACAGCAGTTCTCCTTAAAGCAGTGGCCGGATCGGGAGACGGGCGAGACTGATGCTGGCTGTTTTCACCCGTTTTCCCGTGCCGGCACGGGTTGGTCAGGTGAGCGCCGTTGTGGTTCCGAGCCTGAAGTTGCCATATGGCGACTTTGCAGCGCTCCTCGGATAAGACGCGGATTATACGCGGTTTCTTCGGTGTGGAAAGTGCTGCTACGTGGTCGTTCGGTGAGTCGTAGTGCGTCCGTTCAATAATGGACGTGCCCGGACCAGAGTTCGTTCAGGTCGGGGAAGTTCCATTTGGCAGGATCCTCCCGGCTGACGATCTTTTCAGTACAGCCGGGGTGCGACAGGTCGATGACTTCCGGGGCAACGCGGACATTGCTGCGTGTCGAGAAAAATACCTTGATGCGCGGAACGAGCAAGGATTTTGTGGATTGGTCAATGACAATGCCGAGACGGCCGGAATTGAGCCTGACCAATGAGCCGATCGGATAGATGCCGACGCTTTTGACGAATGCCTGGAAGATGCCCGGATCGAAATGGCCGTTGGCCCATTCCGCCATCTTGCGCAACGACTCGGCGGGGTCCCAGCCTGCCTTGTAGGGGCGGTTCGAGGTGATCGCGTCGTATACGTCGCAGACGGCTCCCATCTTGGCATAGATGCTGATCTCGGCATCCTTGAGTCCCTTGGGGTAACCGGTTCCATCGGTTTTTTCGTGATGGTGCAGTACGACATCGAAAGTCACCTCGTCGACATCGGGGCTGTCCTGCAGGAGCTTGTAGCCTTCCTCGGGGTGGCCCTTCATGATCCGGAATTCTTCGTCCGTCAGTTTTCCTGGCTTGTTCAGCACTTCCAGCGGCATCATGGCTTTGCCGAGGTCGTGCAGCAGGCCGGCAATCCCCGCCTTGCGAATCTGTTCTTCATCGAGGTTGAGTTGGCGGCCCAGTGCGATCATCAGTGCGCAGACCGCGACTGAATGCATGTACGTGTAGTCGTCGGCAGTCTTCAGGCGGGCCAGGCTGATCAGCGCGCCCGGGTTGCGCGTGACTGAATCGGAGATTTCCTCGACCAGTTTTTTCGCGTTACCGGCATCGACCGCCTTGCCCATGCGTGCTTCCTGGAACATCGAGGTGACGGCGCGCTTGGCCTGGGCGCATATTTTCGCGGCACGGGCAAGTTCGTCATGGGTCGATGTCGGGGACGTCTCCCGCTCCGCCTCCGCTGCCATGCCGAGTTCGGCTTCGACTTGCGCTTCCGACTCGGTCTCCGAGATCGCCGGATCGTCGGATGGCACGTCGTCTCCCTTGTCGCAGTCAATCCACACTTCCTGAATGCTGCTGGCGAGAATGCTCTTGATGTCCTCGGGGTCGGTGATTACGAATGAATTCCGCCAAAAAGGATGCTCCATCCATGACCCGCAGAATTCCTTGAGGTACATGCCGACGGCGAGTTGTTTGACGTGGATTTTCTTGAGCATTCGAGAATCTTGGTGCGGACGTGCCCTGCGAGATGAACTGCGCGTCTATCTTTTGAATCCCCCGAAAAAACACGCGCGATGGTTCTTCGGGAGGCGTTTACGGCCCACCTTTTATCAGAAAAACCGGTTCCCGGCTATTCGGGAATATTCGCAGGCGGGATCGTCCAGGAATCGAAGGCGACAAAAAAGCCGGCGAGGAGTTCTCGCCGGCTTCAATAGGGGAGGAGCCCGCTTACAGTCCGGCTTCAGCGCGAAGCGCCGGGGCCTTGTCTATGGCTTCCCAGGTGAATTCCGGCTCTTCGCGTCCGAAGTGGCCGTAGGCAGCCGTTTTTGCATAGATCGGGCGCAGCAGGTCGAGCGCCTGAATAATGCCCTTCGGCCGCAGGTCGAAATGCTTGCCGATCAACTCGACGATTTTTTCGTCAGCGATCTTGCCCGTGCCGAAGGTGTCCACCATTAGTGAAACCGGCTTGGCAACGCCGATGGCGTAGGCGATCTGCACTTCGCAGCGTTCGGCGAGACCGGCGGCGACGACGTTCTTCGCCACGTAGCGGGCGGCGTAGGCGGCGGAGCGATCGACCTTGGACGGATCCTTGCCGGAGAAGGCGCCGCCGCCATGACGCGCGGTGCCGCCATAGCTGTCGACGATGATCTTGCGGCCGGTCAGGCCGCAGTCGCCGTGCGGTCCGCCGACGACAAAGCGCCCCGTTGGGTTGATCAGAAAGCGGGTGTTGGCGGTGAGCAGTTCCTTGGGAAGCACCGGCTTGACGATTTCCTCGATGACTGCTTCGGAAAGCTGAGCGTGGGAGATGTCCGGTCCGTGCTGGGTCGATACGACGACGGTGTCGATGGCCACCGGCTTGCCGTCAACGTACCTGACGGTGAGTTGGCTCTTGGCGTCCGGGCGCAGCCACGGCAGGCGGCCGTCCTTGCGAACTTCGGCCTGGCGTTGCATGATGCGGTGCGCGTAGTAGATCGGCAGCGGCATCAGCGACGGCGTTTCGTTGCAGGCGTAACCGAACATCAACCCCTGGTCGCCTGCGCCCTGGTCGAGATCGAGGCCCTGACCTTCATTGACGCCCTGGGCAATATCCGGCGATTGGCGGTTGATCGCCGTGAGGATGGCGCAGCTCTTGTAGTCAAAGCCGATCTCGGAATCGTCGTAGCCGATGCGGCGGACGGCGTCCTGGGCAATTTCGCGGTAGTTGATGTGCGCCTTGGTGGTGATTTCGCCGGAAATGACGACGAGGCCGGTGGATACCAGCGTTTCGCAGGCGACTCGGCCGCGCGGATCCTCGGCCAGGATGGCGTCGAGGACGGAGTCCGAAATCTGGTCGGCGACCTTGTCCGGATGGCCTTCGCTGACCGATTCGGACGTAAAGAGAAACTCTTTGGACATGTGCTTCTGCTCCAATGAAAAACCCCGTTGCGACAGCGTGGTCGACTCTGGGGTTTGAGCAGACGACGCTTTAGCAGTATTTTGAAACACCTTTTCAGTGCTTTTTCGCCCTGCAAGTTGTCCTGATTAACTCGGCGAATGGGATAATTGTAGTTTTTCAACCGTTTCGGGTCAAACCCGTTGCGAGTAGGGTTATCAGGGTTCTTGCGTGGTTTTCGTCTTTCGTCTTCTCAGTGGTTTGCCCCTGGCCTGGCTGCATGGCCTGGGGGCGCTTGCCGGCTGGCTGTCCTGGTTGTTCTCGCCGACCTATCGCAGCAATATGCGCAATAACATGGTATTGGCGCTGGGCGGGTCCGGGGAGGCCCGGGTGCGTGCGGCGGCTATCGCGCACGCCGGACGGCAGTCTCTCGAATTGCCAAAAATCTGGCTGCGCTCACAGGGCGAGGTGGTCGGGCGCGTCGTGAAGATTTCCGGCTGGGAACTGGCCGAAGCGGCGATGCGTGCGGGCAAGGGGATCGTCTATCTGACGCCGCACCTCGGCTGCTTCGAAATAACGGCCCAGTATCTGTCGACCCATGCGCCGATTACCGTGCTGTACCGTCCGCCGAAACAACGGTGGATGCAGACGATGATCGAGACCGGGCGCGCTCGTCAGCAGTTGCATATCGCGGCTGCGGATTTGACCGGGGTGCGCGCGTTGATCAAGGCGTTGAAAAAAGGCGAGGCTGTGGGCATGCTGCCCGACCAGGCACCGAAAGTGGGCGAAGGCCGCTGGCTCGATTTCTTCGGCCGGCCCGCCTACACGATGACGCTGGCCGCCCGCCTCACCGAGACCGGGGCGGCGGTCATCATGGTCTGGGCAGAGCGCCTGCCTGGCGGCAAAGGCTACCATTTCCACCTGCAGAGTCCGACGCAACCCATCAGCGGGACGACCGAGGCGCGGGCGCTGCAGATCAACCATGAAATCGAACATCTGATCATGCAATGCCCGGAACAATACCTGTGGGGCTACAACCGCTACAAACGCCCGAGAGGCGTTGAAGCCCCTCCGGAAAAACACTGACGACATAATCGACACTATCGATGCAATTAGCCTTCTGTCTCTACAAGTACTTTCCGTTCGGCGGCCTGCAACGCGACTTCCTGCGCATTGCGCTGGCCTGTCAGGCGCGTGGCCATGCGATCCGCGTTTATACCCTCGAATGGAGCGGCGAGAAACCGAGCGGTTTCGACGTTGTAGTGGTGCCCGTGGACGCGTTCAGCAACGTCCGTCGCTACGCCCGGTTCAGCGAGTGGGTCGGGTGCGATCTCGCCAATCGCCGGGCCGATCGGGTGATTGGTTTCAACAAGATGCCGGGACTCGACGTCTATTTTGCGGCCGATCCGTGTTACGAGGAAAAGGCGCGCACGCTGCGCAATCCGCTCTATCGCCTGTCCGGTCGCTACCGCCATTTCGCAGCCTACGAACGTGCCGTGTTTGCCCCGGATAGCCGGACCGAAATCCTGCTGATCTCGCAGGTGCAGCAGCCGTTTTTCGAAAAGCACTACGGCACGCCGGCCCAGCGTTTTCATTTGCTTCCGCCGGGGATATCCCCGGATCGGCGGGCGCCCGCCAACGCAGCGGATATCCGGGCAGCGTTTCGCAGCGAGTTCGGCCTTGGCGCCGACGATCTGTTGCTCCTGCAGGTGGGGTCGGGATTCAAGACCAAGGGGCTGGATCGCAGTCTGAAAGCGCTGGCCAGTCTGCCGGAGGCATTCAGGGCGCGTACGCGGTTGATCGTCATTGGTCAGGACGAACCGTCGCTGTTCCAGCGTCAGGCGCGGTCGCTCGGTATTGCCGACCACGTCAGCATCCTGCCGGGGCGCAGCGATATCCCCCGCTTTCTGCTCGGCGCGGATCTGCTGATACATCCGGCGTACAACGAAAACACGGGCACGGTGCTGCTGGAAGCGCTGGTTGCCGGCTTGCCCGTGCTGACGACCGGCGTGTGCGGTTACGCGCACTACATCGAGGAGGCGGATGCCGGCCGGGTAGTCGCCGAACCGTTCGATCAGGAGGCACTGAACAGGTGCCTGGCCACCATGCTTGCGGACAAGGACACGCGCGCGCGCTGGAAAGACAACGCGCTCGCGTTTGCGGAAACGGCGGACATCTACAGCAACGCCGAGCGCGCCGCCGATTTGATCCTTGAGGAACGTTCGTGAGCAGGACGATCGTGCAACTCGAAGAGCCGTTCCGCTCACTGTGGGCAGGGCGCGATCCCTTTGAAGCCGTCGAGGATCTGAAAGGCGAGGTGTTCCGCGAACTCGAGGCGCGTCGCACGCTGCGTACCGTGGTTGATGGGCGCGGCTATTTTGTCAAGATCCACCGAGGCGTCGGTTGGGGCGAAATATTCAAGAATCTGGCGTGCCTGCGCATGCCGGTTCTCGGTGCGGGAAACGAGTGGCGAGCCATTCACCTGCTGGAGCAGCGCGGTGTCGATACCATGTGCGGCGTGGCGTTCGGACAGCGTGGCGACAACCCCGCGACACAGCATTCGTTCATCGTCACTGAAGAACTGGTTCCGACGATCAGTCTGGAAGACTATTGTGGTGACTGGCTGGCGAATCCGCCGCCGGTGGCGATGAAGCGCGCGCTGATCCGGCGCGTGGCGGACATGGCGCGGCGCATGCACGAGAGCGGTGTCAATCACCGCGATTTCTATATCTGCCACTTCCTCTTGCACCTGGAGCCTGCGCCGACGCCGGAAAATCTGAAACTATCGCTGATCGATCTGCATCGCGCGCAAATCCGTTCCAGGACACCGCGCCGTTGGCGTGACAAGGATCTGGCCAGCCTGTACTTCTCCGCGCTGAACATTGGCCTGACTCGCCGTGACATCCTGCGTTTTCTTCGGCTGTATTTTGACCGGCCGTTACGTTCCCTTTTGCGTGAGGAATCCGCGTTGCTCAGCCAACTCACCCGCGAGGCCGAGCGTCTGCACGAGCGCTATCTGCGCAAGTACGCCAAGGGAGCGTCCGCATGATGTTCTGGTGGTTTGATCCGGAAATGAACGGTAGCATTGCCGGGCGGGAGTTCGTCACGATGGATCAAGTCTTCGCGCTGGACGGTGAAAGAATTACCAAGGATCCTCTCAGCCGCGTACTGCGCGTCGAACGGGAGGGTACGCGCTACTACGTGAAGCTGTATGACAGCAACGGCAAGAATGCGCGCAGGCGCTGGTTTGGCTTGCGTCAGTGGCTGGCCCCGCCGCGCGTCCGGAAAGAATGGGAAAACCTTCTCTTTTTCCGCAAATGCGGGATTCCCACCGCGCGCTTGGCCGCGTACGGCATCGAACGCCGCTTTGGCGGCTTTCGGCGTGGAGCGCTGATAACCGAAGAAATCCGCGATACCACCGATCTGGCGAAAATGGCTCAGACCAAGGACTCCCGCCTGAGCGATCGGCGCTGGGTCGCCGCGGTGCTCTCACAGGTGGCATGTGCGACGCGCAGGATGCACGATGCCGGTTTCGCGCACAACGATTTGAAGTGGCGCAATCTGCTGGTAACCGATGGCGATGCGCCGAAGATCTTCCTGATTGATTGCCCATGCGGCAGCTTCTGGTGGCAGCCGTTCCTGCAGTACCGCATAGTGAAAGATCTGGCCTGTCTCGACAAGGTCGCCAAATATCACTTGACGCGCACACAACGCCTGCGGTTCTTTCTCGATTACGTGCAGCGCCGCCGGCTGTCCGGAGCGGACAAGAAATTACTGCGCAAAGTCATCCGGTTTTTCGAAGGGCGGGAATGACTGAGCAGATCACGGATATCGCCACCGTTCCGTCTCTGGACGTCGACGCACTTCGCCACCAGGGGCGGGCGCCTGCGCTGCCATTCCTTGTGCGCGGCGAGGACGGAAACACCATCGTTGTCGTTCGCCTGCTGCGCGTTCTGCCCGGAAAACGCATCGTTGGAGAGGCGCTGTGGCGCGACAAGCGTGTGCTGGTCAAGCTGTTCGTGGCTCAGCACAACAGCCGCCATTGGGAATGCGAGCGGCAGGGCGTCGGCGCCTTGCGTGCCGCGAACCTGCCGACTCCCGATGTGATTTCGGCCGGGAGGCTCGAAGGTGGCGGACATTATCTGCTGACGGAATTTCTCGATGGTTCAGAGACGTTGGCGGAGCGGTGGCACGAAGCGGAAACGCTTCCCCCTGGCAATCCGGCGTCGCTGGAAATCCTGCTGCCGGCATTCACGCTGCTCGGCCGTCTTCACTCGGCGGGCCTGCTCCAGACCGACTTGCATCTGGGCAATTTCCTTTCATGGCGAAACGATCTGTTTCTCATCGATGGCGATGGCATTCGCCATGTTTCAAAAGGGGGCAACGCTCAAGCCCAGATTCTCGACAACCTGGCGTTGTTGATCGCGCAGTTGCCTCTGGCATGGGAATCCTGCCTCGACGTGCTGGTTGCGGCCTACGCGTCGGAGCCGATTCGGTTTCGTCCCGATAGGGAAACGTTGTTGCAGGCGGTCGAACAGTCGCGGACCCAGCGCCTGAACCATTTTCTCGGCAAGACGCTGCGCGATTGCAGCCAGTTCTCCGTGCGGAGCACGACCAGCCTGTTTTCGGTTGTCGTCCGGACGGAAAAGGAAACGCTTGCCGATCTGCTGGAATTTCCGGACCAGGCGATAGCGAAGGGCGACATCCTCAAGGACGGCAATACCTGTACCGTTGCTCGGGTGATGCAAGGCGAACGCGCGCTGGTCGTCAAGCGCTACAACCTGAAAGATTTTCGGCATGCCTTGTCCCGCTTCTGGCGCCCCAGTCGGGCTTGGCACTCTTGGGTGGCGGGGCACCGTCTGGCGTTCTACGGAATTCACACGCCGGCCCCGTTGGCCATGGTTGAGGAGCGGGTCGGCCCCTTGCGCCGAAGGGCGTTCCTGGTGACCGAGTTTTGCCCAGGGGAGAGCCTTCTGCAACGCTTGTCTCCGGACCGGATTCCGGATGCGCAAGAGGCGGCGGCGATCCTGGATTTGTTCAGAACTCTTGTTCTATTGAAGATCTCACACCGCGATACAAAAGCAACGAATTTCCTTTGGCATGCAGGGAAACTGGCAGTCATCGACCTTGATGCAATGGTTCAGCACAATAGTTCGGCGGTGTTCGCGCGCGATTGGCGCCGCGATAGGGCGCGTTTCCTGAGAAACTGGCCGAAATCCTCTGTGCTCTTCCGCTGGCTTGACGCCAACCTTCCTGACGTGTGACCACTGCTTGCTATCGTGACGCGCAGGATCGACAGCGACGCGATTCTCTTGCGCCGCGTTGTCTAGCCGCTCAGGCAGCGGGAAAAACGCGTGTCCAGGCCAGCAGCAGGACGAGCGCAGCGACCGTCCATCCCGCGGTGGCCAGCAGCAAGGTCGTAGCCAGAGAGGTGCGAGTGCTCAGCACGTAGACCATCAGCAGGTAAACGGCATACGGAATCAGCGACCACAGTCCGAACAGCGCGGTTGCGCGCAGATCTGCGGTGGAGCGTTCGCTGCCGACGATGTAATGGGCGATCAGCGCGAAAGTGGGAAACAAAGGCACCAGCCCGGCGACGAAGAAATTACTGGTCTTCGACATCAGGGCGATGACCAGGACGGCGGATGCGCCGAGCAGTGACTTGAGGAATAGCGCGAACATTTCGTGCTGATTCTACCGGAGTATCGACGCAGAAATATCGCACCAGCTTGCGGAGGACATGCATGATTCAACAAATACCACAAAGACATGGTGGTTTCTTGCTTTTCCCGATTGTGTTGCCTAAGCTGAACACACAACTCTGTGTGACTGGAATGCAAGATGGCATCGAACGACCGCCGTTCGCTTCAGGACCGTCGCCGCCGGGACGCAGGCCCGCCATTCGGCTGTGCCGAGCGGCGTGTTCTTGCTGAACGGCGCCTGCCGAAGCTGGAAGAACATGCCATGTCCGATGACGAGTGGCGTGTTTATTTCGGTAGCGTAAGGAGCCGCAAGGCGGTTCCGTCGCGAACCTTCGACTTGCTGGATGATCGCTCCGCCGATATCCCGACGAAGCTCTGGAGCGACTTCTAACTCATAGAGGTAAGCCCCCGGCTCTGCCGGGGGGCTCACCAAGGTTTGACCTTTGCGACGGTCGGCGTGAATTTCTGATCTCTGCCAAGAGAAAGGAGATTCACAATGAAAGAGTACCAAAGCC
>Ga0316613_10003338_pt1 | contig 10010 bp, 7 predicted proteins | sample OWC_soil_day10_C_2_FD_207647 | JGI IMG/M metagenome (GOLD analysis project Ga0316613, IMG submission 207647) | Wetland soil microbial communities from Old Woman Creek delta, Ohio, United States - OWC_soil_day10_CT_b | ecosystem: Environmental > Terrestrial > Soil > Wetlands | place: USA: Ohio... | reverse complement strand
CGTAATACTTGTCAAACAATTCTTTCTTTCCGCCTACCATTACAGATAAGGTTCCGTCAATTGCCTTTGGCTCTCCGCCAGATACCGGTGCATCAAGCATATCAATACCAAGCTTTTCAAGCTCTGCGCCGATGGCTCTGCTCTCGGTCGGATCAATGGAGCTCATATCAATGACTACAGTTCCTGGCTTGGCACCTTCTGCAACGCCGTTCTCACCTAATACTGCGGCTCTTACATGGGGTGAGTTTGGTACCATGGTAATCACAACGTCACACTGGGAAGCTAATTCTTTTCCAGTTTCAGTAGAAGCAGCACCGTTTGAAACAAGATCTGCAACCGCTTCTTTATTAAAATCAAATACAACTAATTCATGACCTGCTTTTAACAGGTTTTTTGCCATAGGTCTTCCCATAATTCCCAAACCGATAAATCCAATTTTCATATGTTTATCCTCACTTTTTTATTCTGTTTACAGTGACCGATGGGGTCTTCCCATCTCTGCTGTGATTATAGATAAAAATCAGAGGGACTGCTATAGGCGGAATTAACGAATGGAGGGGCTTCCTTTATGCAAATCATCTATAGTTTCATTTTCATTTCATTATCATTTCATTTTATTTTCATTCCAGATGATATTTTTTCATCTTTCTCCATAATGTTGCCTTGCTGATTCCCAGCTCCTTTGCTGTTTTTTCCCGGCTTCCTCCCAGTTTTAAAAGAGTATCCTTAATTTCACCGGCTTCCAGGGGGCATGGGACTTCTGCATTTTTTATAACGGAGTCATCTTTTACCACATCAGTTACACCCCGATACATTTCATTGAGAAGATCTTCCACCGCAGCTTCGTCAAGACTCCTCTTTTCCGCCGTCAGTATCAGTCGTTCGCAAAAATTCTCCACCTGGATCAAATTACCTTTCCATGGATAATCAAGCAGTACTTTAAAGGCTCCTTTTGTCAGTACATGAAACCTGGAATAATGTTCACAGCAGTCCCTGATCGTTTCCCGGATCTTGAACTCTAAGTCCTCTTTCCGTTCTCTTAATGGAGGAATGGAGACCGCCAATCCCTCAAGAAGATAATACAGCTCTTTCCGGAAATCTTCTTTATTTACAAGCTCAGATAACGGAACCGTCCCGGTCACCATAATTCTGACCTCTGATCCGGCATACCGCTGCCCTTCTCTTCCCAGCCTGTGCTTATGGCGGATCAGCTGGTAAAGCCTGTACTGGTTTGCCTTCGTTAGAGCCTGTATATCTTCAATCAGCAGGGAACCGCCTTTCGCCTGGGCAGCTGCGCCTTTATCTCCAAATATCATGTCATACTGTGCTTCTTCTCCCAGTCCGTCACAGGAAACGTTGACAAAGGGGCCGTCTTTATGAAGACCTGAATTATGAATGCACTGGGCCAGAAGCTGCTTCTCTGTTCCCGGTTCACCGGTGATGAAAACCGCCTTTTCCGAAAGGGCATACAGCTTGGCGAGACGCAGGCAGTCCTTCATATTCCCCGATTGCTGCAATAGATCTCCGAATTCTCCCAGCGCTCCCGCTCCTCTTAACTGACTTTTTCCCTTTAACTCCAGCCCCTTATGCTGTTTTCTTTTCATGCGATGACAGGTGAGTATGGCTCCCTCCACCTTTTTTTCTATCACTACCGGCGCCACAATGGCAAATACAGAGGTCCGGCTGATTTCCATAAACAGAGAATAGGATTCTTTCCCGTATTCCAGAACCTGACGGAAGGGCTCGCCTAAAAGTTCAGGGAACACCTCACCTGCAGGTCTTAAAAGAACTTCCTCCTTCTTTTTCTCCAGAATATCTTCCATGGTTGCGTTGATATCCACAATACTTCCAGATGCATCAAGCCTTGCCACTCCGTTAAAAGAATAATCCAGAAGTGTCTCAATCTGAGCAGCATTGCGTTTTTCTACGCTCATAGCATAATCAACACGTTCTGCCATGGACAGGGCATTTCTCATGGAATCCTCTGTATTTGACAAAAACAGGGAAGGAATACCTGTCTCGCCTGCAATCCCTACAGCAGTATCTCCTCCAATGATCAAATCCACCTCATCACGGACTGCCTGTCTCGCCATATCCTCCAGGAGATCCCCTTTTTCTGCAAAATAAGTCCGCATTTCAATTCCGTAAATAATATCAAAATAAGACATGTCACAGAACATGTTTTTAAATCCCACCACGCCAAGAACCGGATTGTCCTTTTTTAGAATCTGCTTTGCCCTGCTTACCAGCAGCGCCATCTCCTGGGCAGTTATGACGATCTCCACTACAGGAATGTCGGTATACTGCTTAATGAGGGAAGCCTGAAGACCTCTTGCGATGATGATAGAGGCTCCGTTTGCAATAGACTGACGGGCTTCAGAAACCGCATCCTCTGTTTTAATTACCCTCATTTCCCCAATCTCATGGTTTTTCTCCTGAAGTATGTTATGCGCCTGATAAATCATCTCTTCTCTGGAAACAAGCAACGCAATCTTTCCCATATGGATTCCTTCCTTCTGTATATCCTGTTTGGTTCATTTTACTATAAGTAAAAGACGGTGTCCATTACAACTAATAAAACAGCCCTGGGACCATATAAAACAGTTCCAGGGCTGTTGCCTATTCTAAAACTGACTCTTTCTCCTGAGCCATCATCTGTTCCATCCGACCAATCCGTTCCTGCATTAACTCATGCCATATGGATTCATCCAAAAATGGATTAAACTCATCTGTGATCTCACCGATCAATGGCACAATTCCCACCTGATTCGTGTGAGACGGAAGGCAAATGTCTACATGGAGCTGGTCTAGCTTCTTCAGTCCATCAATAAATTCCTGCTGCAGCGAAAGAGGCAGTCCATTCTCTAACAGATATTTCCGGGACATGGTATTTAACCCCACCCCGCCGTGTATGGCACAGGTATAGATTCTCCCATTCTTATCCGTCACATCAAACATCATTGATGTGCAGCCCGGAGTGTGTCCCGGGGTTGATATGGTATGTATGGTGATATTGCCAAGTCTGACTGGCTCATTGTCTGAATAGATCTTATCCGGCTCAATATCTCCGCAGGTAAATCCATCATTTAAAATAAGATCTTTTCTTTCTCTTACAATAAATAAATCTCTCTCTCCAAGATAGAGTTCTGCTCCAGTCAGCTCCTTTAAGGTTCTGGCAGCTCCTATATGATCACTATGGGCATGAGTCAGAAGTATTTTTTTAATATCCATCGGATCAAATCCAAGCTGACGGATATTTTCCAGCATCAGATAGCAGGTTTCGTGCATGGCTGTATCAATGAGAATCAGCCCGTCACCCGTATCAATCAGATAGCAGGCTACCCAGTCATTTCCCGATACATAATAAACTCCGGGGGCCATTCTAAATGGCTCAAGATAGCTGACCCATGGAGTCCGGCAGCATCGTTCCATAAGCATATCTGGCGGAAGACTGGTTGTAGAAGTACTGTTTAGTGGCATTTCATATATCTCCTTACTTTTGTTTATTATGCAGCCTCTCCATCAAAGTACGAATAACCGGAGAAAATACACACAGAATCCCGATTATCATAAGAACGCAGGATATTGGTCTGGTGAAAAATGTAGCTGCGCTCCCTGTATACTGAAAAGCCTTTAACATATTGCTCTCCAGAGTCGGACCCAGTATAAATGAAAGAATCAAAGGTGCTGTGGGTAAACCTCCATAGCTCATTAAAATACCAATTACGGCAAATATCAGCATCATGCCACATTTGTATAAGCTTGAGGAATCAACATAAGCACTTACAAAGGAAATAACAATCAGTCCCGGATACATGTAATGGTAAGGAACCTTCAAAATCAGTGGAAAAACCCGCATTCCAAGAGCCTGTAAAATCAGAATCAAAACACCGCATACTGCAACAGTGGCGAACATGAGATAAACCACGTTTCCGCTGTTTTTAAATACCATTGGCCCCATCTCCAGTCCATGAATGGTTAAAGCTCCAATGAGAAGGGCGGTTGTAGAGTCACCCGGAATTCCTAACGCAGACATGGGAATCATGGCTCCTCCGATCGCCGCATTGTTCGATACCTCGGACGCCCATATTCCATCAGGACAGCCCTTTCCGAATTTCTCCGGAGTCTTGGAAGCATTTTTCGCACTGGAATAAGCAACCAGGTTGGACAGGCCAGAGCCCATTCCCGGCAAAAACCCGATTCCCAACCCAATTCCAAAGGAGCGAAGAATATTTACAAATTGTTCCCGGATTTCTCCTAAGGTGATGCCAAGACCCTTAATTGATTTTGTATCTACATCCGGAAGGGCTCCAAATCCTTTTCCATACTCTTCAATGATACGAGCGACTCCAAAAATACCAATCAGTACGATTGTCATTCCAAGTCCGCCCATTAAGTACATGTTATCAAATACAAATCGCGATTCCGCATCTATGGGAGAAAATCCCACTGATGCAAACAGCAGACCAATTGATGCAGAAGCCAGACCTTTAAACATATTTCCCTTTGAAATCGCAAGCACCATGGTAATTGCTACAAAACAAAGAGAGAAATACTCCCATGGGCCCAGTGCAAATGCAATATTTGCAATCTTCTGACTTAAAAGAGCACCTAAAACAGCACTGAAAAACGTTCCTATAAACGATGCAACCATACCAATTGCCAAAGCTTTGCCGGCCTCTCCCTTCTGCGACATGGGATAACCATCAAAACAGGTCGCAACAGATGAAGCAGATCCCGGAATTCCCAAAAGAACAGAACCAATAAAAGCACCGGAGCATCCTCCTACCCAGAGTGCAATCAGAAATATAACTGCACTTCCGGCATTCATACTATAGGTCAAAGGCATGAAAAGCATTACTGCCAACGTTCCTGAAAGACCTGGTATGGCACCAAATATCAGTCCCACAATGGTTGCTAACATCATAAGCATGAGATTGAATGGTGAAATTAACTGGCCAATAATATAAGGTAAAAATTCTGTCATATGATGCCCTCCTAACTAAACAACAGACCTGACGGCAGAGTCAGACCAAATGCATATACATAAATAAGATAAATAATCACTGCCGTCAAAACTGAGAACATGATTCTCCCCTTTGTTGTAGAACTGCTTCCTTTTGCAAATAAAGTGGTCATAATATACAAGATCACAGGCGTTGCAATCAGGTAGCCGGCAACCAGCATTCCGGCAATATATCCTGCTATTATAAGAAAGACAGTCACCACTTTTAACCAGCCTTCTTTCGTTAAGTAAGAAGTTCCCTCTTTTTTGTTTACAATACTTTCAATGAATATTCCTAATCCGCAGACCACAAATCCAAACGCGGCGATGTCCGGGAGCATTCTTGGCCCGGGGTATGATGATGTGACAGGAATGGAAAATGTAGTTGTCATTAAGAAAACCACAATTCCCAGAATCACCAGAACCGCTCCAGTTATCTGATCTCTTTTTCCCTTCATGACGGACTCCTCTCTTGCATGATTATTTATGTATTCCCAGCTGCGCAACTACATCATTAATTTGAACCTGTGAATCCTCTATTGTCTTGCGTCCTTCATCAAAACCCTGAAATTCCATTTCAAAGCCTGCCGGTGTTAAAGTTTTATTAACCTCTTCATTCTTTGCTGCCGCTGCATAATAATCATGAATTTTTTCTGCCAGAGCAGGATCCATATCCTTTGGTCCAACAATTAAGGCATTAAACATCTGGAAACTAAAGTCAACTCCCTGTTCAATAAAGCTTGGTACATCAGGAAGTACACTGCTGCGTCCGCCATCTTTTCCATTTGATATAACGGCTAATGCTCTTGCCTTTCCTGACTCTAAATACTGTTTGGCCTGATTGGTATTAACAAAGGCGGCATCAATACTCTTTCCTACCAGAGCAGTCAGTTTTTCTGTATCTGATCCTGCTTCTACATATTTCACCTCAACACCTGCTGCTTTAGCAAACAGACCTGTCTGAACATGAGTGGTTCCCCCGGTTTCAACACCAAACAGGATGGTCCCCGGTTTTTCCTTTGCTGCAGCCACCAGATCTTCCAGCTTCTGATATGGAGAATCAACGGAAACAACCAATACATTATTTGCTTTGTCTTTCGGTACTGCCACACCAATTACCGTAAAATCAGATGCAGCCGATTTGTTATAAATTCCCGCTGCAGTCTTAATCAGCATAGTGATATGCCACTGAGTCAGAGTTGAACCATCCTTTTTACCGGAAGCTGTTTTTTCGCAGGCAACCACACCGCCGCCATCGGTATTATTAACAATTGTAATTGTGGAACCGGAATCTTTTGCTACCTGATTTGCAAGAGTCCTCGCCATAACATCTGTTCCGCCTCCTGCTTTAGCCGGAACCTGAATCTCCACATTTTTTGCCCATTCTCCGGAATTTCCTTTTGCAGAGCTGCACCCCCCAAGTGCAGCTGCCATAATTCCTGCAAGTACTAACCCCAATACTCTTTTTTTCATATCCTTCTCTCCTTTTATAAGATTTTCACAGTTTTAAATAATAATTATTGAAAATTTTATTCAACATGATTATAATTGAGTTATATACTTATTACAACTTATTGATATTTATATTATTTCTTAAAAATATTAAGAAAAACAGGCGGGTTTTTATGGACTTACATCAAATTGAATATATCATTGCCATTGAACAGGAAGAAAGTATTTCTAAAGCTGCTGAAAAGCTTTTTCTGACCCAGTCAGCCTTAAACCAACAGCTGCTTCGGCTGGAAAAGGAGCTTGGAACACCTTTATTTGAACGCCGAAAGCACTGCATGATTCCGACATTTGCAGGGCGCTCTTATTTAGAGGCTGCTCACCAAATCGTAGATTTGAAACAGAAAACATACAAAATCATTCGTGATATCTCTGGAGAACGATGCGGAGAAATCTCTATTTCCTATACTCCGGAACAAGGATCTCTTATGTTTTCCAGCATTTATCCTCACTTTCATGCCAGATATCCGGATGTCACATTCCGAATCAAAGAAGCGCGGGTCAAAAAGATGGAGCAGCTTCTTCTTCAAAAAGAAGTTTCCATGGCATCCCTTACCTATTACAACAATCATAAAAATCCTCTTCTGGAATATCTGGATATGGAAGAGGAATTTATGGTCCTGGGACTCCCGGCTACCCACCCATTGGCTCCTCTTGCCGGAGAAAAGAGCTTTGAGACACTTCCAATCATAGATTTAACACTGCTGCGCAATGAAGGCTTTGCATTAATATCCAGAGAGACCAGAATGAGGGACATGATAGACCAGGTATTTGAATCCGCTGGCTTTCGCCCCAATATTCTATTTGAATCCTCTACCACCAAAACTGTGGTCAATATGGTCAGAAACCAGGTATGTCCTGCATTCTTTCCACAGTCCTACGTAGATCCGGATTCTCCGATCGTCTATTTCACCGTTCCTCCAAGACAATCCTGGATGCGGTGTATGGCTTATTTAAAAGGCTGCTACCTTACGGAACCAGAGAAGTATTTTATAGAACTTGCTACACTTTATACAAAAGGAAAGATCTAAAAAAGGCGCCCTCAATTTGAGAGCACCTTTAATTTTCTTCTGATCACCACAGTTCCATAACCATGAATTCCACCGTTGTCCGTTAAATCTCCCAACAGCATAGTTCCCTGGAATAAATCCTCAAGCATGGGTTTCTCCAGTTTTACTTCATTGCTGGAAAAATTCTGTGCGAATACAAATTCGAACTCCTCAGATTCTCTGGAGGTTATTTCCAGTTGGTCCGGGATGGTTCCATTTAAAATAGGCTTTATTTCGGCTTCAATCGTGAGTTTGTGAAATATATCATTGTAAAACTCCTGATTTGCATCCGCACAGACATAGTAAGCCGTTCCCTTACCCCAGGAGTTCTTTGTAAACGCCGGATATCCCTGATAAAAATCATTCGCATAAACCATTAGAGCTTCTGCACCATTTAACTCAACCAGATCACAAAGGCAGCGGCATTCATATCGTTTTCCTTCCCCTTTGGCTGGAACCATATGATTTACTTCTCCATCATACAAGGCATCTACTTCCTGACTGCGAAGGCCCAGAACTTCTTTCAGCCCATAAGGTACCCCACCAAGGAAGCAGCGGTCCGAAGCATCTACGATGCCGGACCAGTAGGTAGTCAAAAAACAGCCTCCATTCCCGACATACTGCGTGATTTTCTGATCCATACCCTTTTGAAACAAATAAAGCATAGGTGCGACAACCAGATCATATTTTTCAAGATTTTCATCCATGGTTATTACATCAACGTTAATTCCAGCTTTTCTGATGGCAGAGTAGATTTTTGTGCATACCTCATGATAGAAAAGTCCTTTATTTCTGGGTCCCTGGGCATCTTCCAGAGCCCAGCGGTTCTCCACATCATATATAACAGCTGCTCTAGACCGTACACCGGTACCAGCTATTTCTCTCAACAAATCAAGTTCCTTTCCAACCGCCTTTACTTCTTGAAATACACGGGTGTCATCTCCTCCGTAATGATCAATCACAGCACCATGAAATTTTTCAGAGCTTCCCCTGCTTTGGCGAATCTGAAAATATAGCACACTGTCCGATCCATGAGCAACGGCCTGAAGCCCCGCCAGCTTTAAAAGCCCCGGCTTTTTCAGCTTGCTGACCCCCTGCCAGTTGGTTGCACTGGGGCTGGATTCCATTAAAAGAAATGGTTTCATTTTTAAACTTCTCATAAAATCATGCTGTAAGCCATTATCCCTGGCTGTAAGAACTTCCCTTTCTTTATACCACAGCGGATAGGAATCCCAGGAAACCACATCTACAGCACATGATAATTTATGGTAATTCAGCCCTTTGTAATCATACATCAGATTTACAACCGTTGGTTGTACCGCTCCTTCTTCCCGCAAAGCCTCCACTTCCCATGTTGCAAAATCAGCCGTCTGATCGGTCACAAAACGTTTCCAGTCCAGATTCAACCCATGAACCATAGTCTCACCAATGGAGGACGGACTTTCTATCTGGTCGAAAGATTGGTAGATATGGCTCCAGAATGACGTGCACCATCTGCGGTTTAATTCCTCTATGGAATCGTATTTCTTTTTCAGCCAGAGACGAAAGGCCTTCTGACATAAGGAGCAGTGACACTCCCCTCCGTACTCATTGGAAATATGCCACATAACTACGCCGGGGTGAGAAGCAAATTCCTCTGCTAATTTTTTATTGATCTTCTTTACTTTCTCCCTGTATACCGGAGAAGTAAAGCAGTGATTATGTCTTCCTGAAAACAGCTGCCTGCGCCCCGTATCATCCACCCGAAGCACCTCGGGATATTTATCAGACAACCACTTTGGACGAGCTCCGGAAGGAGTCCCCATAATGGTATATATCCCATTCTGATACAGTTCATCTACCCGTTCCTTCAGCCAGCCAAGGTCGTATCTCCCCTCTTCCGGTTCCAGAAACGACCAGGCGAACATTCCCATGGTTACTGTATTGATTCCTGCTTTTTTCATATATTCCATATCCTGCTTCAGTATGTCCGGATGCTCCAGCCATTGCTCCGGATAATAATCTCCTCCATACCAGATACCAGCATGCTTCATATCCATCTGTTCCTTTCTCAAAAACAGGCGCAGCCACCGAATTTCCGTATCCGGATTCCGGTCACTTCGCCTGTTTGTTTTCTATTACTTATTTTACAGCTCCCGTAATACCTTCCGCAAAACTCTTTTGCAGGAGGAAGAAAACAATCACTGTAGGAATGGTACACAACAATACAGCCAGCATTAAGGTTCCATAATCGGTCACATAACCTGATTTTAAGTTAGCCACCATCATCGGCATGGTGATGCTGCCTGCATCAGACATGATTACCTTGGGCCATAAGTAGCTGTTCCATGCATTCATAAAAGTAATCGTCATGGCTGCTGCATAAGTGGAGCGCATGGTGGGTATGAACATCAGACAGAAAATCTGGAATTCATTTAAACCGTCAAGCCTTGCTGCCTCCATAATGT
>Ga0316613_10003337_pt1 | contig 10015 bp, 6 predicted proteins | sample OWC_soil_day10_C_2_FD_207647 | JGI IMG/M metagenome (GOLD analysis project Ga0316613, IMG submission 207647) | Wetland soil microbial communities from Old Woman Creek delta, Ohio, United States - OWC_soil_day10_CT_b | ecosystem: Environmental > Terrestrial > Soil > Wetlands | place: USA: Ohio... | reverse complement strand
TTTCCTACCTATTTTATAAAGGAGAAAGCCCAGGCTCAAAAGGCCAACTGCTTTTTGGATCTGACTTTATTCGCACGCCGAATCGCTCCGGAACTTAAGATCACCAGACGTTTTGTGGGTACAGAGCCAAACTGTGCCATAACAGGACAGTACAATGAGCAGATGAAAAAGATCTTGCCTCAATATGGGATTGAGGTAATTGAATTTGAAAGAAAACAGCTGAAAGGCATTCCAGTCAGTGCCTCCATGGTGAGGGCCTGGTATGAAAAGGGAGACTTTCATCACATTAAGGAAGTGGTACCAGAGACTACTTTTAAATATCTGGAAATAAAAAAAGGCCAGAGGCCTATGGGATAAACCGGTATCCCAGACCTCTGACAGTTACAATATGGGCCGGCTTTTGCCGGTCCTCTTCGATTTTACCGCGGAGACGGTTGATATAAACCATAATGGCGTTATCATCAACTGCCACACTGTTTCCCCATACGTGCTCATAAATCATCTCTTTTGTGTAAACCTGCCCTGGATGCTTTAAAAATAACAGCATCAGGCTGCTTTCCTTGGAAGAGAGAACGATCTCCTCCCCTTTGTTATAAAAACGCATGGTGGACGTGTTGTAGGAAAAGGGACCGCATTCCAGAATATCGGAACTGTCCAGCACCTGGTTTTTGTAGCGCCTTATGAGCGCCTTCACCTTGGCACCCAGCACAAGAGGGCGAAATGGCTTTGTAATATAATCATCGGCTCCTAATGACAGTCCATACAAGGAATCGTAGTCCTCGTTTCGTCCGCTGACAATCATAACCGGAGTCTGTATTCCCTGGCCACGCAGCTTTTTAATGACTTCAAAGCCTTCCATATCTCCCAGCATGACATCCATAAGAATCATATCATATGTATGATTTTTTATGCAGTTAAGAGCAGCGAGACCGCTGTCTGCCACCGTAGTTTCCAGATCATTGCTGTGCATGACTTTTTCCAGCAGTTTTAAAACAGCCGGATCATCATCTACAATTAATACTTTATCAGACATAGTTTCCCCCAATGAAAATCATGTAGAATCTTATCGAAATATGTTATAATTTATTATAATATTAATAATAGAACAAGTCAATGAGGAAGAAGCAAACGAAAGGCTGAATCATGAATAATATAAAAGGAAAGAGGAAGTATACCGGGATATTTATCTGCTGCGCTATGGCAGCCGTACTGATTATTTTCTGCTTTCTGGCATTTGGTATCTGGAATGATTATAAGGATGCCATTATTAACAATCAGAAAAAGCAGATGCTTTTAACAACCCAGAGTATGGGGGAGAATTTAAAGGTTTTTATTGAAGGCTATCAGGCGGATCTAAATACAATTTATGATATAGAAGAAGAAAATTATATAAAAACCGGAAACAGAGATTGGAGTATAATTGGAGATTACGTTTCCAATCACAACCGGTTTGTCTATGATGTGATTGTGGAAGACAAACGTGGGGATATGATAAAAAGCATGAAGGGCTATGGCGTGGTGAAAACTTATTCGGTCACTCCAATCAGCCAATCAGAGCAGTTTCTTCAGTGCAAACTGGAAAATGGAGACCTTTATCTTGTTTTGAAAAGGAACATACCTGATGTGGGTTCCATCTCCATTATAATTAATGAAAGAAATTATTATAAGTCACTGGTATCGAAAATACGTCTTGGAACAAACGGGTATGTTGTTATTAAGGATTCTACCGGCATAATTCTGGCTCACCCGCAGGAGCAGCAATGGGGCATAAATGTTATTTCCGGAAGAAAAGAGATGTTCCCGGGCGTGAACTTAACCAGCTTAGAGCAGATGATTGACAAACAAAACCGGGGAGAGGAAGGGGTTTCGGAGTATTATTCGTACTGGTGGGTGGATCCGGGTGTTCCGGAAGTAAAAAAGATCAGTGCTTACTCACCGGTACAGATCGGAGAGGGGTTTCTGGTCATCAGTGCAGTAATTGATTATAATGATATCTACATACCTGTGGCAGCAGGATTTTTTAAGCTGGGACTTGTTTTCTTCTGTGCCATGGCAATTGTTCTTGGACTGGTGATTTATATTGGAGATTTAAGGGTTCAGAAAAAGAAAGATACGGAGCAGATTACTTACCTTCTGGAACTCAATAAAATACTGGAAGAGATTCATCAGAGTGAGGAAAGCATTGCCCATCAGCAAAGACTCCAGATTATGGGAACCATGACAGGAGGAATTGCCCATGAATTTAACAATCTCCTGACTCCTATTATGGGGTATGCAGAACTTCTTATGCTGGATATGTCTGAACAGTCGGAACACTATGAAAATGCCTCGGAAATTTATGATGCTTCAGCAAAAGCAAAGGAGATAATCCAGCAGATATCATCATTAAGCCGGAAAAACATGGAAACAGCCTTTAAAAATCTTAATGGAGAAAAAGTGCTCAAACGGGCAATTAAGATGGTCAGCTCTGTTTGTCCGTCCAATATACATCTTAAGGAATCCATTACTTTAAATGAAGAGGGCTTTCTTGGAAATGAAACACAGATGAATCAGGTAATATTAAATATCTGTGTCAATGCCATTCATGCCATCGGACACAGAGAAGGAACTATCTGTATATCCTGTCGTACAGCAGATCGGGAAGAGCTGGCGCAGTATAAGCTTTCCACGTTGCCGGAAGGATGGGATCACTATATACGGATTGATGTTGAGGATGATGGTGAGGGGATGAGTGAAGAGGTGCTTAACCAGATATTTGATCCGTTTTTCACTACTAAGAAGAATGGTAAGGGAACAGGACTGGGACTTGCTCTTGTAGAGCAGATTATTCATTCACATAAAGGTTATGTGTTCGCAGAAAGCATCCTGGGCAAAGGAAGTATCTTTCATCTATATCTGCCGCTTAATGAACAAAAGGAACGGGAGGAACAGATACAGCTGGGAGATGGAGGACCAGTCCTTCGTATCCTGATTGTAGATGATAATCCCAAGGTTTTGCGTCTTTTGGAAAAAAATTTCAGCAAACTGGATGTTCCCCTTATTTCCTGTATGGATTTTGAAGAGGCGAGAAAAGTCTTAAAAGAACAGGAAGTAGCTGCCGTTGTAACGGAGCAGTATGTGAGAGGGAAAAGCGGGGTAGATTTCTGTATGTCATTACAGGGACCGTATCCGGGGGTGAGCCGCATTGTTATGACTGACCGGATAACAAAAGAGCTTGTGGAAGCAAAGAAGCGGAGAATGATCGATGAATACATTGATAAGCCGGTTTCGGATTCCGCTATTTTAAAGGCAGTCATGAATTTGAAGGATTCATTTTAAAATCATAAGTCCAATCTTAACAACTTTTAATTTTTCTCTTAAAGAAATGAAAGGGAGAAGATGTGAGGCTGTAAGGTTGGACTTTTATACTTTCTCTATAACAAAATATAGAGGAGGAAGAAAAACATGAATGAGACAATGCTTGCATTATTAGGATTTGCAACCATTATCATGATCATTGTTTTACTGCTGAGAAATGTTACTGTTCCGGCTCTGGCATTCATCGGAGTATCTTGCGTCAGTGCGCTGATTCTGGTATTAACAGGAACTTTTACAGTCAAAGAAGTTGGGGATTTTATTAAGGCGGGAGTTGCTGATGTGCATTCCACTGCTGCGCTGTTCATATTTTCCGTTTTGTTTTTCGGAATTATGACGGATGCGGGAATGTTTGACAGCATCATCAATGCTTTAATGAAAAAAGTGGGGCACAATGTTATTGGAGTTGCATTTATGACTTGTATTATTGCTATAATCGGTCATCTGGACGGAGGCGGAGCTTCCACATTCCTGATAACCATACCGGCAATGCTTCCGATTTACAAAAAACTGAAAATGCGCCCTACTACGCTGCTTTTAATCTGCGTAACAGCTATGGGTGTTATGAATTTACTTCCATGGGGTGGTCCTACCATGCGTGCTGCTTCTGTTCTCGGAATTGAAGCCAATGTACTTTGGATGAGAATTCTTCCCATGCAGGCAGTTGGTATTATAATTGCTTTATTTACCGCATTTTTTTGGGGTGTCATGGAGAAAAAACGTGGTGCAGGAATTGACAGCACTCTGGAAATGGAAAACTTTGATATGCTGGAAGAAAGCGCTTCTACCAGTGAACTGGGTGATCTTGCAAGACCAAAGCTTTTATTCTTTAACATAGGTCTTACCCTGCTTGTCATTTACTGTCTTGTATTTTTAAAGGTTCCATCTTACTTAACTTTCATGGTAGGCTGTGTAATTGCCCTTCTGGTTAATTACCCGGGAGCGAAGCTTCAGAATAAGATTATTAAATCTCATTCCGGTCCTGCTCTTATGATGGCCTCTACCATTCTTGCAGCCGGTGTATTTTTAGGTGTGCTGGAACAGAGTGAAATCATGAACCATATGGCTAATATTCTTGCTTCATTTATTCCGCAGTCTATGGGTCGTTTTATGCCTCTGATTATCGGCGTTTTATCTGTACCGCTGACAATGCTGTTCTGTACAGATTCTTATTTTTACGGACTGCTTCCTGTTCTTATCAGTGTGGGAAACAGCTTTGGAGTAGATCCTGCACATACGGCAATTGCCATGGTAGTATGCCGCAACTGTGCAACCTTTATCAGCCCGGTAGTTCCGGCAACGTTCCTTGGTGTCGGTCTTGCTGGTGTTGAAATTAAAGACCATATTAAGAATTCATTCCTTTGGGTTTGGGGCGTCAGCCTTGTATGTCTGGTTGCCGGTATTGTACTTGGCGTCATTACATTTTAATATCTCCTAAGATTTGGAAGGAGCTGCAGCTCCGGTAGGTTGAATTATCTACCGGGGCTGCAGCTCTGTTTTCATCTTTAATTTATTAAAGAGAGATGCTCTTGTGATCACCCTTTAAGGAATAAAAGTCTGCCTCAGCATTTTGAAGATAGAACACTTCAAAAACATTATCTGCCTCATTGTACATTTGTTTCAGTGCAGGCATTACTTCTAAAGCTTTGCTTTTAGCTTCCTTTGTTGTACAAAAGATTGCCTCTCCACTAAGGCGTATCCAATTTGCTCCTTTAGAGGCAGAAATTTCAACGTTTGGGTTCGCCTTCAGCTGGTTAAAAATTGGTTTTTGGTTATTGGTTGCAAAACATAATTTACCGTCATATTCCATTATAAAGCTAAATGGACGAACCCTTGGTCTGTCGTTTTCAACAGTAGAAATAAAAAAAACTCCACATTCATTAATAAATTCTAAGACTTCGTTCATAAATTTACCTCACTAATAATTGATTATTTTTATCTTTATAGTATAATTGTAGATTGTTAGAATTAATTATGCAAGTATGCAGTTTATTATTACTAAGTAAGTTTTTTGTGACTATTGGAGGGAAAATATGAAAAAGATAGTTATTTATTCGAAAGATGATGAACATTGTCCTGTGGCAAATGCTCTAAAGGTCATAGAAGGAAAATGGAAATTACCCATTCTTTGGGTTCTCTCCCAAAATGGTACACTCAGGTATAATGAATTAAAGAAAAGTGTGGAAGGAATTACGAGTATGATGCTGACAAGTTCCTTAAAAGAGCTTGAGAAAGATGGGATCATTGAGAGAATCCAGTATAATGAAATCCCACCACATGTAGAATACACTTTGGCAAATGCCGGTAATCAGCTTTTGCCAGTATTGGAGGAACTGGCGAAATGGGGAAGCGCCCATGCTAAAGGGTAGTCTGATAAGTTACAATATATAACAATGCAAAAAACGTTCTGAGATGCCGGCTTTAGCAGGCAGCCAGAACGTTTTTTTATGAACAGCTGACAGGGGCCAGCCGGCCACAGCTAATATCCATGACAAATCCTTCTATTGCTATCCCGGAAGGCATCAGCGGGTGTTCTTTAAGCAGTGAAACGGAACGTTTGACAGAAGTTTTTGTATCCTCAAATCCCTGAAATAGATTTTCAAAATCAAACCCCATTTCTCTTTGATTCTGTATTGTTTCTCTTGTAATACCACGCTGTACTAAACGGGTGATAATAGATTCTGAACTGACAGATGCGGCACCGCAGTCAGTATGGCCAATTACCATGATTTCCTCCACACCAAAATCCAGTATGGCAATCAACAGGCTGCGGATTGTACTGTCACATGGATCTAAGATCATTCCGCCGGCGTTTTTAATTAATTTCACGTCTCCGTTATGAATGCCGAGAGCTGCTGGAAGAAGCTCTACCAGTCTTGTATCCATACAGGTTAGTATGGCAAGCCTTTTTCGGGGATATTTGTTGGTATTAAAGCGTTTATAGAAACCGCTGTTTACAAAGATGTCATTATATTTCAGAATTTCCTCAATCATAATCTGCCTCCTTTTATATGGTGTCAGTTTTATAATAGAGGTCTAATCTTAACCGGGACTTATATTTCTCCTTAAAGATTATTTAGCTTGCAGGGTCAAATAAACTCTGTAATTGAAAAATGTCGAAAAATGTAAGTGCTTTACCGACGCTGACGCACAAAAAAACCAATAAAAATGCAATTGAAAATATGTATAAATATAACAATAGATAAAAGATAAATATGGTAAAATTTAGTATTAAGGCATAAATATATTGTATTTTTTTACCAAAAGTGCATAAGTGCGCTTGATTAATTTGAAAGAGAGTTGTAAAATTCAGCTGTAAGCGCTTACACTACAAAACGGGAGGGAATAAGTATGAATGCTTTGCGAAAACAATGCAGGAAAGGCGTGGCTGTGCTTTTAGCAGTTGCCATGCTGCCGCAGTGGGGAGTGCCGGGCGGGGGTCTGGCACATGCAGAACTTTTAAAGGAAGTGGAGGAGGGAGATTATGCCACACCGTCAGAAGCGGCTGTATCAGATTTTTTTGAAACTAAGGATCTGGAAGTGTTAACTGCCACACCTTCCAATGCCGAAGTTTCACTGTCTGTTAAAACCGCGTCCCCATCCAATGCCAGCCTGACACTTGCAGAGGTTAAACATTACAGCACGTCAGAGGGGAGCAGCGACGTGACCAACTTAAGAGTTCCTACACTGGCCTATGACGACACATCAATTACTCTGGTATGGGACAAGCCGGAGAATTATGCGGACGTTGCCAACTACTACGTATACTTAAATGATGTGAAACTTGGTGATGCAAGAAGTAATTTTGCCAGTCATGCAGACTGGGCATCTGTTTACATGAAAGCATTTTACGATTATTACCAGGAAAAAAACATCGATATGGTAAACGTAGATATTCATTCTTTCCGTGCAGACGGACTGAAGCCGGATACGGATTACAACTTTTCTGTAGTGGCGGTGGATGCGGCAGGAGAGGAACTTGGCAGCCGTGCAGGTATCTCCTGGTCAACAACCAGCAAACCGGAATTGTTTGACATTACGGATTATGGCGCAAAGCGGTCAGAAGAGGGATTTACCTCCATTGATGAGGAGAAGAATGCGTTTACAGTAGCCAATACTAAGGCAATCCAGGCTGCCATTGATGCCTGTTCGGAAGGGGGAAAGGTTGTAGTTCCAGAGGGGATTTTTATGACTGGAGCCTTATATTTAAAGAGCAATATGACTCTTGAACTTTCTGAAGGTGCAGTGCTGTTCGGATCACCAAATGTAGATCATTATGATCAGAATTATCTGCTTTATCCCTATTCCACAGATACAAGATCCTGGGCACTGATCAACACCTACAGTGCAGATGAGGAAGGCGGATTTGAGAATATCCGGATCGTGGGAAAGGGAACAATTTATGGAAATGGTTGGAAATATGGTTCGGGAACGGTTCCTGCTTCAGACGGAAACGGATATCTTCCTGCCATTCAGCCAAGGCAGAGCGGAGATCCAGACTGGACAAACGGGGAATTTTCCCAATATGCCTTAAAAGGCTTTGTGGGAAGAAAAGATAAGAATTACAATGACATGGACCTTGGGATTCTTGCCAAAAGTGCCTTTGACAATGGCAAAAGCAATGGCCTCAGCAATACCTCAGCTTATGCCACCAGACCCAATCTCATTGTGCTTCGAAATGTAAATGGCGTTTACATTGAGGGAATTACGGCTGAAAATCCTGCATTTCATACAATTGCAGTTCTTGACAGCGAAAATGTGGTTTCTGAAAACGTGAAATACATTACTTACGATGCAAACAATGCGGATGGAATCGAGCTTGGCAATACCCAGAACGCCATGGTCTTTAACAATTTCTTTGATACCGGGGATGACGGGATCAATTTTGCAACCGGTCTGGGAAAAGGTGTGCAGGATACGGATCAGAAGCCGTCAAGTGAAATCTGGACATTTAACAATTTCCTGAGGGAATGTCATGGCGGTGCCATTGCAGCAGGAAGCCATACAGGAGCAGGCATTGGCAGTATGCTTGTGGAGGACAATGTTTTAAATCACAGTGATATGCCGTTCCGTTTTAAGAGTGCACCTGTAAACGGCGGCGGAGTCTATGATGTACTGATTCGCGACTGTGCGGTGGGGGATGCCCAAAAGGTATTCACCTTTAATACCACATATAGTGATGCGAACCAGGCTATGACTGTAGAACCGGCAGATAAGCCTGCAGAATTTTATAACATTGACGCATTCCGCATTACAGCAGACACCATCACGAAAAACACCATTGATATTGTGGCAGATGTCGATGACCAGATGCCTTACAAACCCGCACATACTCACCATGATCTTTATTTCCAGGACATAACATTTACTAATATTGACACAAAGCTTGCAAAGAACTCTGAAATCTTACAAGGTGCTTCCAATGTTACCTTCAATAACGTGGTGATGAACTGGAAGAATATTGAAAAAGAGACAGATGATGCAGCAGCAGAAAGCTATAAGGCATGGGCGAATATCAGTGCCTGCAGCGACTTGAATTTTATTGGTACAACTACACAGTCAGTAAATTCCTATGATGCAATGTCAAAGCCCGTCTGGCCGGAGGACGCAGCCGTGCTTGCCAGTGCATCGGAAGCAACCAAGAGTGGATCTGAGCGGAAAGTAACATTAAAATGGCCTGCAGCCATGGATGGGGATCAGGTGGCAGGCAAAGGAGAAATTGCCGGGTATATCGTGGAAACATACCTGGAAGATGAGTTAATTGACAAAACCAAGCCAGTAAGCAGCACATCCTGTGAAATCGGGGGACTTTCACCGGATACCTGTTACTTATTTAAGGTTTATGGTGTAGATCAGACAGGAAACAGGACACCAGAGCTGGCGTATGAAGTAATCACAACAGAGGGGGAGGATCCGGAGTTAAAAGAACCGGAATCCAGTCAGGTTACATTCAGCGGAGTGGGTTACACCTGGGCGACAGCTAAGTTTGCAGCCAGCAAGGATCCAAGAGTCAGGGGATACCGGGCGTACGCTGACGGGGAGCTGGCGGCTACGATTTATCAATATCAGCTTGCCGATCCAGAAGCCAGTAACATAAGTATGACCATCGGAAGAATGATGGAGGAAAGCAATGAAATAACCGTTGAGGCATTCAGTGACTCAGGACAGACTTATGAGTATAAGGAAAAAACGGTTAAGACAATGAAGAACTACGATTACAAAGCTCCAGTATGGGAATCAGATGCCCTGAAGGCGACTGTTACAGGGGAGAATGTGCTCCTGTCATGGAAGGAACCGGAGGATGAGTCTGGAATCTATGCATACCGGGTGTATGTGGATGAGCAGCCGGTCTATACGACGGAGGGGGATTATTTTAATCATGTCAATGGCACCTATACTACAACGGACGGATTTTACACGGTAAAAAGTCTGGATTTATCCGTATCTCATACATTCCGCGTAGAAGCGGCAGATGCCTGGTGGAGAGCGAAAGATGGCAGCGGGCCGTTCCACTGGACGAACAGCGGACCTACAATTATGTGGAATGGGTCCGATATGGTGCAAAATCCTGTGAATGAGGGATCAGAAATTCTCTGGAAGTCTTCGGCATTTGGACAGTCTACAGACTTGAACTTTAAGTCTGGTGTCTTAGATAATAAGG
>Ga0316613_10003336_pt1 | contig 10016 bp, 11 predicted proteins | sample OWC_soil_day10_C_2_FD_207647 | JGI IMG/M metagenome (GOLD analysis project Ga0316613, IMG submission 207647) | Wetland soil microbial communities from Old Woman Creek delta, Ohio, United States - OWC_soil_day10_CT_b | ecosystem: Environmental > Terrestrial > Soil > Wetlands | place: USA: Ohio... | reverse complement strand
TTTTTGCCCGGCGCCTCCGAAGTAGTCGTCGGCAAGATCACAAAAAGAAAATTCGCCATCGCCCGCACACTCCCACAGGAATTCGGTTTCGATCCCCGCCGCCATCGCTTCGGCAAGGCTCAGCAAGTCTCCCGGCGACGGTTCCTTGTAGCGCAGGAGAACATTTGACGATTTAATCTTGGCGCGCTTGCCGGAGGCCATTTCGACCTGCAACGAGGTGTCGTTGTCGGCCAGAACGGTGGCAGCTTTGAAGGCGCCCTCTTCTTCAAATAAAACATGCATCGTGTGGATTATAACCGGCAAAATTCAATGAGTTGCGGCATGTAGTCGGGGAACCGTGTGAAGCTGTGATCGCCGCCTTCGAGCACGATCTGCCGGCAGCCGGCATAGCGCGCCACCGCCAGCCGGTAATCGAGCACTTCGTCACCGGCCTCGACCATCAACAGGTAGCGGTCCGGTGTCACGGGTGCCCCGTCCAGCGCACGCAATTGCGCAATATGTTCGGTGGTGAACTCGAAAGTTTCCCGCGTGTGCAGGTTGCTCTGCGTGCCGAGATATTTTTCCAGCGAGATCGGCGCGACGACGGCAGGGTTGATCAGCACGGCGCGCAGATCGTGCTTTTCGGCCAGCCAGGTGGCGTAGAAGCCACCAAGGGAACTGCCGACCAGGGTCAACGGCCCGTCCTCGCGGAGGATGATTTCCTCCGCCTGGGCAATCGCTTCCCGTGGCACGGGCGACAGGAACGGGCAGAATAGTCGTTCCGCCTGCCCTCGCCGAGCCAGTTCCTCGGTCAGCAGACGCACCTTCCAGGATTGCGGCGAGGAACAAAAGCCGTGCAAATAAAGGATGCCCGCGCTCACGATGCGGTCCACGCCACCAGATCGAACTGCCAAGTTGCCAGGACCACGATGCCGAAGATAATGCGATACCAAGCAAACAGCGTGAAATCATGGGTGGAGATGAAGCGCAACAGCCAGCGCACGCAAAGAAACGCCGAGATGAAGGCAGAAACGAAACCAACCGCCCACATGCCGATATCGTCGGCGTTGAGCAGGGCGCGCTCCTTGTAGAGCTGGTAGACCGTCGCAGCGATCAGCGTCGGGATGGCGAGAAAGAACGAGAACTCGGTCGCCGCGCGGCGCGACAGTCCGAACAACAGACCTCCGATGATCGTCGCCCCCGAACGCGAAGTGCCGGGAATCAGCGCCAGCGCCTGCGCCAGGCCCAGCTTCAGCGCATCGAGCGGCGACATGTCGTCGACCGACTGCACCCGGATCACGTGCTCGCGCCTCTCGGCCCAAAGGATCAGCAAGGCGCCGACGATGAATGCCGCCGCTACCGGCAAAGGCTTGAACAAATATGCTTCAATGGTTTTCTTGAAGAGCAATCCGAGGATAGCCAGCGGCAGGAAGGCGATGAACAGATTCAGGACAAAACGATTGGCCATGCGGTTTCGCCCCAGTCCGCGCGCGACGGCCAGAACCCGCTCGCGATACTCCCACACGACCGCCAGGATGGCTCCCGACTGGATGACGATCAAAAACAGATTGGCACGATCGTCGTTGAAATCGAGCAGGTCGCCGGCGAGGATCAGGTGGCCGGTCGAAGAAATCGGCAGGAATTCCGTCAGTCCTTCGACGATTCCCAGAATCAGCGCCTTGAGGAGAAGCAGAGCGTCCACGGCAGAATCCCAAAAGGGTGCATTCTATCAGTACCGCGCTGTTTTCCCTGCAATCCGCTGTCCCGAAAATCCGGACGGAATACATGGCTTCCACCGATCAAGGCGGACAGGGCGAAACCAGGATCGTCGCCGTTTCCGCGATGCCGGGCAAATAATCGGCCAGCGGACGACAACCGGTTTCCAGACACAACTCATACCCCCGCGTATAGGGTGAGTGCGCCAGGGCCAGGTTCTCGAGCGGGGCAACGGCAGGCACATAGTGCAAGACACCGTCGCGCAAAACCGCTCCCGGAGGCGGCTCCATGCCGGCGCCGGTGCCACGGATACGCGCAGCAACAAGATGTAGCTCGCGGCCTTCGACCCGCCAATCTTCCTCCCAGCGTATCTTTTCGATGGAATGCATCCAGGCCAGGGTGAATCCCTGGATGGCCAGACTCGCCGTAACGGCCCCGGCGGCAAGACAAAGCGGCATCATTCCTCCTCGACTCTCTCCGACGCAGCATCGGAAACAGGCGAAAGTATAGGGACAAAGACCCGCCCGGCGCGAGACGATTCAGCAGTTCTGTCCAAGCTGTATACTCCGCATCTGCTCTGGCGCAATCCATTCCCGTCATTTCCCGGACGATCCAAATCATGAAAACTGCGACGCCACCCCTGTCCGCCTGCATCGCCACTCTCTTCGCTGCCTTGATCCCGGTGCTTTCATATGCCGAAGTAATCAACATCGACAACGCCGAACTGGCTCGCCTGACGGCAAAGGGCGTGCCAATCATCGACATCCGCACGGCCGGCGAGTGGAAAAGCACCGGCGTCATTCCCGGTAGCAAGCTGCTGACATTCTTCGATGAAAAGGGCAATGCCAATCCTGTGCAATGGCTCGCTTCGGCCAAGGGCATCGCCAAGCCGGACCAGCCGGTAATCCTGATCTGCCGCAGCGGCAACCGCACCCGCGCAGCCACTCAGTTCCTGTCGGACCAGGCCGGCTACAAGACTGTCTATAACGTCAGCAGCGGCCTGAACGGCTGGCTTTCGGAAAAACGTGCGGTCGTTCCGGCGACAACGACGATGACCTGCTCGCCGGGAGTTCCTTGCTGAGATCGACCGACACCGGCTCCTCGTTTGCGGAGCTTCTCGCCCAGCGTCCTTTCGTTCTCTTCTGGCTGGCGCGCCTGTCCGGCACCATGGCCAATCAAATGCTGATGGTCGCCGTGGCCTGGCAGATGTACGACATCACGCACAGCGCATGGGATCTCGGCCTGGTCGGACTGTTTCAGTTCGTTCCCGCCCTGGCGATGACTCTGCCGGCCGGCCATGTCGTCGACCGCCTGCATCGCGGCAACGTTTTTGCCGCCTGCATGATCGCCCAGGCGCTCGTGGCGATCTTGCTGCTGGTGGCGATCCCGGGAGATTTTGCCACGCGAGGACTGATGCTCGGCGTCTCAATCGTGTTCGGGATCGCCCGCGCCTTCCAACAACCGGCACAACAGGCACTGACCCCGCAACTCGTGCCACCGGTCTTGCTGCTGCGCGCCATCGCCGTTTCCACCAGCGGCGTGCAGACGGCCATCATCTGCGGACCGGCGCTTGGGGGTGTGCTGTACACAGTGGGCGCGATGACGGTGTACGCGACCGGCACGACCCTGCTACTGATCGCGTTCGGGCTCACCCTGGCCGTGCGCTATACCCACCAGCCGTCGCACTCGGCAAACACCCTGCGCAGCATCTTTGCCGGCGTGTCTTTCGTGTGGACCAACAAGGTGCTGCTCGGCGCCATGTCGCTTGACCTGTTCGCCGTCCTGCTCGGCGGCGCCACGGCCTTGCTACCGATTTTCGCTCGCGACATCCTGGACACCGGACCGGTCGGCCTCGGCCTTCTACGCTCCGCGCCAGCGGTCGGCGCGCTCACCATGTCGCTGGTTCTCGCCCGCTGGCCGCTCCAGGAGCGGGTCGGCCCCCGCATGCTGGCCTGCGTCGCGGCCTTCGGCGTGTGCATGATCGTCTTCGGGCTATCGTCCAGCTTCACCCTGTCGCTGCTGGCGCTGGCCGTATCGGGAGCGGTCGACAACGTCAGCGTGGTCATCCGTCTGACGTTGATGCAGCTCGAAACACCCGACGAAATGCGCGGCCGGGTGGCTGCCGTGAATACGATATTTATCGGCGCCTCGAACCAGCTCGGTGAATTCGAATCCGGCGCCACCGCCGCGCTGTTCGGGCCGGTCGGCTCGGTTGTACTGGGCGGCATCGGCACGCTACTCGTCGCCGCCTCCTGGATCAGGCTGTTTCCCGATCTGGCGCGGCGTGACAGGATGAGATAGCGGCACTTACTCACCCCCGCCAGCACAACCGCGCTTCAAAGCCTCCGCCTGTCCGGTTGTCGAGTTCCAGCGTGGCACCGTGCAGTTCGGCGATACGGCTGACGATGGTCAGCCCGAGTCCGCTGCCCTCGGCCGTAACCGACTCTCCGCGATAGAAGCGTTCCATCAGGCGCGGCAGTTCGTCCGGATCAGCGCCGGGTCCGTTGTCGCTGACGCCAAGCAACGGAGCGCCGTCTTTGGTGCGCAGGAAAACGGTGACCTCGCTTTCTTGCGGCGAATAGCGAATCGCGTTGTCCAGCAAATTGCGCAGTGCTACTTCCAGCAGGTCGGGGTCGCCGTCGACCGATTGCACGGGCTCCGCGAGGTCGAGATTGATGCGAGCGTGCGGCACCGCATCCTGCACTCCAGCAGCGACGCGCTGCACCAGTTCGACGAGGTTGATCGATTGCTTCTGAGGCAGTTGGGCCAGCGGATCGAGACGGGCCAGGCGCAGCATCTGCTCGACCAGCCGGGTCGCCCGATCAAGCCCGGAGAGCGTCTGGGCCAATGCGTGGTTCCGTTTTTCGGCGTCCGGACTAAGCAACGCCACCTGCGCCTGGATGCGCGCCGCCGCCAGCGGCGTGCGCAATTCATGCGCGGCATCGGCGGTGAATCGGCGTTCGCTTTCCAGCGAATAGCCAAGGCGGTAAAGCACGCGGTTGATCGCTGCCACCAGCGGTTGCGCTTCGCGCGGAATGTTGCGCCCAGTCAACGGGGTCAGATTGTCCGAGGAGCGCGTGGCAACCTCGGAAGCCAGGTCGTCAAGCGGCTTCAGCCCACGCCGGATCGAGAAGTAGATCGCCAGCAGCGCTAGAGGAAGCGCAAGAACCAGGGGCTGCACCGTCTTGACGGCAATTTCCAGAGCTTCCTTGTCGCGTTTCGGGATCGATTCGGCAATCTGTACACGATACGCACGATCGGCGGATTCGAGCATCAGGCTACGCCAACGTTCGTCCCCCTGCATTACGTTGGCGTAGCCGAGCGCTCCGGCCAGGGACGTTGTCGGCGCATGAGCCGAACGGACCAGTACCGTTCCGTCTGCTTTGCCGATCTGGTATTCGAGGGTCAGATGATTGCGCCGGGAGCGCAAACCGCGGATACCGGCAATCCGCTCCGGCAGGTCGATGAAATATTCTTCGCCCAGTTGAGCTTGGGCCAGAACCAACTGGGCGGTCTTTGCCAGCTGGTCATCCATCAGTTCCTGGACTTCGTGGCGAGCCCGTTGATAGCTCTTCACCGACGCGAAGGCCAGGACCAGGAGCGAGGCGATCGAGACGAGCAGCAGCAAGCGCCAGCGCAACGACGGCACCCGGCCGCTGTTCAGGGATCCTGCGCTCAATTGGAATCACCCAGCTGATAACCCAGGCCGCGCACGGTACGGATGAAGTCGGCGCCGAATTTCTTGCGCAGATGGTGCACGAACACTTCGACGGTATTGCTGCCCGTTTCCTCGCCCCAGGCGTAGATGCTTTCCTCAAGCTGGGCGCGCGTGCGGATATGGTTCTTGTGACGCAGCAGATCGTCCAGCAGCGCGTACTCGCGGGCCGACAGCGCCACGCCCTGGCCGTTGAACGTCACTTGCCTGGAAGCGGGATCGAGCACCACGCCCCCATGTTCGAGTGTCGGCCTGGCCTCGCCGGCCGCCCGCCGGACCAGCGCGCGCAGCCTGGCCAGCAGTTCCGCCAGATCGAACGGCTTGGTCAGGTAATCGTCGGCACCTGCATCCAGCCCGGCGATCTTGTCGGCACTCGAGTCGCGCGCCGTCAGGATCAGGACCGGCAGTCGATTTCCACGACCGCGCAATTCCTTCAGCACGCTGATTCCGTCCCGCTTGGGCAAGCCCAGGTCGAGCACGCAGGCATCATACGGATGGTCAAGCAGGGCCAGCCGGGCCGCCTCGCCGTCACGCACCCAATCCACGGCATGTTCCGCCAGCTTCAGTCCGGCAAGAATGCCGTCTCCCAATATTGCGTCGTCCTCGACCAGCAGTATCCGCACATTTACCTCGTTCTTATTTGGCTTCTTTATCCAGCTTCGCCAACAGCACCTTGATTTCCTGCCGGCGGCCATTGTCCGCCAACTCGCGCCCTGGACGCGGAGCAGCCTTCAACGCCTTCTCCAAGTACTGGCGCGCCTCCTGAAAACGATCACGATCAATCAGATATTCCCCATAAAAGAAGTTCGGGTCAATCCCGTCGGGATTGATGGCCAGCGATTTCTTGAAATAGTCCTCCGCGCGCGCCTTGTCGCCGAAGCCGATCGGCCAGCCGGGCACCTTGGCCAGGAGCGTTGCAAGGCTCGTGTAGGCCGAGCCGCCCAGAGCCTTGTCGTTGATCTTCAACGCCTCTTCGAAGCGCAGTTTGGCCTCCTTGGCCAGCGACAGCGCCCCCAGCCCGCCTCGCGCCCCGGCCTCGCTGGAAATCACGATGCCTTCCCAGATAAGGGCTTCCACCAACCCGGGGTGGCTTTCGACGATCTGCCGGGTTTTCTGCACCAGCACCTCATACTGTTCAGCCTGCTGCTTCTCGGGTGTGCGGTATTTGATCTCCGCCCATTGGTCCTGAATCGGGCGGATGATTTCCTCGGGTGTGGCGGCATGGACGGCAGCTGAAAGCAGCAGGCCGAGCAAAACGGAAACGGTGGTCTTGATGATCGAGCGCATGGTGAATCCTTTCACGGCGTTTAACGGGAGTTGGCGTGGAGTTTTACGATCGGCAGCTTTCCGGCCAGACCTCGGTCGATCAGCCCGGGGGCGAAACCGTTGAGCCAGGCGAAGAAGCGTTCCGGGAAACCGATATGCAGTTCCCGTGCATTGCGTACCAGCGCGGCGACGATTTCGCAGGCCACGTCCGCGGCGCTGTCGCTCTGGCTATGGAGCGCGCGGTTGAGCGCCGTCACGGCGTCGGTATTCATCGGCGTATCGATGGCGCGCGGTACGATGTGCACCACCGAAACCAGCGTATCGGCCAGCTCCCTCCGGAGCGCCTGCGAGAACGCGCGCAAGCCGGCCTTGGCCGCCGAGTAGGCGGCGAAGCCGGCGAACGGCAGGCTGCCGAAGGTCGAACCCACATTGACGATGGCCGCCTGCGGCTGCGCCTTGAGCCAGGGCAGCAGGTCATGCGTCAGGTGGATCGGCGCTTCCAGGCTGGTCGCCAGAACCTGTTCGATGATCGGCCAGGACTGGTTTTCGAGCATGCCGAAAGCGCTGGTGCCGGCGTTGTTGATCAGCACGTTGATTCCAAAATCCCGGGCGGCGCGAGCCGTCAGGGCAACGCCCTCGGCACGGGTCAGGTCGGCGACGACCACCGACGCACGGGCGCCGAGCGACACACGCAACGCCTCCAGCCGCGCGGCATCCCGACCGGCCAGCAGCACCGCCGCTCCCGACGCGGCCAGCTGGCGCGCCAGTTCGTGACCCAATCCGCCGGTGGCACCGGTCAGCAGGATGCGAGCGTTCTCAAGTTTCATTCGATATCCCCTCAAACGGGCAAGGCACGGAAGATTTCGGCATAGAGCCGGAAAAACACCCTGGCGGCATGCACGACATCGGCCTGGTCCTCCGGCGTCATTTTTTCCACCAGTTCGGCCAGGTGACGCGTGTGCTCCTGGTCCAGCGTGCCGTGCGAACGCAGGTAGGAAAAAGCGGCATCCGGCAAATCCAGCGCCTGTTGGATGCGGTCCGCGGCGTTGAGCGCCATCGCCACGCTGGTGCCTTCAAGGACAAAAACCATGCCGAAGAAGGCGGCGGGATTGCCTCGGTTAACCAGGTCATAGGCGTAGGCCACCATCACTTCGGCCGGCATGCCGGGACGGCTTTTCCGCACGGCCTCGGCGTCCCCGCCGGCCGCGGCGATGTCGTTGAGAATCCATTCCTCGTGCCCGATTTCCTCGTCGATGTATTCCGCAACCGGACGGCGCAGCCAGGCCAAACGCTCCGGCAGACGTCCGCCGAGCGACATCAGCAGCGGGGTAGTGTGGCGCACATGATGGAAGGCCTGCCCGAGGAAAGCGAGATAGCTCTCGCGCGACACGTCTCCGCGCATGCAGTTGGCAATGATCGGCGACGACAGGAGGTAATCGCGCTCGGGCGAGGTGGCGGCGGCAAGTTCTTCATAGAAAGGCATGGGTGTTCTCCTTGATGGATTGTTCGTCATAGAGCGCCGCCAGCTCGGCGGCATAATGGTCAAGAATGGCGGAACGAACGGGACGGCCGTTGCCGGTGAGCATTCCGTTTTGCAGAGAGAAGGGACCGGCATCGATCCAGCCGCCGAGACGCGCATAGTCCGGCAGCGAGGCATTGGCGCGCCCGATGGCCGCCGCCACGTCGGCGTACGAAACACCAGGAGAAGGAACGACAACGGCGGCTAGCGCCGGCCGGCTGTCGCCGGCAACCACCGCCTGGGCGATCTGAGGCTGGGCCAGCAGCGACGCTTCGACCCATTCCGGCGAAATATTGCGGCCGAACGACGTGATCAGCAGGTTCTTGCGCCGTCCGGACAGATACAGGTGGCCAGCATCGTCGAAATGGCCGAGATCGCCGGTCGCATAGTCGGTACCCGCGTGGTAGGCGGTATCGCCGAGGTAGCCAAGAAAGGCGCGCGACGCGAGGTGAATTTCATCGCCTCGAATCATGGCCCGCACGTGTGGCAACGGCCGCCCGACACCCTCGCCGTCGTCACCCGGTCGGTTCAGACTGACCACCGATCCGCATTCGGTCAGGCCGTACCCCTGGTAGGCAGGCACGCCGAGCTGACGAGCCAGGGCCAACAATCCCGGTTCGACACGCGAACCGCCGACGGCGACATAGACCAACTCGTCTGCTGCGCGCTGCCCACTGTGCGAGAGGAGCATCGCCCACGCCTTGAGCAGTTCCGGCACCAGGATCAGGCTGTTCGGCCGCAGCTCGGTGACCATTTGCTGCAAGGACTGCGGATTGAAGCCGGCCATGCCCTGCCAACCCAGGCTGGCCAGTGGTGGCAGGTGGATCGCGGCGCCGCGCAACAGCGGCGCATAGACGCCGGCACTGTTTTCCAGCAGCAAGGCCAGCGGCAACACCGCCAGATGCCGTTCGATGCGGAGGTCCGAGAGGCGCGATTTCAACGCCATGGCGGTGTCGACGAGTCCCTCGGCCGACAGGCACACGCCTTTCGGCGCGCCGGTGCTTCCCGAGGTATAGGAAATCTTGGCGGTCCCATCCGGCAGCGTCACGGGCGCGACCTGACGACGCATCCAGGTCTGATTCAGGCGCTGCTCGGTAATCGAAAAGCCGATTCCCAAGGAGAGAATGCGTTCCGGCTGATCGGTAACCACAAGATCGGCGCCGGTCTGTTCCAGGGCATGCGCCAACTGGGCCGGGGAGAAGAACAGGGGCAGCGGCAGCACCGGCGTTTTCGCCTTTAGCGCGGCGAGATCGGTCAACGCCCAGTCCGGAGAGTTGTCGGCAAGAATCGCCAACACGCGCACACCATCCAGGCACGCCTCGATACGCGAAATTTCTTCGAGCACATCCCGCGCGCGCCAGGAGGAATGTGCCCCCTGAAAAACCAGGCTTTCGGGATGACGCGCCGCCAGCGCAGCAAAAAGAGGCGAGGAACTCATGCCTGCCCCCCTACTCGCTCCAGAGCCAGCCGAATCGGACCAGCGACCACGATCGGCTGCGCATCGTAGTAACGCCCCCAATCTCCCGCGTGCGCCCCCAGCCGGGCCGGATCGGCCTTGGCCAATGCCAGCAGCGGCAGCCCCAGCTTCGTAAAGATGCGGACCAGCTCGCGCGTGGCGGTGAACACTACCCATTCGTAACCCTCACGTGCCAGGTGGCGGGCCAGAGACACGATCACCTGCACGCTCCCCCCCGGCTTTTCCGACGCCAGGTGCCCGACCTCCACGACGCGCTCCCGGGAGAACACCTGCCCGGTCAGCCGCTCCATGAGAATTTCGACGGGTTCGTCGAGATAGCGCTCGAGAAACAATGGCTCCTGATC
>Ga0316613_10003334_pt1 | contig 10017 bp, 8 predicted proteins | sample OWC_soil_day10_C_2_FD_207647 | JGI IMG/M metagenome (GOLD analysis project Ga0316613, IMG submission 207647) | Wetland soil microbial communities from Old Woman Creek delta, Ohio, United States - OWC_soil_day10_CT_b | ecosystem: Environmental > Terrestrial > Soil > Wetlands | place: USA: Ohio... | reverse complement strand
AAAATCCTCGTGTCGCTGGTTCGATTCCGGCTTTGGGCATATGGGATACTAGCTCAGGTGGTAGAGCACTTGACTTTTAATCAAGTTGTCCGGGGTTCGAATCCCCGGTGTCTCAGGACAAGCCTTGGAACAGAAATGTTTCAGGGTTTTTTTATGCAAAAAAATATTCGATGAAAGTATTACTATTCATCGAATTCTACGATTACATAATATCCTCTGTCGTTGTGTTTGATTTCTTTTACAATTCCATGATCAGATTTAATACGGTCACGACCCATATAGCATCCGGACATGGCAACCGCAGGGTCGATAATATAGCTATAGCTGCTGGTGCCTTCTCTTTCGATGATCTGAACCTGGTCACCGGCCGTTACAAGTCCGGGGCGTTCCATTTTAAATTCTATCAGTCTCATAATCGGTGTTCTCCTTTTTATTTCCAGGTTATTATAACCCTGTGAGAAAAAATTGTAAAGATAAGATAAGAATGATATACTAAAAGGGCTGATTTAGAGTGCTATTAAGAGAGGCGGTTGGCAAAGTGAAGGATAATAAGAATCTATTAGAACAATTAAAGGAGTATGGAAGATCAGATTTTTATCCCTTTCATATGCCTGGGCATAAAAGACAATGGGAAGAATCATTTTGTAAGAAATTTACTAACCCATTTTCTGTTGATATTACGGAAATTGACGGATTTGATAATCTGCATCATCCCCAGGGAATATTAAAGGAGTCTATGGACTGGGCGGCGAACGTATATAAAAGTGACAGGACTTATTATCTGGTGAATGGAAGCAGCTGTGGGATATTAAGCGCCATCAGCGGTTCTGTTTCAAGAGGCGGAACTATTTTGATGAGCAGAAATTGTCACAAGTCAGCATTTCATGGAGTTTTCCTCAATGATTTAAGAGCAGAATATATTTATCCACAATTGATCGGGGAAATTGGCATTCAAGGGGGAATACTTCCTGAAGATATGGAATGGATGTTGAAAAACCATCCGGATGTGGAAGCTGTTCTTGTGGTATCTCCCACTTATGACGGTATTGTTTCGGATGTGGGAAAGCTTGCGGATATAGTACATAAATATGGTTTACCTCTGATTGTTGATGAGGCACATGGCGCTCATTTTTCTTTTGGAAAGGGACAGGGATTTCCTGTTTCTGCCATCGAACTTGGGGCCGATGTGGTGATTCAGAGTCTTCATAAGACACTTCCCTCTCTTACACAGACTGCTGTTATGCATGTAAAAGGCGGGTATGTGGATATGGACAGGCTGGACCGGTATGTGCATATGTATCAGACCAGCAGTCCGTCTTATGTTCTGCTTGCTTCCATAGACAACTGTATCAGATATATGGTTGAAAATGGGTCAAAATGCATGAATGAGTTTTATGAGAGAATAATGGGATTAAGGGATGAGCTGAAAGATCTTACCTGTCTGAAGATTCTTAATGAACAGGTGAAAGGACAGTCAGGAGTGTATGAAGTTGATTTATCAAAGCTTATTATATCTACAAGGGAGTCTAAATACTCAGGAGCTGAACTGGATCATTTATTAAGAGAAGATTATCATTTGGAAATGGAAATGTGCGGAACGGACTATGTAACGGCTATTTTAACCATGGCTGACACAAGAGAAGGCTTTAAAAGGCTTTCCCAGGCATTGCTGGAGATTGATTCAACGGCAGGGAAAGGCTCTGAGATATGCTTCGGCGGGAGATATTTAGCAGCGGAATACGACAATTTTAAAGTCAGACCGGAATGCAGGACTACCATTGGGAGGTCCATGGACTCACGTAGAAGAAAAGTTCTTTTAAATGATGCAGTGGATCTTGTGTCAGCGGAATTTGTTTACATTTATCCTCCGGGTATCCCTATTATTGCGCCTGGCGAAGTGCTGAAAAAGGAATTGATTGAATTGATTGCAGCATATAAGGATATGAAACTTCCGGTACAGGGACTGGAAGATGAAAAGATAGAACATATTTATGTTATGGAAGAATTAGTTGAATAAATGAATTTGGAGTAGGAAACGATGAGCAGGATATTTTATATTATGGGTAAAAGTGCATCCGGAAAGGATACTATTTATAAAAAACTTCTGGAGAGAGTTCCTGGTTTAAAAACCATTACCCCGTATACCACAAGACCGATTCGGGATGGGGAAGTTAACGGAGTGGAATATTTTTTTACAACCAGAGAAGAACTGGAACAATTCCGCAGAGAAGAGAAATTAATTGAAGAACGTACTTACGATACAATATATGGGCCATGGACTTATTTTACAGTAGACGATGGCCAGTTTGAGCGGTCAGGACGGGAACCATATCTTATGATAGGGACCTTGGAATCTTATGAGAAAACCAGACATCATTTTGGAAGTGGGTATTTGTTTCCAATTTATGTGGAGGTGGATGACAGAGAGCGTTTACTTCGTTCTATTGAGAGAGAAAGATGTCAGGAAGTTCCGAAATATAAAGAAGTATGCAGAAGATTTCTTGCGGATGAAGAAGATTTTAAAGAGGAGAATCTGCTTCGATGCGGCATAGATACGCGTTTCCAAAATGATGATCTTGATTATTGCCTGGATGAGATTACAGAGCAGATTAAAAAGAATCTGTAAATAAAAACTGGTACTTGTAATGAATAAAATGCTCTCTGACATTGGTATATTACCAAATTGTTCAGAGAGCATTTTTATGTTTATTTTGCTGCCAGTCTTCTGGCTTTTGCTTCCATACGGGATCTTGTTACATCGATGAATACGGCTGCGATGATAACCATACCAATTACGATGTATTGAACAGAACTTGAGGTATTAAGGAGTGTCAGTCCGTTACGAATGGTGGAAATCATCAGTGCACCGATTAACGTTCCCCAGATGGTTCCCTTGCCTCCCATAAAAGAGGCACCTCCTATAATACAGGCTGCAATGGCATCTGTATCATAAGGAGATATGGCTGCAGATGGGTTCGCCACTGCAGAACGTCCTACGATCACCAGGCCGGCTATTGCACACATGAAGCCGGATAAGCTGTAGACAAAGATCAGGACGTTGTCGGAATTGATGCCTGATAGACGGGCAGCTTCCGGATTTCCGCCTACACAGTAAATCATTCTGCCCAGTGCGGTTTTATTTAAAAAGAAATGATACACACCATATATCAGTAAAAGAACTACAAAGCATAGAGGAATTCCGGAGAATCCGTCCAGTGACTTAAACAGGTTGCTGGAGCCTAAAAATGTAACGCCTGCTGGGAAGTCGGAAATCGTTTTGGTTGATACCACTAAAAGGGCAAGACCGCAAAGTACGTTCTTCATACCCAGAGTTGATACAAAGGGATGAGGGAGATGCATTTTCGTCAACAGAAGTCCATTTAAGAATCCAACACAAAGTCCTGTGATAATGCAGGCGAGTATGAGGATAAATGGATTGGTAATTCCCAGTGAATTCTTGAGCATACCCATTACACAGGCGCATAATATGGCATTTGCGCCTACAGAAAGGTCAATGCCTGCGGTAATCAGTACAACCAGCATTGCGGCGGATATGAGGCCGTTAACGGCCGTCTGCCTCAGGATATTCATCATGTTATTCATTGTAAGAAATTTATCTGTTGCTACTGACAGAATCATAAACAACAGGATCAGGGCCAACAGCGGAGCTGCCTTACTGACTATGTCTTTCATTTTTTTGGTTTTCATTGTATAGCACCTCCCCAGGCAGCTTTCATAATTGTCTCCTGATTCAGTAAGTCACTGTCTCGTGAAAGCTCACCCATAATTTTTCCTTCTCTCATTATAATGACTCTGTCACTCATCCCGATAATTTCAGGCAGCTCAGAGGAAATCATAATTACACATTTCCCTGCTTTTATCAGGTTATTCATGATGTTATAAACTTCTACTTTTGCGCCTACATCAATGCCTCTGGTGGGTTCATCAAAAATATAGATATCTGCATTGGTGTTAATCCATTTGCCAATTACTACTTTCTGCTGATTTCCTCCGGAGAGCTGGCCCACTGCTTCTTTTGAATCTGATATTTTAATTTTTAAACCGTCTACATTATCTCCGGTTAGCTGGTCAATGTGTTTCTCATCCAGAAAGAGTCCTTTTTTGCATTTTTTCATGGAACTGAGTATGAGATTGGTACGTACAGACTGGGTCAGAACAAGACCCTGGCCTTTCCGGTCCTCTGTTAAAAATGCAATGCCCTGTCGGATTGCGTCCTTTGGAGTTTTAATTGTGGCAGGTTTTTCATTGATATAAATATTTCCCGAATCGTGGCCATCAGCACCAAATATGGCGCGGAATGTTTCTGTACGGCCAGCGCCTACAAGGCCGGCAAAACCAAGAATTTCTCCGTAATTAGCATGAAAACTCACATCTTTTAAAAGTCCGGTTGAATTCAGATGCTCTACTCTTAAGGCCTCTTTTCCTCTGGTGGTCTCTATCTTTGGATACTGGTTATCCAGAGTTCTTCCTACCATGGCGGAGATCAGAGAGTCATTGTCCATCTCGGAAATGTCTTTTGTCAGAATATGTTCCCCATCTCTCATAACGGTTACGCGATCGCATAATTCAAAGAGTTCTTCCAGTTTGTGGGATACAAACAAAATGGAGATTCCTTTTTCCTTTAGAGAACGGACTGTCTTCATTAATTGGGCGACCTCTTTTTCTCCAAGACTGGAAGTCGGCTCATCCATAATGATCAGCTTTGCATCAATTAAAACAGCTTTTGCTATCTCAACCATCTGCTGTATTCCCATACCATAGGAACCACATTCTTTCTTTACATCAATATTCTGCCCCAGTGACAGCATTACCTCATGGGCCATCTCATGCATTTTCTCATATTCCAGGAGCGGGCTGTTCTTCTTTTTCAGCGCTTTATTAATAAATATATTATCTGTGACTGACAGAAGGCGTACAATATTAAGTTCCTGGTAAACACAGGCGATTCCATGAGCTGCAGCCTCTCTGGGGTTTTTAAAGGAGACTTCTTTCCCCTCCATAATGAGAGTGCCTTCTTCCGGGGTATACACCCCGGTCAGTACTTTAATCAGCGTGGATTTACCGGCACCATTTTCACCGATCAGTCCATGAATTTCGCCTGGTTTTATTTCCAGTGACATATTGCGCAGAGCCACAACTCCTGGGAAGCGTTTCGTCACATCTTTCAGTTCCATTAAGCTCATAGCAGTTCAACCCTTTCTGTTTCTTACAAGCAGGTTATTTTAAATAGCCTTTCAGTTTTTCTAAGTAGTCTTTTGCATTGTCAGAGGAGATAACTTCACAGCCTGTATCTACAAAGGATTTCACAGTCTCGCCTTTTACAGCTTTCACTGCAGATTCTACTGCTTTATATCCCATGGTGTAAGCTGACTGGGCGCAGGTTGCAGAAATGGTTCCGTCAATAATATTCTGAACACCACTCTGGTTACCATCAAATCCTACAATGACTACATCTTTTAATCCGCTTTGTTTGCAGGCGGTTGCAGCTCCTGCAGCAGTATCATCGTTATGGCATAAGACGATCTGAATGTTACCGCTTTGAGCAGTAATCATATTTTCCATAACATTGGCAGCCGTGTCAGGATTTGACTGGGCATACTGTACGGAAACCACGTCTATTCCGTTTTCTTTCATCGCTCTTTCGTAACCGGCCTGTCTGGCATCGCTGGTCGCGTTTCCTTCAACACCGCCTATGATAACTGCTTTTGCTCCCTTGCCTGCTTTTTCTGCGGCATATAATCCGCCCTGATAAGCTGCTTTGTCATTACCGGTACCGACAAAGGCTATTTTTCCGGGTATTTCAGCATCGGTATCAACGGTTATGATTGGTATTTTTACATCACCGATTACGCTGGCAACTGATTCCGACTGGAGAGGGGAGATAACAAATGCATCAATGCCTCCTGCCAGCATGGTTTCAATCATATTGTTCTGCTCGTCATAAGATGTTTCGGAAGCAGGTCCCTGAAGATCAACTTTTACACCTAAATCCTTTGCAGCAGCATTGACTCCAGCAGCTACATAGCTCCAGTATTCGCTGGAAAGCGTTTTCAAGATTACACCGACTTTGATATCTCCCGTAGTGGAAGCAGCGGTGGAAGCGGGGGCAGCGGCGGCAGTGGAAGCATCACTGCTGGCTTGCGTTGTATCCGCTTTTTTTCCTGCGCAGCCGGTAGCTGATACCAGTAGGGCAGAAATTAACATCATGGATAAGATTCTTTTTTTCATGTTTAATCTCCTTTCACAACACGTATTATACAAGTTGCATAAAATGATTCAATGTAATTACTATTTTATAGACAAAAACACAATAACACAATGGTATAATTTGCGCTGTAAGGGGGTGGATGTTTCGATATCTTATTTTATATCAGATGAAAAAAAGCCCGGACGAGATAGGCTTTTTTCAATGAGAAACCATGGAAAATGGAAGCAGTTAATCTGTAAACAAACAGCCATTTTGGACGGTCAGATGTTTTCCTTTCATGGTATATGCTTCTGCCATATGATTTGTAATGAGTATTACAGCAATTCCGGATTTTAATGCTTCATCAAGCAGGTTGATGGTCAGAGAGCGCAGCTGGAAATCAATGGATGAGAATGGTTTGATACAAACCAGTATTTTAGGACGGAGAAAAATCCACCTGTAATAGATCAGTTTCAGCTTGCACTCATCACTGACTTTGTCTGCTTTCTCCCCCAGTTCCTTCTCTGTAAAAATTCCTTCAGTTATGTTTTTAACCAGTTTTCGATAAGACTTTTTCAACTGAATGCCAGACTTTTTTTGCATGAACATAAAAATAAAGTTATCCATAATGGTCATATCGGTGAATATCATCTCATCTAAAGACCTCGCCTCGATGAATACAATTTCGTTTAAAACAGAGCGGAAAATAGTATCTGATCGGTTGGAGATAATTGCTTTTCCCGTTATGGAACGGCAGCCTTCCAGCATGGAGATGGCATGACTGCATTCTGCAGAATTTGTGTCCAGTATATTTAACAGTTCCCCTCCCTTTATATAGCGGGTTAAGGAGATTACGGGATTCAGTTTTAAATCCAGAATATCATCGGTATGTGTAATAGTTTGATCATTTACTGACTGAATAAAGTGATGGGGGGTGAACCGGCTTAAGGATCTTCCATTTTTTATAATAGTAATTTCATCAGCGTGTTTCCATAAATAGGAATCGCATCCGGAAACATAGAGAAAGGTCATCCCTTTTCCTTTTAATTTGACGGATAGTTCAAAAAACCCGTTCATTTCATCCTCTGATAAAAACATCTCCAGATCTGTAATAACTGCCAGCTTTCGTCCGGATACATAAGCACGAAGAAGCTCTATCTGCTTTTGCTTTCCGTAATCCAGAGTATGGGCTTTGGAAGACATGGGGAGGGACAGATTTAGCTCTTTTAAAAGGTACGGTGCCATCCGGCAGAGTGAAGCGGCACGGTTCCACCAGAATACCTTACTGTTAGCTACAAATATATTTTCTTCCACACTTAACTGGGAAAAGATGCCACGGTTTTTTCCTATAAAAGCGGTTTGTTTTTGAATCTGATCCTGGGAACGGTAAGAATTTATCTTTTCTCCATTCCAGTAGATCCAGCCTGAATCTGGTTTTAATGAGCCATTCAGAAGTCTTAGAAAATTCTGCTTTTCAATTAAATTAGGGATAATGGCACAGCAAATCTGCCCCTGAAAGGCACGCAGGCATACTCCTTTTAGTAAAGTCTGATTTCCCTCAGAACAGTAGATATTTTCGTAGCGCAATACTTCCTGTTTCATTTTTCAAGCCTCTCTGCTTCATCAAGTGTATAGGGAAGTGTAAGAGATACCTCAGTTCCGGCTCCCGGGAAACTAAACAAATGAATGCCGTATTCCTCTCCCATAAGAAGACGTATTCTGGAATTCACGTTATTCAGTGCGATTCCTCCTTTTTTGTCCTCTCTCACGGAACCAGTGCCGCCTGCCATATGAAGAAGTCTGTCATTTAAATGTTCAACTGTGGCTTCGTCTATTCCAATACCATCATCTGACACGGAAATATAAAGGATAGTATCGCTGTGATCAATGTCTATGATCACCTTCCCCCCCTCAACTTTTGGCTCTAGTCCATGCTTAATGGCATTTTCAACAATTGGCTGGAGAGTAAGCTTTGGTATTCTGGCTTTTAAAAGGTCTTCCTCCTCTGGCAGCAGGATATCCAGATATAACTTTTCCTCGAACCGGTATTTTTGGATTATAAAATAGTTTTTTACATTGGAAAGCTCCTCTTCCAGTGTTGTAAGACTTTCCATATTAGAAGTAGTATATCGGAAAAATACCGCCAGTGCTTCTGCAATTTTTCCAATCTCAGGAACCCCGGCCATAATGGCATCCGAGCGGATGGATTCCAGTACGTTATAAAGAAAATGAGGATTGATCTGATTTTGTAAGGCCAGATAACGGGCCTGTTGCTTTGCATTTTCAATCATTTTATCTTTGTCCAGACTGGTATGGATTCCTGATAACAATTCATCGAAGCTGGGTGATATTCCTTCCAGGCTTTTAAAAAGCTCTGTGAATATAATCCCATTGTTAAAGAGCTCTGCCTGCTTTTCCATAAAACGCAGTGGTTCCCATATTTTCGCTTTTCCCCATAGGAGAATTGAAAATAATCCAAGACCCATAAATAGAACCAGGAGCACTGCAAAGTAGGATTCCTGACTGTGATCCGCCATCAGAATCAGGAAAAGCATAAGAAGCATAAGAATACTCCAGGATATCAAAGTACCGATCCATATGACAAACCGGTTTTTTAACCATTGCTTTTTCAAGTAGATTCCTCCCAGCTATCGGTTGGTAAACAATTTCCTGTATTCATTGGGCGAAACGCCAAGGGTCTTTTTAAACTGTCTGGTGAAAAACTTGATATCATTATATCCGGCCAGTTCAGCAACCTCACTGATGCTTCTTTCTTTTTCGGTCAGCAGCTTTTTGGCAGTGTCAATCCGCACCATTTGTATATACTCGGTTAAGGTTTTTCCGGTTTCTTTTTTAAAGAGAGAGGAAAAATAGGTGTAGCTGAACCCTGTATTTTTAGCCAGATCTTCCAGCTTAATATTAATTCCCTTATTTTCTTCTATAAAATGTTTGGCATAGATGACAGGCTTTATTTCTCTGTTTTTTAAATGGTCCAGCACATTCATAAGTGTTTCACAAAGAGTATCTTCCAATAGCCTAAACGTCTGCTCCAGGCTTGTACAGTGTTCGTACATTTCAGAAAACCAGGATTCTTTTTCGTGTTCGTCCAAAGTGGAATCCAGCTGTTTGAATCCATTGAGATAATAGTTAAGAAGCAGCAGGAGATTTTTCTTTACCTGTAAACAGGATGTTATATCTTCTGCTTTCATAATATGCTTTGCAGCTTCCACACATTTTTTTATCTCTACCATATCAAAGGCTTCCGGCCTGTCTTCCAGCAGCTTTAAGATTCTGGCGTCCATGGCGGACGAGAGACCCGCATTTATAAAAGGTGTTTTTATCTCTGAGACTGTATTTAAGCCAGTGAGAAAACGGTTACCAATGGCAATACGGCTTTCCTTAATGCGCTTAATCAGCTGGATGCAGCTATCGGCCTGTTCGCTGACGACAGCATTAAAATAAAGCCTGGGGAATAAATCCTGAAGACTGAGTACACGCTCCTTTATGTGATTTATGGATTCCAGCAGCTCTTTCCTGTCAAGAGCATCAGAAAAGAGAAGAAAGAATATTCCTTCTTCTGTTACTTCAGAAATCCAGATCCAGTTGTGGGAGGAAAACTCCACTTCAGCTATTTCAAGGGTTTTCTCTGTCAGCAGCTGGTAGCTTTCTTCCGTAAATTCCCTGTAACTGATATTGGGTTTTACTGCAATACACCTTGCTGAATTCTTCATGATATCAGCAGCATTCATTTTTTCAACTTCCTGCAGTATATTCTCCTCCTGTTCGTTCAGCTGCTTCTGCAAAACAGT
>Ga0316613_10003333_pt1 | contig 10019 bp, 7 predicted proteins | sample OWC_soil_day10_C_2_FD_207647 | JGI IMG/M metagenome (GOLD analysis project Ga0316613, IMG submission 207647) | Wetland soil microbial communities from Old Woman Creek delta, Ohio, United States - OWC_soil_day10_CT_b | ecosystem: Environmental > Terrestrial > Soil > Wetlands | place: USA: Ohio... | reverse complement strand
GTCACCGCCAAACAGCATGGTGTCGATCGCCTCGGCGACCATGCCATGCGCCTGTTGATTGTCGAAGTCGATGCTGCGTGTCACCGTCGGCGGCGCGTCGGCCATGGCGACGAGTTGCTTCATGCCCGCCGAGCGAACGGCGACGGCATAGGCATCCAGGCGGTTGAGGAGGTCGGCCTGGATGGTCCGGGGCAGGGCGGTTTCCGGATAGGTGGTCAGCGTGTGTGCAACGATGCCCGCCGTGCGCAGCTTCGATTCGATGTAGCTGCGCTGGAAGCTGGCGATGGCGGGCACAAACATGAGCACTTCCGCGAACATCACGAACAGAATCGTGAAGATCAGCAGTTTGAAGGACAGACTGAATGTGTGCTTGGTCGGGAAATGCGGCTTGGCGCTGCCGCCGGGATCGTCAGTCTGGACCATTATGGAAGATTCCGAAAAAAGAATGCTCTCTATCTGTCGCTTCGCGAGAGAATTGGAAGAGGGGCACGTCCGAAATAAGGTAAAATTCTGTCGCGCCGCCACATTCCCCACTGATCGTGTCGTGAACCTGTGTCCGAAGACGTCAGTAGGGTGCAGGCTGCGGGCAAAAGGCCGGAGGCCCGCCATTGATGCGTTGACGAGCCATCGTCCGTCCCGTATAAGCCCCAGCGATCGGAAGGGTGCCACCGGTCTTTCGGCCGGCAGTGGTCGGATGTGCCGTGGCCGATTTCCCAAGTGAAACGCGAGAGCTGTCCGAAGGTGGGGCGTGAAGCCGCCCCCAAACCGGAAAGCCGCCAGACAATGAGGGGCCCGCGACGGCGGGCAAGACAAGCATGAAGCGGACTTACCAGCCGTCTAAGCTCATTCGCAAGCGCCGCCACGGTTTTCGTGCGCGCATGGCCACCGCTGGTGGCCGCAAGGTGATCGCCCGCCGCCGGGCCCAGGGGCGCAAGCGTCTGTCGGCGTGATCGGCCCTCGTCCATGGCGGACGCGGGCTGTCCGGCTCGCGAGGCGTCAGACATGCAGCGGCTGAAGAAGCGGAATGACTACGTGAAAGTCGCCCGGGGTGTTCGAACGCCCCGGCGCGGCTTTTTGCTGCAATCGTTACGCCGTCCCGACGGGACGGAGGATGGAGCCGGGGCGGACGCCCGCTTCGGTTTCACGGTAACCAAGAAGATGGGCAATGCCGTGGTGCGCAACCGCATCCGGCGCCGCCTCAAGGAAGCGGTGCGGCTCGCCGGCGCTGCGGTTGCCGACCCGGGGCGCGATTTTGTGCTGGTCGGCCGCCGCCCGGCGCTGGACATGCCGTTTGCCGATCTGGTTGCCGATGTCGTCGGTGCCGTTCGGGTCGCGGCGTCCACCAAGGCGGGGCCGCGCGGCGGCAAAGGGGCGCTGAAAGCGGCGCCGAGCGAGGAAGAAACAGGTCCATGACCGAAAACCGCAACATGATTTTGGCCATCGCGCTGTCTCTGGCTGTGCTGCTCGGCTGGCAGTATTTCATCGCCGGCCCGAAGCTCGAGAAGGCGCAGATCGCCCAGCAGGCGGCCCAGCAGCAGGCGGGGGGGCAGTCGGTCGGCCAGACCGCGCCGGCTACCGATGGTGCCGCCGCCGACGGCGGCGCGGCGCCGACGGTCGGCCTCAACACAACGACCGCCTTCGTCTCTCGCGAGGAGGCACTGGCAAAAAGTCCGCGCGTGGCGATCGATACGCCCGAATTGACCGGCTCGATCAGCCTGTCCGGCGCCCGCATCGACGACCTGTCGCTGAAGCTCTATCACGACACCATCGAGCCCAATTCTCCGCTCGTGAAGCTGCTCAATCCCTTCGGCACCGACCACGCCTATTACGCCGAATTCGGCTTCATGGCGCCGGCCGGAGCCGGCTTGACGCTGCCGGGCGCCGACACGCTCTGGACAGCGCCGGATGGCGCGCGGTTGACGCCGACGACGCCGGTGACGCTGACCTGGGACAATGGTGCCGGCCTCGTCTTCACCCGCGAGATTTCGGTCGATTCGCACGCCATGTTCGCGGTGAAGGATAGCGTCGCCAACAATTCTGGGACCGCCACAACCGTTTATCCCTATGGGCTCGTCACCCGTTACGGCACACCGCAGGTGCCGGGCGCTTGGGTGTTGCACGAAGGGCTGCTCGGCGTCTTCGGCGAGGAAGGGCTGACCGAGACCACCTACAAGGACCTGAAGGATAGCGACGGGATCAAGCCCGCTTCGGTCAGTTCAGGCTGGCTCGGCATCACCGACAAGTATTGGGCGACGGCGCTGATTCCCGAGGGCGGGACGCCCTTCCAGCCGCGATTCTCCTGGGCGCTGGCCGGCAACATCGACACCTATCAGGCCAACTATCTTCGCGATCCGCTGGAGATTCCGGCCAGCGGAACCGCTGCCACCGAAACCCGCCTGTTCGCAGGCGCCAAGACGGTGGCCCGCGTCGATGCCTACGAGCGCGACCTCGGCATCGTCAAGTTCGACCGGCTGATCGACTGGGGCTGGTTCTACTGGATCACCAAGCCGATGTTCCTGCTGATCGACTGGCTCTACGTTCTGGTCGGCAACTTCGGCATCGCCATCCTGTTGGTGACACTGATCGTCAAGGCCATCTTCTTCCCGCTTGCCAACAAGTCCTATGCGTCGATGAGCAAGATGAAGATGCTGCAGCCGGCAATGGCCGACATCAAGACCAAATACCCGGACGACAAGGTCAAGCAGCAGCAGGAGACGATGGAGCTCTACAAGCGGGAGAAGATCAACCCGCTGGCCGGCTGCCTGCCCATCGTCGTGCAGATCCCGGTGTTCTTCTCGCTCTACAAGGTGCTCTACGTGACGATCGAAATGCGTCACGCGCCCTTCTTTGGCTGGATCCACGATCTGTCGGCCGCCGATCCGACCACGATCTTCAATCTGTTCGGGCTGATTCCCTGGACGCCGCCGCACATGCTGATGCTCGGCATCTGGCCGATCATCATGGGCATCACCATGTTCGTGCAGATGAAGCTCAATCCGACACCGCCCGACCCGACGCAGGCGATGCTGTTCACCTGGATGCCGATCGTCTTCACCTTCATGATGGCGTCTTTCCCGGCCGGCCTCGTCATCTACTGGTCGTGGAACAACTCGCTGTCCATCCTGCAGCAGTCGCTGATCATGAAGAAGCACGGCGTCAAGATCGAGCTGTTCGACAATCTGAAGACCACCTTCGCCAAAAAGCCAAAGGCCAGCTGAGGCCAATAGCCTCACAGCTCACGAGACCTACGGACCGGCGTTCGCGCCGGTCCGTTTCCGTTATAAGGGCGAGGAACGCCCGCCGTCGACAACCCGGGACAAGCCACGATGGACGACACCCGCACCACGATCGATCCCGAGGCGACGCGCCTCCTGTTTGCTCGCCCCTGGGCTTTCGTGCGGGGCATGGCGCAGGCTGATGACCTGCCGCCGATCGCCGGTACCATCGAGGTCGCCTTCGCCGGACGCTCAAATGTCGGCAAGTCGAGCCTCATCAACGCATTGACCGGCCAGCAGGGCCTCGCCCGCACCTCCAACACGCCTGGCCGCACGCAGGAGCTGAACCTGTTTCGTCCGGAGATCGACGCCGGCATCCTCCTCGTTGACATGCCCGGCTACGGTTACGCCGAAGCGCCGAAGGACAAGGTCGACATCTGGAATGCGCTGATCCGCAATTATCTGCGCGGCCGAGCCAACCTCCGCCGCGTCTACGTGCTGATCGACGCCCGCCACGGCCTCAAGAAAAACGACGAGGACGTGCTGACGCTGCTCGACAAGGCGGCCGTCTCCTATCAGATCGTGCTGACCAAGGCCGACAAGCTGAAGCCGGGCGGCATCGACAAGATGATCGCCGAGACAGCCGAGCGCATCCGCAAGCGCCCGGCCGCCTTTCCCGAGGTGCTCGCCACCTCGAGTGAGAAGGGCGTCGGCGTCGATGACCTCAAGGCGGCGATTTCGCGGTTACTCGCCGGCGCCTGAGTGGTGGCGTCGGCGTCAGCTCCCGGTGGCCGACGGTTCAGGCGTTGAGCCCGGCCCCCCGATCGGCTATAGGCGTTCTCGATCCAACGACGCCGAGGCCGCCATGAACACGTCCATGCCCGAATCCGCCGAAGCGATGCTGTCGCGCGCCCGCATCATCTCGGAGGCGCTGCCTTACATGCAGCGCTATGACGACAAGACCATCGTGGTGAAATACGGCGGCCACGCCATGGGCGATCCTGACCTTGCCCGTGCGTTCGCCCGCGACATCGTCCTCTTGAAGCAGTCGGGCATGAAGCCGATTGTCGTGCACGGCGGCGGCCCGCAGATCGGCGCGATGCTCGACAAGCTCGGCATCAAGAGCGAGTTCAAGAATGGTCTGCGCGTCACCGACCGCGCCACCATGGAAATCGTCGAGATGGTGCTGGCCGGCTCCATCAACAAGCAGATCGTCTCGGCACTCAATGCCGAGGGCGGCAGGGCCATCGGTCTCTGCGGCAAGGACGGCAACCTCGTCACCGTCGAGAAGGCGACGCGGACCATGCGCGACCCCAACAGCGAGATGGAGAAGGTGATCGACCTCGGGTTCGTCGGCGAGCCGAAGGTGGTGAACCCGGCCGTTCTCGACATGGTGGCCAAAGAAGATCTTATCCCGGTGGTGGCCCCCGTTGCCCCCGGCATCGACGGTGAGACCTACAACGTCAACGCCGACACCTTCGCCGGTGCCATTGCCGGTGCGCTGCATGCCGCGCGCCTGTTGTTCCTGACCGACGTGCCGGGCGTGCTCGACCGTGACGGCCAGCTCATCAAGCAATTGACGCGCGCCGAGGCGCAGGCGCTGATCGCCGACGGCACCATTTCCGGCGGCATGATCCCCAAGGTGGAAACCTGCTTCGATGCGCTGAAGCGCGGCGTTGATGCGGCGGTGATCGTCAACGGCAAGACGGCCCATGCCGTTCTTCTCGAGATTTTCACCGAGACCGGCGCCGGCACGCTGATCCGCCGCTGATGACCGCCGACAAGCCACCGGCCGGCGAGGATCTCTCGGTCTTCGCCGGTGTCAGGGACTGGATCTTCGATCTCGACGATACGCTTTACCCGCCGGAGAGTGGCGTTTTTACGGCCGTGATGAACCGTATCCGTGCCTATACGGCGCGGGTCACCGGTGTTGCCGCCGAGGGTGCCGTCGCCCTTCAGCGGGACTACGCGGCCCGCTACGGCACGACACTGCGTGGGCTGATGGAGGAACACGGCGTTGATCCGCAGGATTTCCTAGCCGAAGTCCATGCCGTCGACCATTCGGTGCTCGCCCCGCATCCCGCTCTCGCCGCGGCTCTCACCAGCCTGCCCGGCCGCAAGTTCGTCCTCACGTCCGGCACGCACGCCCATGTCGGGGCGACGCTCTCCTGCCTCGGTATCGCCGACCGCTTCGACGGCATTTTCGACATCGTCGACGCCGGCTATCTGCCGAAGCCGGCCGAGGCGACCTACGCCGCCTTCCTCGCCCGCTTTTCCGTCGAGCCCACCGCCGCCGCCATGTTCGAGGATACGCCGCGCAACCTCGTGGTGCCGCGCGCCCTTGGCATGCGCACCGTGCTGGTGGTGGGGCGGGAAACGCCGATGCCGGAGGTGCTGGCCGCCGACTTCGTTACCGCCGACCTTGCCGGCTTCCTCACGCATCTCACCGGCGCGCTTCCGGGCTGATGAGCCATGCGCCGCCGGGGCTGGCGGAGTACGGCTGTCGCCTGTATGAAGAGGTTTCGTTTTCTCGCGCCGCGCCGGCTTGGCCGTTGCCCGCGCGTTCCCTCCCAGGAAGCTCATGTCCTTTTCACAAGCCCATCCCGCGCTGGCGCGGGCGCTCGCCGCCCGCGGTTACGCCGATCCCACCTCCGTCCAGTTGGCCGTCGCCGCGCCGGAACTTGCCGGCGCCGACATGTTGGTGTCCGCCCGCACCGGTTCCGGCAAGACCGTTGCCTTCGGCATGGCGCTTGCCGAGCGCCTTCTCGGCCCGGCCGAGTTTTTCGCCCCGGCCGGAAAGCCGCTCGCCCTCGTCGTCGCCCCCACCCGCGAACTCGCGCTGCAGGTGGCGGGCGAACTCGCCTGGCTCTATGGCGAGACCGGTGCCCGCCTCGTTTGCTGCGTCGGCGGCATGGACCCGCGCCGCGAGCAGCGGCAGCTCGCACAGGGTGCCCATATCGTCGTCGGCACGCCCGGCCGCCTCTGCGACCATCTCGATCGCCGCAACCTCGACCTGACCGACGTGGTGGCCGTCGTCCTCGACGAGGCCGACGAGATGCTCGATCTCGGTTTCCGCGAGGACCTCGAGAAGCTGCTTGGCGCCGCCCCGGCCGATCGCCAGACGCTGCTGTTCTCCGCCACGCTGCCGGCCGATATCGTCCGCCTTGCCCGCGACTTCATGCGGCGGGATGCGACGCGCGTCGATGTCGCCGAGGACGGTGAGGTTCACGCCGACATCGACTATCACGCCGTCCGCGTCTTCCCCCACGAGATCGAGAAGGCGGTGGTCAACCTTCTCCGCTTCCACGATGCGATCACCTCCCTTGTCTTCTGCGGCACCCGCGAGGGCGTGAAACGCCTCACCGGTGCGCTTCTCGAGCGCGGCTTCTCCGTGGTGGCTCTTTCCGGCGAGATGGGGCAGGGCGAGCGCAACGAGGCGCTCTCGGCGCTGCGCGACGGCCGCGCCCGCGTCTGTGTCGCCACCGATGTGGCGGCGCGCGGCCTCGACGTGCCCGATCTCGGTCTCGTCGTCCACGCCGACTTGCCGCACGACAGCGAGGTGCTGCTGCACCGCTCCGGCCGTACCGGCCGCGCCGGCCGCAAGGGCGTTTCGGTGCTGCTCGTTCCCTCCAACCGTCGCCGCCGCGCCGAGGGCCTGCTCGCCGGTGCCGGTATCGAGCTGTTCTCCGAGGCGGCGCCATCGGCTGAGACGATCCACAGGCTGGACGAGGAGCGCCTTTTCGCCGACCCTCTGCTCAGCGAGGAGATGGGCGAGGACGAGCGCGCCTTCGCAAGCCGCCTTGCCGAAGGACGGACGGCCGAGGAACTGGCGGCTGCCTTCGTCCGCCTCGCTCGCACCCGCTTGCCGGCTCCCGAGGAAATCAGCGATCCGGTTGATCGTCCCTTGCGCCGCACCGACGCGCCCGAACGACCGAAGGTTCGAGAGACGGTGGATTTCACGGGATCGGCCTGGTTCCGCCTGTCGGTTGGTCGCCGCGATGGCGCCGAGGTCAAGCGCATCCTCGCCTTCCTGTGTCGCCAGTCGGGACTGAAGGGTCGCGACTTCGGTGCCATCCGCCTCGCCGATGGCGAGACCTTTGCCGAGGTGGCGCCCAGCGGCATCGCCGCCATGGAGCGGCTCTCCGCCGCTGGCAACGACGAGAAAGTCATCATCTTCCGTGCCGATGGCCCGCCGTCAGCGACACCGGCCGGTCCCCGCAAGGACAAGCCGCGGCGTGAGGACGATCGTCCGAAGGGCAAGGCGAAGCCGCCGCGCGACGGCAAGGCGCCCTACAAGGAGCCCTCGCGGGATGGCAAACCGCCCTACAAGGAGCCGCCACGCGACGGTAAGCCGCCCTATAAGGACAAGAAAAAGGACCGCAAGCCCCGCTGACCGGGAATAGCGGCGGGACTGTCCGGCCGATGGCGCTGGGACGAGTCGTGTCTGCTGCCGTCGGCCGACGGATCGGGGCCGCGGCGGTAAAGGGCAACCGGCTCGTCGGGATACTACTTATCGAGTCGCCTGCCGGCGGCGACAGGACCGCTTCAGGCAAGAGCAAAGTCGCCGATGCCTGTTTGGTCGCTTCGAGGTCAGGGTATAATGCCTTGAATCGAGGATGGTTTCGCCAGAGGGCTTGAGTCCTGCCATGCAGTGCTGCCTTCGCGGTCGAGGTGACCATGGTCCGGGGCGGCTTGCTCTGGCTCCGGCTGCTTTTGTTGCGTGCACCGGGCAAAACCCCTAAAGCACGAAACCGATGCCAATCCTGCATGGCCCATTCGGAGATCATCATGACCGAGACTGCCGCCACGGCCGCCTATGCCGACCTCGCCGCCACCCTCGACGCCGCCTGGGAGGATCGCGCCTCCGTTTCGCAGGAGACCAAGGGTAAGGTCCGCGACGCCGTCGAGGCGGCGCTCGACCTGCTCGACAGCGGCAAGGCGCGCGTTGCCGAAAAGGTCGCTGGCGAGTGGCTGGTCAACCAGTGGCTCAAGAAGGCGGTGCTGCTCTCCTTCCGCCTGACGCCGACGGCGCTGATCTCCGGCGCTCCCGGCGGCGCCGCCTGGTGGGACAAGGTGCCCTCGAAGTTCGAGGGCATGGATGCGGCCGCCTATGAGGCCGCCGGCTTCCGCGCCGTGCCCGGTGCCATCGTCCGCCGCTCGGCCTACATCGCGCCGGGCGCCGTGCTGATGCCGTCCTTCGTCAATCTCGGTGCTTACGTTGACACGGCCACCATGGTCGATACCTGGGTCACCGTCGGCTCCTGCGCCCAGATCGGCAAGAACGTCCACCTGTCCGGCGGCGTCGGCATCGGCGGCGTGCTGGAGCCGATGCAGGCCGGCCCGACCATCATCGAGGACGATTGCTTCATCGGCGCTCGCTCGGAAGTGGTCGAGGGCGTCGTGGTCGGCGAGGGGTCGGTGATCTCCATGGGCGTGTTCATCGGCAAGTCGACCAAGATCATCGATCGCGCCACTGGCGAGATCCACATGGGCAAAGTGCCGCCTTACTCGGTCGTGGTTTCCGGCTCGATCCCCGGCAAGCCGATGCCCGGCCAGGACTGGGGTCCGTCCACCTATTGCGCCGTCATCGTCAAGAAGGTCGACGCCAAGACCCGCTCCAAGACATCGATCAACGAACTGCTGCGCGACTGACCGGCGGGCGGATTCATGCTATCCGGACGGCCGGCGGGAAACTGCCGGCCGTTTCTGTTTTGAGGAGGGGACATGCCCCACGATCCCGTCGCCATCGCCCGCGACCTTTTGATGTGCCCGTCGGTGACGCCCGCCGAGGGTGGAGCGCTCGCCTTCCTCGAAGGGCTGCTGACGCCGACCGGCTTCGCGGTGGAGCGACCTGTTTTCCGCGACGAGGGAACACCGGACGTCGAAAACCTCTTCGCCGGCATCGGTGCCGGCAATCGCCATCTGACGTTCGCCGGCCATACCGACGTGGTGCCGCCGGGCAAGCCGGAACTCTGGCGCCATGGCCCGTTTGCCGGCGACATCGCCGATGGCAGGCTCTACGGCCGCGGCGCCGTCGACATGAAGGGCGGCATCGCCGCCTTCGCGGCTGCCGCTCTGGATTTCGTCGAGGACAATGGCCGCGATTTCGGCGGTCGCATCTCCTTCCTCATCACCGGCGACGAGGAAGGACCATCGATCAACGGCACGGTGAAGCTCCTTGATTGGGCGTCCAGGCGTGGCGAGCGCTTCAGCCACGCCATCGTCGGCGAACCGACCAACCCCGCCGCCCTCGGCGACATGGTGAAGGTCGGACGCCGTGGCTCGCTGTCGGGCTTCGTCAAGCTCAAGGGCGTGCAGGGCCACGTCGCCTATCCGCATCTCGCCGACAATCCGTTGCGCGTTGCGCCTTCAGTGATCGCTGCGCTGATGGATCCGCCGTTCGATGCCGGCAATGACCGCTTCCAACCGTCCAACCTCGAGGTTACCTCGGTGGAGACCGGCAACCGCGCCACCAACGTCGTACCGGCCGAGGCGGAGATCGCCTTCAACATCCGCTTCAACGACATCTGGACGGTTGAGGCGCTGCACGAGGAGATCTCGGCGCGGATCAGGCGTGCGGTCGACATGGCGCCGCTTCGCGCTGGACGGCCGGCACCGCTCGTCTACGAGCTGACGTTCGAGCCGACTAACGCCGTCTCCTTCCTGACCCACGACGCCACGCTGATCGAGGGGCTGTCCGACGCGGTCGAGGCGGTCACCGGCCGCCGGCCGGAACTCTCCACCACCGGCGGCACCTCGGATGCGCGCTTCATCAAGAGCTATTGCCCGGTCGTCGAATTCGGC
>Ga0316613_10003332_pt1 | contig 10022 bp, 9 predicted proteins | sample OWC_soil_day10_C_2_FD_207647 | JGI IMG/M metagenome (GOLD analysis project Ga0316613, IMG submission 207647) | Wetland soil microbial communities from Old Woman Creek delta, Ohio, United States - OWC_soil_day10_CT_b | ecosystem: Environmental > Terrestrial > Soil > Wetlands | place: USA: Ohio... | reverse complement strand
AAACTCCTGCCAAATTCATACATAATTCAGCAGGAGCATCGTCAATAGCTGTGATAATCCTTTTATTCTTTTTCGACAAAACAATACAATTTTCCTCTCACTTTTTATATTAACTCTATTTCCATATCTAGTTCTAAACGTCTTATTGTTTTCTTGGACTAAGCACATACTACCACCGCGCCTCCAAGAGTCGCATATATTGTTTTACTGTCTCTCTATTTTTTTTTACTATGTACAGGAAATAGCTTCCTAGCCACATAAAAAAATATCAATACCCCGCCTGCAATGGTAGCCCACTTAAGCCACGGATTTTCTAAAATCATATGCCATTTGTCGCCAAGCACAGCCCCAAATCCCAAGAAAATAGTTAACCATAGAACCGCGTGCACCATGTCATAGAACAAAAATTTTACGATAGAAATACCACTGATTCCTGCTACATAGGGTGTGACGTTGCCTATTGTTGGTAAAAATCGTCCACCGATAATATAAGCCGGCGCCGACTTTTGTAGAAGTTCCTGCGCCTTATCAATACGATGCGGCGTTAGCCTAATATATTTCCCCCATTTTTCTATAAATGGTTCACCAATATGCCGTCCTATCATAAAGGCAGAAATAGATCCCAACATATATCCGATCAGTGCTACCAGCCAGGCCATTATAATATGAAACTCTCCTTGCTTTGACAAAAAACCTGCCAAAGCAACCAATACACTGCCTGGGAATGGCAATCCGATTGCTTCTAAAAAAACGCCTACAAACACCCCATATAGTCCAAGGCTACTTAAAATATCAAGCATTCTATCAAACAAAGTATCCCCTCCCAGACTTATTATGGCTAAAAGCAGTACGAAATATTTATTCTATCTGATCTGAGATCAAGAGGCAAACATGGATCTATCATTTATGATGAGACTACAATGCGGAAGGTGTTTATGATTCAAGGGGCAAAACAAGTATAATAAATTGCCAAAAGCAGACACTAAAAATGTATATAATTTCGATGCTATTTGTTTTATATTGGTCTTATATAAAACAAATACTAGAATAAAAACTATAAGGAGAACGAAGCTATGACAAGCAAGAACAACGCAATAATAGAACCAGGCTGGAACTTTGACAATAGCTATGCCCATCTCCCGGAATTATTTTTTACCACGCTCAAGCTAAATCCCGTACGCTCCCCAGAGTTGATCATTTTCAATGATCCTTTGGCTATAGCACTAGGATTAGATGCCCCATCACTACAAACTGATGCTAGTATAAATGTATTTGCTGGCAATCAAGTTCCTGAAGGTGCTATGCCACTTGCCCAAGCTTACGCTGGGCATCAATTTGGTCATTTTACTATGCTCGGGGACGGACGGGCACTGTTAATTGGTGAACAGATCACTCCTTTAAAAGAGCGATTCGATATTCAGCTCAAAGGGTCAGGTAGAACGCCCTACTCCCGTGGTGGCGATGGACGTGCAGCCCTTGGACCAATGCTACGTGAATATATCATCAGTGAAGCAATGTATGCGCTTGGCATTCCTACCACCCGTAGCCTAGCAGTAGTGAAAACTGGCGAATCAGTCATCCGAGAAACCGAACAAACTGGTGCAATCCTAACCCGCATAGCTGCCAGCCATCTGCGCGTCGGCACTTTTCAATACGCCGCAAACTGGGGGACTACTCTAGATTTACGTGTCCTAGCTGATTATACCTTGCAACGACATTTCCCAGATTTAGCTACTACTGAAAACTCATACCTTTTCTTACTGCAAGAAGTGATTAAACGTCAAGCCGCATTGATTGCCAAATGGCAATTGGTTGGCTTTATTCATGGAGTAATGAACACCGACAACATGGCACTTAGCGGAGAGACCATCGATTATGGGCCTTGCGCCTTTATGGATCGCTATGATCCGGCAACGGTATTTAGCTCAATCGACAAGCGTGGTCGCTATGCCTATGGCAGTCAACCAGATATTGCTGCTTGGAATCTCACGCGATTTGCGGAAGTACTATTGCCACTACTGCATGAAAATCAGGGACAGGCTGTAGAACTGGCTGAAGCAGCGATTGCAAATTTCGCTAAGCTATATCACGAGCATTGGCTAGCAGGAATGCGAGCTAAGCTAGGATTATTTAATGAAGAACTACAAGATGAGGCACTGATTGAAAGTCTCCTCAAGCTGATGCAAGAGCATCGTGCGGATTATACCAATACCTTCCGAGCATTAACTTTTAATATACTAGAAGATACCGATTTGTTTGCTAGTGCAGAATTTTCTCAGTGGCATGCGCTTTGGCAGGCAAGACTAGCAAGACAACCAGAATCAAAAAACATCTCTGAGCAGTGGATGCGTAGCAACAATCCCGCAATCATCCCTCGAAACCACCGGGTAGAAGCGGCGCTCGCGGCCGCAGTAAATCAAGGCGATTACAGCGTAATGCATCAACTTCTCAAGGTTCTTTCAAATCCATATGCCCACTCACCTGAACAGATTGAATATACCATACCACCTGCGTTATCAAACTGCCCTTACAAAACTTTTTGCGGCACCTGACATCAGCCTCACTATAAAAAAATTAGATAAAAAAAGCTCCAGTCAAATGACTGGAGCTACTTTTTATCTAATTAGCGTTTGTTGCTTTGAAAACAATCTCTGCAAAATACAGGACGATCATTGCTTGGTTTGAAAGGAACTTGAGTTTCACAACCACAAGCTGCACAAATTACATCATGCATTTCACGTTGTTGTTGTTGCCCACCACGGTTGTTACCGCCGCCTGCTCTTTGTTGTTTACGAATTGCTCTGCATTCAGGGCAACGTCCAGGTTCGTTAGCGAAACCTTTTTCAGCGTAAAAATCTTGTTCAGATGCTGAGAAAATGAATTCTGTGCCGCAATCGCCACATGTTAAAGTTTTGTCTTGTGCCATAATATATATAGCCTCCTCAAATGTATTACTGAGAAAATTTTTGATTCAATCGAATGCTCATTAGGACTTCCCCTACATAAATACAGTTTGAGAAGGACAAAGGAATTTTTCGTTGGACCTTATCTCTAGTTATCTCATTGTACTATACTAATGCGAAAAAAGCAAAGATTTTTTATTTTTGAAATATCATCCATAATTACAAAGGAATCTATTGTTTTTATTTAACATGTTCTATTTTTCCTATTCATTTTATTGCAACCTATTCACAGTCAAATAACTGCATAGCGTAAAAAACAAAATTCTCTATTTCGCATTGAATTGCCGCTTACTGGCAAACATCTTTCGCTTTACTAGTATCCCATTATTTACAGAGCTACTATAAATTTTTATTATCGAAATTATCTTTAATATAGAAGTATTATAAATTTATGTGGTATAATTTACATGTTAATAATTGTCTTATTAGGAGTAATTATGGATTATGTTTACTTATCAATCATTGGTACAATAACTGGCACACTTTCAATGATCCTTGTTTATATCTATTTATATTCTTTGTATCATGAACGCTATATTGGCATCTGGGCCATCGCTTGGAGCATCCTGTTTCTTAGAAATATATGCTTTGACTCAGGCATATTCACTGACTTCTTCCAATGGAAGCAATCGCTACTCCCCTTTACTCTCTATCAACTATTTTTTATTGCTTGTAGTTTAACCTTTGTCTGGGGCACTTATATTTTTATTGATAAAAAGTTTAATAGATTGTGGCTATACGGCTCTGTTAGTGCTTCTCTTTTAAGTATCATATTTTTTGGGACTCCGATACCATTTTTCTATAAAATAATACCACCAGCTTGGTTTAGTTTTATCGTTTTAGCTTGGATTGCTATCGTTTTCTTTCGTTATACAGAAGCTGCCGGAATTGGTAGAATCATTACTGCTATTGCCTTTCTTCTCTGGAGTATTCTTACCATGATAATGCCATTTTTCATTGAAACGTTTCCCCTATTGATTTCAATCACTGGCAGTATGTTGAGGCTAATCATTACCATTAGTACGGTAATGGTTTTTTTGGAAAGAAGTAGAGCAAATCTGATACATAAAGAGGCACATTATCGATCACTTTTAGAAAATGCAATTGATATCATTTTTTATTATAAGCTGCTACCGAAACCTAAGATTGAATACATCAGCCCCTCCGTGCTTTCCATTACTGGTTATACTTCGGAAGAATATTATACAAATGAAAAATTAGTACTAAAGTTAATCCATCCCGATGATCACCATTTATTCAATCATTTTATTCATAACAACCACCACTTTAACGATTTACCACTCGTATTGCGCCTAGTGAGAAAAGATAAAACGATCTTATGGATTGAACAAAAATGTGTTCCTATTTATGATAAAGGTGGTAACCTCATCGCACTAGAAGGCATTATTCGCGATATCACCGCCCGCAAAGCTTTAGAAAAAGTTGCTGCATGTGCGGATCGAATGAATATGGTGGGAAGTATGGCTGTTACGGTCGCTCACGAAATTAGAAACCCAATGACGACGATCCGTGGCTACCTGCAGTTCATCGGAAAAAAAGAAGCATATCAAGCTGATAAAGAAACCTTCAATTTAATGATTGAAGAAATCGATCGAGCGAATGATATCATCCGTGAATACCTTGCTTTATCACGAGAAAAGTTACCTGATTTAAAAAGAAGTTCTTTAAATCACTTTATTGAATTATTGTTTCCTTTGATCGAGGCAGATGCAACTGCTTCAAAAATATCTGTTACGCTTGAGCTTAATACTATACCTGAGCTACTATTAGATGAAAATGAAATTCGTCAAATGTTACTTAATTTAGTACGCAATAGCATCGAGGCAATGCCAGCCGGTGGCAATCTAGTGATAAAAACGTACCAAGAAAATAATATTATTACTTTATCAATCTGTGACCAAGGGTCTGGAATACCAGCGCATGTACTGGAGAAATTAGGAACACCATTTATCACCACGAAAAATACAGGCACGGGTTTAGGTCTGCCGATCTGCTATCAAATCGCCCATAGGCATAATGCTTTTATTGACATTAAAAGCAACCTTCAAGGCACTATAATTTCTATTTATTTTAATTTACCGAATACTGCTGAATAAAAAAAGTTCTTTTTAATTGTAATTTACTTTTGAAAAGAACTTTTTTTGTATTTAAATGTAAACACAATTTAATTTTTTACATTCAGCAAGGAAAACTTTATATTTCTCCGTATCCCTTAGCCAAGGGGGTGATCGTTATGAAAACGTAATGTGATTTTTACAGAAAAACTTACGCGAAAATAACGAATGATTAAAGGAGAAATAAAAATGATGAATACAAATAACCTGAACACAACGCCTTATTTAAGCGAAGAAGAAAAAGTAGTAAAAATAGGGTTTGCAACAACTGCCGAGGAAAAAATGGAAATTTATCGTTTCCGTTATCGTATCTATGCTGAAGAAATGTCCAAACGATTTCCTAATATGGATCACACAAATAAACTACTATATGACGAGCTTGATGACTGGGCCTTTATTGTATACGCCAAAATTGGCTCAGAAATCATTGGCACCTTAAGAGTAAACATTGGCGAAATCAACGATTTTCCTTTGTTTTGGGTGCGAGTGCTTTCCCTAAAAAAATTCTCAGAATTTACAAATGACCATCAACAATTCGCCTATACCTCAAAATTTATGGTAGCACCAGCTTATCGAAATTCCACTGTATCCTATTTGCTTGCAGCAGAGAGCTATCAACTTTACTGCCACCACCAAGTTCAATTTAGTTTTGGTGTATGCAATTTTCATTTATTGCGACTCTATGAACAGTTTGGTTTCCGCCGCTTTGGACAAAATTTTATTGATGATGGTTACGGTTTACTAGCTCCCTATGTTTTATTGGTAGATGACATTGCCCATTTACGAGCGGTGCGCTCTCCCTTCTATCGCACCGCGCGAAAAAGCTCTTCCTTAAACAGCCATGTAGTACAATGGTTTTATAAAGAGTTTGAAGAAAGCTCAAAAACACTAAACAGTCAACTCGTGAGCCAAGAAGAGCTATGGGAGTTTTTATCTACTCGGTTTGGCTCTTTTCCCAATCAAGCCCTCCCAATACTACAAGGCTTATCTGATATAGAAGCAATAAAGTTTCTACATTCCTGCGGTGTTGTTGTCCAGTGCGATGCAGGCGATCAAATTGCCTGTCAGGGGGATACAAACTATGCACTAAATATCTTAATCGCCGGACAGCTAGCATCAGTAAGCGCCTCTAACATCGTCAGCAATCAAATTTCACCAGCTCATGCCATCGGTGTGAATGGTTTGGTGAATCATCCTAAACATACAGAAGACATCGTTGCCGTGACCGACACTGAACTATTGGTACTGTCTAGCTTAGCCTTTCCTAAATTCAGCAATGCCCATCCAACCGTCGCCAACAAAATCATACAAAACATTGGCAATAGCATTGATATTCACCACATAGGCTAGGTATTAGATTTATATGCATCAACAAACAAATCATTTAACAATCTATTTACATTCTATGTAAACGCAAAGAAAATTGCCGTTACAACTTGCTAATCAAGTGTAGCGGCAATTTATTTTTATTAGCAGAGTACTAACCTATTGCATACATATGTATAACAAAACATTAAGACCTGAATGATAAGTAAAGTTTCTATAGAATGATCGTTTGCAAAGACATTCTAGGACTGACCGGCTTAGGATAGTTCTTGCTATAGCCAACTCTTAAAAGAAGTTGAACATCTCCTGCAACCCGCAACGTTGATGATAATTTCGTTCGCATTGCTACATCCTCAATCATCTGATTCATCGGATGAATTGCGATTTGTCTGTCTCTCACACCAAGCCAAATTTGTTGAAGTTTTTTTCCTACCTTGATAAGTTCACTCACCGAAGAATCCTTACTCGTCATAAGCAGCCAGCCACTGCCAGTTGCTACTTGCTCCGCTATTTTTTTGATTGTCGTTTCACGAAAACTATCTGCTAGCACATCTTTTGGGGAATAAAAGTTCTTCACATACCATCTAAAAACCCCTTCTATTTCCATCGTTTCAGCCGTTAATCCATTCCTAAATTTCTCAACATCTTTATTTGACCAGCGAACCCAGTTAGCCAATTCTTCTTGAGCAGCGTTTTGATAGGTTTGTGATTTATTTGCCAAAAGCGTCCCTTCACCCATATGCTGACCTTCTGGAGAACTACGAGGAAAATAAAAGAAAGAGTCGTTATTTTCTCCTATAATAAATTCAATATCATGATTGGATAACGCATCGGTAAGTAAGTTATTCCGCACCGTTCTACGCAATCCAATATTCGTAAGATCAAAGCCATTTGAGTGATCCACCTTATGTAGTTTTACCTCTAAGAGATCTTGATCTTTAGAAGTTTTAGCTATAATATGGTTCTCTACTTCATAGCCTTTTGCTCCAGCCGCAATGATCAAGTTTTCTAAAAAAGCACCAATAGAAATAAGTAATTCCCTATTTTCTGGATCAATAACAGGTAACCACCTAGTAGAATCTGTACCAATCAGCCAATGATCCTCACTTATCATTTTTATCGTCCAAGGTTGGACATTATGACCACTAGGAGCTAAGGAGGCTAGATATAAAATATCAATGTAATCTGGCTCTACGCTTGCCAGAGAATCAGGCAAGTTATCTCTAGCTACACTCTGTAATTGTGATAACGAATCAAACATATTTACTCCTCCAACTGCGATAACTCCGCCTATACCACACTGAATAAATTGTCGTCTATTCATCATCCACCTCCATAACAAAACCTAATTTACTTATTTACACTTAACACACTCTGGTTAATTTTTTGTACTACGATATCAGTCGCTTTATGAACAGCCGCTAAAACAGTTCTCTTTTTCCCTACGCCCGTATAAGGAATGTAGGTTTTATTCGTATCTATACCTGATACCGTTTCATTTAACATATAATGGTTTGTTGCCCTATCATATAACCGAATGTTTAATGTAGCTTCTGATTTAATTGCCTTATACAAGATAATATCAGTGAAATCAGATTTGGTTGGCAATATCTCTACTACCAGCACTTGTTTAGCATCTTTATCATTTGCCAATTTTAACAACTCGAACTGCTCAGCCTTTGCTATTTTATCATCATTGTTATCTCTACTATTAAATAGAGGTTTCTCTTCTTTAATAAAACCTTTTACTTGACTTTTTAAGTGATTATAAACTTCATTTTTCAGTTCAGTACCATAGGTTTCTTTTGATTGATCAACAACAACCAAAAGAATAGCACCTTGATCAATCGCACTTTCATTCTCGTTGGCAAAGCAGAACACTGTTGTTCCAAAGCAAAGCAAAATTGCTGCGATTACACTAAAAACCCATTGTATTTTTTTCATCGTGCTCCTCCTAGCTCTAATCTTGATTTAAATTAGTTTTATCAAACTAACTATTTGTTTATATAAAACCCGCTTAATCGCGGGTAGTATTGTTGGTCACTTTTGTTAATAGAAATGCAAAGATTTCTCTTTCTTGTTCATCCAGTGCTTCCATAACGTGACTAGCAAACTGATAATAACCTATATCCTCAATTTCAATTAATCGTTTTCCCTTTTCTGATAGGGTAATATGTACCACGCGCAAATCACTTTTCGATGCGGTTTTTTCAATAAATCCACGTTCCAAAAGCTTATTGATTGCGACGGTTACTGTGGATTTTTGCACACCAAATATTTCTGCAAGCTCGGAGATTGTCGGATTAGACTTTTCTCTTATTGCGTGCAAATAATGTAATTGCGTGATAGATAAATTAAATAGCTCCTTACTATCAGGCGTTTTTTCTTTATGTTTTCGCATACAATCACGCATTGATTCCGATAAAATATTAATCGCCTTGACGATTACATCTTCAGTTGCCATAATGATATTCCTCTTTATAGTTAGTTTTGTAAAACTAACTATAAAGGAAATATCTAGCTTTGTCAAATATAAAATGGAATTAAAATAAAAAACCTAGCAAAATTTTTTCAGTAGTATAGAACCTTTACCCATATTCCATAAAGTTAATAAACTTCGACATACCGTAATAATATATGTCAAATTTTAAAATAAATATACAAAAACAGGACTTCTACCTTATAATATTTATAAATAGTACTTACTTAAAACAATCTTTATAGAAGGTGAAAAAGTGACTAATACTGTATTTCATACTAGAATATTAATTGTTGATGATGATGAAAGATACTTATCATCCCTCCGTCGGGCACTACGCGGTAACTTTAATATAGTAACAACAAAAGACCCTGTCCAAGCATTGAAAATCATTGAATATCAAGGTCCTTTTGCAGTTGTTATTTCAGATTTTCAAATGCCATTTATAAATGGCGTAGAACTCTTTTCAAGAATTGTTGCAATAGATAAAAACATCCAAAGAATAATGCTAACCGGTTGTGCTGAACTTCAAATGGCAATTGATGCTGTAAATCATGGTAAGATTACCGCCTTTTTAACTAAACCCACTCCTATTGTTACTATCCGTTCAGTAGTTTTGGATGCCATTCGTGCCTACCAAAAGAGCATCGCTACTCAATTGTTCCACAGTAAAAATTTGTTAACCAAACAAAATATTTCTCATTTATGCTCTCCCTTAACAATAAAAGAAAAAGAAATCCTTTCCTTTGTGGCAAAAGGCTTAACCAACGCAGAAATATCCAAAGAACTAACCATAACCGTCGGTACCGTAAAATGTCATTTGAATAACCTGTTTTCTAAACTGGATGTACATAATCGTACTAAAGTTGTCGCTAAAGGCCTTGAGTTAGGTCTGATAACCTCCGATGCTATTTTGTAATACAAGAACAATCCCCCCAACAATTGCCATGAATCATTCCCGTATTATTTGTTCACATTCTTCCTTGGTGGTACCGAGCAAGGAAAATGTAAGCTCGTTAAGAGTATCCTTGATACCAAAGTTAGCCATTGCATGTGTATAATAGTTGGCAATGTGCACAACTGCTACCAATTCTCGGTCACCTACGTTATCGTTGAAGG
>Ga0316613_10003331_pt1 | contig 10022 bp, 15 predicted proteins | sample OWC_soil_day10_C_2_FD_207647 | JGI IMG/M metagenome (GOLD analysis project Ga0316613, IMG submission 207647) | Wetland soil microbial communities from Old Woman Creek delta, Ohio, United States - OWC_soil_day10_CT_b | ecosystem: Environmental > Terrestrial > Soil > Wetlands | place: USA: Ohio... | reverse complement strand
TAAGTCTGGAAGATGCAAAGACGTTTATTAAAAGCAATATAACAACGGCGGCCCGTTCTTTTATTGCCATTGGATTTTATTTGAAATGTGTCAGGGATAGGGGATTGTTTGCAGAAGATAATTATCAGGATGTCTGGGATTTTGCCAAATCAGAATATGGTATAAGCAAAAGCACTGCTAGCCGGTATATGTCCATGAATGACCGCTTTTCCGAAAACGGAAATAGCCCCAATATAAAAACGGAATACCGGGCATTTGGGAAAAGTCAGCTGCAGGAAATGCTGTATCTGGAAGATGAACAGCTGGATCAAGTAAAACCTGGGGACAGAGTGGAAGATATCCGGAACTTACGAAGACCCAAGGAGATCCCGTACATAGAGCTGCCAGGGCAGATGGATTTTGAAATTGATTTTCCTGACATTCTGCCTCCGGATCAGATAGAGCAGCCGGTTATGTTACAAAAACAGACCTTTGAAATGAATGTGGAGGATCTGCTGTCTGATGAGGAGCAGGAGAGCATTGCGATATCGCAACAAGAACAGGATCAGGAAACAGAAGAGACTCAGGATCGGACTGCCTATGTAAAAGAGCAGTACAGGCTGCGGGATTCTTTCTTAAATCCCTTTGCAGTCTGGTTAATAAAGAATCATAAAGCATGGTTTATGGAAGATCACATGAACCGTGTAATAAAGGTTGATAAATCAGAGGGGCAGTTAAAGTCATATCTTGGGGCATACCCAGACGGAAGCAGTTCTTATGGTTTTCCAGTGGACGGTGAGACCCACTATGCCAAGCTATATGATAACAGGATTGTAATATCGCATTTTGCTGATGGAGGGACCATCGTAGTAGATGGAACAGCGGAATGGTTTTATCTGGCAGCAAGCATTCAGGTTCAGTGGAATGTGGTGGCATTGGAGGAAGCACAGACGAAAGAAAGAGAGGACCAGGAAATTGATCACTTTTTGAACCGGAATGAATCTATAGATGATGCTTATGGTTGGTTTCGTTCAGCAATGGTCAAAGAATATTTAAAATCTGGATATAAAGGTCAAAACCAAGAGTGTGAGATTTCAGTTCTTGGAAGTGTACACAGGGTCTTGAAAAGCAAAGAAGTTACATTGTTTTATGATGATTCCGGATTTGCTTCATTTGATGTTGAAAACACACGCTTAGAGCGAGAATATAATTACTTCTTCGGACATCGTGATGTAGATGAAACTGTTATCAAAGAGCCTGAAAGCGTACCAGAACAGGAAGAAAGCGTACCGGAATTATCTGAAAACGTAATAGACGGTGAATATGAGGAAGTTCCTCCTGAGCAGGAATTATCTGCCCGATCTATTCTTGAGGAAGAAAAAGCAGAACTTCAGAACTGGATAAAAGCATTTCAGGGAGAAGGACTGGAAATGCCCCCTATGGTTGAGCGTCAGAAAATAATTGTTGCTGCGTTGACTGCTATGGTAGAGCATATGGAAGCAACGGAACCTCTAAAGCAGGAACAGCCAGAGCTTCCTATCCTAAAAAACAATGATCAGCGTGCTGCCTTTATAGATGCCTATGAGACATGGCCGATATGGATTGAAACCAAAGGAACAGGGGAACGGTACTACCGGTATGATCTGTCAGAAAAGGCTGCCATTGTGGTAAAGGTGTACTGGAAACATGCCTGGGAGAGTTATAAAGAATCCAAGGATTATGAATACGGTGCACAACAGTATTACCTCATGGGAGTGAAATCAGAGTGGCACAAGGGTAAGAATGTCTATGTAGAAGATGATACCAGAAGTTTTTATGAGTGTAGTACAAACCGATCCGCCCTGGTGGATTACTTGAAGGAATTTCAGAAAAAGAAGGAGGATTAAACGTGGAGGAAGGCTGTGCAAGCTGCGCTTACTGCCAATACATAGATGGTGAGTGGGTATGCGTCAATGAAGAATCTGAAGGATATGGCTGTGAAACCAGCTTTGATGATTATTGCGGAGAGTGGGAGAAAAGAGAAAATTGACCCGGAGGTGATTTAATTGGGGATAGGAAGAAGCTGGACTCCTGCGGAAGAATCCTACTTGGAGGAAAAGTGGGGAACCATATCAATTAAGGGTATTGCAAAGAATTTAAATCGATCGGAGAATGCTATTGTTGTGCGGAGCCAGAGAATGGGGCTGGGGGCATTTTTATCATCAGGAGATTATATCACCTGGAACCAACTGCAGATTGCACTTGGAATGGGACTATCTGGAAGTGGATATAAAATGACTTCCTGGGTAAAAAATAGAAATTTCCCAGTACATACAAAACGGATTAGGAACAATTCTTTCAAAGTGGTTTTCTTGGATGAATTCTGGTTGTGGGCGGAGAAAAATCAGGCATTCTTGGATTTCTCTCGATTTGAACCCTATGCCCTGGGACAAGAACCAACTTGGGCTCAAGAAAAGCGCCGACAAGATTGTGCAGGAAGACGACAGATTAAAGCAACTCCATGGACCTTGTCTGAGGATGAGAAACTGATCCGGTTGGTGAAAAAACAGAAATACGGATCCAGGGAGTTATCTCAGATGATGGGGAGGACTGAGGGGGCTATACAGCGCCGCCTTTCGGACCTGGGAATTAAGGACCGCCCGATCAAGGCGGATAATCATACTCAGTGGACTGATGAGGAATTTAAGGTACTGGGGCAACTCATTGTTGCAGGAAAGAAATATGAACAAATTGCGGATGTTATCGGCAAGTCTGTTAAGGCCATTCGTGGAAGGGTTTATCAGATGTATTTGACCGAAAGCCTGGATAAGGTCCGAGGAATGATCGGATTCGGTTCTTGGGGATCTGGCAGGCCGGAGCGGAAGGTTAAACAATATTTGTTAATGAGCCTAGAGGAGAAGGCACAGACCAAGGAACTGCTTATTCGGTTGGCAGCTATTATCAGGAACCAGTATAAGCGAAACTTTGAGGATTGCGATTATTGGCAGAAGGATATATGCAAGCTCTGGGATGGGTTCTGTACGGTAGGGGAATCGGATTGTGATAGCTGCTTGTCTTTCCAGCGGATCCAGCCTCAATATTGTAAACGCTGCGGAAAAGAGTTTTTGGAGCGGAAGGAAAATTTGTATTGTAAAGGCTGCAGGGATGCCAGGAAGAAACAGTATTTAAAGAAAATGGCGGTACTTGATAGATAAAATCATGAAGAGTTTATGAAAGGAGAAACAACCATGGAATTAAACGAATACTGGTCAGCTCATGCAGTAGAAGAATATAAGGGTATGTTGCATGAACAGAAAATGCAAAATTATATCTATAACTGTTTAAGAATGGCGCCACATGCAATGTATAAGCCATCGATCGTGCAGGATGGAAATGCATGGCTGTGCATATATGGAGATTTGCCCACTGGCGTAGTTGGATGTGGGAGAACTCCAAAAGAAGCCTGCGAAAACTTTGATAAGGCCTGGGAAGATGGATACCCTAATAAATCTGTGGAGGGTGAATAAATGAGTATTGGAGACAGAGTAATTATGAATGAAAAATACAGGGTTACAGAGAGTAATAAAGGGAAAATATTTGAAGTTCGCAGTGAGCCATGGGACTTGTGCGGTACAGAGTGCGTACTGCTGGAAGGATATCGTGGTGGTTATGCAGTAGATGGTCTTACTGTAGTAGATTAGGACTGGAGGATAAAAGATGGCAGAACAGAATGAAATGGAGAAGATCGTCACTCCCATGGTGGAGCATGTATGTGATCACCTCTGCAGATTTCCGTGGGAGATTGAGCGCAAAGAAGATCTGGAAGAGGTGTGCGCCGGTTGCCAGATGGATCAATATACAAACCGTATTCTAAATCAGTATGATAAGATAAACGATTTTGAGAAAAGCCAATGTGCACATTTACTGAAAGAGCTGGCAATGGAGAGGGCAAAACATGAGAACCTGGTGGCTGATTGGAAGTGGCATTTAACGGAACGGTTTAGCCGGGTACGAATTAGGATTTGATCAAATAAGGAGAAGATGAAGATGGAAAAATTTAAAAAAGATATTATCAATGAATTTTGGGAATGGGTAACAGAGCATCAAGACAACGAGACTGTTGTGGAGCATGATGGTGAAGGTAATTTATGCATTTGGGTTGATTTTAATGACTTAGATGATTTTGCAGAAAGGTATATACCTGACGTAGAGGATGCATTACAGACAGCTCTCTTTAATGGTCATGTGTGCGTTGAAGTAAAAGATTTTCTGAACGGACATGGATTTACTATGGAGGATGTTTGGAAACAGAAGCCCCAAAGTTTAAAATGTGATTCAAAGGATACCGATGAATGCGGTTGCTGCCAGCGTGAAGATGCCCCTTGCGATAATTGCGTGAGGAATTCTGAAAATACTGATAAAGAAGATCCAGACTTAGAGGATCATTATTTCCACGAGTAAATTTAGGATTTGAAGGAGGAATAAAAAATGGGTGAAAAAGTAAAAACTCCTGTGCTAAATAAAATGGTTGAGATACAGGGGAAAAGTCAGTTATGTGGAGATTTTCTTGATTTTTTACAAAATAAATATTGTATGTTTGATAAAAATGTTGTAATGGAGCAGCCGTTTTATATTGGTGCTGGTGATTATATTAATACTGAAAAAATTCTTGCAGAGTTTTTTGGTATTGATTTAGAACAGGCAAATAGAGAAAAAGAAGAGTTGTTAAAGTCATTAAACTGAAATTTTCGTGAGGAGGGATACATTGAGAAAATCATCAAAAGACTGCAGAGCAGATAGAGCCAGCGTAAACAGTCGCATACAGGCCGAGGCGGATGAAGCTATAAAGGCGCCACCGGTTATGACTGGAAGTGCAATAGATCCAGCGTATTTGTTCACAAGCCTGTGTCCGGATCCGAAGCGCAGGAAACCTCCTGCAAGGAAGAAGGTGCAGCATGAAGCTTTTAGATAAACAGAAAGTCACTGTTCAAGTTTATCCTGGTAGGAAATTCGGGACCATGATCGGTAGCAATGACGGTCTGATCGGGATCCTGCTTGATAGTGGTGAATACATAGACGTTCCCCAGGAGAGGGTGAGAATTGTATCGGTGGAGGTGGAGAGATGAAAGCATTAACAATATGGCAGCCATGGGCCACGCTATTGGCATCAGGTAAAAAGCACATTGAAACCAGAAGTAGGAAAATAAGTTATCGTGGTGAAATTCTTCTACACGCAGCAAAGAAACCGTATATTGATGGCATAACTATGATGGATCTGGAAACACGGAATCTTCTCAAAAAGGCTCTAATTCTTCCTGCGATAAAGGTCGAATCGGATTGGACAGAGTATACTAAAAAGCTTCCCAGCGGGGTAATTGTTGGAAAGACCATGCTGACGGACTGTAAATACATAGACCAGGAATATGCAGATTTTATCAAGAACGTTTGTCCCGCGGAATATGCTTTCGGAGATTTTACACCTGGACGTTATGCGTGGGTGATGGAAGATCCTGTGTTATTTGACAATCCGATCCCAGCATCGGGAAGCCAGGGGTTATGGAACTGGGAAGGAGTGCTGCCAGATGGAAAAGACAAGGTTTAGTGTTATCCGGAAAAAGTGTCCATGTTGCGGAAAGTATTATCCTTCTGATTCGAAGCGGACAAGATGCAGCTGTAAGGATCACGGGAGATTGTTTGCGGTTGGGACATATTACGAGAAAAAGACAGCAGGGAGGTGACAGTTTGGGAAATGTAAGACCATTGAATCACGGTAAGTACGGAATAAGTAAAAATCGCTTCTGGGAACTGTATTACTGGTGCTTGCAGTATGGTGAATGGAGAGACGAGCTTAAATATAAAACAGATACGGTGGGTGCCATGGAGATCACTGACATGCCTACCAGTCGAAACACGGGTGATGCTACGCAGCAACTTGCCATGAGACGGGCAATGTTGGAGCAGAATTGCCGGTTGATAGAGCAGACGGCCATTGAAACTGATCCGGATATTTATCAATATATACTTAAGGCGGTGACGGAAGATGTGTCATATCGGTATCTGGATATGATTATGGAAATTCCTTGTGGAAAGAAAATGTATTATGATCGGCGCAGGAAGTTCTACTGGTTACTAAGTCAGAAAAAATAATTTTGAAAAGAGGGGTAAACCAGGGACGTGTCAATATGGTATTCTATTATTGTCCAAGATTAGATAAACTTGGTAATCCCCCTACGGTTGCCGGGTGTTACAGCCCGGTGACTGATTGATTTTCATACTTATTCTTCTTTTTAAAAACGCCTGTCTGTCTTATGTCGATGGGCATTTTCTTTTAGAACGGTTTATGATAAGATATAAAGTGTTGGGAGGTAAATGATGAATGGAAAAGTTGGTTGATTTTATTACTGAGAATTTAAGTGTATGCATTACGGCAATTTTTGGAACTATTACACCCGGTATACTTACTATAGGAATATTTAATAGGGAATTATTCCTGCAGTTGGATTTTTTAAAGTTGATAGTTTTAGCTGGTTCAATAAGCATCCCCTCGTTAGCATTTTTGTTTGGAGTATCAATGTTTACATTAATAGATGTAAACATCACAAAGCCTGATATTGTTCGCGAATGCCTAATGCTGGCATTAGTTATAAATATATTTATATTTTCTATTGCCATATTAATTAAAATATTTAATAGGGATACAACACTTGAACAATATACTTGCATTCTTATTTTTTCTTGCTTGATTTATTTAATATTATCGTCTTTTATAATTAGTGGTGGTAAGAAAAAAAGAAAATAGATATGTGAATTTTATAAATTTTTTGTAGATTTTTTAGGTTTTATAAAAACTATTAAGAGGCGGCCAACCCCGTCTCTTTTTAATATACAAAACAAACGAATAAGAAAAGGCAGCCTAATTGGCCGCCTCATCTCTGCATAGTGCATCAAGGGTAACACCCAGGGCGTCAGCGAGTTTAATTAATGTTGATACCCGTCCATCGTCCCTACGTTCCAGATCTTCGATGGTACGAATAGGAACGCCGCTGAGACGGGAAAGCGCAGGAACGGATAATTCTTGATTTAAGCGGGTTTCTCTTAGCTTCATAAAGTCCTCCTTAGATGGAATAGGATTGCCAGTATAGCTACAATGTCTGCGATAACAACCAAGTAGTCAAGTATGGACATATTCGCATAATTAACTGATATCAATCCAAGCAGGCAAGCGACTAAACAGACAGCGTACAGTGATTTAATCTTGTTTTTCATAGATATTTGGAGTATACTTGTGGTAGGGAGGGGCTTTCGCCCCAATCCCTATTTTAGGTCTTTGTCCTTCAGATTTCGTCTGATCCAGTAGAGTGCCATTCCACTGTAGGCGATTATTTGAAGGACTTTTATTATGTAGTCCAGTATACTCACTTTGTTCACCTCCTTTCTATGATTTAATTATACCACTTATATACGTGGGAGTCAAGTGAAATATATAGATTTTATCAAGAATTTTGGCATTTGTCAGCCGTGGCAGGTGCTTTTTATTTTACTAAAAATAATGATTGAGAGGTGGTGGTAATGGGTGAAGCCAGAGCACCAAATAACGAGCTTGCGCTGATTGATTATCAGGCAGGCATGAAATACAAAGATATCGCTGAAAAATACGGTGTCACAATTAACACCGTGAAATCCTGGAAGACAAGATATGAATGGACCAAAGGAGATAAAAAAGGTGTGCACACAAAAAGTAAAAAGGTGTGCACACAAAAACAGAAGAGATTTATAAAAACAAAAGCGGTCGCTGAAGAAGTTGGTCTGGTGTTGGAGAACCCCGATTTGACTGATAAGCAACGGCTCTTTTGTATTTATTACAGCAAGTCCTTCAATGCCACGAAGTCATACCAGAAAGCATATGAATGCAGTTACATAACGGCGTGTACGAGTGGCCCCAGGTTGTTGGAAAATGTTAGAGTGAAAGAAGAAATCCTGCGACTGAAAGAAATGGCATACTCAAAAGCGTTTCTGAAAACGGAAGATATTTTTCAGAAGTACTTGGACATAGCTTTTTCTGATGTTACGGATTACTTATCCTTTGGTCGGGAGGAAGTCCCGGTTATCACCAAAGACGGTCCAGTGCTGGATACGAAGACGGGCGAACCGATGACGAAAGAAGTCAATTACGTAAAATTCAAGGAGTCCTCGGAGATAGATGGCCGTCTGATTAAAAAAGTAAAGATGGGTAAAGATGGGGCAACCATAGAGTTATACGATGCCATGGATGCAATGAACTGGTTGTACGATAATATGTCCCTGGGTACGTCAGAACAGCAGAACTTCGCTAAATCCATCATAGAGGCACACAGGAAACGCAAGGAGGAAGCAGAAAGGGAGGGGGCGGAGGAAGCTGGAACTTGATCAGGAAGCAATATTATATTATGCAGAGAACCCGGTCGAATTTGTAGAGGATATCATAGGTGCCAAGCCGGATGACAATCAGAAGACTATACTCAGAAGTGTTGCTACAGAGCCCATGACTTCTGTCAGATCTGGGCACGGTATTGGAAAGAGTGCAGTGGAAGCCTGGGTTGTGATCTGGTTTCTTTGTACGCGTCCATTTCCTAAGATTCCATGTACAGCTCCTACACAACATCAGCTATTTGATATCCTATGGGCAGAGGTCAGTAAGTGGATCAGGAGCAGTCCTGTTCTTAGCAATGAACTGGTGTGGAGCAATGAAAAAATATACATGAGGGGTTACCCAGAAGAATGGTTTGCAGTTGCCCGTACAGCCACAAACCCGGACGCGCTGCAGGGCTTTCATGCTGAGAATGTGCTTTTTATCATTGATGAAGCTTCAGGCGTGAAAGACATAGTTTTTGAGCCAGTATTGGGAGCCCTGTCTACCAAAGGGGCTAAGTTGCTAATGTGCGGAAACCCGACTAGGCTTGTGGGCTTTTTTTATGACAGTCATCACAAGAACCGTAGCAGCTATAACGCGCTTCACGTAGACGGCAGGGACAGCTCCAGAGTTGATATGGATTTTATCAAAAAGATCACAGACATGTTTGGCGCTGACAGTGACGTATTTCGTGTACGTGTTGCTGGCCAGTTCCCCCGATCTACTCCGGACAGCTTAATTGCAATGGAGTGGTGTGAGGAAGCAGCCAAACGGTGCATTGAATCTCCAGGCAACAGAATTGATATTGGCGTGGATGTCGCACGCTATGGTAATGACAGTTCAGTCCTTTTTTCTGTTATGGATAAAGTTAAGCCAGTAGAAGATTTTGAGGTCTATCACCACAACATGACTACAGAAATTACAGGCCATGTCGTTATTATGGTCAAACGATATGCCAAGGAGTATCCGGACGCGTTAATCCGGGTAAAGGTAGACTGTGACGGTCTGGGTGTTGGAGTCTTTGATAATCTGGCAACGCAGAAAGAAAAGATTGTTGATGAGGTTTGGGAGGAACGCTGCAGGATTGAGGGACTGGATCCACAAGCAGACTGGAATCAGTGTCAGACAATCCCCCGGCTAGATCTGGAGATTATAGAGTGCCACTTCGGCGGCAAGGGAGGTAAGGTTGATGATGCGGATCCGGTGGAATATAGTAACAGCACAGGCTTGATGTGGGGATCGGTAAGAAAGGCTTTAAAAGATGGTATCCTACAGCTGCCGGATAATGACGCTTTGTTTTCTCAGCTTAGTAACAGGAAATACATAGTAAACAAAGATGGTGAAATCGAACTGGAAAGAAAGGAATCCATGAAGAAGCGCGGGGTATCATCTCCGGATATTGCCGATGCGCTTGCCCTGGCTCTTTATGATCCGCCACAATGGAGTTTTAATTGGTGATAAATTATGGATATTACAAGATTTTTTAGAAGCAGTCGCAGAGCTTCAGATCAATTTGATCGGAGATCAGGGAGCAATCGCATGATCCCAAAGTGGACCAGTCCTCCAAGTAGGAATACCGCAGAATGGATGCAGTCGTTTGGAACCAATCCTCGACTGGCTGTAGTCGATAAGATCTCTTCGGATCTTTCTTATGTAACAGGCAAGCTATACCGGA
>Ga0316613_10003330_pt1 | contig 10022 bp, 11 predicted proteins | sample OWC_soil_day10_C_2_FD_207647 | JGI IMG/M metagenome (GOLD analysis project Ga0316613, IMG submission 207647) | Wetland soil microbial communities from Old Woman Creek delta, Ohio, United States - OWC_soil_day10_CT_b | ecosystem: Environmental > Terrestrial > Soil > Wetlands | place: USA: Ohio... | reverse complement strand
TGTTCATATATTCATCTCCTCTTCAAGACAAACTAAATGAGGGGGCACTATTTTAGCTCCCCTAGTTCATATTAGTCACCAAAAGAAATTCTAAGAGAGCGTCCAGTTTTAATCAAATCATGTGTAGTTGGAACTAAATATGGTGATCCAATAACATCGGTCAAATTAATTGGGACAATCTCGTTATTTTGTAATGCCACCATTGTCGTGAATTTTTTATTAATGATTGCATTGACTGCAGCCTCACCGTATCGAGTCGACAATACCCTATCATACGCAGTTGGACTGCCACCACGTTGAAGATGGCCTAACACTGTAGATCTACATTCCACCCCTAGTAAATTTTCTAATTCGTGAGCAATTTTATCGCCTATGCCACCCAACCGTATTGTTTCAGGAGAATTATTTACTATCCTTGCCACTGATAACTCTCCATTAATGGGTCTAGCTCCTTCGGCCACTACGATGATACTGAACAACGTCCCGTTTTGTTGTCTGATCTTAATTTTATCTGTAAGCGAATCCCAGTTAAAAGGAATCTCAGGAATGATAATACAATCCGCTCCACCAGCTATACCACTATGAAGAGCAATCCACCCTGCATAACGTCCCATTACTTCTAGAACCATTACCCTATGATGAGACTCGGCTGTTGTATGCAATCGATCTAATGCTTCTGTCGCGATGCTAACGGCTGTATCGAACCCGAAGGTTCTCTCTGTTTTAGATAAATCATTATCAATTGTTTTGGGAACGCCGACTACGGGAAATCCTAGTTCTGCAATTTCACTTGCAATTTTAAGTGTACCATCACCGCCAATTACAATTAATGCTTCTATCCCTCGTTGTTTAAGATTGAATAAGACTCGTTGGGACATATCCTTGTAAACAATTTCCTCGTGCTCAATACACTGATATCTAAAAGGATTATCTCTATTTGTAGTACCTAGAATTGTTCCTCCACGCGGTAATATACCAGAAATATTTTCAGGACCAAGTAAAGTTAGGTCATCCTCAACTAAACCTTTAAACCCATTTTTCACTCCATAAACCCCTATCCCATTCGAATCTGCAGTCTTGTAAACTGCCCTTATTACCGCATTTAATCCTGGGCAATCTCCGCCGCCAGTTAATACTGCGATTGTCTTCAATTTTAAAACTCCTTTTACTATCGCTCATTTACTACGTTGTATTCTATTTACCATAAAATAAAAAAATCCTGCCAATTCCACAGGAATCTGATAGGATTTCTTTAGCTATTATAAATGAGACTACTATCTATTGCAAATTACCTAAAGTACATTTTGCTTTTTACTCCATTAATTCAGCATGAACCTTTTTTAATAATTCTGGTATTTGTAAAGTTTGTGGGCAATGTCCTGTACAGATTCCACAAGACACACATTGATCTGCACCAGAGCCTGCTGGCACAAAATTACTTTTATATACTACTTTATCTATAACATGGGATTTCATAAGTTGCTGGCTGTTATAAAGCTTAAATATTTCAGGAATTGTTACACCTCGGGGGCATGGCACACAGTATCTACAACCGGTACAGCCAATGCTCTTCTTTGCTTCATAAGCCTCACGAATGGTTTTAATCAGATTTAAATCGTCTTCTGACATAACATTTGGAGTCGCATACTCAAAAATTTTCAAATTATCCTTTAATTGTTGTAAAGAGCTGGTACCACTTAAAATTATAGATACTTCTGGCATATTATAAAGCCATCTAAAACACCATTCTACCAAAGAGCGTTTTTCTGGATATTGATTAATTAGATCATGTACTTCCTTTGGAGCAGTATTTAGCAAATAGCCACCTCTAAGTGGTTCCATTATAACTGTTGCTATGCCTTTATTTGCCGCATATTTTAAGCCTTCAACACCAACTTGCTGGAATTCATCCAGTATATTAAGCTGAATTTGAGCCATCTCCCAATCATAAGTATCTACAATTTCTTTAAATGCCTTTAATGTATTGTGGATAGAAAAGGCTTTATGAACTATTTTCCCTTTTTTCACCATTTTATCTAAGAAAGTAAGACCATCAAAGTTTTTAACCTTCTCCCAATGCCCATGATTCATATTATGTAGAAGATATACATCAATATGATCTGTTCCAAGTCGAACTAACTCTTCATCTAGATATTTTTCGAAATCTTCATGTCTGTTTATATTCCAGATAGGGCTTTTGGTAGCTAAATAAGCTTTGTTTCTATAGCCATCCTTTAGAGCCTTTCCTGTTATGGTCTCGCTATCTTTATAAATAAAGGCGGTATCCAGATAATTTACTCCATTATCGATAGCATAACGTACCATTTCAATAGCTTCTTTTTTATCCGAAGGAAATCGCATACAGCCAAGTCCAAATCTTGATACTTTCATTCCTGTCTTTCCATATTGTATATATTTCATATTTCCCCACCTATTCTTATGATTTTATTCCTTTTAGTATATAACTTAGAGTAATATCTAAGTCAATAAGTATATCCAAAATTTATTTATGTCCCTCTGTTTTCTTATCGCGTGTCAGTACACCTATCCCCTTGACATATTCATATTCATTTGCTAACTTGTTGCTTAGGTGAATGATATCAATATAGAATAAGAAAAGGTGATTTTTATAGGCTTTAATAGCAAGGTTTACGAAATTGTCAGCCATATCCCAGAAGGGAAAGTTGTTTCTTATGGGCAAGTTGCTTCCATGGCGGGAAATCGTCGAGCATCTCGCGCAGTGGGTTATGCAATGCATCGCAATCCTTATTACGGGTCAGTACCTTGCCACAGGGTAGTTTTCCAAAATGGCAGTCTCACAGATGGGTTTGCCTTTGGGGGTAAAGACGTGCAACGGAAGTTACTGGAAACCGAAGGAGTTACATTCGCCAAAAATGGCTGTGTTAATATGAAAGAATGTCGCTGGGATGGGACTCCAGTCATCTATGATAGGGATGTGCAGACATAGGGACAGGTTTTCTGCCACTATTAGGATCACCTCAAGGATGGTATAGCATCTTTCATTTCTCGGGACAATTAACCTGTCCCACGTCCTTTCAGAGCCATTCCCTTTTGTAAAATATTATATTTATAGAATTCAATATTTGGCTTACCCCCAACGAACGTATTAAATGGGCCCGGATGCAAAAAGAAGAATTAACAATATCGAAATAACAACCTTACGCGAGACCGGGGCAGGTCACTAGAGAGAAAGTTGAACTATATTGTAAAATTCTAGCGTGAGTTAATATTTCGTTCTTTATTTGCATTTAGGGCTTGACTTTAAGTAACTGCTCTCTGCGTTTTTTCAAATCTCTTCAATAGCTGCAACAGTAATTAATTTAGTGGCTCTATGACGAGTTTGAATAATCAATTCTGCATTTGGTGCATCTGTAGAGCTAATTTTACTTAACGCTTCTTCAAAGGAACGACCTGCGAGTACATGCCGACTTATAAGGCGTTCTTTTGTAGTAGTGAGCGGAGTCTCAATAAACCAACTTTCATCAAACAAATCCGCAAGTTCATTCCAAGGGCAAGTATCTAATAGTAAGTAATTACCTTCAACAATTATAATTTTATGTTTATTCTCAATAACTATTGAACGTTCGACTGGATTGTGAAGGCCTCTATCATAAGTTGGGCAATATAGTTTCTCTTGTTTTTGGGAAGCTATTTCCTTTATTAACATTACGAATCTCTGAGAATCAAAGCTTTGGGGGATACCTTTTAGTGGTAATAAGCCTTTTTCTGCCAATATATCATTATGATAATGATATCCATCCATTGGGATGACTATTGCAATCTCGTCTTTTAAGACTTCATTAGTATTTCTCATTAACAACTCCGCTAATGTGCTTTTCCCTGCACCTGGAGCCCCCGTAATAGCTAGCATGAATCGGTTATTCTCACTCTTTTCATAAGTTTCTATTAGCAGATTCGTTAGCATCGGCAAATCAGCATTATTAATAATTTCCACTCTTTGCCTTCCTCCTCTTTAGCCTATTAGAGAGTAATCGTTTTTTAACATTTATTCGTGATACGAGCAATTTGATTAAAAGCATGGATAAGATTATAGTATTTTAGTACCATAATCTTATTTTCTAGGATTGACATCTGTCACTAAATTTTCTACTAGTACATATGGACGCAGATTCTGCAGCTTTACAAATATCAGCATTTTTCATATGGAAAGTTGTACTACAAGAATATACGCAGTCAAAATATATAATCTTTCTATTTTGTATCTTATAGGGACTATAATTGAAAATCTGTTCTCAGTAAACACCTTCCCTTTCCCGGCGTTTGATTTGAAACGATGGATGTATCTGCATAAGACAGCACCACAGTGTCCTGTCTTCACCCTTCCTGTTTGAATAAAAAATTTAAAAAATTTTAGTTTTTTAAAGGATAATTCAATTTTATGGCGTATTATAATCAAAAGATAATAATTATAGATTATAAGGAGATGTTTTTTATGAAAAAATTATTTAAATGCAGCGTTTGTAACTTTGTTTGCGAAGGGGAGACCGCTCCCGCAGTTTGTCCAAAATGCGGACAGCCTCATGAAAAGTTTAATGAATTACCAACAGAAAGCGCGGATAAAGTCTATGCATCGGAAAGAACAAATGATATTCATATGGAAATCATTTCACTAATTGACAAAGTAATTGCTCTTTCTCATGAAGGTATCAACTTAAATCTCGATCCCGCTTGCGTTGGCACTTTTACCAAGGCCATCAACGAAGGCTATATTGTCAAACAGCGTTCTAAAGCCGAAATTGAAAATCATATTACAAAGGGAAAATGGTAAAGAGACCTTACACAAAACTCCTGCCAAATAACAAAAATAATATACTCCCGTTATAGTCAATGTCATTAAGTTAAGTAGTTAAGAGCAGGTTAATGTATCAAAAAATATATGAAACAGGGGGACAGGGACATTGTTTACAATCTATTTCCAGTAAACAATGTCCCTGTCCTCTCGTTTCACATGTACATTTTTATTATGGACTTAATTAAATTTTGCAATAGCGCAAGCCTGACCCCTACTGTCCCCCTGCTAGCTATAGTACTTGGGTGTTTTTTCGCCCAAAACTCCGGTACGAATTGCCAGCGTCTTCTCGCTAAGTGCCAAAACTTCGCTATTACTTCCAAGAGGATCATAGGGGTTCACCAAATTGTTCATAGTAGTAATAGTATTAAACAGTTTCTCTATAATATTTCATTGGACGTAATCTGAACAGAGAAGTCACCTTTCGAGGTACGTTTTATAACACCTTTCTTTCCAGCACCGTCATCAACAGTAATCGCCTGCAAATTATGTTCCATCATAAAGTTTAATACATCTTGTTTTATAAACCCTTCCCAACTCAACTTCTTTTCATGGGCATCTGTTTCTACTAAAATATTTTCTGCCATAAATCATCTCTCCCTACATCTTAAAATGTTGCATATTCATCTAATACTTATTCGCCATTTTCATGGGAAAACCTGCGTCGGAAATGGCGGATTTCATAAATCACCACTATACTTTATAATCGTTCTATTGGCAGTTTCAAAGCTATCAAATCCAAGCACTATTGTTTAAATACTTACTTCGCAAAGTATTGTTTTGCCTGAAAGAGTTCCACTATAAATCATTTTAGGAATAGCAACGATCGTTGCAGCATACTTGAGAGGCGATTTAATAATATCTTTGAAACTAGCGCTATCGCCTGCTGCCTACCAAGGTATATATTTTTCGCGAAATAAAGTCAAGGGAGATCTGTTCTTGAACAGCTCCAATATTAAAAGCTACCTTGGGCATACCATAGACAATCGAAGAACGCTCATCTTGGCCTAAGGTAATGGCTCCAGATTTACGAAGGGCAAGCAAACCGCTAGCACCATCATTCCCCATACCTGTCAGAATAACTCCGATAGCATTCTTCCCAACGTGCTCAGCAACAGAATGAAAAAGGATATCTACAGCTGGACAATGTCCATTAACCTTCTCGCCATGAAAGCATTCTACTATGTAATAATTATTTGCCTTTTTAATACGCATATGATAATCCCCAGGAGCGATTAATACTCGGCCTGGCAGCACCAGATCTCCTGTTTTGGCTTCCTTTACCTCAACTGCGCAGGAGTTATTCAACCGGGCAGCAAATAATGCAGTGAAAACAGGTGGCATATGCTGTACAATAACCGTACCCGGCATATTGACAGGAAATCCTTTGAGCACCCTTTCAATAGCCTCAGTCCCGCCGGTGGAAGCGCCAATCGCAATAATAGAGTTTTGTTTCACTAAGCCAGTCCCTTGATTACTAGACGCTGTAATAGCATTTCCTTTTTGCGTCGCCACCTTAGCCGTAGATGCAATTTTGATTTTAACTATCAGCTCACTGACAAACGCCTCAACTCCCCGTTCACCAAGTGGATCTGGTTTTGTGACAAAATCAACTGCACCAGCGTTTAAAGCATCGAATACACTTTGGCTTACGGCACTTACCACAACAACGGGTATAGGATACTGAGGTATCAGTCTTTTTAAAAACTCGATTCCGCTCATACGAGGCATCTCTACGTCTAGGGTCATAACATCAGGCTCGAACTCCAAAATTTTATCCCTAGCCATATATGGGTCAGATGCCTTTGCCACAACTTCAATTAATGGATCTTGTGCAATTTGCCGCGCTAATGTTTCTCGAAAAACGATAGAATCATCTACCACTAATACTCGAATCTTCCGTTTATTGTTATTCATAATTTCTATACCTTTCTGTAAACAGCAGGTGCTACAAACTGATATTTACTCTCATAGCGATTAACCGACTCAGAATGTCCAACAAACAAATACCCTCCTGGCTCCATATGCTCATAAAACTTATTGATCAATTCTCGCTTGGTCTCTGCATCAAAATATATCATAACATTGCGGCATAAAATAAGATGAAACTTCTTCTTAAAAGGAAATATTTCATTCATAAGATTAAACCGCCTAAATATAACCTCACGTCGAATTGCTTCAGTTAAAACGCTGGCTTCCACATTGATTTTGCGAAAATATTTCACCCGCCAACTATCTGGCAGCAGTTCCAGCTGCTGGGTGGGATATATTGCGTTCTTTGCCGTTTCTAAAACAGATGTGGAAATATCTGTTGCCAAAACCTTTGTATCCCATCGATATTTTTCAGTTCCAAAAAAGGAGTCTATCATCATTGCCAAGGTATATGGTTCTTCTCCTGTAGAGCACCCGGCACTCCAAACTCGCAAATCTTTCGTTGCATGCTCAGTTGCAGCAAACTGAGGCAAGGCCACTCGCTCTAGGAATTTGAAGTGCTGAGGTTCCCGTAGAAAGTAGGTATGATTTGTTGTAAGCTTGTTTATCAAGGTTACTCCGGCCTTACCCGTAGGGTCATTTTCTACATAGGAGAAATATTCAGAAAAACTAATAAAACCGCTCTGCGCTATGTAGTTACTCAGGCGACCATGAACCAGAGTCTTTTTTTGCAATAGGTTGATTCCATAGTTCTGCTTAATAAAGCCAACAAGTTTACTAAATTCCGCTTCTGTTATTTCCCTTATGGTTCCCCCCCCTTTCAAATGTAAAAAAAGAGCCGATAATATCTTATGATACACTTTGTAAATACTACTAAGACTTGTCAAACTCTTATCATTAAAATTTATCTTCTTTCCGTTTACCGACTAGTACTTACCAAATTCTCTATCATCAAGATCAATCTTCCTTTTGGAAGTCAGTGCTAGTTCGTAGTTATCTTCACGCCTTTCTTGCTTATATTTCTTTTTATCTATCATATTTTCAATTGCCCGTAACACATCTGGGCTTACTCCTTCGCTAGCCTTGAAGCCATGATTAGTTTGCTTCAATTTAAACTTAGCTACATTGTCCCTCATAATCTCGGCTTGACTCGATAATTCTTCGCTCGCGGAAGCACTTTCCTCTGCTGTTGCTGAGTTAGTTTGTACTACATGTGATACTTGATTGATCGCTTGGTTAATTTGAGAGATCGCTGAAGCTTGTTCGTTAGAGGCTGCTGCAATATTACCAACAAGCTCCGCAGCCTTAGCTACACCATCTACAATACCATTCAGTGCTTGCGCTGTATCGTTGGCGATCTTTGTTCCGATATCCACCTTTTTGATTGATCCCTCAATCATTGCCGTTGTTTCCTTCGCTGCATTCGCACTTCTGGCAGCTAAATTTCTGACTTCCTCGGCCACCACAGCAAATCCTTTTCCATGTTGCCCCGCTCTAGCTGCTTCTACTGCTGCATTGAGAGCCAGGATATTGGTTTGGAATGCAATTTCGTCAATAACCTTAATAATTTTGGATATATTGGTCGATGATTCGTTAATCTCAGTCATCGCCTTAATCATTTCTTGCATTTGCGTATTGCCTTCTATAGCCTGTTTCTTAGAAGACATGGTCAATTCATTGGCCTGATTAGCATTCACTGCATTCTGTTTTGTCTGCACAGCTACTTGCGTCATGGAAGCAGTGATCTCTTCAATAGAACTAGCCTGTTCGGTAGACCCTTGAGATAAGACTTCTCCAGACGCAGCAATTTGCTGAGCACCTGCAGCTACCTGTTCTGCGGCCTCATTGATACTCGTCATGGCTCGATTGATATTACCTGCCATTATATTGAAGATTTGGGCTAACTGACCGATTTCATCCCTAGTTTTAACATTAACTTCAACATTTAAATCGCCATCAGCAATCTTGCCAGCAACATCGACAATTTCTTTGACTGGCTGAGAAATTGACCTAGCAATATAAATGCCAAGAGCAGTAGCTATAACAATACTAGCAACAACGAGAACTATCATAAAAAGTATGGCTTTATTCGCATCCGACCGATTGGTTGTTGCTTTTTGTTTTGCCAACTCTATTTTCATTGTACTTAACTTATTGAGTGTATCTTCCATAGTATCTGCAATTCGAACACCCTCTGTCTGCATCAATTGGTTTACTTGCGCTACTTGACCTGCCTGGAGCATGGGGAATAATGCCTTTGAGTAGGATTCATATTGAGCAATGGTATCATTAAGGGTCTTATGCAATTTACGACCGTCATCGCTCACTAATGTTTTGCCAATCTCGTTACTTCCCTCTTTCATTTTACTGATAGAGTCATTAAAGCTTTTTATTTTTTGCGTTTGGATACTCACATCTTTTGCCAGGAGCATGTCTCTGAAACTAACACGGCCTTTTTGATATGCTTCACTAATATCGCCCATTTGTTCCATAGGTACAGTATAATTTTCATACAATTCTATATCTGCCTGAGACAATTTGGATAGATTAAATATACCCACCGCACCTACTATCCCCGCGATTGCGGCAACAAAAAGAAACGTAATAATAAGCTTGTTAGCAATTTTAAGATTCTTAAACCACTTCATCATTTTTTTCGCCTTCCTTTACAATTTATCCGACCATCTCTAACAAACTCGTTCCAAACTGTTCATTTCGTTATCAGTTAATAATCGATCACTATCAAGAATTAGCTTTACCTCTTTGCCCACTTTACCTATCCCTTTGATAAATCTCTGATGATAACTGCCATTCTCCAACTGTGGTGGCAGAACAATCTCCTGCTCCGCAATGGTCAGTACTTCTTCCACAGCGTCCACGATTAGTCCTAGCGTAACACCCTTTATATCCACTACTACAATGCAAGTGCGATCATTATACTCTCGATACACTTTCTTAAATCGCAGCCTTACATCGATGACGGGAATAATTTTCCCCCTTAGGTTAATAATACCCTTTACGTAATCTGGAAGATCGGGTATTTCCGTCACGGACTGCATTCCGATAATCTCAGTGACAAATTTAATTTCGATACCATAGACTTCAGTTCCCAAGGAAAAGGTCAAAAACTTGTCCTTTTGCGTATCTTCTCCATCTTCTAACCCACTTGCAGCAATCTCAGACATGGAATATCTCCTTTCTGTATTTTACTTATCTCTTTATTGCAAACCTACAGTTTAGATGTTACAGTCCTCTCTCT
>Ga0316613_10003328_pt1 | contig 10023 bp, 8 predicted proteins | sample OWC_soil_day10_C_2_FD_207647 | JGI IMG/M metagenome (GOLD analysis project Ga0316613, IMG submission 207647) | Wetland soil microbial communities from Old Woman Creek delta, Ohio, United States - OWC_soil_day10_CT_b | ecosystem: Environmental > Terrestrial > Soil > Wetlands | place: USA: Ohio... | reverse complement strand
TTATGGCAGTAAAAAAAGAAAGAACCATTGAAGAGACCTTAAAGGACTTGGAGGAGCTGATCAAAAAGCTGGAAAGCGGAGAGAGCTCCTTAGAGGAATCCTTTGAATACTACGAGACAGGTATGAAGCTTGTTAAGTCCTGCAATGATAAAATAGATAAAGTGGAAAAAAAGATAATTGTGCTGGAGGAAAACGGTGAAGAACATGAACTTTGAGGATGAGCTGCTGAAACGGACCAAAGATGTGTGGCAGATTGTGGAAAGTTTCCTTCCGGCTGTAGAGGGACATCAGAGCACTGTTCTTGAGGCAATGGATTACAGTATGCGGGCAGGCGGAAAGCGGCTGCGTCCTATGCTGATGAGGGAGACATACTGCCTTTTCGGAGGCATGGGAAAAGAGATAGAACCATTTATGGCAGCCATAGAGATGATTCATACCTCTTCTCTCATTCATGATGATCTTCCCTGTATGGATAATGATACCCTTCGCAGAGGTCTTCCCACTGCCTGGGTGAAATATGGATATGATATGGCGGTGCTGGCAGGTGACGGTCTTTTAATTTATTCCATGGAGACGGCTGCGAAGGCACTTGATTTTTCGGACAGGCCGGACCGGGTCGCCAGGGCTATGGGTATTCTGGCGCAAAAGACAGGTATATTCGGGATGATAGGCGGCCAGACCGTAGACGTGGAACTGGCTGGAAAGCCGATTCCAGGTGACAAGCTTGACTTTATCTACCGGTTAAAGACCGGAGCGCTTTTAGAGGCGTCCATGATGATCGGGGCACTCCTTGGCGGAGCAGGTGAAGACGAGTTAAAGGCAGTGGAAGAGATGGCATCAAAAATCGGACTTGCTTTTCAGATTCAGGATGATATTCTTGATGTGACAAGTAATGCCGAAGTATTGGGAAAACCCGTATTCAGTGATGAAAAAAATAATAAAACCACCTATGTAACATTGGAGGGAATGGAACAGGCGAAGATGGCTGTGGAGAGAATTTCCGCAGAAGCAGTTGCCTGCCTTCAAAAGCTGCCGGGAGAGAACCGCTTTCTGGAAGAACTGATCCGGATGCTGGTTAACCGGGAAAAATAAAGGATTAAAAAATTATGATACTGGAACTGATTAACGGACCTGACGATATAAAGAAATTCTCCAAACAGGAGCTGACCATATTAAGTCAGGAAATCCGTGATTTTCTAATAGAAAAGATAAGTACCACAGGCGGTCATCTGGCCTCCAATTTAGGAGTTGTGGAGCTGACCATGGCAATTTATCTTGCTTTTGATCTGCCAAAGGACAAGATTGTCTGGGATGTAGGGCATCAGTCCTATACTCATAAGATCTTAAGCGGAAGAAGAATGGAATTTGATGAACTGCGCCAGTATGGCGGCATGAGCGGTTTTCCAAAGAGGAAGGAAAGTCCCTGTGATGCCTTTGATACCGGGCACAGTTCTACTTCTATTTCTGCCGGACTGGGACTTGCCCAGGCAAGAGATGTGCTGGGGGAAGGTCATTTTGTGGTTTCAGTCATCGGTGACGGTTCCCTGACGGGCGGCATGGCATACGAAGCACTGAATAATGCAGCCCGGATGAAGAAAAATTTCGTTATTATTCTCAATGACAATAATATGTCCATTTCTGAAAATGTAGGTGGTATGTCCACCTATTTAAACAGTATTCGCACAGGGAATGGATATCTGGATTTAAAAAAACATGTTACTGATGTGCTTTCAAGAATTCCGGTTATTGGAGATACACTGATAGACAGAATCAGTCGTACAAAAAATGGTATAAAGCAGCTGCTCATACCGGGAATGCTGTTTGAAAATATGGGAATTACCTATCTGGGTCCGGTAGATGGTCATAATTTGAAAGCTTTAACAAGAGCGCTGAGAGAGGCGAAAAAGCTGGATCATGCTGTATTAGTTCATGTTATTACAAAAAAAGGAAAAGGATATGCTCCTGCAGAAAACAGTCCATCAAAGTTCCATGCAGTGGACCCTTTTGATATCCTTACTGGAAAGTCTAAAAAAGAAAAAAAAGTAATCAGCTATACAGATGTGTTTTCTAAAACCATCTGCCGTCTGGCAAAAGATGATAAAAAGATTGTGGCGGTAACCGCTGCGATGCCGGATGGAACCGGATTGAAACGGTTCTCAAACCTGTATCCGGACCGCTTTTTTGATGTGGGGATTGCAGAAGAGCATGCAGTGACTTCGGCGGCAGGAATGGCAGCAGGCGGTTTGAAACCGGTAGTGGCTGTTTATTCCTCTTTTTTGCAGAGAGGGTTTGATCAGGTACTTCATGATGTATGTATTCAGAATCTTCCTGTTGTATTCGCAGTTGACCGGGCAGGACTGGTAGGCAGCGATGGAGAGACCCATCAGGGAATTTTTGATCTGTCCTTTTTAAGTGCCATACCCAATATGAGCATTTTTGCACCGAAAAATGACTGGGAGCTGGCAAACGGACTGGAGTTTGCATTTTCCCTTGACAGTCCCATTGCGGTACGCTATCCCAGAGGGGAAGCCTATCAGGGGCTGGAAGAATTCAAAGCACCGATTGAATATGGAAAAGGGGAAATTATCTATGAAGAAACAGACATTGCCCTTCTGGCAGTAGGCAGTATGGTAAGTACAGGAGAGCATGTAAGGCAGAAATTGAAAGCGGAAGGCTGGAACTGTACTCTTGCAAACGGGCGCTTTATTAAGCCTTTTGATAAAAAACTGATTGATTACCTGGCAAAAAATCACTGGCTGATTGTGACCATGGAAGAGAATGTTCTTCAGGGCGGATATGGAAGCCTGATCAATGGTTATATACATGAACACTATCCAAAAGTAAAGGTACTAAACATTGCCCTGCCGGATGCATATGTGGAGCACGGCAACGTTTCTCTGCTTCGAAAAGGACTTGGAATTGACAGCGATTCCATAATCTGGCGCATGAAAAAGGAATACCTGGATATGGAGCGGCAGAACAGAGAATGGAAGGATAAGATGAAGTAAAATGAAAGAACGGTTGGATGTGCTATTAGTAAAACAGGGACATGCAGACTCCAGGGAAAAGGCGAAAGCCATCATCATGTCCGGAATCGTATACGTGGACGGTGACAAAGAGGACAAAGCAGGTTCCACATTTGAAGAAACTGCACTCATTGAGGTAAGAGGCAGTACTTTAAAATATGTAAGCCGGGGCGGATTAAAGCTTGAAAAGGCCATGACTCATTTTGACGTTACGCTGGAGGGGAAGGTCTGCATGGATGTAGGCTCCTCTACCGGAGGATTTACGGACTGCATGCTCCAAAACGGCGGGGTTAAAGTCTATGCGGTTGACGTGGGGCATGGGCAGCTTGCGTGGAAGCTTCGCAACGATGAACGGGTGGTCTGTATGGAAAAGACCAATATCCGTTATGTGACGCCGGAGGATATTAAGGACAGGATTGAATTTTCATCCATTGATGTATCATTTATATCCCTGACAAAAGTTCTTTTGCCGGTTAAAAACCTTTTGTCAGAAGACGGAGAGATCGTTTGCCTGATTAAGCCTCAGTTTGAAGCAGGCCGTGAAAAGGTGGGCAAAAAGGGTGTGGTAAGAGAGAAATCTGTTCATCTGGAAGTTATCCAGTCAGTGATCTCTTATGGAATCAGCATTGGATTTGAGATTCTTCACCTGGAGTTTTCCCCAATTAAAGGGCCGGAAGGAAATATAGAATATCTGCTACATTTAAAAAATCATCCCGATAGGGAGAGCTTTCCTGATTACAGCGTTAATCCGGAAAAAGTGGTGGAAGAAGCTCACAAAGACTTAAGCGAAGGCAAATAAGGAGTCTGAAATGAAACATTTTTACGTAATCATGAATCCGGATAAAAAAGGAGCCCGTGAAACCGCGGAGCGGATCCGGGAATTTCTCACTGCCAGGGGAGCAGTCTGCCTGGTTGGCAGAGGAGAAAAGGTAGATTGGCAGGCAGGAAAGCATTACACTGACTCAGCCATGGTGCCAAAGGAAACGGAATGCGTGATTACTCTGGGGGGAGACGGTACATTAATTCAGGCAGCCAGAGATTTATCCGGACGCAATTTACCCATTCTTGGAATTAACAGAGGGACTCTGGGGTATTTAACCCAGGTTTCCAGAACAGAAGACATGGAATCGGCGCTGTCAGCCCTGTTTTACGATGACTATAAGCTGGAAGAGCGTATGATGCTAAGCGGAAGTGCATTCAGGGACGGAAAAGAGATTTACCGGGATATCGCTCTAAATGAAATCGTCATAACACGAGGCGAATACCTAAAGATGCTTCAGTTTAAAGTATATGTAAACGGGGAATTCTTAACGGAGTACAGAGCGGACGGGCTGATAGCAGCCACGCCCACAGGCTCTACTGCCTATAATTTATCGGCAGGCGGGCCGATTATAGTTCCTGATTCCAAGATGCTGGTGCTTACACCCATCTGTTCCCATGCCCTCAATGCCAGAAGTATTGTGCTTTCTGCAGAAGACAAAATCAGGATTGAAATCGTGGGACAGGAAGGAATCAGCCAGGCAGCAGTATTTGACGGAGATTCGGCAGTCAGTCTTTTACCCGGGGACTGGATCGATATAGAGCGTGCCCAGATCAAGACTATATTAGTAAAATTAAAAAATTTATCATTTTTAGATAATCTTCGAAACAAGATGGCGGGTATATAAGGAGGTGACACGATGAAACTGGAAAGACATAGCAAAATAGTAGAACTGATTGGGAAGTATGAAATTGAAACCCAGGAAGAACTGGCGGATTATTTAAATCAGGCTGGTTTTGCAGTAACACAGGCGACTGTTTCCAGAGATATCAGGGAGTTAAAGCTGACAAAGGTGCAGTCAGAATCAGGAAAACAGCGTTATATGGTACTTCAGAATCAGGGATCATTCAGTGATAAATACATCCGGATATTAAGAGATGGTTATTTATCCATGGATATGGCACAGAATATACTGGTGATCAAGACTGTATCCGGAATGGCCATGGCAGTAGCAGCTGCGTTAGATGCCCTTCATTTCAACGAAATGGTAGGCTGTATCGCAGGAGACGATACCATCATGTGTGCCATCAGAACTGTAGATGACACCATACTCATGATGGACAAACTGAAAAAACTCATTACGGGATAAAGGAGGCAAGCTATGCTTTCAGAATTACACGTAAAGAACTTAGCATTAATTGAAAAAGCTGATGTGGAGTTTAAAGAGGGACTGAATGTCTTAACCGGTGAGACAGGTGCCGGAAAATCCATAATTATCGGCTCGGTAACCATTGCCTTAGGAGGCAAGGTTCCAAAGGATATGATCAGAAACGGGGCAGAATACGCCTACATAGAGCTGATTTTTACCGTCAGCGATGAAAGAAAGATCCATCTGTTAAAAGAAATGGATGTATATCCCGACCAGGACGGCATTGTTATTATTTCTAAAAAAATTATGCCGTCAAAAAGTTTCAGCAAAATTAATGATGAAACGGTAACTGCAGGGAAACTACGGGATATCACCGGTCTTCTCATCGATATTCATGGACAGCATGAACATCAGTCTTTACTCTACAAGTCAGTACATCTGGAGATCCTGGATCGTTACCAGGAGAAAAAGTCCCACGAGCTAAAAATGAATATTGCACAGACCTACAAAGAATACGTCCGGTTAAAGGAACGGCTTGCGTCATTTCAGCTAGATGAGGATACCAGACTGCGGGAGATGGATTTTATCCGCTATGAGATAGAAGAGATTGAAAATGCCGGATTAAGAGAGGGAGAAGAGGAAGAACTATCCTCAAAGTACCGTCTGTTTCTTCATGGGAAAAAGATTATGGAAAGTCTTTCTGTGGCTTATGATGCAGTGAATTCCGATGTGACAGGGCGGGCATTAAAAGAAGTGGAATCAGCGGCTGTCTATGATGAACGCCTGCTTACCATCAGAGACCAGCTTTTTGATGTAGATTCCATTTTAAGCGACATTAATCATGAAATCACCTCTTATCTGGAGGACTTGTCTTTTGATGAAGAGGATTACCAGAAAATGGAAGAACGTCTTGACTTAATTCATAACCTGGAAGCAAAGTATGGAAAAGGTGTTGATGTGATTTTCAAAAATCTGGAAGAAAAGAGAATCAGGCTGGGTGAACTGGAAGATTATGACCGTTTAAAGCAGCAGACAGAAAAAGAGATTCATTTAACTGAGGATAGATTAGAAGGTTTATGCGGACAATTATCCTATATGAGAAAAGAAACCGCAAAAGAACTGACGGAAAAAATCAAAGAAGGCTTACATGATTTAAATTTTATTGATGTTAATTTTGACATGGAATTTGGCAGACTGGATCACTATACGGCAAACGGTTTTGATGAAGCGGAATTTATGATTTCCGCCAATCCAGGGGAGGCCTTAAAGCCATTAAAATCCGTGGCTTCCGGTGGTGAGATGTCAAGAATCATGCTGGCAATCAAAACAGTTCTGGCTGATTCCGACGATATTCCTACCCTGATTTTTGATGAAATTGATACCGGTATCAGCGGAAGAACCGCACAGAAGGTTTCAGAAAAGCTTTCTTATATAGCAGCCAATCATCAGGTAATCTGTATTACCCATCTGCCCCAGATTGCAGCCATGGCAGATGCTCATTTTGAAATTAAAAAATCGGCAGAGGCTGGAAAAACCACCACAGGAATCCAGGCACTGCAGGATGAGGAAATTGTGGAAGAACTTGCAAGGCTGCTTGGCGGAGCAGAGATTACGGATGCAGTAAAAGTAAATGCCAGAGAGATGAAGCGTCTTGCGGCCGAAAAAAAGTTAAAAAAGTCATAACTGGTCCAAACACCAGAATTAAATGAATTCAACTAAAATATGACAGAGTGTTTTTAACGAATTCTCACATACTATGAGAGGAGTCAAAAAATTGTCTCCTTTATTCTTCTAAGGAGGTATGTGAGATGGCAAAAAAGAAATTTCATAAACTAATTGTAAGGGCGTTCTGGATCAGCCTGATCTTTTGTATCGGATTCACCTGGTTCTATATGAAACGGGTCATTCCGGACAAATTGAACATCGTTGCAGCAGAAGAAGAACAGTTTCATTTCTCCATGCCTTTTGATGTGACGCTGCATTCCGACAGCGAGGAAGTGGTACTGAACAATGGTTCCAATATTCCTTCTGATCAAATTCACTTACAGGTGAATCAGCCGTTTTCCGTGTATTCCAAGAATCTGGGAAGCTATAAGCTGGGATTAAAGCTGTTCGGCTGGATACAGTTAAAAGATATTCAGGTAAATGTAGTTGATACCAAATACGCTGTTCCTTGCGGTACTCCAGTTGGAATTTATTTAAAATCAAACGGAGTCATGGTAATCGGTACAGGAGACGTAACGAAAAAAGATGGAATGGTTGTAGAACCTGCATTTGGAGTTTTACAATCAGGGGATTATCTGGAATCGATCAATGGAATTCCGCTTAGTGACAAGGAAACACTGATGAATGAGCTGAATAAAATAGGCGCATCGGAAGCTGTTTTAAAGGTCAGAAGAGGTGATGATGACATTGATATTAAGATGAATCCCATAGAAACAGAGGACGGATCTTATAAACTGGGAGTCTGGGTTCGCGATGATACGCAGGGAATTGGAACCATGACCTATGTGGATATGAACGGACAATTTGGTGCGCTGGGCCACGGAATCAGTGACAGCGATACTGGTAATGTAGTCCAGATCACAGATGGTTCACTCTATGAAACGGCAATTCTCGGAATCGAAAAAGGAACCTTTGGGAAACCAGGTGTCATGAGCGGTATCATCTATTATGGTCCGGGATCCAACTTGGGAACGATTAAGGAAAATACAGAAGAAGGTATTTTTGGTACAGTAAATGACCGTTTTAAGCAGGGAATATCCGAGGATGCCATACCCATTGGTTATCGGCAGGATGTGAAGAAGGGAAAAGCCTATATACGAAGTGATGTTTCTGGAAAAGTGCGTGATTACGAAATAGAAATCCAGCGGGTTGATTACTCTACCACTCATAAAAGCAAGGGAATGGTAATTAAAGTCACGGACCCCGATCTTCTGGCATTGACCGGGGGAATTGTTCAGGGTATGTCCGGTAGTCCTATCATACAGGATGGAAAGCTGATAGGAGCTGTTACCCATGTTTTTATACAGGACTCAACAAGAGGCTACGGTATCTTTATCGAAAATATGATCAATCATTAACAATATTTGCCAGGAAATAAAAGGACAGAATCGTAAGAGTCTTACGGTGCCGTCCTTTTCTTTTCCTATTTATTTTTAAAGGTAATAAATCCATAGCTCTGCAGAATATGAAAGTACTTGGAAAGGCGTTCATACAGTGGAGAGGCTTCTTCTCCGAACTGTTCCCTTACTGAGTCAGAAAGGCTAAGGATATCCCGGCTGCCATCGATGAGACACCATACAAAGCTACCCATAGGATCGAGATGTATGTGGCTGATTTTTGGCTTATGAAAAAATCTCTGTGCAAACCGGTGAAAGATGCCTTTGTTTTCCACGTCCAGAGTCACCAGGCCGTTTTCTTCTACAGACCAGAGTATATGTTCTGTCCGAATGGGAATCCGGTCTAAATAGTTTTCGCTTTTTTTATCGGTCTCACTCATTTCTTCACTTTCTTCCAGATTGTAAATTTAAGCAGGCTTAAGATGACAAGCCCAAATAAAATCAGGCTTCCAAAATCCAAAACAAAAGAAGGAAGACTTAGTCTTGCAGACAGGTCCAGAGCTGTGTCCAAACCAAATACCGCTAAAAGCGCCAGCAGGATACCTACCAGACCTTCACCTGCAATCATTCCGGAGCAGTAAAGCATTCCGTCGCTGATTAACTGATCTTTTTCTTTCTGGTCTTCTTTTTTCATTTTGTCAAAGTATAAGCGTACCAGTCCGCCTACCATAATGCATGCATTTAACTGGACAGGAAGATAAACGCCAATGGCGAAAGGAAGAACGGGAATTCCCAGAATTTCCACAGCTGCAGCTAAGAAGACTCCCATAAATACCAGCGCCCAGGGAAGATTGTTGTCCATAACACCCTCAATGATCATCTTCATCAGCATAGCCTGAGGTGCACCCAGCTGTTCAGAACCAAAGCCCCATGCTGCATTTAACAGGTATAAAACGCCGCCAATGGCAAAGGCAGCAGCAACCACACCGATCAGCTCACCAATCTGCTGCTTTTTCGGAGTAGCCCCAAGCAGATAACCTGTCTTTAAGTCCTGGGAGGTATCACCAGCAATCGCAGCAACGATACAGATAATGGAACCGATGGCAATAGCACCTTTCATACCATGTACTCCGTTGTCTCCGGTGGCTTTTAATGTGATAGTGGCAATGAGGAGTGTTGCAATGGCCATACCCGATACCGGGTTATTGCTGCTTCCTACCAGACCTACCATTCTGGAAGATACTGTGGCAAAGAAAAATCCAAAGATTACAACAAGGATGGCACCTACCAGACTTACCGGAATGACCGGAACCAGCCAGACAATAATGGTGAGAATGGCGATACCTCCAAGGATTGTCTGAAAGCTTAAATCCTGTTCGGTACGAAGTCCGCTGCCTGAATTGTTCTGACCCAGTCCCTGAATGGCATCACGGAATGTGCGGATAATTAATGGAAGAGATTTTACAAGGCTGATAATCCCCCCTGCCGCAAGCGCTCCTGCACCAATGTAACGGATGTAAGTTCCCCAGATGCCGCCGGCTCCTTTGGCAGCAAACAGCTCCCCGATGGGAACAGAACCGGGATACAGGGTTAAATCGGCTCCAAAAAGAACAATCGCAGGGATAAATACCAGCCAGCTGATAATTCCTCCCGCAAACATATAGGAAGATATCCTGGGGCCGCAGATATATCCCACGCTCATGACTGCCGGATAAATCTGTGTTCCAATCTCACCTGCATACCCCTTCACCCGGAAGGATACTTCCCCCGGTACCAGTCTGATACCATCAATGATAAATTTAAAGA
>Ga0316613_10003327_pt1 | contig 10026 bp, 9 predicted proteins | sample OWC_soil_day10_C_2_FD_207647 | JGI IMG/M metagenome (GOLD analysis project Ga0316613, IMG submission 207647) | Wetland soil microbial communities from Old Woman Creek delta, Ohio, United States - OWC_soil_day10_CT_b | ecosystem: Environmental > Terrestrial > Soil > Wetlands | place: USA: Ohio... | reverse complement strand
CCTTGGTGGAGAGCTTCCTTATTAAGGGGTGCTGTGACGATGGCTGCTACTTGATTTTTCATGGCCTGATCTATAGCAGATTGAAGATATATATAAGCTGCATGTCCAGCCCGCGGATCAACTAGTCCAAAAGGAAGGTCGACTGGAATGTTGTCAAAGTCAAGAACATCAATTACTCCATACTGGTAGATCCCTTCTTGCGTGTCAGATACACTTCTGATTTTAAGAGGACTCTTTAGAATATCAGCAGCGACTTGCATCCTTTTGGCATCACCAAAGACAAGAGGATGACATAAGTGATAGATGTTTTTATCATTAAGAGCCTTGACGATAATTTCCGGTCCGCAGCCAGCGGCGTCACCCATTGTAATAGCTAGAATGGGAAGTTGTTGTTCTTGTTGTGTCATCTTTTGATCGTCCTTTTTATAAGTTTTTGTGATGCTTTTACTAAGGCATCAGGGCTTCCAAATGCGCCTGCTTTGGTGATAACCCACAAGTTTTTCCCCTCAGCAGTTTTCATTTTACCAAGAGGGATGGCTGGCGCTACTTCTTCAAGGACTTGAATACCAGTTACGCCAAGAGCCCGGCATACTGAGACAGCTGTATCCCCACCAGTTAGGATGATACCCGTGACTTCTTGTTGACGCAGGATGGTTGCACCCATAAAGCCAAGAATCTGGGCGACTGTTTCGCTAACTTCTAGTGTAGACATGCCGAGTGTTGCCCCGGCATCTTGTGCTCGCGCTATTTCATTAGTATGGTATCCAGATGTGAGGACTACACGTTTGCCAGCGGCAAGGAGTGATAATGCCTTTTCCAAGCATGGTAAAGGTTGGTTCTCTTGCCACGGAAGATAATTAGCGACAGCGATTTCAACAAGTTCATATCCATCCACGAGAAGCTGTTCCACTTGTCCTCGAGTGATAGCGCTAACGCTACCAGCAATGACAAGAGTAGGATGTTGGCACTGTGGTTCTTCATTCCAACCAAACAATTGAGGTAAGCACTCTGCTAAAGCAGCTGAACCTGCCCAGAGGACACGATCAGATACACGCATCGCCGCTTGCGCTACCAATTGGAAATGCTCATCCAGCCAGCCATCGCAGCTTATAATGGTCCGGCCTTCTGCCAGATAACGTCTGATAGTGGCAATGATAACGTCCGCTCCTTGAGATAGTTCAGTGATACCGATGTGGCCCACTAAAGCATTGGTTTGTTGTCTTAGTAGCTCTGGCAAAACCGTCTCTAATACAGGGCATTTTGGATCTTTCGCTATTTCTGTGGTTGAGAGGGGAATTCCGTGGAGAAGATGGTGCCCACCTACTGTGGTACGTCCATTTTTTGGAAAAGCAGGCATGACTAAGGAAAAATCATGGAGTTTAAGATCCATGATAGCTTGTAACTCGACACCTACATTACCGCGTAGGGTGGAGTCTAATTTTTTATAGTACTGCTGGAAACCTGCACGATGTGCCTGTTTGGAAATTTCTTGCACTCGATTGTAGGCTTCAGCGGCGGGGATAGCGCGACTGTTGGTATCTACAACGATAATAATGTTTTCCGACATGGCGGTTAATGCAGTTCCTTCTAAAAGAATTTCTGTATGCAGTCCTTGATTAGCAAATTGCACTCCGGTGTCGTTTGCTCCGGTTAAGTCATCTGCAATGATAATCATAGATTTGTTTTTTGCATTCAAATGAAAAATACCTCCTTTGTTTTCAAATTAGGATAAGTGCCAATGGTTGCTTTGATGAACAAGAATTGCCGGTGAGTTTTAGCGTGGGTTAAATTGCTGATAAAAGGTGTATTTTACTATATGGAGAAAATATCCCGAGAATATGTGTATCAAGAAATTTTTCTCCATGATTTTATTTGACGTTTTTTAAAAAAATCCTTTATTTATTTTTGTTAGATTAAATATTCATATTATTGGACTGGAAGACTGGATAAATCTTGAGGACAAAAGGGGAGTGACAATTTCCATATGTTAAAATGCTAACTACCTGCTTATTTATAGATCACGTAGATTGGAGTGAACTCTAAGTTAAGATTACTTGGTAAAAAACAAAAAACACTATTGACTTAGAGTTTGCTATAAGGTTTAAAATGGTCTTATAATGAGGTTGTCTATATAAAAAAATACAGGAGTGTGTTGGTTTATGAAAAATTTCGAATATTATGCCCCTACTAAGGTGGTTTTCGGTAAAGATACGGAGGAGCAGACAGGGAAACTTATCAAAGCTCAGAACTGTAAAAAAGTGCTGGTTCATTTCGGCGGCAGCAGCGCAAAAAAATCAGGTCTGTTGGACAAGGTTTTTAATTCCCTCACAATAGCAGGGATTGACTATGTGACTCTGGGCGGCGTGGTGCCCAATCCTAGAGTTTCCAAGGTATATGAAGGCATTGAGCTTTGCAAAAAAGAGGGCGTTGACTTCATTTTAGCTGTGGGTGGCGGCAGCGTTATTGATTCTGCCAAGGCCATCGGCTACGGAATGGCAAATGACTGCGATGTGTGGGATTTATACAGCGGTAAAGCACAGGCCACTGGCTGTCTGCCAATTGGCGTCATTCTGACTATTGCGGCTGCGGGTAGTGAGATGAGTAATTCCTCTGTGATCACCAATGAAGAGGGGGGGCTAAAAAGAGGTTGTAATAGTGATTATTCACGATGCAAATTCGCTATTATGAATCCGGAATTGACCTATACCTTACCTCAGTATCAGACAGAAAGTGGTTGTACTGATATTTTGATGCATACCATGGAGCGTTATTTCACGACAGAAAGAAGCATGGAAATGACGGATAGTATCAGTGAAGGTTTGATGAGGACCGTGATCCGTAACGCAAAGATATTGATGAAGAACCCCCAAAGTTATGACGCGCGTGCAGAAATCATGTGGGCTGGAAGCCTTTCTTACAATGGCCTGACAGGGTGTGGTTCTGTCGGTGACTGGTCATGCCATCAGTTGGAACATGAATTGGGCGGCATGTTCGATGTAGCTCACGGAGCAGGCCTGGCGGCAGTGTGGGGAAGTTGGGCACGTTATGTATACAAAACTGATGTAACACGTTTTGCACAGTTTGCGGTGAATGTGCTGGGAGTGTCTAATGATTTCAATGATCCCGAGAAGACCGCTCTGGAGGGCATCGAAGCCATGGAGGATTTCTATCGAATCATCGATATGCCAACTTCCATTCGGGAGCTCGGTGTTGAATTAACGGACGAGCAGCTTCATGAGCTGGCTTACAAGTGCAGCTTTAAAAATACTAGAACCATAGGCAGTTTCCAGAGTCTCAATATGGAAGATATGAAAAAAATCTATATCATGGCGAAATAATCACAACAATAACCGAGCAGGAGGCTAATCATGTATTGATTAGCCTCCTGCTCACATTATTATACATATCACTCGGTATATGGATCTGTTTATTAAAAGAGATTTCCCATAAAGCCGTATAAACACTAAGATTTTTACCAGCAATAAGTTAAGAGTCGGAATAGCTATGTTCTTTTAGCCACATGCCAAATTCTCGTAGCAACTTCTCACTTTTTAGGAATAATTCCGTTCTAGATAAGGAAAATACCAACAAAGCTGCCCAAATAAAGCCAAATGATATGTAATGAACTTCGCTAAATGGCTCATGGTATAAGAAAATTCCCAATAGCAGTGCGATGGTAGGCGATAAATATTGAATAAAGCCAAGTATTGTCAAAGACAGCTGGTTCGCACCATTTGCAAATAATAATAAGGGTATCGCTGTCACTATGCCGCTCCCGATTAAGAACATAGAAGTTAGGGATAAGCTAACTAAACTTCCAACACCATGATAGTCCAAATATAAAAGATAAAAAAAAGCAAAGGGTGCTATGATGAGAGTCTCTAAAGTAATACTCGTAATAGGCGGCAGAGTAGCTACCTTTTTGCATAATCCATAGAATCCAAAAGAAACTGCTAAGCTTATAGCAACCCATGGTACGCTACCAAAATGCATTGTCATGTAAAACACACCACTAGCGGCTAGTAGAACCGAGATAATCTGCCAGAAAGTCAGCTGTTCTTTGAGAAACAGGATCCCTAGCAGAACATTGAAAAGTGGGTTAATATAATAACCTAAACTTGTCTCAACCACTCGATTATCATTGACCGCCCAAATATAAATAAACCAATTGAGAGTGATAAAGATGGCTCCCATGATTAAAGCCAGTACTTTAGTTGGTTTACTAATCAAATGACCTATTTCTTCACGTAATTGTTTTTTGCGATTCATAATAAGAACTACTGCAAGCATAAAAAGAAGAGACCAAAAAATGCGATGTGCTAAAATCTCCTGAGCTGGTACTGTAGAAACCAATTTCCAATATATTGGTAATATTCCCCAAAGAGAGTATGCGCCAATCGCTGAAGCGAGTCCCCTTTTTAAATTTTTATTTTGTTCCACTTGTATTACCTCGATTCATTTGTATCGTCGTACTGTAATAGGTAGGATCTGACGTTATCATTCCTATCTGCTAAATAACTTGGACTTCATATTATCATTCAATAATGCTCTATGTCAAAAATATAAATATTTATACCCTTTGCTGAATAACGAGAACTAAAAAAACTTCTGCCAAATTTGCTGTTTGACGGAAGTCTTATTTAGTTCTTGTTCTTTTGGCTGGATATTTCTGCACTTGACAATACAAGTATAATTAACATAATATATTAACAAAATAATTACCGAATCGTATGGACACTGAGAATATCGCCTATGTAGGAATATATTATCAATCATATTCACTGTGCGTTACTCGTAATCCTGCGGCCTGAAAGGAGAATTTAATGAGAATCTTACTTATGATCATGCTGTTTCTTTGTTTCTTGCAACCTGTTGCTTGGGCTACACCCGAAATTCGCATTAACGTGCCTGAATTAGTATTACGGTTATATGATAATAACAAATTGCTGGAAGAGTACCCGGTTGCCCTGGGGACAGCTTATGAAAAAACTCCTGTAGGCAGTTATAAAATACTCAACAAAGAAAAAGATCCAACATGGACACCAGGTTCCGGTTTTTCAGATAAAACACCAGTTCCACCAGGAGCAGATAATCCACTAGGCAGCCGATGGATGGAATTTAGTCCTACTTTTGGAATTCATGGCACTAATAAAGATTGGGATATCAAATATCCTGTTTCGGGCGGTTGCATCCGCATGCATAATGCTGATGTTGAGAGGTTGTATGAATTAGTAGATGTTGGGACACCTGTGATGATTACCTATCAAACGTTACTGCTTAAAGAGAGGGATAAGTCAGTTTATCTTACTATTCTGCCGGATATATATAATCATAATGACGTCAGCAAGGAAAAGGTGTTAGAGCTATTTAAACCTTATGCTAAAAAATATAAGCTTCTGACTGGTTGGGAGTTCCCTAATGACCAATTAACTCGACATGAAGTTAAAATCGGAGTAGCTAGGTAATGCTTAGATTAGATAAATGTGTCACAAAGCTTGTAAGCATGCTGAAAAATTTAGGATTTCAGCATGCTTTTTTTTACTCAAAAAGAATTCCTTTTTGAGATTGATTTGTAATATGATTATATAACAATATAAGACAAGAACGTAGGATAGTGGTACCGGCTTGTAATAAAGTATATGATTGCTCTTAAAAGTTGATAGCCTTATAATGAGATTAATAGGAGTCAGATACATACTAACGAATAAGGACCGTAAATAAGGGTACTAAGCTGGCTAGTGCTTTGGATTTACGGTCTTTACTTTATAAGCTGACCAAGGATTTGAGAAGTTCCTTTGAACTTGTAGCTGCACTCATTACGGTTTGTTACATGATGAAAGAGGAGCTGAGAGCTTTATGATTAATGCTGTAAAAGATCTCTAAAAGAAAAATCTAAAGTCCATGTGGTTAATAAAAAAGTTAACACTGGATCCTAGTACGAAAAAGGATTCATTTACCAATAATTTGGTTGATGGATCTTTTGTTGTCTTATTCACTACTCTGGATATTACAATAAGCATATTATTCTGTGTACTAAACTAGAAAGCAGTGTAGTGCCAGGACCACACTAATGCAGTGTTTTCTGTAGTAAAATATTAAAATCTAGAAGAGGGGCCATGGGTCATGTGTAGTGGCATGGATATTGCATAATAATTAGTTGAATTCTAATTACAGTGAAATGCACTCATTAAGCTTTGCGCTTACTATATGGTTGTATTTCTCTGGATGTTGAATATCTTTAAAAATAAAGGAGTTGCTTGCATGAAGAAAAAGGTCTTGATAGGGTCTAGAGAGCGTTCACGCTCACCAGAAGCTATAAGAATTTTGACAGCACAAGGTTATGAACTACGATTAAATCCTCATGATCGTTCATTAACGGAAGACGAACTCCTGGAGATGATTAAAGGAGTCGATGGTGTAATTGCGGGAAGTGAAAAAGTCACAGCTGCGGTAATTGCTGCAGGCGCTCCGACACTTAAGGTCATTGCCAAACAGGGGGTGGGATATAACACGATCAATGTAGATGCTGCTAAGGAGCATGGTGTAGCTGTTACCATTACTCCTGGTGCCAACAGTAAGTCAGTGGCCGATTTAGCAATGGGTTTGATCATGGCAGTAGCTCGGCAGATTCCTCAAATGGATCTTTCTATACGGAATGGAGGTTGGTATCGCCATACTGGTGTTGAGCTAGAAGGAAAAGTTCTGGGCATCATCGGAATGGGCAATATTGGTGGAGCAGTAGCCAAACGAGCTTATGGCTTCGGTATGAAAATTATTGCCCACGATGTATATCCTAGGCAGGGTTTTATTGACAATTATGGCGTAAACTATTTGACGTTGGACGAAGTATTTGCAGAGGCCGATTTTGTCTCTTTGCATGCTCCTGCAATGGCGGAAACTGCTGGTATGGTTAATATAGACAGGCTGCGCAAGATGAAAAAGACCTCCTATATTATTAATACGGCTAGAGGAGAACTAATTGTCGAAGATGATTTGTATAAGGCATTAACCCAAAGGGTCATTGCCGGTGCTGCTTTAGATGTGTTTGCTCAGGAGCCGCCAAAGGATTCTCACTTGATGGAACTAAAAAACGTAGTTTTTACCTCTCATGCGGGTGCGTATACCAATGAAGCAATTGTTGGTGCCGGCGTCATGGCAGCAGAAGAAGTAGTTCGAGTGCTATCTGGTTTTGAGGCTAAATATTCAGTTGTTAAACTATAATATAAAAATGAAAAATGTAGGAGGAATTAATCATGAGTAAGAAGTTTGAAAATTTACGCAAAATAATCGATGGTGGTATTGTAGTTATTATTCGTAGTGATAATACAGAGGAAGCTAAAAAAATTGCCGAAGCCTGCATTAAAGGTGGGGTTGGGGCAGTGGAAGTTACGATGAGTGTGCCTGGCGCATTAAAAATTATTGAATCTTTATCCCAAACATATAAAAACGGTGAAGTCGTTATCGGCGCAGGCACTATTTTAGATGCAGAAACAGCAAGAGCAGCCATATTAGCGGGAGCTGAGCTTTTGGTTAGTCCTCATTTGAATGTTGACATGATTAAGGTAAGTAATCGTTATCAGGCTATTTCCATAGTTGGCGCGATGACTCCTAAAGAAGTGATGGAAACACTGGAGGCAGGTGCTGATATGGTGAAGCTGTTCCCTGCAGATTTTTTGGGAGTACAGTATGTAAAAACCATCAAAGCGCCGATACCGCAAGCATCCATTGTACCGACTGGTGGAGCAACACCACAAAATGTGCATGAATGGATTCATGCAGGCTGCGATGCTATAGGAGTGGGCAGTTATGTTACGAAAGCTCATAAAAAAGATGGTGACTATAATAAAGTTACATTAGCTGCCAGAGAATTTGTTGAGGCGATTCAAAAGGCGCGTCAGCAAGGTAAGTAAGCGGTAAGACAAGGAGGGGATTATATTGTCAGATTCCAAGGAAGTATTGGAGGAACGTATCCCAGGGGTCATTATTGTGACTCATGGCAGATTTGGCGAGGAGCTAGTTAAAAGTGCTGAAATGATTATGGGACCCATGGAAAGTGTAAGGGCTTTGTCGCTACTGCCAGGGATAGAACCATCTGATTTTATGGCTGAAATTAACAAGGTGTTAGAGAACATGGCTGAGGGATCTTTGCTGATTAGTGATTTATTTGGCGGTACACCGGCTAATGTTTCAGCAGCTATCTCAACAACTAAGAAGGTTAGTGCGGTTGCTGGCTTAAGCCTTGGTATGCTCATTGAAGCCGTATCTTCTCGGATTGAACTGCGAGGAGAAGCGTTAGCAAAGGCTGTTATTAAGGCTGGGAGAGATGGATGTCAGAACATCTTAGTTGAAGTACAGGAATTAGATAGTTTGTAAGATAAATGAATGGAACATTCCATTTGTAAAAATATAAAACTCGTTAGGAAGGATGAACGTATATGGCTAAACTTTCTTTAATCAGAATTGACTTTCGCTTAATCCATGGACAAGTAGTAGCGAAGTGGCTAAAATCAATCCAAGCCACTAAGATCATTGTTGTCAATAACACATTGGCGAAAGATCCTGTAATGAGTAATATTTATAAAATGGCTACACCGGCGGACGTGAAATGCAGTGTAGTAAGTATTGACACGTTTATGGCAGCATGGAACAAAAATCAGCTGGGTGAAGGGAATGCATTGGTCTTATTTAAGGATGTTCACACCACACTTGAGGTTTGGAAAAAAGGCTTTCCTCTTGAACAGCTGCAAATCGGTGGACTGGGTGCAGGACCAGGGAGAAAAGCGGTTTATCTGAATATGACATTAAACCCAGAGGATGCTGCTATGCTAACGGAGATGAGCAGCGGTGGCGTAAATATATTTTTCCAGGCGACTCCTGAAGACAAGCCTATGGAATACGAAAAAGTAATGGAAAGCGTAAGTTTTTAAGTCGTAAATAAGGAGGAAAAATTATGATTCAAGCTGTTTTAGTTGGCTTGTTGGCTTGGGCGCAATCTTCATCAAACCCTTTAGGGTGGTGGTTAATTAGAGAGCCCTTGATGGCAGGATTATGGGTAGGACTGATCTATGGAAAACCAGTGGAAGGATTGATTATCGGGGCCGCAATCAATGTAGCCTTTTTAGGTTGGAACAGTACTGGGGGGGCCAACCCCTCGGATCTTTATTCAGCAGGATTACTGGGGACGGCAGTGGCAATACAAAGTAATATGAGTACAGAGCAAGCAGTTGTAGTGGCTGTTTCTATTGGAGTTATTGGTAATTATGCTTGGATTTTATTTATGTCCATCAATTCGATGTTGCCTTCTATACAGGATAAATATGCAGAAAAAGGTGATATTCGAGGAATTATGCTGACGCAGGCTATACCTTCCCAGGCCGTCGTAATACTGGTAAGAGGAATTCCCGCCTTTTTAGCAGCTTTTTATGGACCAACTGTTATTGACGGGTTATTGGCTGCAGTGCCAGCCTGGGGGATAGCTGGGTTTAATACAGTCGGCAAAGTACTGCCCGCTGTGGGGGTTGCCATGTTATTAAAATACATGGCTCGTAAAGATTTGCTGGTCTTTTTCGGACTTGGTTTTGCAGTAAGTGCTTATATGGGCATGAATAATTTATTATTTGCGGCATTTATTGGTGCCGCTATGGGTTATATTTACATTTCATTACAACCTAAAGAGGTGCCAGTTCATGTGGGAGAGGAGGACGAAATATAATGGCTGAAAAAGTAGAGACGGGAGTAAGCTTAACCCCGAAAGATATTGAAATGGCCACACTGCGGTGGTGGTTGATGAGCCATTTAGCCTATAACTATCAAAGAATGCAGGCTGGAGGCTTTGCATCTATGATAGGTCCAATTCTTAAAAAATTATATCCTGATAAACCAGAGGAAGTAATTGCTGGTTTGAAACGGCATATGATGTTTTTTAACACGGAACCTCGCTGGGGAGCCGTCATTCATGGTATTACAATTGCTTTAGAAGAGCAAAAAGCCAAGGGTGAGGATATCTCCGAGGAAACAATTATCGAT
>Ga0316613_10003325_pt1 | contig 10028 bp, 9 predicted proteins | sample OWC_soil_day10_C_2_FD_207647 | JGI IMG/M metagenome (GOLD analysis project Ga0316613, IMG submission 207647) | Wetland soil microbial communities from Old Woman Creek delta, Ohio, United States - OWC_soil_day10_CT_b | ecosystem: Environmental > Terrestrial > Soil > Wetlands | place: USA: Ohio... | reverse complement strand
GTCGATCAGACGGCCAACCCCGGCGGTGACGGCATCGTCATCTTCGTCGGCCTCGGCGCGCCGCCCCGTGCTCCGCGATAGGCCAACGAGCCCGCGCGGTCGTGCTGGGCGCCGGTCAAACCCGCTTCGACTGACGCGATCAGCGGTCGAGCGCGGCGATGCCGGTGACCCGGGCCTTGCCCAGGTGCGGGCGACGGTCTCAGCGCGCTGGGACTGGGTACCACGAGCCCTCGAAGTAGGACTTGTAGTCGCTGAAGGGCACCTGTCCCGTCAGGTTTCCATCCTTGTCGGTCGCCATCATGAGCGCATCAGCAACAGGGGCAGGGATGGGAGCCCATCGTGCGGGCATGTTCGCAGCCAGCTTCGGCTTCAACGTGTAGATCAAGCTGAAGTTGATGTTCCACAACGCCGGGGGCATGGGGCGATGTCCCGGAGTTTGTTGAACGCATGAGCTGAGGTGGCGGCTCCTTCGACCCGCATGCGCGAGCATGCGGGTTGCCTCGCAAGCAACCGAAGGAGCCATCAAGATGAAGTCTCACACGAAGCCCGCGTTGAGGGTGATGCCTGCTGCGCAGGTTCAGATCTCGCTGCCCGTGCAGGGCGTTTTGTGCGACGTGCACCACGCCGTCCTGGGCCTGTGCATTGACGCCGGCCAGCGCGTGCTGGCGGCGATGATGGAAGCCGATCGGACGGCGCTTTGCGGGCCCAAGGGCGTGCCCGACGCCGCTCGACGCGCCGTGCGTGGCGGCAGCACCGCCAGTCAGGTCGTGCTGGGCGGCCAGCGCATTGCGGTGCGCCGACCGCGAGCCCGCGCGACGTGCGAAGGTGAACTGTCGCTGCCAAGCTTCCTGTGGGCCGCGTGCGCCGACCCGCTGGACGCGGCCACGATGGCCGCCATCGCCGCGGGCGTGTCGACCCGGCGCTATGCCAGCACCCAAGAGCCGGTGCCGGCGGCGCACCGGCCCCGTGCGGCGTCCAAGAGTGCGGTGTCGCGCCGTTTCGTGCAACTCAGCCAGGAGCAACTGACGCAATGGCTCGCGCGCCCCATCGGCGATCTTGATCTGCCGGTGGTAATGATCGACGGCATCCACTTCCGCGACCGCGTGATCCTGCTGGCCCTGGGCATCGACACGAAGGGCGACAAGCACGTGCTGGGACTGCGCGAGGGCTCCACCGAGGCCACGCGTGTGGTCGCCTCGCTGCTGTCGGATCTGGTCGAGCGCGGCCTGGATGCCGATCGCATGCGGCTGTGGGTCATCGACGGTGGCAAGGCGCTGCGCAAGGCCATCGTCCAGACCTTCGGCCAGCGCGCACTGATCCAGCGCTGCCAGGAACACAAGCGGCGCAACGTCTTGGAGCACTTGCCCGAGGACGCGCACGCCAGCGTCAAGCGAGCCTTGAAGGACGCCTGGTCGGCCTCGGATACTGATCTGGCGCGAAAGCAACTGGCTCGCCTGGCCTCGTCGCTGCAAGCCAAGCACCCAGGGGCTGCAGCCAGCGTGCGCGAAGGCCTGGACGAGACGCTGACGGTGCAGGCGCTGGGCATCACCGGCTCGCTGTACCGAACCTTGCGCACAACCAATCCGATCGAGAACCTCAACAGCTCGGTGGCGCGCTACTGCCGCAACGTCAAGCGCTGGGGTGACGGTCAGATGGTGCTGCGCTGGGTCGCCAGCGCGCTCAGCGACGCAGCCACTCGCATGCGCAAGCTGCGCGGGTGCAGCCAGATGCGAACTCTGCTGAAGGCCTTGGATGCGCGCCGCTGCGACACCGACAACGGCCTCGTCCGCAGGGCCGCGTAGCATGTCCAACCAAGGAGCCGTCACCGCTCACGGTTCAACAGCGAGCGGGACATCGCCGGGGCATGGACATCCCGACCATTGCGCTGCGCTAAGGCTTCTGGTTGATCACCAACTGAGCGGGTGGGGCCTCCTGCTGCGATTGATTGCCGTACGGGAATTCCGACTCGTACGCTGAACTGCGCAGCATGTCGATGGCCGCCTCGGCACCATTGAGCCTCGCCCACCGGTCCAGGTATCCGACAACGGGTATGAGGCACCTGTTCACCTCGCGCGTCGGAGCTGCCGTGTTTGCCGGGCTTTGCAGCAGCCCGGCCTCGTTGACCATCAGCCCATAGCTGGCCAGGACGGTTGCGATGAACACGGGCTTGCCGTTGGCGTCGGTATCCTCGTAGACGAGCGGATTGCCGATCGTGTTCGTGAGAATTCGGAAGCTCTTGTCGACGAGCTCCGGGCAATCTTTGTCCAGGGGACCCGGCAGGGGTTGATGGCCTTTACCCGTCACGAACTTGACTAACTGCTCTTCGGTGAAGGTCTTGCTTTTGTCGAGTCCCAACCCACGGGCAATCCTGTCAGCCGCGGCCTCCCCGACGGGCTCATTGAGCAGGCGTTGGTTGGTCAGTTCCCTGGGCCCGTAATTCTCGTATCTCGGGTCCCCCGCGTTGGTGATGTTCCACCCGTAGGGAGCACCCCGCCCTGGGGCCGAAGCCGCCGGTGGAGCGGGCGCCGCGTCTTTCTGACCAGCGGCAGCACTCTGGACCCCTCCGACACAGGCCATGATGGCCCCGGCCAGAACAGTCGCCGAGTTAATTCTCGATCGACGCTCGGTCGATCGTTGCCGGGTGACGGCGTCCGAAGTCGTAGCCGGGTTTGCGCGCGATTCGCCTTTGTGCACCATGGTCGCGTTCCTCCAATTGGGCAACTACGGATGGCAGCCACCGCGCGTCGCCTTCGGCGACCCTCTTGTGCATTCGAACGGCCAAATGAGGCAACCGTAGACCAACGCAACAACCCCCGCGACCCAGAATACTTCGCTGAGCCGGCTATGTAAACCGCTCGCTTCGGCATTCGAATCAGGTTGCCAGTCAGTTGCCGTTCGTGGCCGACAAGTCCTGGGCGGCCATGACGCTCTTTGCCGTCGGCTGTATGGAATGCCGGTTCGACCGACAGGTCTGCGGCAACAAGATTGAGTTCAGGTAGACCCGCCGTCGACCCTCAGCCGCCAGTCGGGCCGTCGAAAAGCGGGCGGCAAAGCCGACATTGAGCTTGTCGGCGGTTCATGCATTCGCTGCAGGCGGCCATGCAACCATCAGTCGAAGGCAGCGGCCCTTCTGTCCAACCAATCTGCGCGACCGATTCAGCAGCAAAGGACGTGAGCCATCAGCTCAACGCCCGTCCGTAGCGCGGTCGAGAATCCGTTTGCGCACCAACTCAATGTGGCTGCGCAGTTCGTAAAGTTCATGGGTGTACGACAGCGGCACCCCGATGCGTTCCACCTGACCGTCGATTCTCTCGATCTCGGTCCGCAACCGGTCCAGCGCAGCTGCCGGGCGTTCCAACGCCTCTTCAACGGCACGCAAATGTGCATACCAGCGGAAGACTCGCGATCGCACCCGCAACTCCACCAGCGGCGGCAAGATGCGCGACAGCGGGATCATCACCGCCGCCAGCGGCAGCAGCACGAACCACATGCGATCGATGAAATTGGCAAGCCAGAACGGCAGGTAGCGCTGCAGCCAGGGCACGCCGTCGCGGTACAGGCGTGCTGCTTCGGGCGACAGCGGCAGATCGGACACACTCGGGCTCGGAAACTCGCCAGCGCGGCTGAACCAGCCGGCATCCCCATGTACCTGTTGCGCTGCCTGCACGAGCAGCTGTACCAGCGCTGGATGCAGGTCCTCGCGCACGACGAGCGAGGCCGTCGCCGCCACCAGGCGCACGTCCTGCGGCGGCTTGTCGGCAGCCAGGTCGACGATGCCGCGCGGCAGTGTCAATGCGCGCAGGAACGGAAAGCGGCGCGCGTAGGCCTCAGACTGCGCAAACTCGAACAGGCGGATTCCATGTGCGCGAAGCAGGTACTGCACCAGTGGGGCATCGGCCGCGGCAACCATCAGCACCGCGTCGGTGCGACCCTGCAGCAAGTCCACGACCGCATGCACGGCAGGCTTTTCGCCGAGCTGCAATTGCGTGGCTTCAAGCTGGTTGGCCTGTGCGAGCTGTCGGAACAGTAGGCCAGCGCCGCCGCCGCTCGGTCCGGTGTTGATGCGCCATCCGGCCAGTTGCGACAGGTTGTTCAACGGAGCCTTTTCTCGGCGCTCACGTGCATCGGCTTCGCGACAGAAGAGCCAGACAGGCTCGTACGCGACGCTGCCGAGCGAGGCCACCATTCGGTGCTCACCCGTGTCCACCGTGTCGACACCGCCTTGCACGAAGGCTGCGTCCACGCCGGATCGCGGATCGCGCAGCAGCGCGAGGTTCTCGCTCGAACCCTGGGTTGTGCGCAGTTCGACCACCAGGCCATGTGCACGCAGCAGCGGCTGGTATCGCTTGGCGAACTCGATGTAGGCCCCTTCTTCGGGCCCTGTTGCGATGACGATTCGCTTGTCGGGTGTCGGATCGAGCACGCGATACGCCACGTACAGGCCCAGACCCACGAATGCGATCAACAGGCCGACCACCAGCGGCCCCGCGCCAACGACGGTGTCCCACCAGCGACCGTGACGCGATCGGATCGGCGCGATGGGTTCCATCGGTGAACGATATCGCAGCAAGTCCTTGGGCCCGGTACGACCGTCCGCAGGCGCAGGCGCTGGCACGGGGAACACGGATGTCAATGTCCAAGTTCTGTTCCTCATCGCTACCGGCGCCACGGTGAAAGTCACTTACACCTGGTGACGCCGTCGATCGTTGTTTTGGGATAAATTTCCCAATCATGAGGCCCGAAGCTGGAAACAGGAGCGCGCTGGAGCAGGCGGTAGCCCTGCTGCTGCGTCCGCTGTTCCGCATCCTGCTGCGGCAAGGCATGGCCTTTACGGCATTCGAGAAGCTGGCCAAGCGCGTCTATGTGGACGTGGCCTTCAACGAATTCAGGCTGCCGGGCAAGAAGCCCTCGATCTCGAGGACCTCGATCCTGTCGGGGTTGACGCGCAAGGACGTGCAGCGCCTTCTCGCCGAACCCGACGAGCAAGGCACGCCAGTGGATGCGAACTACAACCGTGCTGCGCGCGTGCTTACCGGGTGGGTCCGCGATGCCGAGTTTGCTGATGCCGCTGCCGACCCCCGTCCGCTCGAAGTCGACGGCGAGCGCGGGTTTGCGGGGCTTGTGCGCCGCTACAGCGGCGACATGCCGGTGCGTGCTGTGCTCGACGAACTGCTGCGCGTGGGCGCCGTGCAGCGCCTGGCGGACGGGCGCATCGAGTTGCGCACCCGCGCCTATGTCCCTGCGCACGGCGACGATGAAAAGCTGCACATCCTGGGCAATGATGTGGCCGACCTGGTAGCCACGATCGACCACAACCTTCAGCATGCCGGCAGCGATGCACGCTTCCAGCGCAAGGTGATGTACCGAGGCATTGCGCCACAAGCCCTGCCGGCGTTCCGCAAACTCAGCGCCGCACAGGCGCAGGCGCTACTCGAGCGGCTCGACCGCTGGCTGGCAGCGCAGCTCGATTCGCAGCCTCACGCCGATCCGGGCAGCGCACACGCACGAGTGGGCCTGGGCATCTACTACTTCGAGCAGACGCTCGAACCACACGAAGTCTCTCCTGGAGCCGACCGATGAAGATCAGAACCCTAGCCCTCATCGCCATGGCGTTCGGCCTGCAATGGCTGGCGGGTTGTGGCGGAGGCGGTGACGACGCCGGCGGTGGCATCGGTGGCAGCGGCAGCCCGCTGGGCACGCTGCGCATGTCTCTGACCGATGCACCGGCCTGCGGCTACGACGCCGTGAATATCACGGTGGAACGGATCCGCGTGCACCAGAGTGATGGCGCCGCGGACAACGACAGCGGTTGGCATGACATCGCTCTGCAACCGGCCCGACGCGTCGATTTGCTTTCGCTCACGAACGGCGTGTTGCTCGAACTGGGCGAAGTGGCGCTGCCGGCCGGCAAGTACACGCAGCTGCGCCTGGTACTGGCAGGAAATAGCGGTGCCACGCCGCTGGCCAATTCGGTCGTGCCTACGGATGGCAGCGAGACCGCACTGGACACGCCGAGTGCGCAGCAGTCTGGGCTGAAACTGAAGGCGAACATCGACGTGCCCGCCGGAAAGCTGGTCGACTTCGTGCTGGACTTTGACGCTTGCAAGTCGGTGGTCAAGCGCGGGAACTCCGGCAAGTACAACCTGAAGCCCGTGGTGACGGTGATCCCGCTGCTGTCGGACGCCGGCCTGCGGGTAATCGGCTACGTGGCCCCGTCGATCGCGTCCGGCGCCACGAGCGTGTCGGTCCAAGCCAACAGCATGCCGGTGAAAGCCACGGCGCCGGACGCGAATGGCCTGTTCGTGCTCTATCCCGTACCGGTGGGCAACTACACGTTGGTGGTCAGCGCGCCTGGAAGAGTGACCGCAGTGATCACCGGTGTGCCGGTGGTCGACACGGCTCAGACCATTGTGAACAACTCGGCGTTGCGCATCGATCCGCCGCTGGCCACGCTACGGCCGGTGTCGGGCAATGTCACGCCCTTTGACGCCAGCGTGCGTGCACTGCAGATGCTCAGCGGCGGGCCCGTCGTCGAGGTGGCCTGGGCATCGGTCGATGCGCTGTCCGGTGGCTTCGCCTTCGTGCTGCCGATCGAAGCGCCGGTCCGTACCAGCTTTGCGGCGATCGGCCCGTTCTCGCTGGGCTTTTCGAGCGATGCGGCCGCCGCCGGCCGCTACACCATCGAAGCCGCTGACGCGAGCGCGGTGAAGACTCAAGCCATTGACGTGAACAGTGCCGTCGCGCCTTTGTCTTTCAGCCTGCCGTGAGCGCACCTTTCCCACGACTTGCCCGATATCGAAGGATGGTACCGAGATGAACAAGCACCTTGCGATCTTTGCCATCGGCAGTTTGCTGGCGGCCGGCGCCTTTGGCGAAACCAATGTCGGTGTGTCCATCGGCATCAACCAGCCTGGGGTCTACGGTCGAATCGACATCGGCAACTATCCACGACCTGCGGTGGTCTATGGCCAGCCGATCATCATTGCGCCGCGGCCCGTGGTCGTCCGGCCCCAACCTGTGTACCTGTATGTCCCGCCGGGGCACCAGAAGAACTGGGCCAAGCATTGCAGCCGCTACGGCGCATGCGGGCAACCTGTGTACTTTGTGCAGGAGAGTTGGGTTCGCGAGCGCTATGAGCAACAGCAGCACCGCGGGCACGGCGACGATCACAGCAAGAAGGACAAAAATCACAAGGGTTGAGCGGTTCCTGTTGACGATACCGGCTCTCGGACAAGACTTCACGCCTTCGCCCACGCCGCGTCGCGCCCAAGTGCACTCAGTCGTACGAGCCCGATTGGCCCGGATTCGCACCCACTGGAAAGCGCCGCCTTTTCACGGCGCACACCCGTTGCTGACCTACCCCCGCTTGACTCGAACGTCCAGAAGCAGACATCGGTCGCCCCGAGGGCCGACTGTTGCACAGCGCTATTTGCGCGAAACGCCAAGACGCTGCCAAAGAACACGCCGGCTGTGAAATCGAACGCCAGACAAAACCCCGGCCACCCACGCGGTACACCGGTGTTTTGCACGAGGGTGTGGTGGAAGAAGTCCAAGACCGACGTTGGCGTCGATGGTGCCAGCGCCGTGTCACTGCCCGCGCTCGGCGAGGACGGTACGAAGTTCACTAACGGTCGTCAGACGCTGTACGTGAAGCAAGGGGTGGTCTCGTGGGCGGTCGGGCGCATGGCGGCGGAAACCTGCAAGCCTGATTGATGGGCTCACTGCCGACAAACCCGCAAGCGCGAGGTCGCTGCAACGGCCGAGGTTGCGAAATCATCGTGGCTGCGTTGCGTCCACGATGTCGGGACCCCGGCGAATGAACTCGCGGGCCGCGATTCCCGAGGTTGTGCGCACAGCGCAACGACATTGCTCTACGCGCAGCGCAGCATCACGTCCTGGATCCACAGCGCTGATTGGCTGGTTGCGTCCGCGCTCCGAGGCGCCTGGTAGCGCAGGCCGATAGCGACGCGGCCGGTCCACCACACGATGCGGCCGGTGTCCGACAGCAGTACCGGCCCGACGTGTCCCTTGGGGATGTCCATGCCCTGCTCGCCGCACTTCAGCGAATCGCTCGAATGGCGCACGAACATGTCATTGGCGGCAACTCGGGTCGTCATGGTTAGCTCCAAATCTGCGTAGCGATGCCGCCATGCTCCGGCAGAACGCAGCGCGCGCCACTGCCCGGTTCGCGGGGTAGCGCCACACGCGGGCGTGAACGAGTACCGCACTGGACCTGCTGTTACGGTTACGTCCAACGGTGTATGACATTGGCGAGACGGCGAGCAGTCTGCGATCCACAGAGGTATGTCTTTCAGCGCGTGTATCAAGGGCGTCCGCGCCGATCGAGCATTGCCCCGCGATTGCGGGATGCAAGGACGTCTTCTTCCGCAACACACTCTGGGCCTTGGCATACGCGGGGACATGCGGGATGAAGGCAGAAACATGGTTGGCGCGTTGCGCAGCCGAACTCCAACATCTTTACCTGCTGAACCCGAGTCGAAGGGTGAAGGAGGTGCCGCTGGGCGACTGGAACATGGACACTGCCGGCGAGTTGATCGGGGCACAGCGCTACCGGGGACTGGACCCGGTGCAGGCCGCCAGGAGCTTTTGGCGAGACAGCACGTCAAGCCCGCAGCAGGGGTAACGCAGACGGATGCGTGGGACCTGTCGATGCTGCAGGCAGCGCACGGGCTCTCCGTGGTCTGGGTATGAGCCTACGTAGATCTCCAAGTGCTGGGACGCTCTGCTGCATACCAGTAACCCCGAGCAGTGGGAGCCGCTCTTCAGCGGTTGCTGCCCTTCGCCGTCGACAGCCGGTACTCGCGGTCTCGGTCACCTTGCAGTCATTCGTGCCGGTCGCGGCGCGTCTGCCGGTATGACTGGTATGGAAGGCGCTGCTGCCACTGCACGTGACTGAGGAGAACCAGGCCTCGCGAAGGTCCGCTTGTTGCTGACTCGAACTGGTACTGGCGACCCCTCAGCGACACTCGCTGCGCCGAACAGTGCACCACGAAGCAGCCACTCGGGCCAGACGTCCTGCAAGAAGTCCAGGGACACGCTGGCCCGTGAGCTGAGCGAGCGCCGCGTGCCGCTGTACGCCAGCGGCGAGCCTTGGTGGTTTCAGACAGCGCCAGCTCTGGTTGGCCGCCTGCGGCCTGATGGCGCGCGCTGTCACGATTTCGACACGGCACTGTCACACGGCGCTGCGAATCTCCAGGGTTGCCCTCAATCCCAAGAGAACCACGCCCATGACCCGACTGCCGACCGCCTTGCGCCACCTGAAGACTGTTGCCGCCGCTGCGGCGCTTGCCACCGCCACCGCGCTGTCCGGCACCGCTGCCTGGGCCGCCGACGTTGGCATCAGCCGCGTCTGGCAGTTCGACCACACCGCGCCGGGCGCCATAGTCGGCCAGAAGGCTGAGATCGTGGCGTACGACTCGCTCACCGACACGTTGTGGGTGGCTGGTACCGCTGGCATCGACGTGCTCGACCGCACCAGTGGCCAGCGCGTAGCGCAAATCGACGTGCGCCACCTCGGCGCTGTCAACAGCGTTGCGATCCACGACGGCCTGGCGGCGCTGGCGCTGGAGAACACCATCGACCGCGACCTGCCTGGGCTCGTCGCCTTCTTCGAAACCCGCAGCCGTGCCCAGTCCGGCCAGCCGGTGCAGGTGGGCGCGCTGCCGGACATGCTGAGCTTCACGCCCGACGGCCAACGCGTGCTGGTGGCCAACGAAGGCACGCCACAAGAGCGCTCGCTGGTGGAAGACGCCAACGGCAACTTCGTGCCGGCGCCTGGCGTGGACTGCCCGATCGACCCGCCAGGCGGCATCAGCGTGATCGACGTGGCCACGCGCACGGTGAGCACGGTCGCCTTGTCGCCGTCGATCCCGGGTTACGACACGCTGCGGCTGTTCCCCGCGCTGGGCACGCTGCCGACGCAGCCGGCCGCGTTCTGCCCGTACGGCCCGGAGCCGGAGTACATCGCCGTCGACAAGACCGGCAAGAAGGCCTACGTGGGTCTGCAG
>Ga0316613_10003319_pt1 | contig 10042 bp, 7 predicted proteins | sample OWC_soil_day10_C_2_FD_207647 | JGI IMG/M metagenome (GOLD analysis project Ga0316613, IMG submission 207647) | Wetland soil microbial communities from Old Woman Creek delta, Ohio, United States - OWC_soil_day10_CT_b | ecosystem: Environmental > Terrestrial > Soil > Wetlands | place: USA: Ohio... | reverse complement strand
TGTCGAGGAAAGCCGCCTCCGGCCGAGAAGTCCAGTTGAACATCTGGATCGGCATGACCGTAAAGGGGGCGAACAGCCAGTCGAACAATCCTGCCGGTGGATCGCCGGAAAATGGCGCGGTGGGCAAGAAGGCAATAAACGTGAGCGCCCCGACGGTAATGATCGGCGCGGTTTCGCCAATGGCACGGGCCATACCGATGATAACGCCGGTCAGGATACCGGCGCTGGAGTACGGCACGATGTGGTCGCTGACCACCTGCCACGTCGTCGCCCCGCAAGCGTAGGCACCCTCGCGAATGATCTGCGGAATCGCACGAATAGCCTCACGCGTCGCCACGATGACCACCGGCAAAATCAGTAGTGCCAGTGTCAAGCCGGCCGTGAGGATGCTCTGACCCAACCCGAAGGTATAGACGAACAACCCCAACGCCAACAAGCCGTAAATAATGGAAGGCACGCCCGCAAGATTGGTCACATTAATTTCGATGATGTCGGTAAACCAGTTCTTCGGCGCATATTCCTCCAGGTAGACGCCGGCGGCGACGCCCAAGGGGACTGCTGCACAGGCCGTCACCAGCATTACCAGCACGGAACCGACCCACGCCGACAGGATCCCAGCGTTCGCCGCGCGACGCGACGGAAAGGAGGTCAGAAAGTCGATATTGATCCGCCCGATTCCGTTGATAGTCATATCGGCAAATAAAGCAACGAAGGTCATAACACCGACCATCAAGGCCAGGACGCCAACTACACCGAACAGAAAATCCCACCGTTTGTGCGAAGCGATAAGCGCCCGCAATGACTGCAATTCCTGCTGATTCATCTCAATATACCTCGCGGTACTTCTTGCGCATGTAGTAGCCGATCAGGTTGAACGCCAGGGTCAGCAGCATCAGCGTCAGTCCAGCGGCGAAAATCGTCTGATACCCGATGCTCCCGTGCGGTAGATCACCCAACGCCACCTGCACAATGAACGAGGTCACCGTTGCTCCCGGCTCGGTCGGGTTGAATGTCAGGTTCGGTTGCATCCCTGCGGCCACGGCGAGAATCATCGTTTCGCCGACAGCACGCGAGACACCGAGAATATAGGCTGCGGTGATCCCGGAAACGGCGGATGGAACCACCACCCGCAAGGAAGTCTGCAGACGCGTTGCCCCCATAGCATAAGAACCTTCGCGCAAGGCCATAGGCACGGCGCGCATGGCGTCCTCGGACAGCGACGCCACATACGGAACAATCATGATGCCCATCACGATTCCCGCGGAAAGCAAATTGAAGCCTGGTAGTCCTGGGAATATCTTTTGCAGCAGCGGTGTAAGGAACAGCAGCGCAAAATATCCATAAATGATCGTCGGGATACCGCCCAGCAACTCGAGGAAAGGCTTGGCAATTTCGCGGACGCTGAACGGGGCGAACTCGGAAAGATAGATGGCGATAATAGTTCCGAGCGGTATGGCCACCAGCAATGCCACCGCCGAACTGGTGATGGTGCCTGACAGTAGCACCATGATGCCGTAGTGGGCATCGTCGAATAGCGGCGTCCATTGCGTATCGAATAGAAAATCAGTCAGCGGGACGTGCTGGAAGAAAACCCAAGATTCCTTGATTAGGATGTAAACAATCGCGGTTGTCGTGAAAACCGAAACACAGGCAGCCAACAGGAGAACGGCTTCGATCACCCGTTCCTTGATGTGACGGGTATGGTCTTTTTTCAGTCGATCACTAGGTACTGACATAAGCAGCCTTTCGGCAGTTGTAGCGCTCGGGTTCACCAATTCCTCCCCACCTGCCTAGAACAACTCCCCGGTACCAGTCCGGGGAGTCCAAAGAGTCGTGTCATGCTACCAGCGACGAGTAAGGTGCTCGCCGGTGGCCTGTTGCCGATTACTTGGCTTCCAGCTTCATCAATTCTTCGATGGTCATGCCGACCTTGTTCTCACCACCGAACTTGGTACCCTTCGCGCGTTTGGTGAAGTGGTCGAGATTATAGGCATACGCCTTGGCCGGCAACGGTACATACTTCACTTCCTTGGTCAGATTCTCGCCATGCTTCATGTAATACTCGACGAATTCCTTGACTTCCGGACGTTCCGCCGCCTTGACGTTGACATAGATGAAGATCGGACGCGCCAGTGGCTGATAGGTGCCGTTAATCACGGTCTCAAGCGACGGAGCGACGGCAGGCTTGCCGGCTTCTGCGACGACCGACACGGCACGGAGCTTATCCTTGTTCTCAATGAAGTAAGCAAAACCGAAGTACCCCAAGCCACCGAGATCGCGGGAAACACCTTGGACAAGCACATTATCGTCTTCGGAAGCGGTGAAGTCGCCGCGTGTCGCCTTGGACTTGCCATTAATGGCTTCAGTGAAGTATTCAAACGTTCCCGAATCGGCACCCGGTCCGTAGAGCTTCAAAGGACGATCGGGCCACGCCGGATTGACTTGCTTCCAGTTGGTAATCTTGCCCTGTGCCGCCGGCTCCCAGATGGCCTTGAGTTCGGCCACGGTCATGTTCTTTGCCCAGTCGTTCTTGGGATGGATTACCACCGTCAGCGCATCGTAGGCCACCGGAAACTCCATGAATTCGACCCGGGCCGCCTTGCAATCCTCGATTTCCTTCTTGGTAATCGGACGCGACGCATCGGAGATGTCCGTCTCGCCGCGGCAGAACTTCTTGAAGCCGCCGCCGGTGCCGGAAATACCCACGGTCACCCGGACGCTGTTCTTCTTGGATTTCTGGAAATCCTCGGCAACCGCCTCGGTAATTGGATAGACCGTCGACGATCCGTCAACCTTCACCAGCGCCTGAGCCTGCACCAGACCGGAAGCCGACAAACCGGTCAGGGCCATGGCAGCTACCGCGGCAAATTTCGTCATTTTCATGCAACACTCTCCTTGGAATAGTCACGTCACAATCAGATGCAACGTTTTCAGTCTATCCGGCGAATGTTACGTCTCTGTTACATTGAGATGACTTTACGTGGTGACAGCTTCACGCACGGCATTGGCCAGTTTTTCGGCGGCAGCGAGCACTTTCTCTGCATCCTGCCCTTCGACCATGACGCGCAACAACGGCTCGGTTCCCGAAGCGCGCAGCAAAACCCGCCCTGCCCCGGCCAGTTCCGACTCCACCTGTTGTTTTACGGCATTTATCGCGGGATGGTCTTTCCAGGGGAACCCTTTGATCAACGGTACGTTGATCAGTTGCTGCGGATACAACTCGAGTTTCGCCAGCAAGGACTGGAGATCGCCCCCCTCCTCGCATAAGGCCGTCAGCACCTGCAATGCCGAAACGATACCGTCCCCCGTCGTATGTTTGTCGAGGCACAGGATATGACCCGAGTTTTCCCCTCCGAACAGCCAGCCCTTGTCCTGCAGCATTTCCAGCACGTATCGGTCGCCGACCGCCGCACGCGCGAAGGGGACGTTCAGTTCCGCTAGGGCGTGCTCAAACGCCAGATTGGTCATCAACGTACCCACGACACCCGCCACCGGACCGCGCCGCAAACGGCTGCGAACCACAGCCAGCAGCAATTGATCCCCGTCGAAGACGTTGCCGTTGCCATCGACCATCATTACACGGTCTGCATCACCATCGAGTGCGATTCCGAGGTCGGCCTTATTGGACAGGACCGCGTTGCTCAGTGCGGCAGTTGACGTTGCCCCGACGTCCTTGTTGATGTTCAACCCGTTTGGCTCTGCCCCGATGGCAACGACTTCCGCCCCCAGTTCATGAAACACATGCGGAGCAATATGGTAGGCCGCGCCATTGGCGCAATCGACAACGATCTTCAAACCACGCAGGTCGAACTCGTTGGGGAAGGTGCTCTTGCAGAATTCGATGTAGCGCCCTGCCGCATCTTCGACGCGGCGAGCCCGACCCAGTTCCGAAGACTGCACGCAGGTCAGCGGTGCATCGATCCCGGCCTCGATTTCGCCCTCAATCGCGTCATCGAGCTTGGTTCCCTGCGCGGAAAAAAACTTGATCCCGTTGTCGTAGTAGGGATTATGCGAAGCCGAAATGACGATGCCGGCCTGCAAGCGCAGCGCCCTGGTCAGGTAGGCGACAGCCGGTGTCGGCATTGGCCCGACCAGACAGACATCGACCCCTGCGGCCGAAAACCCGGCCTCCAAGGCCGCTTCCAGCATGTACCCGGAAATTCGCGTATCTTTGCCGATCAACACTTCCGGACGATCGCCGGCTTTCAGATTTCCGTGCTTTGTCCCATGCGCCACCAACACTTTGCCGGCCGAGTAACCGAGCCGCATGACAAAATCCGGCGTAATCGGCGATTGGCCAACCCGGCCGCGCACCCCGTCGGTGCCGAAATACTTTCTCGTCATTTCTCTCTCCCCGCCTGAATCCAAAGGCTGTCATTGTACTGAAATCTTTACCCCTTACAGTGCCGTGGTCAAAAGTTCAGCATGGAGACTCCATCATGATGGCGCTGGCGTACGCACCATCCTTTCATCTTTCCCTGATCGAGCCGCCAGTCGACGAGTGGCGAACTCGGGAAGCACGGCATTTCCATGAACTGATCGAAGAATCCAGGTTGAGCGCCGTGTTTCAGCCGATCATCGATTTCCGAAGCCACTCCTATATTGCTTTCGAAGGTTTGATACGCGGGCCGAAGGATTCGCCGTTCCATACCCCAAAGTCGCTTTTCACTGCAGCGGACCGGCTTGGGGCGCGCAGAAAGCTCGAACGAGCCTGCCGGGAATCCATATTCCGTGACTTCGCCCGGTTGCATCTGCCAGGAAAGCTGTTCATCAATGCCAGCCCCGACAGTCTCGGGGATGAGAGCCTTCTCAACGGCAGCACGGAAAGCCTGCTCGCCCAATTGGGTCTGAATCCGAATCGGGTGGTCATCGAAATCACCGAGAACCAGCATATCAACGATTTCCCCGGCATCCACCAGGCGATAGCGCAATTGCGTAGCCTCGGCTACCAGATCGCCATCGACGATCTCGGCGAAGGTTTTGCCAATCTGCGCATGTGGTCCGAAATCCATCCAGACTATGTCAAGATCGACCGGCATTTCATCGACGGAATCGCCGAAGACAGCTTGAAGCACCATTTCGTAAAGGCCATGCAGAACCTTGCCGAGAGCTGCTCTGCCACGATCGTGGCCGAGGGTATCGAATCCGAAGCGGATTGCCTGGCCGTACGCGACCTCGGAATCTCTTGCGGGCAAGGCTACCTGATTGCCATGCCAGTCAGTGATCCGAGAAGGTTTCCGTCCGACACGCTGGTGCAGATTATCAAGCAGAAGAACATCATTGTATTCCCCAACACCTCGACCCCCGTCGGCAATACCACGGTACGCCGACTGACACGCTTGGTGGAGCCGGTTTCCCCGGAGACTTTCAACGACGAAATCTATCGCCGCTTCGACGATGACCCCGAGCTCATGTCGATGCCGGTGGTCAGCGATGATACGCCGATTGGGCTGATCAACCGGCATGAGATGGTAGACCGCATGGCTCGTCCTTTCCATCGCGAACTCTACGGCCGCAAACCCTGCGTTCAGTTCATGGACTCGTCTCCCTTATGCATCGACGAGACCTCGACCATTCAGGACGCCGCACTCATCGTCAGCCGTTCTGCACGCCGGCACATCTACGACGGATTCATCGTCACGCAGGACGGCCGTTACTCGGGAATCGGCAGCGCCCACGACCTGATGGGCATGATCACCGAGATGCAGATGCAGGCCGCCCGCTACGCCAATCCGCTGACGCTGTTGCCGGGAAGCGTCCCGATCAACGAACACATCGACCGCCTGCTGGAGCGCCGGATCGGATTTCACGCCTGCTATTTCGATATCGACTGCTTCAAACCATTCAACGACGTATTCGGTTACCGCAAGGGTGACGACATCATCGTCCTGCTGGCTCGCACCCTGACAGAGGTCATCAATCCGCTGGCGGATTTCTGTGGCCACATCGGTGGCGACGATTTCATGGTGCTGTTCCAGAGCTCCGACTGGGAACGACGATGCCATGACGCGCTGCAGCTGTTCGACCTGCGTATCCAGGAGTTCGTCGGTCCCGAGCTATTGGCCAACAATGGGTATTTCGCGGAAAACCGGCGCGGCCAGATGGACTTTCATTCCCTCCCATGCCTGTCGATTGGCGCCGTCCACATACCGGGTAACGAACTTTTCGAATCGCACCGTGAAGTTTCCGCCGCGGCAGCCGAAGCCAAGAAGAACGCCAAGAAAACTGTTGGCAGCAGTCTGTTCGTCGAACGCCGCAGGCCCGGCTAGCCGAGCGGCACCCTCATCAGGCTGCTCGTTGCGCAGGCTCGTCGAGTGTGCGATACATCACGTAGGCATCGACAAACCCGAGCGTCAGATGCCGGAACGCTCCAGGCAAAGTGCCGACAATCTTGAACCCCAGTTTTTTCCAGAGTTCGACGGCGCCCGTGTTGGTGCTGACCACGAAATTGAACTGCATGGCCTTGAAACCCGCTTTCCACGCCTCCTCCAGACAATGCCTGCCGAGTGCAGCGCCAATGCCGTTGCCGCGAGCATCGGCGCTGACCATGAATGAGGCATTGGCCACATGCGACCCGAGGTCGCGCTGATTGGGAATCAGCTTGTACATCCCGGCGATTCGCCCGTCGAGTTCTGCGACAAACGAGGTCACACCGGGACCGAACCAGTACTCGAAAGCATCCTCTCGAGTCGCCTGGGGAGAAAAAACATAGGTATCGCCCTTCGCTACCACTGCCTGAAAAATGGACCAGACCCCGTCGAAATCGTTCTCCGTTGCTTTGCGAATAAGCATGATGAATGGTTCTTAAGTTAGCCAAGAAGGTAGAAAAACTTCTTTACCAAGGCTTGGACAGTGAGAGGAAATTTTTCAGCTCAGTGTTCAAGGTTTCTATCAACAGATGCTTTCGTCCCGCGATCCAACCGCTGGTGAGCGGGTCCGGCTCGGCCATCGGATGCAACTCCTTGAGCAATCGCTCCGCAGTCACCTGATCGTTAAGCTTGCCTAACAGATCCTGGATCGTATTCAGCCCCTCCTGATACGGTTTCAGACGTTTACGCGGCAACAACGGAGCAAAGAATTCAAGTGCGTAGCGCAGCTTCTTGAACGCGATGCGCAGACGATGCCTTTGCATGTCGCTTAGCGAGCCCGGTTTGCGGGCAATCTTCCTGATTTCTTCCGCTCGTTTTTGCAGACGCCGCACGGAAAATTTACGCAGATTCGATCCGCAGCCACGATCGGCCTCGATCGTTGGTGCACGGGAACGAAACAGGGCCGCGGCAAACGCCAGCAACAGCTGGCTGTAGACGTTGCGCGTCAACGCCACTCCAGCGGAAGCCTGGGCCTCCGCCTGTACGGCCTCGCTTCGCTGCCGCATGCGAGCGAGATCGGGATCCCCGGGGAAAGCGGCTTCCAGCGGCGCCAGCGTTTCCGCGAGAAACACGTCCCAGTCGCGTGCACTTCCCAGGTGCTGTGCCAATTCGCCCCAGCGCGGCGCATAAACCTCGATGAAAGCCGGAGACAAAGCAGGTGCGAACGTCCGGAAAGCGGAACGGAGACGACGGATGGCCACGCGTGCCTGATGCACATACTCGGAATCGTGCCCGGCGATCGCACCCGCTTCGTTACGCTGTAATTGCAGCAGGCAGTCAAGCGCTATCGAACGGAATGCTTCGCCCGGCGACATGCATCGATCGACCTTTGACGGCGCCGATCTTGCTGGAGGTTCAACCTGGCCCTTGCCCAGGGCATAGCCGCGCTCGGCCTTGCTGGCAATCGCCGGATGCAGGTGGAGATTGCCAGCCAATTCAATGGCAACCTCGAACAAGGCGTCGGGCGAATCGCCGTCGACCAGTTCAAGTTCCAGTTCGCAGATCGGTTCCCTCAGCGGCGTTACCTTGTCCTCAAGGTTCACCGCATCGATCCGCCCTCGATCAAGCGCAACCTCGATGACGGACGCAGAACGGGCAATGGTCCACGCCGTGCGCGTGAAATCCGTCGAGAAAACGGGAAGCAGCGCAGACTGACGCTCCTTCAGAAAATCACGCAATCCCGTATCGGTCACGATATCGAAATCGAATACGCCCGGTTGCGTCGGTGTTTCCCATTCGTTACGTTGTGCCAGGGCACCTGCCACCGGATTGCCTCCCTTGACCGTCATCAGCCATACATCCGGACCCTTGCGGCGCAGGCGCAGCGCAATGCCACGCCTGCACAGATCGAGTTCGGGAGTATCGTAGTACGTGTTGAACAGCCTGAATTTCTGCGGTTTCACGCCGGCCAGGGCCGGCTGTTCGGCCAGATGTTTTGCCTGAGCAGAGGTCAAGCGCAGCTTGAGCTCGATTTCCTTGGGCATTGTTTTCCGTCTCCTGTGTCGAACCCGACCATCTGAGGGTAGCAGACATGCCCAGCGTTTGTCATGCCGGTAGCAGCCCGGACCGTGAAGCAGGCTTGGCCGCCTCGACAGCTTGCCAGACAGACAGCGCATCGCGGGTCGCCGCGACATCGTGCACGCGCAGGATGCGGGCGCCATGCCGTGCGGCCATCAGCGCCGCCGCGATGCTCGCCGCCAGTCGTTCGCCAACCGGGTGTCCTGTAATCGCCCCGAGCATCGATTTGCGTGATATTCCCGCCAGGATCGGCAATCCATCTATCGTTGTTTCTTCCAGTTGGGCCAGAAGGGCAAGATTGTGCTCAAGCATTTTGCCAAATCCGATTCCGGGATCGAGCACCAGGCGTCTTCGGTCGATTCCGGCGGCCACCGCCATCGCTACCCGTTCAGCGAGAAATCCGCGGACTTCTCCTACGACATCCCCGTACACCGGACTCTGCTGCATGGTCAGCGGCTCCCCCTGCATGTGCATCAGGCAAACCGCACAATCACTCTTCGCTACGACTTCCAGCGCCCCGGGACGACGCAATGCAAAGATGTCGTTGATCATCGCCGCACCGTGATCAATTGCGGCCTGCATCACTTCCGGCTTGTACGTATCCACCGAAATCGGCACCCCGCAATCGGCCAGCGCTCCAAGAACGGGCAACAAACGATCCATTTCCTCTTCAAGAGAGGCTGGAATGGCTCCGGGACGCGAAGACTCCGCCCCGAGATCGAGCATATCGGCCCCTTCTTCGATCAGTTTCCTGGCATGAGCGATCGCCCGCGTGGCATCGGAAGCGAGCCCATCGCCGGAAAACGAGTCCGGGGTCAAATTGACAATGCCCATGACTAAAGGACGTTCAAGGGACAGATCAAATTTTCCGCAGCGCAGCATGGGTATCCTGCAAGAAAAACGGGGGAGTCGCCTCCCCCGGTTCGGTCACATTCCTGCCCGGATTCAGGCCGGAGCCGTGGCACTGGGTGCAGCATCGGGTGGTGGAGTGCCCGCCGACCCTTTCATCCTTGGTTGCGGATCCTTAGGCGGGCGCGGCGTTTTCCCTGCCATGATGTCGTCGATCTGCTCTGCATCGATGGTCTCCCATTCGAGCAAAGCCGCCGTCATCGCCTCGACCTTGTCACGGTTCTCTTCGAGCAGTTTCCTGGCCAAGCCATACTGCTCATCGATGATGCGACGGATTTCCGCATCGACTTTCTGCATCGTCGCTTCCGAGACATTTTTGTGGGTGGTAACCGACCGGCCGAGGAAGACTTCGCCCTCATTCTCGCCGTAGACCATCGGCCCCAGCGCATCTGACATGCCGTAGCGGGTAACCATGTCACGGGCCATCTGCGTCGCACGCTCGAAATCGTTGGAAGCACCGGTGGTCATCTGATTCATGAACAACTCTTCCGCGATCCGGCCACCGAACAATACTGCAATCCGGCTCATCAGATAGACGCGGTCGTAGGAATAACGATCTTCTTCCGGCAGTTGCATGGTCAGACCAAGCGCCCGGCCGCGCGGAATGATCGTGACCTTATGCACCGGATCGGATTTCGGCACCAGCTTGGCAACAACGGCGTGTCCCGATTCGTGATACGCCGTATTGCGCTTTTCCTCGTCGTTCATGACCATGCTGCGACGCTCTGCGCCCATCAGGATCTTGT
>Ga0316613_10003313_pt1 | contig 10056 bp, 11 predicted proteins | sample OWC_soil_day10_C_2_FD_207647 | JGI IMG/M metagenome (GOLD analysis project Ga0316613, IMG submission 207647) | Wetland soil microbial communities from Old Woman Creek delta, Ohio, United States - OWC_soil_day10_CT_b | ecosystem: Environmental > Terrestrial > Soil > Wetlands | place: USA: Ohio... | reverse complement strand
AGGCAGCATAATATGCACCAGTGCCCCTAGCTTGATCATTGGATCATACAGACTGATTCCAATACAGGAGCCAAGTGCATAAGTAATCAGCGTACCCTCCTGTCTGGCAAACTTCATATCTGCAATCCCCACAGTTACCTGTTTATTCATTCGTTATCCCCAGCTTATCCATCAAAAAGTTCAATGACTCGATGTCCGGCATCATCAATAAATCGCTATGGAGCACTTTTCCCCCTATCACAAACTGTCCGCTGATCATCATCATTTTATCCGTCTGGTAACCAAATTCCACCATAGGCACGCTTAATATCCCGCCCAGCATATTAACAGCAATATCAGGCACAGATAAATTAATTGTCACATCACTAAGCGTAGACATGGCATTAACGTAAGATGAAATGATTATATTGCCGATTTCTTCTAAAGCAGATGTTTCTAAAACATTAAGCTGGTAGTAATCTTCAATATTCTGTTGCAGCACACTGGATAAAACTTCATTGATAAAATCAAGCTTCAGAATAAACAGCATTAAGCCATTAATTTCTCCAGTCATTTTAACAAGTATTGCAGCCACAATTTCTTCAGGATCACCAAGAAATTGGATCGCCTCATTATAACCAAGAATCTGTACATCAGGTAGTGTCATACGTACCGTTTTTCCGAGCATGGAAGAAAGTGCAGTCGCCGCATTGCCGGTTCCGATACTTCCGATTTCCCGGATTAAATCAAGACCCAATCCTTTCATTTCATCGTAACGTGTTATTTTCACAATATCCCTCCTTCTAAGTTAAATCTGCATGTCACCTCAGCGAATTGATTGTTGATTCAATTTCATCCGAAGTCTGTACCATTTTCAAAGCATAAGAGTATGATCGTTGTGCCTCTATCATACGGGTCATCTCCACAGCAAAATCTGAACCTGAGCTTTCAAGGGCTCCTGATACCACATTGGCATCTTCCAGCAATATGGGGTCACCGTTTTTTTCAGAAACAGTATATTCGTTGTTTCCTGAGTTTATCATACCATCTCTGACCGCAAACGTATATACACCGATAGCCTGAGGATCATGTTCTCCATCCTCTAACTCATCCTCTTCCTCATCTGTATCTACTTCATCTTCACTGCCAGGATATGTATAGGGATCAACATCATAGGTTATTTCTTCCTGATCCATATTAAGAACGCGCTTTCCTTCAGAATTTACAAGATAATATACATCATCTACCTTGGATAGCTGAAAACTGCCGTCTCTGGTATATGAAATATTGCCGCTTACCGGATCTTTCAGCATAAAAAATCCTTCTCCGGTTATAGCATAATCATACTCTCCGTTTGTAGTTGTATAAGGCATAACGGAAAGATCTGTTTTTGTCTCATCAATTTTAGTTCCGCTTCCGCTTGTCACACTATCCTCGTCTTCCGCATTCCTTATCTTCTCATGAACGAGATCAGAAAAAACACTGTATTTGGGCTTAAATGCAGTTGTATTGATATTTGCAATGTTATTTGCTACTATATTCAGGTTTTCCTGTTGTCCGCTGGCTCCCAATGTACCAATATAAAATGACTGGTTCATCTATATCTCCTTCCTTATACTTTTCCTATATCAGTCACTACCTTTGCTATCAGCTGATCATACATCTTAAGCACCTGAGCCGCGCTTTGAGAGGATCTCTGGCTGCTGATCATTGACGTCATCTCATTAATCGGCTCCATGTTAGAGCGTTCCAGTGATTTCCACTGAATACCGCCATCCGTAGCTGTACCTTCCTCGGTTGTGGTAAATGTTCCGTTGTCTCCCTTTTGAAGAGTTGTATAATCATTGAAATTCACAACACCGATTTTTCCTATCAGCGTATCCTCCTCGTCAGATTCTGTGGTATCTTCGTCTGTGGCCAGACCCTCGATTGCAGCCTCGTAAATGTTGCCGGATTCATCAACTGTAAAGTGATCAGTAGTCATTTCAATCGGGCTTCCATCTTCGTCCAGTACTCTTCCCAGGGAAGAACAGCTAAGATATCCTTCTGAATCAACTGAAAAGGAACCATTTCTAGTATAGATCTTATTTCCATCAGAATCCTGAATAGTAAAAAATCCTGGCTGAGTCAATGCAAAATCCAAATTACCCCCAGTCTCCTCCACCGTTCCCTGTTCATAGTTTGTCTCTGTCGAGCTGGCTGTACGTATCATTGATACAGTTCCAAGCTGAGTCGAGTTGCCGATACCTGTATTTCCGCTGCGGTAAAGCATCTCATCTTTAAATGTAGTCGCCACCAGTTTGTCCGACTTATATCCCGGTGTGTTGACGTTAACCATATTATTACTTATCACGTTTAAGTTTCGATTCTGGTATAGCATCTGTGATGCCAGATTATAAAATCCCTGAAACATATATTCCAGCTCCTTCCCTGTTAAGCATTAAGACCAGTTAGGTATATCTTGAGTTTTTGAATTGCATTCGAGTGTATCTGAGAAATTCTTGGCTCGCTGACATTCATGACATGAGCAATCTCTTTCATATTTAATTCGTCCATATAGTACAAGGAAATAACCTTTTGCTCATTATCTTTTAAATTATTTATAGCTTCAACAAGAAGCTGTTTAAATTCTTCCTGCAAATAATGATTCTCCGGCTGATCATTCTCGCTTACAGCAGGCATCTGAACGGTCTTTTTGGTCTCTGTTCCGGGTTCCAGAACCATGTCCAGTGATAATACACTGTAAACATTGGTTTTTCCAATTGCCTCAAGATACTTTTCAAGACTGATATTCATATGGTCAGCAGTTTCCTGCGGTGTTGGAAAACGTCCCAGCCGATTGCATAACTCAATCGCTGCCTGTTCCAGTTCCTTTGCGTTTTTCCTCACGCTCCTGGGAATCCAGTCCTGTTTTCTTGCCATATCAATGATCATACCCCTGATGCGCTTGGAAATATATGTCTCAAACTTTACATTCATATCGGGATCAAATTTCTCGATACCGCCCATGATGGTGAGAACCCCTTCATTCACAATATCTTCCACCTGGGCGAAGCTTAAATAGACATCCCTCATTTGTATTGAGATGCTTTTTACCATATACATATAACGCATCACAAGCTCATGCTTGATTTTGATATCCTTTGTATGCTTATATTTAATTAATAATTCTTCATTGGTGAATTGGCTGAAATCTTGCTCCATTCCGACTAACACTGCCTTTCTGACACAATATCCTGTCAAATGGTAATATTTCCGACTGCCTGTATTTGAATATTATTGGCAATCTCATTAAACGAAAGGACAAACACATTGGGATAGAACTGCTCTATCAAACGATAAAAATGCAGCCTTACCACCTGACTTGTAAGAATTACAGGCTTCTGTCCAAGGTCACTGAATTTCTTTATCTGATCACCCAGCTGTCCGATTACTGACTGCATTACTTCTGGACTCAGGGCAAGATATACGCCCTGATCTCCCTTAGCCATACTGTTAATAATATTTTTTTCCAAATCCGAATCCAATGTCAGGACCCGCATCTGGCCTCCTTCGCAAAACATCCTGGTGATCGTTCTCTTTAAAGCGATCCGGATATTTTCTGTAATCATGTCAATATCTCTTGTTGAAGATATTGAATCCAGAATTGCTCCAAGGATTGTTTCCATATCCTTAATCGAAACTCCTTCTTTCAAAAGATTATTTAAAATCTTCTGAAAATTACTGTAGGAAAATTGAGAAGGAAATAATTCATCTACAAGTTCAGCACATTGCTTTTTAACATTATTCAGCAGCTGCATCACTTCCTGGCGACCCAGCAGTTCATATGCATGTTGTCTGACTGTTTCAGATAAATGAGTGAGCATAACCGATAGCGGATCAATAACCGTATATCCATAGATTTCAGCCATTTCTTTATTTTCCGGACGAATCCATTTGCTGGGAATTCCATATGCCGGTTCTACCGTATCAATTCCATCGATCTCTCCCGAAGGTGTTGGAGGCTCCAAAGCAAGATAATAATCTACAAGTATTTCGCCTCTTGCAACCTCTTCTCCTCTGATCTTAATAAGGTATTGGTTCGTATTTAAACTGGAACTGTCCCGTAAACGTACAGAGGGAATCACAAATCCCATATCCTGTGCATATTGCCTTCGGAAAATAACAATGCGGTTGATCATTTTTCCGCCGCTTCCTTCATCAATCAGCGGAATCAGGCTGTATCCAAACTCCATCTCTATTGGCTCTATATTAATGAGCGAATATACGTTGTTTACATCTCTATAATAAGACGCTTCATCCTTTGCTGGCTTCTCTGTATCCTCTACCAAAGCAGTTGAAGCAATTTCTTCTGTTTTAACAGCTGCATGTCTGACCTTCTGCTGAAGCTGATGTCCTGACATTACCAATATCACTGCCATAATCGCCAGCTGGACCTTAGGCATTCCAGGAACCAGCATGAGCACTGCCATAACGAAACCAGTAATCATGATCGCCTGGGGCTGAGCCAAAAACTGGGCAGATACATCATCATTCATACTTCCTTCAGAAACCGCTCTGGTAACAATCATACCGGTCGCTGTGGAAATTAATATGGAAGGCACCTGTGATACCAGTCCATCACCGACAGTTGCAATGGAATAAAGCGATAAAACTTCATTAAAAGGTAAATTTGATTGCACCATACCAATAATGACACCGCCAATAAAATTAATACCTGTAACAATCAGAGAGATTATAGCATCTCCCTTAACAAACTTGGTAGCACCGTCCATGGCGCCATAAAAGTCTGCTTCTTTCTGGATTTTATAACGCCTTAATTTTGCCTCCTGCTCATTAATAAGACCAGAACTCAAATCCGCATCAATGGCCATCTGCTTACCGGGCATTGCATCCAGTGTGAATCTGGCGGCAACCTCTGATACTCGCTCCGTACCTTTCGTAATAACCAGAAAGTTTACCAAAACGATAATAAGAAAGATGATAAATCCAACAACAACATTCCCCTGCAGAACAAAATCACCAAACGCCTTAATAACCTGTCCGGACGAGCCTTGACGAGATAAAATATTTCGAGTGGATGATACGTTTAGTCCCAAACGGAACAGCGTTGTTACCAAAAGCAGGGAAGGAAATATTGAAAATTCCAATGGTTCCTTTATGTTCATGGTTATTAATAAAACAATCATGGAAATGGAAATATTTATTATAATCATTACGTCCAATAAAAAAGGAGGTAATGGAATAATCAACAGAAGTACAATTGTAATAACAAAAGCAACAACGGAATTCTTAAGTAAATTCTTCATATATTTTGCACCATTTCTTTCAAGTATCTGTGCTGTACCCTACGATCTAACTACTCTATAATCTTATGATTCATTCTGTATACATACACAAGAACCTCAGCAACCATACCATAATACTCAGGGGGTATCTCAGCTCCAACTTTTGTCACAGCATAAATCCCTCTGGCAAGGGTTTTATTTTCCAGTACATACACACCGTTCTCCTCTCCGATCGCCACAATCCTTAATGCCAGTTCATCCTGACCCTTGGCTACTAAAACGGGAGCATTATCCTTATCAAGGTTATATCGCAAAGCAACTGCGTAATGCGTAGGATTACGAATAATCACATCTGCTGTAGGAACTGCCTGCATCATTCTGGATCTGGCCCGTTCCCTTTGAACATTACGGATTCTTCCTTTAATTTCGGGATTTCCTTCCGTCTGCTTATATTCTTCCTTTAAGTCCTCTTTTGACATTCTAATCTGACGCTCAAAATCCCACCACTGATAAAAATAGTCAAATCCTGCAACAGCCAGAAAAATCATGGAAACCTTCAGAACCATACTATAAATAGCAGACAGAACATATACGGAAGACAGTTTTATATCCATATCAATCGTTCTTGCAATTGCACGTAAATCTCCTTTAATTACCTCATAGAGAATCAATGCAAGTACAGTGATTTTCAACATATTTTTTATTAATTCTATCAGGCTTCTTAAAGAGAATATATTTTTAATTCCCTGAATTGGATTTAACCGGTTAAACTTTGGAGCCATATTACCTTTGGTAAAAATAAATCCTGTCTGCGTTCCGGTCGCTACAATTGATAAAAAAATCGAAACCAGAAGAATCGGTAATGCAGCTTTCAAAATTGCTATACTGGTATCCCAGGCAGCCCGTGTCGTATAGTCAGACAGATTCTCAACAGCCGGGGCTAATGTTATGTATTTAATCATGTAATCCCGTAACACTTCATACATGAAGGGAAACAACAGTCTCAGAACTGAGAATATTCCAAGAAGGGACGCAATCATTACCACATCTTTACTGAGGGCAACATGACCCTTTTTCCGCTCATCTTTTCGCCTTTTCGGTGTGGCTTTCTCGGTCTTTGAATCTCCTGGCATTGCCGCTCATCACTTCCTTTTCATGAAAAAAGTATAATTATATTTTGAACTGCCTGAAGCATCAGATTTACAATATCCCCCAGTTTGTCTGACATTGGTACAAATAAAAAGAGCAGCATAAGAAATCCAACAATTAGCTTTACCTGTATATTAACAACAAATATATTGATTTGAGGAATCATTTTCATGAGAATCCCCACCGCTACCTCTGATAAAAATTCAATCGCCACCAGAGGAAATGAAAACTTGACAGCTAGTACAATGCATTGAGTGAATACCTCCATGATATTCCATGCTACAGCAGGACCTACCACCACCTGTCCATACGGAATAATCTTAGAAGATTCAATCAATATCTTAATTAAAGCAAGGTGACCATCTACTGCGAAAAATAATAAAAAATAATAGGCATTCCATATACTTCCCGTTATTGCCAACTGCGCATTACTTTGAGGATCATATATCGTAGACATGGATAAACCCATCTGGAAATCAATAATATATCCAGCATAAGTAATTACCATCACAAACAATTCCATCACAAAGCCGACTGCAACCCCCACGGCAAACTCTTTCACCAGTAATACAGCATATTCGATTGAATTAACAGGTTCCGGCACTTCAGCAGAATAAAAGCTGTATATAAGGAGAGTAAATACCATAACCATTCCACCTTTAACATAAGCTGGAATGTTTTTTCTTCCTAAAACCGGATTCAGCAATATAAATCCGGACATTCTCATAAATACGAGAGATAACAGCATCATTTGGCCTATATCCGGCATTGAACTCTTCCTTTCATCTGCTTTTCTCTCATTACAAGATCGAGTTGAACACTTTTATTGTAAAATCGCAGAGCGTATTCATCATATTGCTGCCCATTATTAAAAGAATCAAACCAATCACTATTAATTTAGGAACAAACGTAATGGTCTGTTCATGAATCTGAGTTGCAGCCTGTATGATAGAGATTAAAACACCTACAACCATGCTGATCATTAAAATTGGTCCGGCCAGTTTCACAACAATGCCAAACATTTCATACATGAAGCCATTGAGTACCACTTCATTCATGGGTCATTCCTCCTGTCAGTAATGAAAGCTTTTCACAAGATTGGAAAATAAAAGCTCCCAGCCATTCACTGTAACAAATAAAAGAAGCTTAAATGGAAGAGAAATCATAGCGGGCGGCAGCATTACCATTCCCATAGACATCAATGTACTGGAAACCACAATATCTACTAGCATGAATGGAAGATAAATCATAAATCCCGCAGTAAATGCCCGCTTCAATTCCGAAGTCATAAAGGAGGGAATTACAACCGTTATGGGTAAGTCTTCTAAATTCTCCGGCTTTTCTGTATTGGACAACTCTTCGAATAAGTTCAAGGTTGTTGTTTCCGTCTGCTTTAGCATAAAACGTTTCATCGGAATCTCAGCCTGCTTTAATGCCTCTCCCTGACTGATTTCCTCCTTTATATAAGGTTGATATGCATTGGTATTGATATCCTTTATAACTGGATCCATAATAAAAAGAGTCAAAAACAACGCAATCCCCACAAGCACCATATTAGGCGGACTTTGCTGAACTCCTAGTGCGTTCCTTGTAAACGATAATATAATGACGATTCTGGTAAATGATGTCATCATAATTAAAATAGAAGGCATCAATGATATAATAGTCAGAATAAGAAAAAGTTCCAGGGTAGGTACTCTTCCGCCATTAATGTTAATAAGGGCATCTGTATTCATTTCGTTTCTCCTCACACATCTTTCTTGTGTTTATCCGAATATTTCTTAAGCAGACTTTGAAAAGCTTCATATCCGGCGACCGGACCGGAGGCAGAAGCTGAAACAATATCCTGCTTTGATATCTCCTCTTCAGAAAGCTCTGCAAGGACTGTAATTTGGGAGGAAGCTATTCCAATGAGATAATAACGGCTTCCAGCACAGATTATGGCTATAGACTTGTCCTGTCCAAGGGCAAGCCTGTCCAGCATCTGCATATGAGTCCCCCCTCGCTTCATCCCAATACCCCTTCCTAGCGCTTTTGTAAAAAGATAGCTTAAATACAGAATCAGAATGGTTAGAATCAATACTGATACCAGACGAACAACACTGCTCAAAAGCTGCCACTTCCTCTCTAGCTGATATTCTTTTTAATAATTTCAGAAATACGGATACCGAAATTATCATCAACGACAACCACATCCCCTTTCGCAATACACCTGCCATTGACATACAAATCTACCTGCTCTCCAGCCAGCTTATCAAGGATTACTAAGGATCCCTTTGTGAACTCAAGAATATCTTTCACTAACTTTCTGGTTCTTCCGATTTCAACAGAAACCTCTAAAGGAACTCCCATAATTAATTCTCTGTTGGCTTCCTGCTCCTCAAAGCTTCCTGCTCCTTCATTTAAACTATTTTGTGGAATAGGCTTAACATTGATTGTCTTTGGCTCTTGCTGCGCTCTGTTCTTCCCGGCTGTCTGCTCATTCTGCAACTGCAGAATCATCTGCTGCATCTGGCTCATCATTTGCTGCTGCATCTGAATCTGCTGCATCATCTGCTGCACTGCCATACGATCTGAGTCTGACATCTGGCCTCCCATAGCCGGACTCGTACTCACCGGCTGCTCTATTTTTGTTGTTTCTGTTTTTTCATTTCCCGCTAAGAGCTTCTCGATTTCTTCCTGTGTTAAAGTTTTTCCAGTACCAGACTCCGTATTAGCTACTGTTTTTTCTTCAACTGCCGGTTCCGGCACACTGCCCGACAGGAGTTTTTCAATTTCCTCCTGTGTCAGCATTCCACCGCTTGGCAAAGCCTCAGCTTCCGATTTATGTGATATATTTGTATCAGCAAGAACAGGTTCCGCCTGTGGAGTACTCTTAGTTTCTTCCTGAACATCCTGCTGAAAAAATCCACTCACCAATTCCTTAGCCAGACTTGGCGGCATCACATTAATAAATTCGCTTTCCAACAGATCGGCAATTTTCAGCGTAAAACCCACGACGACCATGTATTCATCATCGTGATAATACTTCTCTTTAAAATCAACCACATCTCCGATTTCAAACGAACTTGGAGTAGAAATATTAACCGTCTTACTCAAAAATTCTGATAAAGCGGTAGCAGAGGAGCCCATCATCTGGTTCATGACTTCGCAAATCGCACTAATATTCAGTTCATTTAACTCAAATTCTTCCTCTGGGGTTTCCATCCCCATAAGCATATCTACAATTACTTTCACATCATGTCTTTTCAAAAGCATGATGTTGCTTCCACTAAGTCCTGAAATATATGTAATTTCCACCCCTACCGCTGGTTCCAGGTTTGAAATCTCAAATTCTTCCTTAGACAATACCCGAACCACCGGAGTGGTTATATCAACTCTGGCATTGAGCATGGTAGATACTGCAGTGGCCGAGGCACCTAGGCTAATGTTTAGAATTTCGCCTATAGCGTCTATCTCAAATGCGCTAAAATTCATAGAATCCATACAACTTTTCTCCCTTTATACTCATTTAGCCCTCTTAGCCATATCACGCTTTATTTCCCGATTTCCAACGCCTTGGAAGCCATAGTCTTGATCGCATTAAAAGCTGTTATGTTGGCTTCATAAGATCTTGTTGCAGACATACTGTCTACCGTTT
>Ga0316613_10003312_pt1 | contig 10062 bp, 7 predicted proteins | sample OWC_soil_day10_C_2_FD_207647 | JGI IMG/M metagenome (GOLD analysis project Ga0316613, IMG submission 207647) | Wetland soil microbial communities from Old Woman Creek delta, Ohio, United States - OWC_soil_day10_CT_b | ecosystem: Environmental > Terrestrial > Soil > Wetlands | place: USA: Ohio... | reverse complement strand
ACATTCACCGGTGGCATAGGGAGGGAAGTTGTAGTGCAGCATGAACCGCTCACGGTATTCCCCGGCCAGCGAATCAATGATCTGTTCATCACGGCCGGTACCGAGTGTAGCCACTACCAGCGCCTGTGTTTCTCCACGGGTGAACAACGCCGAACCGTGGGTACGCGGCAAAACGCCCGTACGAATGGCAATCGGACGAACGGTGCGTGTATCACGCCCATCGATACGCGGCTCTCCAGCCAGGATACGACCACGGACGATACGCGACTCGATCTCGAAGAACAGGTTTCCAATCGTGGCAGCATCAGGTGCATTCTCGCCTTCGGTAAGAACTTCCACCGCCTTGGCCGAAATCTCGTTGATGCGTTGCGTACGTTTCTGCTTGCTGGTAATGCGGAATGCTTCCTGCAGATCGGCCTCAACCAGCGCGTTGAGCTTGGCAACCAACTCTTCGTTTTTGGCTGCAGGCGCCCAATCCCACTCGGGCTTACCGGCTTCTTCGACAAATTCGTTGATGGCGTTGATCACCGTTTGCATCTGTTCATGCCCGTACACGACGGCACCAAGCATGACATCTTCCGGAAGAATATCCGCTTCCGATTCGACCATCAGCACGGCAGACTGGGTTCCGGCAACGACCAGATCAAGCTGGCTGCTCTTGAGTTGTGTCAGCGTCGGGTTGAGCACGTACGCGCCGTTGATGTAGCCCACGCGTGCAGAGCCAAGCGGACCGTTGAACGGAATACCCGAGACAGCCATAGCTGCCGAGGCGCCGATCATCGCGGGAATGTCCGGATCAATCTCTGGATTGAGGGACACCACCATCGCCACGACCTGAACCTCATTGTAAAAGCCATCCGGGAACAGAGGGCGCAACGGACGGTCGATCAGGCGTGAGGTTAGCGTTTCCTTTTCCGAAGGACGACCTTCACGCTTGAAGAAGCCTCCGGGAATTTTCCCCGCAGCATACGTCTTTTCGATGTAATCGACAGTCAGCGGAAAGAAATCCTGACCCGGCTTGACAGTCCTTGCACCGACCACCGAAACCAGAACCACGGTGTCATCCATCGACACCATGACGGCCGCACCGGCCTGGCGAGCGATTTCACCAGTCTCCAGAGTTACCTGATGCGCCCCGTAGGTGAAAGTCTTCTTGGCGATTTTAAACATTATTACCTCTCAAATGGTCCATGGCGCGTACCCACGACACCGGTACGCAATTCATCAATACGCCTGGATGGCGGGACTACAAAAAAGTACAGCGGACAACCCGGAAGGATTGTCCGCTGCAACTTAATCAAAACTGCAAATACCCCAACCGCACAGCGGTTCGGAAGGTAAGTTCACTTGCGCAGGCCGAGACGCTGGATCAGCGAGCGATACGAATCGACGTCCGTACGCTTCAGATAGTCCAGCAGCGTGCGACGACGGCTAACCATACGCAACAGTCCGCGACGGGAATGGTGATCCTTGACGTGCTCCTTGAAGTGGCCGGTCAGATCGTTGATACGCGCGGTGAGCAGTGCAATCTGGACTTCCGAAGAACCGGTATCACCAGCGGCACGCTGATATTCACTCATGATCTGCGCTTTTTGCGCGACAGTAATCGCCATGTCAAACTCTCTTTCTTAGGTAGCGACGCAGCCCCAGTTTGATAGAGCAAGCGCCAGATTGATAAAAAAACTCGCTCGGCGAAGCGAGGGGCGGATTATATCGCCCGCCCATTCCTACAGCAAGCATCCTACAAACTCAAAACAGTCCAACTCTTACGTCAAGCGGTGGCAACCAGCCTTACCGGCTGCAGGAGGCCGGAAACATCGACAACACCAACCCCCAGCAACCTGTCACCCTTGTAGACACGGCATTTCCCTTCGAACGTCGACTCAACGGGCACGGGATTACCATGACAGAATCGCTGTTCCCGAGTTTCGTCGAGCACAACCGCGTGCAGGCTTTGCAACAACGTGTCTGGCGGTAAAAGCCACCGGCCTCGTTCCGCTTCCGCCAGATCACCGAGACCATCAAGCGCCACAGCTTGCTCGATCGACAGATCTCCTACGCGAGTTCTTCGCAACGCAGTGAGATGCGCGCCACAACCAAGGCTGCGGCCGATATCCTCAGCCAAGGTACGGATGTACGTCCCCTTGCTACAGCGCACCTGCAATCGACAACGATCTCCCGAGAAAGCAAGGAGAACGAGACTGGAAATTGTCACATCGCGAGGTTCCCGCTCAACTTCCAGACCCTGTCTGGCCAATCGATACAACGGCTGCCCGTCTCGCTTGAGCGCCGAATACATAGGTGGAATCTGGGTGATACGCCCGCGGAACCTTGCCAGCACCTCCTCAAGCCCGCCCAGATCAAACACGGGGGCGACGCACTCCAGCACCTCACCCTCAGCGTCTCCGGTATCCGTTGTGATGCCAAACAGCACATCGGCCTCGTAGGTCTTGTCGGCCTCAAGCAGGTCGGCGGAAAACTTCGTGGCTTCGCCGAAACACAGTGGCAAAAGGCCCGTGGCCATCGGATCGAGAGTCCCGGTATGCCCAGCCTTCGCTGCGGAAAAAAGCCGCCTGGCAATTTGCAGCGCCGCATTCGATGTAACGCCGGCAGGCTTGTCGAGCAGCAGGACGCCGTCGACGCGTTGCCATGTACGCTTTGTGCCGTTGCTCGGGATCAAATCAGTTTTCTGTCGGATCGGAAGAATCCGGAGCCTTGGATATCGACACAGCTTCCTGAATCAGCTTGGAGAGATCCGCCCCTCGCTCCAACGACTCGTCGAATACGAAATGCAATTGCGGTGTCGTATGAATGGTAATACGACGCCCCAATTCCCGCCGCAGGAATCCGGATGCTTTCTGCAAGCCAGAAAGCACCGAATCCAGGTGGTCGCGCCCTGCCATACTGCTAAAAAAGACCTTGGCGTGCGCGTAGTCCGCGGACACTTCGACATCGGTGATGCTCACCATGCCGACACGTGGATCCTTCAACTCGGTCCGAATCAGTTCCGCCAACTCGCGCCGAATTTGCTCCGAAACACGGTCGCGGCGCGAGAAACCCTTATTGGCTGCCACTCGTTATCCTTACAGCGTCCGCGCGACTTCAGTCAGGTCATAAACCTCAAGCTGGTCGCCTTCTTCGTAGTTACTGTAGTTCTTGAGCGACAGACCGCACTCGAACCCGGCACGCACTTCCTTGACATCGTCCTTGAAGCGCTTGAGCGATTCGAGTTCTCCCTCCCAGACCACCACGTGGTTGCGCAGCAACCGAGCACGAGAGGTGCGTTTGACAACACCTTCCAGCACATAGCAACCAGCGATCGTACCGATCTTGGAGGCACGGAATACCTGCCGAATCTCGACCAGACCTGTGACATCCTCACGCTTCTCGGGCGCCAGCATTCCGGACAACGCCGCCTTCACATCATCAACCGCATCGTAGATGATGTTGTAGTAGCGAATATCGACGCCAACACTTTCTGCCGCCTTGCGCGCCCCAGCATCGGCCCGGGTGTTGAATCCGATGATGACTGCCTTGGACGCCTGCGCAAGATGCACGTCGGATTCGCTGATCGCACCGACGGCGCCATGGATGACATTGACCTTGACTTCGTCGGTCGACAGCTTCTGCAGCGACTGGACCAACGCTTCCTGCGAACCCTGCACATCGGCCTTGATAATCAAGGCCAGCGTCTTGATCTCCGACTCACCCATCTGATCCAGGATGTTTTCGAGGTTGGCCGCTTGCTTGTTGGCCAGTTTGACATCGCGGAATTTGCCTTGACGGAACAGGGCAATTTCGCGCGCCTTGCGCTCATCAGCCAGCACCATGGCGTCTTGCCCGGCTGTCGGAACATCCGACAGGCCCAGGATCTCGACAGGAATCGAAGGACCGGCTTCCTTGATGGTCTTCCCGTTCTCATCAAGCATCGCACGGATACGCCCGAACACCTGCCCGGAAAGCAGCACATCACCCTGATGGAGAGTTCCGGATTGAATCAGCATGGTCGCGACGGGACCGCGCCCCTTGTCGAGCCGCGCTTCGATGATCAGCCCCTTGGCCGGAGTCTCCGTAGGCGCCTTCAGCTCCAGGACTTCCGCTTGAAGCAGAACGTTCTCAAGCAGTTCGTCAATCCCCGCGCCGGTTTTCGCCGAGACACTGATGAACGGAGAATCGCCGCCGTATTCCTCTGGCACGACGGATTCGGCAACCAGTTCCTGCTTGACCCGCTCGGGGTTGGCTTCCGGCTTGTCGATCTTATTGACCGCCACGACAATCGGAACCCCTGCTGCCTTGGCGTGGTGGATAGCTTCGCGAGTCTGCGGCATCACACCATCGTCGGCAGCCACCACCAGAATAACGATGTCGGTCGCTTTCGCGCCACGCGCACGCATCGCCGTGAAAGCCTCGTGCCCCGGAGTATCGAGGAAGGTAACCATACCTCGCGCCGTTTCAACGTGATAGGCACCGATATGCTGGGTAATGCCCCCGGCTTCGCCGGAAGCAACGCGCGTACGCCGGATGTAGTCGAGCAACGACGTTTTGCCGTGGTCGACGTGGCCCATGACGGTAACCACAGGGGCGCGCGACAATTGCGGCGCATCCTTGTGCTCCGTGTCCTCAAGGAAAACATCAGGATCGTCGAGCTTGGCCGCAAACGCGCGGTGCCCCATTTCTTCGACGAGGATCATCGCGGTTTCCTGATCAAGCACCTGGTTGATCGTTACCATCGATCCCATCTTCATCAGGGTCTTGATGACCTCTGTAGCCTTGACCGCCATCTTGTGTGCAAGATCGGAAACTGAAATGGTCTCGGGAACCTGCACATCACGCACCACCGCTTCGGTCGGAGCCTGGAATGCATGCGCCTGATCGGACTCGTTGCTGCGACTGTTGCGCTTCCCGTGCTTGCCATCACGCCATTCCGACCCGGACGGCGTCGTTCCGCGTGTTTTGAGCCCTTGGCGTTTTCCGCCCTCTTCGCTCTTCCACTGCCCCTTCTTGTCTCCCGGCTTCTTCTCAGCGGCCCCCGCCTTAACCTCAGACTTACGGACCGTCTTGTCCTGTTTCTCGCCTTTCTCCTCGGATTTTCCACTCGCTGTCTTCGCTGCGGCCTGTTTCGCGGCTTCGGCAGCACGGGCAGCCACAGCCTTCTCTTCGGCCTCTTTCTTCAGGCGCACCAGATCGGCTGCACGCTGTTGTTTTTCCAGAAACTCCGCTTCCTGACGGGCACGCAATTCCGCGTTGCGACGCTCTTCTTCGGCGCGCAAACGCTGCTGCTCTTCGCCGATAATCGACGCACGCGTGACCACCTTCTTGGGAGCATGTTTGACATTCGTTGAAGCCGGCTTTTGCGCAGGCTCCTCTTTGCTCTTTGCTTTGCCGGGCTGCTTGGTTTTTTTCTGCGCCGACTCAGCCTCCACCACAGTATCACCGGCCTTCTCATGCGTGACCGACTCAGGAGCCTTTTCCGAAACGACCGCGACCTCCACCGTCCGTTCCACTTTTACTTCAGGCTTCGGTTCTTCCTGCACGGGAACAACAGGTTCCACGACCGACGCAACAGCAGAAACCTCAACCGCAACCGGCGCCACCTGTTCTTCAACCGGCTCGATCTTTCGCTCCACGACCGGCGGCTCTTTTTTAACCTCTACAACAGGTTCCGCCACTGGCGCTGTTTCCGGTACGGCAGCAGCAGCCCTGGCCGCAAGCGCCTCTGCACGCAACTCACTCGGATCACGCTTGACAAGCACCCGCTTCTTGCGAACCTCAACCTGAACTGTTCGCGACTTTCCATGCGAATCCTGCGCTCGAATTTCGGAAGTCTCCTTGCGCGTCAGGGTGATTTTGGTCTTGGAATCGGAGTCGCCATGCGAACGGCGCAAATACTCAAGCAATTTAGCCTTGTCCTGTTCGGACAGCATATCCTCCGCCTTACTTTTGACGACTCCGGCCATCTGCAATTGCTCCAGAAGGACGGAGGGAGGCATCTTCAGGTCAGTAGCGAATTGGGCAACGCTCGTTTGCGCCATGTATTTTTCCTCTTCTCTGCTTACTCGGTACGGCTTTATTCGAACCAGTGCGCGCGCGCCGTGGTAATTAGTTGTTTGGCACGATCAGCATCGATACCGGTCATTTCCGTAAGCTCGTCGATCGCCAGATCCGCCAGGTCGTCCCGGCTCTTCACACCATTTGCCGCCAGTTTCCCGGCCAACTGCTTATCCATCCCGTCCAGGCTGAGCATATCGTCGGAAACATCACCGATCTGCTCTTCCGCAACAATGGCTTCGGTCAGAAGTACGTTCCGGGCACGCTCACGCAACTCCTGCACCATGGATTCGTCAAACGCCTCGATTTCAAGCATCTCGTGAAGCGGCACGTAAGCGACTTCTTCCAACGTTGAAAACCCTTCGCTGATCAGGATGTTCGCGACGTCTTCATCAACGTCAAGCTTCTCCATGAACAGCACCCGGATCGCCGCGGACTCCGCCTCGAATCGGGTTTGCGACTCTTCCTCGGTCATCAGATTGATGGTCCATCCGGCCAACTCGGAAGCGAGGCGCACATTCTGACCGCCCCGACCAATCGCCACAGCCAGATTAGCCTCATCCACCACCACATCCATGCTGTGCTTGTCTTCATCAACCACAACGGAGACGACCTCGGCGGGGGCCAGCGCGCCGACCACGAACTGCGCCGGATCGGCCGACCACAGCACGATATCAACACGTTCGCCGGCCAACTCGTTGGTCACTGCAGTAACCCGCATTCCGCGCATTCCAACACAGGTACCGATAGGATCGATCCGCGGATCGTTCGACTTGACAGCAATCTTGGCCCGCATGCCGGGATCGCGCGCAGCAGCCTTGATTTCCAGCAAACCATCATCAACTTCAGGCACTTCCATCTCAAACAGCTTGATGATGAATTCCGGCGCCGTACGCGACAAAATCAGTTGAGGCCCGCGCGCGGCACGGTCCACACGCAGCAGGAAGGCCTTGACGCGATCCCCCACCCGCAGATTTTCACGCGGGATCATCTGGTCACGCGGCAGCACCGCCTCGATCTTGCCCGCTTCGACGATGGCATTGCCGCGCTCCATGCGCTTGATGGTTCCGGTTACAAGATGTTCCTTGCGCTCCAGAAAATCGTTGAGAATCTGATCGCGTTCGGCATCGCGGATCTTTTGCAGGATAACCTGCTTGGCCGCCTGCGCACCAATCCGGCCGAAGTCAATGGGCTCCAGCGCCTCTTCCAGAAAATCGCCGACCTCGACTTCGGAATCCTGCTTCTGGGCATCAGAGAGGGCAATATGCTGGGCTTCGTGAATGAACTCTTCGTCCGGCACGATTTCCCACCGACGGAAGGTCTCGAAATCACCGGTCTCGCGATCAACCACAACGCGCACGTCCGCATCGTCGTGGATGCGCTTCTTGGTCGCCGACGCCAGTGCCAGTTCCAAGGCACCGAACACGATCTCCTTGGAAACGTTTTTCTCGCGCGCCAGCACATCGACCAGCAGCAAAATCTCGCGACTCATATAATCACCACCCCCTCATCCAGCCCGTTAATCGAATTTTGGAACCAGTCTGGCCTTATCAATATTGCCAAACTCCAGCTCCACATCGCCGGTATCAATCGTCATGCACACCTTTCCGTCCTGCAAGCCATGCAGGATTCCATTGAAGTTCCGCCGGCCATTGACTGGAAGCCGCAACCGAAGATTGATTTCAAAACCGGCAAAGCGCTCAAAATCCGCCTGTTTCTTCAACACCCGATCAAGCCCGGGGGAAGATATTTCAAGACGGTCATAGTCGACATTCTCGACAGCGAGTACGCGCGACAACTGATTGCTAACCTGCGCACAGTCCTCGACATCGACCCCCCCGGCTTTCTCCGGCTTGTCGACAAAAACACGCAACACCCGGCCCCGAGGACTCTGTTCGACATCCACCAGCTCGAACCCCAGCCCGGTCACGGTCTTATCAATAAGCGAGATCAAATCCATAGCCACAAATGAAAAATGGGCGAAACGCCCATCCCAGTAATATTTGCCCCCGAAGGAGCGAGCGGAAAACTGTTTGATTATAACGGGAAATCACTTGCTGGTAAATGGCAATCGGGATCACAGCATACGTATACCATCCGTCCCAAGGGCACACCACGGCGCCTTCCGCACACGACCGTCGCTGATGATCTCCGACGGACCGAAAGACTTAACTGACCAGCCGTTCAGTTGCTCTCTACTATAAAGCCCTGATAAAAGCCGCGCGAAAGTTCGCCCAAACGGCATTTGAAGAACACCTACACGAAAAACACCCCGTACTCCGCAACCACTCCGCGCATCGAAGACCATTCATATCTGCATGGAACTCGTCCAGCAACAGAGCAAAGCCGATTGACCATCCCGCAGCAAAGAAGCTACATTGAGATGACAGGGCGCTATGGCAATATCAGTCGCATGAACGCAATACTGAATAGAAGGACCGACACGAGGCGACAGTGGCAAAAAACAAGGCTCCGAATCACGCACACTACGTTGCTGCAGAGCAACTGCGGATCGGTCTATACGTTTATATCGATCTGCCGTGGTTCCAACACCCCTTCACGCTAAACAGCTTTCGCATTGCAAACGATGAGCAGATTCACGCACTGATCGCCCTCGGCCAACCTCGTTTTCGCTACGACCCTGAGCGCAGCCTTCTCGCGTCCGACCCTGTGCCGGCGGAAAATTCCCTCACCCAACCCGAAGCAGCGCCCAATCGGGTCGAAGCACTCGACCACAGCGAAGCAACCGAAGGCATCACCGGGAAGCGCACGCGCATTCGCCTGCTGAACGAGCACCGGGAGCGCATCGAGCAAATCAACAAGGCATTCATCAAGTCCACCACCATCCTGCGCAACCTGAATCGAAATCTGATGAACAATCCGGGAGAGACGCTCCAGGAGATGAGCACGCTGGTCGATCAAATGGTGCTGGCTTTTCTCGAACATCCAGAGGTAACGCTGCACCTGATGGGAGAAGAATGCGGAGGCGAAGAGATATATTCCCACAGCCTCAATGTCTCAGTGCTCAGCATGATGCTCACCAAAGGGCTCGATTTCACCCCGGAACAGGCACGAATACTCGGACTCGGCGCCATGCTGCACGACATTGGACTCATGGAAGTACCGGATCGTCTGCTAAAAATGCGACCGGACGAATACTCGCGCCCGGAGCGCGATCTGCGCGCCATGCACTGCGAATACGGCCTGCGCCTGGGGAAACAACTGGGATTGCCGCCAGACATCCTGGCGATCATCTTCCAGCATCACGAAATGGTCGACGGCAGCGGTTACCCGCTCGGCATCAAGGAAGACAAGATCACGCTGCCGGCGCGCATCGTCGCACTCGTCAACTATTACGACATGCTGTGCAACCCGATTGACTTCGCGCAAGCCATGACGCCACACGAAGCCCTCTCTTATCTATTTGGTCAGCGACGTACAAAATTCGACGCCACGGTGCTTCAGCGCCTGATACGATGTCTCGGCGTTTACCCACCAGGCTCCATCGTCACGCTGTCGAACGACGCGATCGCGATGGTCATGTCCGTCAATCCGGCTCGCCCACTGCGACCGTGGGTTATGGTTTACGACGAGAACGTACCGAAGGACGAAGCAATCCTGCTTGATCTCGAAAAGGAAAACGACATCAACATCACAAACGCTGTACGGCCGATCCTGCTGCCACCAGCGATTTCAGCCTATCTCAGCCCGCGCAGGCGTGTGATCTACTTCTTTGACAGTAGCGCTCAGGGCGCACGGGGAAACGCATGACACCGGCCCCTTGCCAGCTTCTGCTCGAACACGGCAACGAAATACTACTTCTCGTCGATATCGCGACGCTTGAGATTCGCTCGGCAAACATGGCCGCAACGCGACACCTCGGCTACTCCCCCGAGCAACTGATCGGACGGCAAATCACCGATATTGAATGCGCGCTTACGGATGTTTTCTACTGGGAAGACGTCCGCCAGGGCGTTGCGCTGGAGATTCGCGACGCCGAGGCCTCGTATTTGT
>Ga0316613_10003309_pt1 | contig 10065 bp, 10 predicted proteins | sample OWC_soil_day10_C_2_FD_207647 | JGI IMG/M metagenome (GOLD analysis project Ga0316613, IMG submission 207647) | Wetland soil microbial communities from Old Woman Creek delta, Ohio, United States - OWC_soil_day10_CT_b | ecosystem: Environmental > Terrestrial > Soil > Wetlands | place: USA: Ohio... | reverse complement strand
CAGATATTTATTTGGAGATCAGATTACCGATTCCGATATCCGGCTTTTTGTAACACTTGCCAGATTTGATACAGCTTACTATTTTGCATTTAAAACCAACAGAAACCGATTATCAGAATTTGATAATCTGTGGAATTATGCAAAGGATTTATATTCCATACCAGCGTTTAAGGAAGCCACGGATTTTAATTCCATCAAAAAAGGCTACTTACTTGGAAATCATGCACATAACCCATATGGTATACTTCCCTTAGGACCGGATGTGTCGATCTGGGATGAACCTCATAACAGGAAAGAAAAATTTAAAGCAAAGTAAAAAATCGAATTAAAAAAGAGGAGAAAAAATTATGAAAAGAGATCGATTAAAAAAGGCGATAGTTGGAGTATTGGGAGCAGCCACCATATTAGGAGCAATATCCGGATGCAGCAGCAATTCACAGAAACCAGCTGAAACAACTACGGCAAAAGCGACAGAAGAATCAAAGAAAGAGGAAACCAGCTCTGTGGCTGCCCAGTCAGGAAGTGAAACCACTGCAGCGGCAGAACCTGTCACAATTTATGCGGCAACAGGCGGCTCCCCTAAACCATTTACCTTTGTAGACAGCAGTAATCAGCTGACTGGTCATAACATTGAACTGATTAAAGCTATATTTGACCGCCTTCCCCAGTATAAACTGGAAATAGAAGTAACGGATTTCCCATCGATTTTTGCAGGACTTGATTCAGACCGTTATCAGATCGGAGTAAATAATTTTGCAAAAAATGAAAAGAGAAAAGAAAAATATTTATTTACAGATCCTATTTTCGTTAATGAGTACGTGGCGATTTTTGCAAAAGATAATAAAAAGGCAGAGAGTATCAACACCTGGGAAGACCTTTCCGGATTAAAAACCATATCACAATCTGGAATCAACATCACAACTGCTTTGGAGAACTACAATGCAGCAAATCCTCAGAAAGCGATTAACATCGAATATAGCGACGAGGATCTGGTCCTTCAGATTCAGGATGTGGAAGCTGGAAAATATGATTTCGTATTAATGGATAAACCTATGTTTGAATATTACGAGAAAGAATTTAATTTTAATGTGACAGGTGTATCCATCAGCAGTGATGTAGCAAAGGATTTAATGGAGGAGCCTTACAGCTACTTAATCGTAAGCAAAGGAAATGAAAAGCTGGTTGAGGATCTTAATCAGGCTTTAAAAGAAGTGATTGAAGACGGAACCTCTAAGGAAATCAACTTAAAATGGTTCGGTTCCGACTATTCTCCTTCTTATAAATAAAAACCGATGGCTGGAGGCACAAGATGAGCAAAATATTTGATTGGCAGCTGGTATTTACAGAGATCCCCTTATTATTAAAATATTTACCGGTAACCATACAGCTGACGCTGATTGCGTTAATCATTGGCTGGGTGGCAGGACTCTTCATTGCAATTGTAAAGATACATCGCATACCGGTATTACAACAGCTTTGTACCCTGTTTGTTTCAGTGGTCAGGGGAACTCCTATTATCGTTCAGCTGTACTTAACGTACTTTGGAATTCCCATTTTCTTAAAATACTACAATTTCTATAATGGAACTTCCTATAATGTGAATGGGATCCCGCCAATTATTTTTGCAATTGTAGCACTTGGGTTAAACCAGTCAGCATTTGATTCAGAGACCATTCGTGCCGCCATACAGTCTGTAGAAAAAGGTCAGGTGGAGGCAGCCAAGTCATTAGGAATGAATGGGCTGCAGATTTTCTTTCGGGTTCTGCTTCCTCAGGCTGTAACGGTGGCAATTCCTTCTCTTGGGAACTCCCTCATCGGACTTGTAAAGGGCACTTCGCTGGCCTTTACCTGTTCGGTGGTGGAAATCACGGCACAAGGCAAAATCCTGGCGGGAAACAGCTATCGTTATTTTGAAGTATACTGTTCCCTGGCTATCATTTACTGGGTTATTACCATTTTCATTGAACGACTCTTTACTTACATAGAAAAGAAGATGAGCGTTCCGGAACAGATTGCAGAGAAAAAGGAGGCATAGAAGATGAGTGTGGTTGAAATTCGCGGACTGTGCAAAAAGTATGGCAGCAATGTGGTTTTAGATCATGTGGATCTGGATATTGAAGAAGGTGACGTAGTGGCAATTATCGGGCCTTCCGGAACTGGAAAATCCACGCTTCTGCGCTCCATTAATCTGCTGGAGAAGCCAGAGGAGGGAACGATACGGATCAATAATAAAGAAATTAATTTAACTACCAGGTCTGCGAAAGAGAAGCTGGAGTTGAGGCGTTATACAGAAATGGTGTTTCAGCAGTTCAACCTTTTTAAAAACCGGACCGCACTGGAAAATGTGATGGAAGGCTTAACTGTGGTAAAAAAGATAAAGAAGAGCGAAGCAAAGAGCATTGCTGAGAAACAGCTTCAAAAAGTAGGAATGGGTGACCGGCTTTCTCATTACCCCAGGCATTTATCAGGGGGTCAGCAGCAGCGGGTGGCAATTGCAAGAGCTCTTGCTATGGAGCCAAAACTGCTTTTGATGGATGAACCTACATCAGCATTAGATCCAGAACTGGTCAGTGAAGTTCTGGTCACAATTAAAAAGGCGGCTACCGAAGGCAATACCATACTTTTAGTAACCCATGAAATGAATTTCGTAAAGAATGTGGCGAACCGGATTATCTTTTTAGAAAACGGAAAAATTGTGGCAGACGGCACTCCAAAACAGATTTTTGACAATCCGGACAATGAGCGGTTAAAGGAATTTCTGGTGAAAATCCATATGCTGGAAAACACGGAATATGCAATATAAGGAGGCGGACAGCATGTCTGAGATTACATTTAAAACAACAAAAGAAAATATTAACTGGCAGGAGGTATCCGATGTTCTGCGCCGTTCTGGTTTATCCAATCACACTGCAGAAGAACAGGAGACTATTTTCACAAACAGCTATGCAGTGGTCTTTGTCTATCACGAAGATAAGATAATAGGCGTCGGAAGAGCGCTGTCTGACGGTGTCTGTCAGGCAGCTATTTATAATATCGCACTTGATGATGAGTTCCAGGGACAGGGAATAGGAAGAACCCTGATTACAAAGCTGCTTGATCAGGTCAGGGGTCAGAATATTATTCTCTATACCCATCCAAGAACTGTAGCCCTTTATGAAAAAATGGGATTCAGAAGAAATAAGACTGCGATGTGCATTTTCAGCGGAACAGAAGATTCTTTAAACTGGATGGAGAATCAGGGATTTATGCTGCCTCAGACATTCCGGTTTGCAGATGAGTATGGCAGAGAAGATATGAAACATAAATAAATCCTGATTGATGGGATTTAAGGGAAGAATAAAAGAAAGAGGGAATCGGAATGTCAGAAAAGTTTATTAAAGAAGAAGTCCAGCAGGATGGAACATTTAAACGCCAGAAAAACCGTTTTACAACTCCATTTGGTACAGAGGAGGGTACTCTTCCGGTGGAAGCGGGACGCTACCGTCTGATCTGGTCTCCTGCCTGCCCATGGGCACACCGGTCTGTCATCGTAAGAAGGCTTCTTGGACTGGAAGATGTGATAAGCCTTGGAACTCTTGATCCGGTCAGACCGGATGTGGGGAGAACGGACTGGGCGTTTACTATAGATGAGGGTGGAAAAGATCCGGTGCTGGGAATTGAGTATTTAAGCGAAGCTTATTTAAAAGCAGATGAAAATTACAGCGGAAGATTTACCGTACCCGCAGTCGTTGATTTAACAACCGGACAGGTGGTGAATAACGACTACTTTAACCTGACAAAATACTGGGAAGTGGAATGGAAGAAGTATCATAAGCCAGGTGCGCCTGATTTATATCCGGAGAAGCTTCGCAGGGAAATCGACGAATTAAATGAGATTCTATACCATGAAATTAATAACGGAGTCTATAAGGCAGGTTTTGCAAGAAGTCAGGAAGCTTATAACGAGGCTTATAATCTGGTATTTTCCCGCCTGGACTGGCTGGAAGAAAGGCTTGGTAAAAGTCGTTATCTTTTTGGAGACAGCATTACAGAATCCGATGTGCGCCTTTACGTAACGCTGGCCCGCTTTGACAGTGCTTATTTTAATGGCTTTCAGTTAAACCGTAACCGTATTACTGATTTTAAAAATCTATGGGGTTATGTCAGAGATCTGTATTCGTTACCTGAATTTAAGGAGACTACTGATTTTGAAGCAATTAAAAAGCATTATCATTTATGTGCTGTTGCTGGTAATCCATATAAAATCGTACCAAAGGGTCCGGATCTTACCTCATGGAATTTGCCTCATGGAAGAGACAAAATCCAATTTCAAACAGGAAGCACCACAGCACCAAGGCCCCGGCCAAAAGAGATCGAGAATGAAATCGATGAAAGAGGAGCCTTTATCCGCCAGCCTAATCACTTTACAACACCATTTGGAGAGGCAGAAGGAGAGTTAAAGGCAGAGAGCGGAAGGTACCGGCTGTTTTGGGCAAAAGGCTGCCACTGGTCTAACCGGGCGTCTATCGTAAGAGAACTGCTGGGGCTGGAAGAAGCGATAGGGATTAATCTTGTGGGACACAGCAAAGAAAATAGTGCATATGGATGGGAATTCGTGTATAATGAGGACAGAAAAGATCCTGTTTTAAAAGCACAGTTTTTAAGCGAGTTTTATTACAATGCTGATCCTGATTATAAAGGTCGCTGCACCGTTCCGGCTCTGGTGGATATTACCACAAAAAAGGTAGTAAATAATGATTATCACAGGCTGACGAATTATTTCGAAACAGCATTCCGTCCGTTTCAGGCGGTTGATGCACCGGATCTATATACAGTTGAGTTAAGAAGTGAGATCGATGCCTGTAATGACTGGCTGTTTCCAAATGTCAATAATGCCACTTACCGCATGATGTTTGCACAGTCGATCATAGCCTATGAAGAGGCTTTTGACGATTTTTACCGTGCCTTGGATGAGATTGAGGAACGGCTGTCTGCCAGCCGGTTTTTATTCGGAGATTATGTAACAGACAGTGACATCAGGCTTTTTGTAACGCTGGCAAGGTTTGATACCCATTATTACAGAAACCTTGGTCCTATTAAACGAAGAGTGGCGGACTATGAAAACATATGGGGATACTTAAGAGATTTATATGTGATCCCTGCATTTCGGAATAATACCTATTTCCGCGATATTGCGGCATCGAGATCAGATAACAAATCTCTTTTCCAGGATTTTAATTCCCGCTTTGTGAATCAGATTGATTACGAAGGCATCTGGTCAGCACCGCAAAACAGAGAACAGTTAAGTAAAACTCCAGAAGAAAAGTTTAAAAGACAGGAATCAGTGACTAAATAATTCCAGGCAGGTGATTGAATGATTAACAGAAGCAGGCTGGTCAGCCAGTTTAAACGAATGGTGGAATTTGATTCAGAGACGTATCATGAGAGAGAAATTGCAGATTATCTGATTGAAGAGATGAAACAGCTGGGGTTTGCCGTGAAAGAAGATGATGCTGGCATTCGTCTGAAAGAACGGATAGCAGGTTATGGAGATGCAGTCCCAACAGGTAATCTTTACGGTTATTTAAAAGGGAATACTGCTGGAGAACCAGTTCTTTTATCCGCTCATATGGATACGGTGAGACCCGGAATCGGGAAGCATGCCGCAGAGGATGAAAACGGTGTGATTACTTCTGAAGGAGAGACAGTTCTGGGAGCAGACGATCTTTCCGGAATTGCAGCAATATTGGAGGCAGTCCGAACCATAAAGGAACAAAACATCCCCCATCCGGATATTGAAGTTTTGTTTCCTGTGGCAGAAGAGAACTATGGAAAAGGAAGCCAGATTGCAGACTATTCTTCCATCCATTCCAAACAGGCATATGTATTTGACTTAAGCGGTGAGATTGGTAATGCCGCACTGGCTGCGCCAACCCTTCTGTCTTTTGAAATCAGAGTAAAAGGGAAAAATGCTCATGCCGGTTTCTGCCCTCAGCTTGGAATTAATGCCATCGAGATTGCGGCAAACGCCATATCCCTCATAAAGCAAGGTTGGACAGATGAAGAGACTACAGTTAACATCGGGAAGATAAGCGGAGGAAAGCAGGGAAATATTGTTGCGGATGAGTGTATTTTGATTGGTGAGATCCGAAGCTTAAAGGATGAGCGTGCCATGGAAGAATGGGAGAAGCTGAAAAAAGTCTTTGTAGAAGCAGCAGACTGCCGCGGTGGAAGCGTAGAACTTTTATTTGAGAAACAGATCGAGGCTTATGAAATCCATGAGGATGAAGAAGTGGTAAAGCGCTTTAAAAGAGTCTGCGGTAATATCGGCGTAGAGGCGATCACCCATAAGACACTGGGCGGCAGCGATAACAACCATTTTGTACGTAACGGAATCAAGGGGATTGTAGTCGCCTGCGGTATGAATGAGGTGCATACCACAAGCGAATACACAACAGCAGATCAGTTGGAGAAAAGCGCTCTTCTGGCTCTGGGTCTTATGACGTACCAGCCCTGTCACGAAGAATGAGCTTTGCCAGATAGAACTGATCGTTGTCATCGATGTCCACAGAGTCCAAGGAATTCATAAAATAGGGATAAGTTTTTCCGCTGTAAAAATTACCATAGTTAATAAAATTGGGGACAGATGTAAGATAGATGGCACCGTTGATCCGGAAGCCGGATTTTACATCCTGTCTCCTTATTTGTTTTTTTAAGAAGTCAGGCGTTTTTATTTCACCAGTTTCAGTAATCCCCACTGACAGATAGCATTTACAATCATAAGGACATACACTGATTACGGAATCAGCCTGCTTTTCAAACAGCAAATTCATACTTTCCAGAATATGCTCTTCGTTTCTGAGAGGAGAGGTAGGCTGAAGCAGCATAAAATAGTCATACTCCTTACCAAGCTTTTTCATTTCATTTATTGCGTGAAGGATCACATCACCAGAGGCTGCTTCATCGCCGGACAGGTGAGGCGGTCTTAAAAAGGGAACTGAGGCACCAAGTTCTACTGCTGTCTGCTGATAAAGCTTTGAATCGGTAGATACAAGGATATCGTCAAAAAATCCTGCTTTTATGCAGGAATCAATGGTATACCCCATTAATGGCTTCCCATTCATTTCTCTGATATTTTTATCCCTGATTCCCTTTGAGCCGCTTCTGGCCGGTATTATTGCAAGAACTCTTTTATTCTGAATCATTACAGTCTCCAATCAATATCATAAAATTCTTTTTCTAAATGAATTCCCGTGCGAAACGCCTCTTTTATGCAGGTTAGGATTTTTTTGCTGGTTCCCGGACAATCATAGGGATTTTCGTAAACAAGGTTCTTGAGATCCAGATTCATTGCCTGAGAAATTGCATTACGAATGTTTTCGGCGGATGTACCGCAGCTAATGACAGTAACTGGCTTTATTCTGCCTTGCTGCCGGAGCCCGATATCCACTGTGGGAATATGGAAAGCGGGAGCTTCCAGAATTCCGCTGGAAGAGTTGCCGATTACAAGCCTGCTTATACTCATCAGACTTAGATACCGAAGGGAACCTAAAGAAGAAATATATAACGCCCGATCCGGATGCTGTCTGGTATAGGAAATTGCCATTTCATTGACCTTATTTCCTCCGGTATCGGAGTTGCTTCCCGTAAATACCGTAAATAGCTCTGGAAAGGAATCCAGAGCATCTAAAAGCGGCTGAAACTGATTTTTTGCACTGAAAGGATCCAGAGTAGCCGGATGGTATGTGACCAGAGAAAGAGGGAAGGGCAGAGCTGTATGAAATGATTGTTCCAGTTGCTCTTTTGACAAAAGAGTAAGCTCCTTTAGCTGTTCAATGCCCAGTGCACCTACGTTAAAAACCCTGTCAGGCGATTCTCCCAGCTGGATTACCCGCTTTCTGTATTCTTCCGTGCTGGTAAAATGAAGATAGCTCATTTTTGTGATTCCATGGCGCATGCAGTCGTCATAAGCCCCCTGAGTCAGTTCCCCTCCATGTATATGAGCGATTGGAATCTTACAGATCACGGCGGCGCTTGCTGCCGTAAAAATCTCATAGCGGTCTCCAAGAAGCAGTATCATATGGGGTTTTAACCGTTCATAGGCGGCGGAGATACCAATCAGCTCCAACCCCATGGATTTGCAGATGCCATAGGAAGTGTCACTGGCCAGGTTCATTTCCACCATTTCGTCAATTACAATTCCGTCCTGTTCCATTTCCTGATAATCAAGTCCGAACCGGGTATCCAGATGGGTTCCCGTAACCAGCAGCTGTAGTTTCAAGTCCTGGTCTTTCATTATATTCCGGATTAATGGAGTCAGCAAACCGTATTCTGCCCGGCTGCCAGTTACCACACATAGTCTGATCATTCCCCTATTTTGTCATCCTTTCCATAGTTTCTGTCTGCAAGAGTACCAAGAATCTGAGGAAGCATCATAGGCGATATTCCGGGAGAGCAGCGTTTGGCACAGAGATTTTCCATGGTAAACGGTTCTCCCGTCTGAATGTCCTTTGCAGCTACCAGAAACTTTCTTACGTGATCCCGGTTTTTCAGTTCGTCTCCTGCAGGAGTTTTTATTCCGTTTCCCATTGCTTTTTCAATATTTCGCACATTATCAGCCATGTGCTTAAATTCGTCTGGTTCCAGACTCATCCGGTGATCCGGCCCCGGCATGGTTTTATCAAGAGTCATATGCTTTTCAATAACGCAGGCTCCAAGTGCAGCCGCAGCCACCGCCACCTCGATGCCGGCAGTGTGATCAGAATATCCGGTTTTTTTATGAAATGTTTCTCTCAAGGTAATCATGGCGTTAAGATTTACATCTTCCATGGGCGTTGGGTAAATACTGGAACAGTGGAGAAGTGTAATATCCTGTCCGCCCTGATCCAGAAGTTTTAACGCATCCTGGATTTCTGCGGGCGTTGACATTCCTGTAGAAAGGATAACCGGTTTTTTTAATGCTGCTGCTTTTTTCAAATAGCAATAGTTTGTGATCTCGCCGGATGGAATTTTAATAATTTCCATGCCCATGCTGTCCAGATACTCCATACTCTCCTCGTCAAAAGGAGAGGAGAGAAACCGGATGCCCCGGAAGGTGCAGTAGTCGGAGAGAAGCTTAAAATCCTTCCAGGATAATTCCAGATCCTTTAACATTTGAAATTGAGAATGATCCGTTCCTGTATTCTGAAACTGATAATCTGCTTTATTTGCTTTGGGAGTAGCTAATAGCTCAGCGCGGAAGGTCTGGAACTTGACCGCATCTGCGCCTGCTGCACATGCGGCATCAATTAACTGTCTGGCGATGTTTAAATCTCCATTATGGTTAACTCCAGCCTCGGCTATTATCATAATTTTACTCAAAACGACCAACCTCCCTTGAAGGACTCCCATATGCCAGCTTGTTTGAGGAAATGTCAGACAGAACCAGGCTGCCTGCACCAATCATGGAATTACTCCCAATGGTTCGGTTCTGGATCACAGTACTTCCTGCACCAATATGGGTATTATCCCCTATTTTTACGTTGCCGCAGAGTGTGCAGCCAGGTGCTGCGTGAACAAAACTTCCAACTGTACAGCCATGTTCCAGAATCGTACCGCTGTTAATGATACAGCCGTTACCAAGGCTTACACCCGCTCCTATGACGGCTCCTTTTCCTATAAAGATCCCTTCCCCCATATGAAGATCTACCGATAGTACAGCGCATCTATCAATGATGCATGGTAGTTGATAGCCGATGGCCTTACACTCTTCAAAGAGCCGGATTCTTATCTGGGGATTTCCGATACTTCCTATTGCAATTGCTGCATACCGGATACCTCTGCCGTAAATATCTGCAAGCAGTTCATCAGACCCAAGCACCATAATGCCGGAGACTGTCATTCCACGGCTTTTGCCGTTGTCTAAGATTCCAGCAATCTGATATTCTTTTTTTGAACGAATGGAATCAATTACACTTTCTGCATGACCGCCTCCACCCAGTAGAATCAGCTTCTTTTTCATAGTTTCATTCTCTCAGCCATCTTTTTCATTTCACTGAATTCCCCCATGTCAAGCCATGTGCTGTCCATAACCGGGTAAGCGCCCAC
>Ga0316613_10003308_pt1 | contig 10066 bp, 4 predicted proteins | sample OWC_soil_day10_C_2_FD_207647 | JGI IMG/M metagenome (GOLD analysis project Ga0316613, IMG submission 207647) | Wetland soil microbial communities from Old Woman Creek delta, Ohio, United States - OWC_soil_day10_CT_b | ecosystem: Environmental > Terrestrial > Soil > Wetlands | place: USA: Ohio... | reverse complement strand
TGGGTGATTGAGCCAGTATCTCCCTGGTCCGACTCACATGTCCCGGTCAGAGGCTTAACCCGGGGCGCATGGTTGTTAGCTTTTTGCGCACGGCGGCGGACCTGGACCAGATAGGGACCCTTGGATGCGCCAGATTGGTAGAATTGACAACCTTTCCAGGCCCCAATGACTTCGAATCCACTCCTGAGCGAAATTCAACGGATCCTCCATCGCTATTTCGAGGATCTGGAAACCGTGCTGAAAGAAGAAGGCCTGGGGGAAACGTATCGGCGGGCGCTCCTGAGTCTGGGGCTGGATTCGGATCTTTCGGGCCCGCTGGACTTCGAGTCCTATTTCCGGTTGCTGGAAGTGCTTGATGCCCAATCCTGCGTGCCGGGATTGGGGCTGAAGGTCGGGGCCATGAAGTCCCACGGCATCTATGGGCTTTCCGGCATGTCACTGGTCACCCAGGGGACCCTCGAGGGGGTCGCGAGAGGTGCCCAGGAGAATTCCGGGTATGCCTGGGGGAGCTCGGTCCGATTCCGCATGCGGATTGAGGGCGCCTGGTTCATCCACCGCTACGAAATGCATCCGGAACGATGGACTCGCCTCATCCCGCTCGCGGAACAGGTGATCATGACCGGCTACCGCATGCTCTCCGAGGCGGACCCAGGTCTGGACTGGTCCCAGTGCCGTGCTCTGTTCACCTTCGATGCACCCTCCTATGCCCACCTCTATGGCCGCTTCCTACCCTTTGAGGTGGCCTTCAGCCAGGACTGGAATGAACTGTGGATTCCCGCTTCCTGGTTGGACAGACCCTCCTGTTTCGCCAATTCGAGCATCCAGGCCTTTTGCGCTGGAAGGCTGGAAGTTCTGCACGCGAGCGAATCCGGGGGGCTCGGGCTGGACCGGCGCTTGAGGCAACTTCTCGAAGGCTTTGATCGGCCCTATGCCCCCACGCTCCCTGAACTCACCCGCCAGCTCGGAGTATCCGAGCGACTGCTCCAGGCCGACCTGGAGAAGGCCGCCACTTCATTCCGGGCGATTCAGCTCGAGGTGGTCATGGCGCGGGCCCGTGATTTGTTGCGGGACCCCAGGTTGTCGGTGAAGGAGGTTGCCTTCAAACTGGGATTCGCCCACTCCGCCAGCTTCTGTCGCGCCTTCGCAAGGGAGACCGGTCAGACGCCGACCCAATTCCGGTCCTCGCAAGGGTTGGAAGGGCATTCCTGAGTTCTGGCCGCTGATACTAAACCGCTGTCAGCCATAGAACACTCACACTCTTGATTAAAGCAAGGACTGATGAGGGTGGGGATGGTGCGATATTTCTTCGCAAAACGTTCATCCAGCGATGGACTGAGATGGACAGCGATAAAAGACAACCCGATTATCGGTTTGCTTCGGCCAAACCCGCGCGGTTAGGAATGCTTTTGGCGGGCACCGAAAAGCAATGAATTTGCTGGGATGCAATGGATGAACAGGATAAAGCAATCAACGGGCAACGATGGTTCACAAAGGCGATCTGGCCCGCCCCGCGTTGCGGGGGCGCGCCCGCAGGCGGACCCGGCAAAGCCGCACGCCTTCAGGAAGGGCAAGGGGGCTGCGGCACATAGGCGTGTTTACGCCCCCTTGCCCTTGGGCAGTGCGCAGACTCTCGTCAGTGAGTGGGAGAAAGATGTCAGCAGGCCTTCAGGAGCGGCGCTCCAGGCGCTGGCACGCCTCCTCTTGCTTTCTGTTTCCGCACTTGAGACGGGTCAAGGTTTCGAGATTCATGAACCCCCAGGAACTCCAGCAGGGGAGGGGATCATGAGCGAGCGGGACATCAAGGACCTCGAGACCCTGCTTCCCCAGCTGGGAGAGGGGGAGATCCTCCAGGTGGACACCGGGGGGATGGAGTCCGAGCTGGTTCAACTCAGGGATGCCCTGGCGGCGGTGAGGCCTGTGAAGAAGGAAGGGCGTACCATCTGAGTGCTGATTGGGAAATTATGATCATTCGTGGCCATTTGGCATCGGAATTTACCTGAGGCTCCAGTATCGGATACATGGATCAGAGTTCCTGTGGGCGCAATGGAACTGGGAATTTCTTGGCCTAGAGGGTGATGGCCCTTGGTTAACGGAGAGGAAAAACTGGTTGCGATTGAAGAAAACCTTGATAGGTTAGTGTGAAAGGACCTTGATTGGCTTATGGCCACTGCTGTCCTTCCAGTAAGGAGGGGCGACTATGTTGGGTGCCGAGCTGTCTTTTGGTGTATTCCATTCATCAGGGCCGAGCGCTCCCTGCTGCGCGGGTTGCTTCTATTTGGCCAAGTTGGGACATCTTAATTAAAGCAAATGAATGAAACTGAAGATGGGTTTGGTCGGAATAGGAGCATTTGAGCAGAGCGTTCGAATTCGTGTGATTGCGTTTATATCGTGTTCTCAGCGATCTTGAGATTGTTACTTTGTCGTTTTGGTTTGTTAAATGAGGTAAAGATGTGCAAATCCAAATTCATCAAAGCCTGCTTGGTTATTGTTTCTATGGTTCTTGCTTCGGTGGCCTCCGGGTACGCTCAGGACAGTGATAGATTCAAGCTTGCGGACCCCCAATCGGTTTCGGGTGAGGGTGGCTGGTCGGTAGATGCCAGCAATGGCCGGATGAGTTTTGGCCTGCCAGTGTCGGCAGTTCCTGGAGAGATCCCAATCCCTTTGAGCTATCGCTGGGAAGGATCGGCATTGGTCGAAATTACTAACTTTGATGTTGATCTGTACCGATCCTGCAACGGCTCCTATTGCTTTTTGTCCCGAGCCCACCAACACAGCGGAAGTTACAGGGGGCCCTCCGGAAGCATCCATTTTGGATATTCTCTGGGCGCCACGAGTCCAGTATCGACCGCATCTGCCTTCTGCGTGTTGGAGGATGGCAGAGTATTGCAAGATTGGAAGAGGGGAGTAAATATCCCCGGGGGTGTATTCAATCTTCCACCCAAATTTGGATTTCCGACAGTAGCTCCGGGTTCGATGTTGATATCGACAGATGCGGCATACGCTATATACGAGACCACTGTCGGATCCCTCGGTTCTGCACCGGATGGCACATCGTGGGATTCTCGCATTCCAGCGCCTGTTGGTTTTCCAGCAATTCAGCGCTATAGAGTTGTGATGGATCAAAATATCGCACGAGTTTTTGTGCGAGTCGATGCCATGGCTCCGCCCAACGGGACTGAGACTCCTACTGCCCTTTGGGCGCCAGCACTATGGGTGGACCGCTTTGGTCACTGGGTTTCCTTCAAGTGGGAGATGTTGTCGAATCCCCCTGTGGGGGTTTCAAATATCTTCGCTGTGACTGCCCTCAACAACCATTCGAAGGGAATTCAGGCTCAATGGGCCATTCCTAACGCAGGGGTAACGCTCGACTTGATGTTCCGGGCTGACTTTATCGGAATTGAGTCACCGTCGATCGTGATGCAGGCGACACCGTGGGCTTCAATGGCGGTGCCTTCGATTTTTCAAGCGATCCCTGACGACACTCATTGGGATGTTTCCTCTTGTCCCGCCATGGCTGGAGTTGTCCTTATCCCCACAATGATCCAGGTAGGGCACCCGAATGACATTCCCAGGCCAAGTTGGTTGAGCGCGGGGAAATCATTGCCGGCCCCAGCTGGGAATGCGTCTTCGGCGCCAATTCTCATATGGCAATTTACATATGATCCAGGGAGTTCGGATCTTACTTCTATTCAAAGTCCGATTGGGGTCCGTAGTGATTTCAGTTACCAAATTCTCAGAATGTACAGTGCGCCAAAGGCGCCCTATGATCGATCTCCACTGGAGCGAAATATTGTAAGCAATACGGTAACGCAGGTGAATAGTGTTGTATCGGTAAGCTCGGTTGATACTCAAACAGGCACAACACGAACTAAAAGCTGGAGTAGAAGTCTGCCTGTGAGCGATGGGACTGCGTGGGTTCAGTCAAATTGGATGGTGACTCTGCAAGATGCATTTAGTGGTTCAGATATTATCGCAAAAGGTGGGAGGGTTATCCAGTTTCAATTTGCAGGTGGCGCCTCTGGTCGAGACTATCTCAATGCCACATTGATGAAGAGAAGCTTATTGCCGACAGTAGGAAGCACAAGCCCTCTTGCAGAAATTTCTATGACATACGATTCTTCTGGCCTTGACGGTGGGCTGTCCGCCATGACTGGATATACATCCTCTTCTCAAGGGAAACCAGATACCAGTGTTGTTTTCGCTTGGCAGGATACATGGCGACTTCAGGCGGTAGGTCGAGATATGAAAGTTGGAAACATTGTAGCTGAGTCGACGACAAGGACGGTGGAGTCGCACTGGGATTTGCTGGAACCTGCCAGGGCTCTCCAGAGTGTCACGTATCGTTTTGATTCGGCAGGGGCTGCTTTGGCTCCGGCCAGCATCACTACCAAGTCCGAGTACGATTCCAATGGCTTCCTGAAAAAGGTATATGCGACTGATGGCGTCTCTAAAAGCATGGGGACAAACTATGAATACGATAATGACGGGAGGCTTTCCGTATCCACGAATTTTGCTTCAGATGCAGTTGGTGGGATAACCCGGCGCTCACTGAGCTTTGGATCCGATGGTTACATCCAGTCTGCTGCCACTCAAATCACTCAAGATGGTACCAGTAATCTCGTTTCGGTCTTCCAAGCAAGTCAGACCAGTTATTTAAATGGCCTCCCCCAGGTCTCGACAGATGAGTTGGGTGTGGCCACAAATACTACCTGGGACGTTCGGGGGCGGATGACAAGTCGGCAGCGAGATGGCTTCCCTGTTGTGACGTTTGGGTACCCGAGTGAGCGAACTCGGACCATTACTCAAAATGGACAGACGCAGAAGGAGACGATGGACGGCTTTGGTAGGATCACCAAGATCGAATATCCAAACGGGATGGTTGAACTTCGCGCTTATGATCAGTCTGGGCGTCTGGCTCGGCTTTCGCAGGCGACTGCGAAAGGGACGAGGGTCAGCCAAGTAAGCTACGACCTGCTTGACAGAGTGGTCAGTGAGACTGGCTTCTCGGGTCAGGTGGTTACGACCAGATACTCCAGTGCAGGGCCTCTTTCTCAGGTGACCCGAACGAATGCCTCGACTGGTGCCAAACGGGTGATCCAAACGGATGGCTTGGGGAATGTGGTGAAACTTGAGAAGCCGAATGGGGCACGGGTGCTGACTAGTTACAACGCACTGGGCAAAGTGCTTCAGTCGGTGACCCAGGAGCGCGATGCGAATGGGAATGTGAAATCTACGCAAACCAGGAGTTTCGCATACGACAGCCTTGGCAGGTTGACAAGCAAGACAGAGCCGGAGACCAATCTCACTCAATATGGTCAATTTAATGCTCTTGGGCTTCCGCAATCTATCACAGAGGGGGTCGGAAGCTCTGATCAGCGCGCTCGAACTGTTGCCTTCGATGGTCTTGGACGGGTTCGGAGTGTTGTAACCGCGGCAGGTGAGCGGGTTGACTATTCATATTCCGGGGCGCTGCTGACCTCAGTGTCGAGCCAATACTTCAGCGGGGCCCAGAAAAGGACGATCTCGCAGGCTTACACCTATGGCGGGCCGGGCGGGGCACTCAGCCAAGAGAACATCGTCTTCCCTGAAGGTTCCACAAGCACTACTCAATACAGCTTTGATTCTTTAGGGCGGATGGCTTCTGTGACTTACCCGGGTGGAAGGTTGGTTTCCTACGGGTACGACTCATTGAGCCGGGTTGTCAGTGTTAGTAGCGGAACGACTCTTTTGGCGTCGGTTGCCTATGATGAGTGGGGTGCCAAGAAACAATTGCTTTTTAGTTCCGGGGCAAAATCTGAATGGATTACAGATGCCGCTGGTATGCACTTGCAATCGTGGCAAATTGGATTCAACGGCGGTAACGAAGCCAGAACATACGAATACGATGCTGCAGACAACCTTACTAAAGCGGGAGAGTGGACCCTGTTGCATGATTCCATCGGACAGCTGACAAAAGCAGCTGGTTCGGGGATCACGGCTGCATACTTGCATGACCAGTATGGAAACAACATCAGCCACTTGGCTACCGGGACAGTTCCTAGTTCGTATAACAACTTTACGTTCAATACATTAGCAGATAACCAAATTCCGGCCACTGCGAACAACGGGGCAATGACGGGTTGGATTAGAAATGGAGAAGGAGAGGCGATCTCCGTCGGAGTGGCAGTCGGCTATGTGGCCTCGTTGGGCATCACGCGTGATTCCTATGGTCGAGTTCATGGCGTTGCTGGCAATGGGCAATCCCAGCTTTATTCTTACGCTCCCAGCGGGCTCCGTGTTGAGAACATCGATCTGGTCTCCATCGCGGCCAGTCGCAGGTACATCTATGGCGCTGCAAACCTTCCTCTTGCTGAATACGCTCTGGTCTATGGCCAGAGTGTGGCGAAGGCGAGCCTCGGCTCAACAAGTGCCTCTGGCACAATGGCTCTTTCCACAAATGCCCTTGCCAAACCGATGGCTGTGATTCCCCCCGGTGGCTGCTATACGGATGTCTATATGATGCAGCCTCCCAGCGATTTGCTCACGACAGTCAACACGCCGTTTTCCTTTGCTGCTCGTGCGGATACGATCAATGGTAGTACTTCAACTGGGGCCTTCCGTTGGGATTTTGGTGATGGCACAACTGCCTCCGGCAGTCCTGTGACGCATTCGTTCACGAAAACGGGAGTCTTCACGGTATCGGTTTCTCGGGCTTATGGCGGGTGCGTAAAAGGGTCGGATGTGCGCCGCGTCACGGTTTCCGTGCCTCCTCCGATAATTAGCAGCTATACGGGCAATCCTGGAGCCTCGGCATATCCTGGCCAGGTCTGCACACTGGCGTGGGTTGTTTCGAATGCGACCAAGGTCATGGTCAATGGGCAGGTCGTGAGTGGGTCCAGTCTCATGGTCACTCCCGCAGAAACGACAACGTTTACATTGACTGCGTCCAATGCGGGGGGCTCCGTATCAGTGCCCTTGACGATCAAGGTCGCTGACCCTCAGATGACTTGGCTCCGTGATGTCATCTACTTGGGTGGAACGGCGATCGCCGAAATAGACGCAAGTGGAATCCACGAGCTTCATTGTGATCATCTAGGGACACCCCGTGTCATTACGAAGCAGGCGTCATCCCAGGTTGAGGGTCGGCAGGCTTACGGCCCCTATGGTGAGTACCTTGCTAATCAATCGACGGGGTACAAGCCTTTGACTGGCTTCACTGGGCACATGCAAACCGACTCTACAGGATTGATATACATGCGGGGCAGGTTCTATTCCCCTGCCTGGCACCGGTTTTTGGATAGCGACAAGGGAGTGGATCCAAACTCCGTAAACCAGGTTGCATATGTGTGTGGCAGTCCCATGATGAATACTGACCCAAGCGGGTTCAGGGAATTGCCACAAAAGAAGATGGACCCAGGATTTGTTTTTTCCTGGATGGCTGATGATGCCAGTGGAGATAATGGCGGATGGAGTAATCCTGTGGATTTTCGGAATCCTGAAGGCGGAATTTTGTCTGTGGAGGAGCCTGCTTGGCTAACGGGATTTACGCTTGGCGAATGGCGTATACCGAGTGTTGGCATTCTTAAGCCTGACGGTATAGAGTGGCATGACGAGGTCCCATGGTTTTATCCTGCAGATCCGGATCGCTCTGGGGTGTTCGTCCAAAATCGATGGCTTAGTGCGCTTGGGACGGGTCCCTTACCTACCTGGGCATATGCTTCTCACAGATTTGTATTCACTACAACCCGGGACGGAGGAGTGCTGCATACTTACAGTTGGGGAAATGATGGCGAACCGGGCAGTTGGGGAATGGACCGGCCGGAGGATATTGATGCCGCGCAAGCCGCCTTGTGGTCGGGAGGCGGTTTGAATCAGATCGGTGGCGCTGACTTGGTTCAAAGTGTTGACCTGGCTTATTATGCTTTATCTGGAGTGAGTAATCAGGAACATATTAATTATCTTATTGCTAACAATTGCTGGGCAGAAACTAGCCGGTTGATTATTCTGGCAAGAGAATTTAATAAAATGAGATAATATTCGGAGTTGTTGTGAGATATATAATTGCTTTGATACCAATCGTTGGACAAATGATAATTTCGATATTGTTGGCCTCAAGTCATGCGAAATCTCGCGACACTACACTTGGAAGAGCATGTGTTTCTTTTCTTGTTCCCGCGATTCTTGCTGTTATACCAAATTATTATATAATAAAAGTAAACTTTGGGTTTACTCGCAATTGGCGTGTGGTTTTCACATTTGCTTTCGCAGTATTTGGTATGGTTGGGGCTATTGCGATAGTGACTATGTGCTACGGTGAATGAGTCTTTGTTGTCGAGTCTTTTGGTTGTCCCTGCGAGGGTGCGCAAAATGATTGGTCCTGCGAAAGCCTAGAAACATAGATTTGGTCGACCCTGAACAACCCCTTGTGCTGATTTAGGAGGGCATCAGGGCAGGTCGCGAGAGGCTGAGAGTCTCCAACTGAGCAAGGAGGGTTTCCAGGGCCTTTCTTGCATCGCATGGAATCAGGTACAAAAGTGCCCGGAGGCGGGCCAGGATCTTCCTCAGATTGTGCCCGGCACCGCAGACCAGGGCATTGGCAGCATCGCCCAGCACCCCTTTGGGGTAGTTCCGGCCAAGCAGTCCCTCGGATTTCATGTGACCGATCTCTGGCTGATGCCTCCGGCACGTTGCCTTCTGCGAAAACCCTCACGGAGGTGGCATCTGGCAGCTGGAGGCGGTGGCGGCGGGCAGGTAGCAGTTGCGGACGTAGTCCATGACCATGCGGTCCGCGCTGAAGCGCCAGGCCAGGGTGCGCATGGAACGCTTGACCCGCTGCAGCCAGCGCCGGGGGACGCCGTTGGCGTCCCGGTCGTAGTACATGGGCACGATGACGTTCTCCAGAAGCTGGAAGAGGGCCTCGGCATCCCGCTGGTCCTGGACCTCCTGGTCGGCGTGGATCTCGCCGTTGCCGATGGCGAAGCCGTTCTCGCCGTCATAGGCCTCGGCCCACCAGCCATCGAGGATGGAGATGTGGAGACCGCCGTTCATGATGACCTTCATGCCGCTGGTGCCGCAGGCCTCCAGGGGGCGCCGGGGATTGTTGAGCCAGGCGTCCACGCCCTGGTAGAGGTTCCTGCCCACGTGGATGTTGTAGTTCTCCACGAAGACGATGCGGTTGCGGAAGCGGGGCTCCTCCAGGAAGGCTCCCACCCGCTGGATGATGGCCTTGCCAGGGCCATCGGCGGGGTGCGAGCGCCCTGCGAAGACCAGGTTCACGGGCCGTTCGGGATTGTTGACCAGGCGGTCCAGGCGATCCGGGTCCGTGAAGAGCAGGTCCGGGCGCTTGTAGGTAACGAAGCGCCGGGCGAAGCCGATGGTCAGGGCCTCCGAGTCCAGGGGGGGCGGGTCGATGGGGGGCAGGCCAACCCGGGCGTTGACCCGGGCCACCCTTTCCCGGATGAAGCGGATGGTGCGGGCCTTGAGGACCTGCTTGGTCTCCCAGAATTCCGCGCTGTCCATGTACTCGAGCTTGGTCCACATGTCCGGACGGGCGATGGCCTCCATCCAGGTGTTCCCCAGGTGGGATTCCAGGAGGTGGTTGATCTCCTGGGCCAGCCAGGTGGGCACATGGACGCCATTGGTGATGTGGCCGATGGGCACCTCGTCCACGGAACGGTCGGGCCACATGTGATGCCACATCTGCCGGGAGATCTCGCCATGGAGGGCGCTGACACCGTTGGCGCGCCGGGAGAGCTTGAGGGCCAGGACCGTGGGCAGGAAGGGGGAGGCCAGATCCCCGGAATTCACTCTGCCGAGGCCCAGGAGCTCCTCGATGGAGATCTTGAGGCCATCCGCCATAGGCTTCAGGTGCAGGCCTGCCAGATCCGCAGGGAAGCGGTCATGGCCTGCCTCCACGGGGGTATGGGTGGTGAAGACCGTGGCGGCGGCGCTTTCCTTCAGGGCCCGATGGGGTTCCAGGCCGTCCTGCTGGACCCGGTGCCGGGCCCGCTCCAGGATGGCGAAGGCGCTGTGCCCCTCGTTGAGATGGTAGACGCTGGCGGTGATGCCGAGGGCCCGCAGGGCGCGG
>Ga0316613_10003303_pt1 | contig 10076 bp, 8 predicted proteins | sample OWC_soil_day10_C_2_FD_207647 | JGI IMG/M metagenome (GOLD analysis project Ga0316613, IMG submission 207647) | Wetland soil microbial communities from Old Woman Creek delta, Ohio, United States - OWC_soil_day10_CT_b | ecosystem: Environmental > Terrestrial > Soil > Wetlands | place: USA: Ohio... | reverse complement strand
ACCCGCCTGACCAATACGGCGGCGATCGACACCTCGCCGTCCTATTCGCCCGACGGCTCGCGCATCGTCTTCGAGAGCGATCGCGGCGGCAACCAGCAGCTCTACGTGATGAGCGCCGGTGGCGGCAGCGCCAACCGCATTTCCTTCGGCAGCGGCCGCTATGGCACGCCGGTGTGGAGCCCGCGCGGCGACCTGATCGCCTTCACCCGGCAGAGCGGCGGCGGCTTCGCCATCGGCGTGATGAAGCCGGATGGCTCCGGCGAGCGCATTCTCACCGAGGGCTTCCACAACGAAGGCCCGACCTGGGCGCCCAACGGCCGCGTCATCATGTTCTTCCGTGACGCCGGTGGCCCGAATGGCGGCCCGCAGCTCTGGTCGGTCGACCTGACCGGTCGCAACGAGCAGAAGATCCCGACGCCGAACTTTGCCTCCGACCCCGCATGGTCGCCGTTGCTCAAGTGACAAGATCGTCGGCACCGGACGTCTTCCGGTGCCGCTTCACCATCAAAAGGTCGGAAATTCGGGACTTTATGTTTTGTTAACCATGTCTTTGAACGCCGGCTTAACCAAAGCCGTTTACCAAGACTCTCGAAACATCCGGTCAGCACGTATTTGAGGAATACCGGGATCATGACGACAATGACCAGCCTTTTCAGCCGCCGTGGGGCACTTGTCCTCGGCCTAGCCCTTCTCGCCGCCGCCTGCGCCAAGAGCCCGAGCGAGCTCGACGGCCAGCTCGCCGGTGGTGCCGGTGGCGCCGGTGCCGCGACCCCTGGCAGCGCCCAGGACTTTGTAGTCAACGTCGGCGACCGCGTGTTCTTCGACACCGACTCGACCTCGCTCAATGCCGAGGCCCAGTCCGTCCTCGGCCGTCAGGCCCAGTGGCTGGCGCTCTACCCGCGCTACACGGTCACCGTCGAGGGCCACGCCGACGAGCGCGGCACCCGCGAATACAATCTCGCGCTCGGCGCTCGCCGCGCCAAGGCCGCCCAGGACTTCCTCGCCGCCCGCGGCGTTACCGGCAACCGCATTCGCACCATCTCCTACGGCAAGGAGCGCCCGGTCGCCCTCTGCGATCAGGACAGCTGCTGGGCGCAGAATCGCCGTGCCGTCACCGTGCTGAACACTGGCGGCTGATCTCCGCCCGCCATCGCCGCCACACCCCAGGCACGATCATCCCGGAATTCCCTCGCGGAATCCGGGATTTTCGTATGATGGCCGCAATACCGCCGAAGTCCGGCGCTTTATGTCGGCGGCAAGGACCGGAGTGTCTGTCGCTCCGTCCGGAAATCGTCCTCCGGGGTTGCGCCGGTGACGGTCTCATGGTCCTGTCTTCGATGAAGGCGTCCTCCGGCCGGTGGACCAACGGCAGCACGGGGGCGCCGCCAGAATCGCCTGTGGGGTATCCGAGCTGATGACCAGCCGCCTCTTCCGTCCGCCAAGCTTTGTCCGTTCCACCGCGTTGGCCATCGTCGCGCTTGGCGCCGCCATTCTGATGGCCGGCCCCGCCTCGGCGGGCCTGTTCGGTTCTGATCCGACGCCGCCGGCCAACATTCCCGGCCAGCAGGATCTCGCCCAGCAGGCGGTCCGCATGGACAACATGGAGCAGCAGATGCGCTCGCTGAGCGGCCGCATCGACGAACTGACGCATCAGATCGAGCAGCTGCAGACCATCCTGAAGCGCGCCCAGGAGGACAACGAGTTCCGCCTGAAGCAGTTGGAAGGCGGCAAAGGTCAGAAGCGATCCGACGCCGGCCCGCTCGCCGCGCCCTCCGCCGTCAACCCCGCGGCCACCGCCGAGGCGCCGATGGATTCGGTCGGCGACGGTGAGACGCTGCCGGCCGGCTTCGCCATTGACGCGCCCGGCGCGGTCGCGACGGCCGAGCCGCCCGCCGACGCGCTCGGCACACCGCCCGCCCCGCTCGGCACCCTTCCGGGCACCATGGCTCCCGATGTCGCCCCGCCGTCGGCCAGCGCCGTCGGCGGGCCGCTTGATTTGTCGGCGATCGCTCGTGGCGAACTGGCCCCGACCGACACCACCATCGCCACGTCCGGCGGCCTCGCGGCCGCCACCCGCCAGGATCTTGCCGCCGGCACTGCGCCGGTCGCCGGGACTGGCGCCGCGCCACAGCAGATGGCCTCGGTGGCGCCGGCCAACGTCGATCCCGGCGCCGACTACGATAGCGCCTATTCCGCCATCGTCAGCGGCAACTACACCGCGGCGGAAGCCGGCTTCAAGAAATTCCTCACCGACTTCCCCGGCGACCCGCGCGCCGCCGACGCCCAATACTGGCTCGGCGAGAGCTACTACTCGCGCGGCCAGTTTCGCGACGCCGCCACCTCCTACCTCGCCACCTACAAGTCCCACCCGACCAGTCCGAAGGCGCCCGACAGCCTGTTCAAGCTCGGTCTGTCGCTCGAGGGCCTCGGCGAGACCAGCGCCGCCTGCGCCACCTACGGCGAGCTGTCCAAGAAATTCCCCAAGGCCCAGTCCGGCCTCGTCACGCGCGTCGCCACGCAGAAGCAGAAGCTCGGCTGCAGCTGACATGGACGGCAACCGCGCCGCGCCCGACCTTCTGCCGGCGAAGCTGCGAGCCCGTCTGTTCGCTCCGCTCGCCGGCCTGACCCGCGTCGGCGTTGCCGTCTCCGGCGGTCCGGATTCGACGGCCCTGTTGATCCTTGTCGATCTCTGGACGCACGAGAGCCCGGCCGCGCCCACCCTGCATGTACTCACCGTCGACCACGGCCTCCGGCCGGAAGCGGCCCGCGAGGCCGACGCCGTCGTCGATCTCGCCGCCCGTCTCGGGCATCCGGCTGACAAGCTTCTCTGGCGCCATGACGGCCCACCACCGGCCAGCGGCATCCAGGCCGAGGCGCGCACCGCCCGCTACCGCCTCATCGTCGAGGCCGCCCATCGGCACCGGCTCGATGCCGTCCTTCTCGCCCACACCCGCGACGATCAGGCCGAAACGCTGCTGATGCATCTGGCGCGCGGCTCCGGCGTCGCCGGCCTTGCCGGCATGCCGACCGGGCGGACGATCGGTGGCATTCTGTTCCTGCGTCCGCTGCTTGACGTCGCCAAGGCCGACCTCGTCGCCTGTCTGGATGCGGCGGGCATCGCCTACGTCACCGATCCCTCCAACGCCTCGGACCGCTATACCCGCGTCCGTATCCGCAAGGCGCTGCCGGCCCTCGCCGACCTCGGCCTCACCGCCGAGCGCCTGGCCGGCACCGCCCGCCGCATGGCCCGCGCCGAGGCGGCGCTGCGATCGATGACCGACGACCTGCTCGGCCGAGCCGCCACCGACCATGGCGGTGTCTGGTCGGTGGACAGGGCTGCCTTCGCCGACGCCCCCGACGAGATCGGCCTCCGCCTCCTGGTGCGGCTGATCCGCGCCATCCGCCCCACCGAGCACCCGCCGCGCGCCGAAGCGCCGGAGACATGGCACGCCGCCCTCCGCGCCGGCACCGCGCCGCGCCGCGCCACCATGGCCGGCGTCGTGCTGCACCTCCGCCGCGACCGCCTGTGGCTCTATGCCGAGGCCGGGCGTGCCGGTTTTCCCGAATGCGTCGTCGATGCCGACGGCGATCACGTGTGGGACGGTCGGTTCAACGTGTCGATCGCCGGCACCGGCGGCCGCCGCCTGATCATCGGCCCGAGCGGTCGAGGTGCACGCACCGACGACGTGCCCGCCGCCGCCGCCGCCAGCTTTCCCGCCGTCAACGCCGCCGACGGCGGCGAACCACCGGCCGAACTGACGGTGGTGATCCGTCCGATAGGGCCGGAATTGGTCTCCGCAAGCGAGGATTGCCGGCCTGTGGCTTGGCAAGGCCCCACCGACAACCTATCTTAACCCGACATGAGCTAGGGTGACGAGGGCCGAACCTTCTCTCTCCCGGCCCCTCCCGCATCGCGCGATGCGCATCGAAGGTCGACGATGAACGCAAATTTCCGCAATTTCGCACTCTGGGTCATCATCCTGCTGCTGCTGGTCGCCCTCTTCCAGCTTTTCCAGGGCTCGGATACTCGCCAGCCCGGCAACGACGTGGCCTTCTCGGAGTTCCTCAAGAACGTCGACCAGGGCACCGTGCGCGACGTGACCATCGTCAACCAGACGATCAACGGTCACCTGCAGAGCGGCGAGACCTTCCAGACTTATGCTCCCTACAACGCCGACTACATTGGCGAGCTCACCAAGGCCAACGTCACCATCGTCGCCCGGCCGCCGACCGAGAGCATCTCGCTGATTGGCACGCTGCTCAACTGGCTGCCGATGCTGATTCTGCTCGGCCTGTGGATCTTCTTCATGCGCCAGATGCAGGGCGGTGCCGGCGGCAAGGCCATGGGCTTTGGCAAGTCGAAGGCCAAGCTGCTGACCGAAGCGCACGGCCGCGTCACCTTCGAGGACGTCGCCGGCATTGATGAGGCCAAGGAAGATCTGATCGAGGTCGTCGAATTCCTGCGCGACCCGCAGAAGTTCCAGCGCCTCGGCGGCCGCATTCCGCGCGGCGTGCTGCTGGTCGGCCCACCCGGTACCGGCAAGACGCTGACCGCCCGCGCCGTGGCCGGCGAGGCCAACGTGCCCTTCTTCACCATCTCCGGCTCGGACTTCGTCGAGATGTTCGTCGGCGTCGGCGCCTCCCGCGTCCGCGACATGTTCGAGCAGGCCAAGAAGAACGCCCCCTGCATCATCTTCATCGACGAAATCGACGCGGTCGGCCGCCATCGCGGCGCCGGCCTCGGCGGCGGCAACGACGAGCGCGAGCAGACGCTGAACCAGTTGCTCGTCGAGATGGATGGCTTCGAGCAGAACGAAGGCGTCATCATCATCGCCGCCACCAACCGCCCGGACGTGCTCGACCCGGCGCTGCTGCGCCCCGGCCGTTTCGACCGTCAGATCACCGTGCCGAACCCCGACGTCAACGGCCGCGAAAAGATATTGAAGGTGCATGTGCGCAAGGTGCCGATGGCGCCTGACGTCGACCTCAAGGTGCTGGCGCGCGGCACGCCCGGCTTCTCCGGTGCCGACCTGATGAACCTTGTCAACGAGGGTGCCCTGCTCGCGGCCCGCCGCAACAAGCGCATCGTCACCATGGCCGAGTTCGAAGACGCCAAGGACAAGGTGATGATGGGTGCCGAGCGCAAGTCGCTGGCCATGACGCCCGAGGAGAAGCGCAACACCGCCTATCACGAGGCTGGCCACGCCATCATCGCGCTGATGCTCGACAAGACCATCGACCCGATCCACAAGGCGACCATCATCCCGCGCGGCCGCTCGCTCGGCATGGTGATGACCCTGCCCGAGAACGACCGCTACAACTGGACCTACGAGAAGGCGGTGGCCCGCCTGACCATGCTGTTCGGCGGCCGCGAGGCCGAGATTCAGACCTTTGGTCCGGAAAAGGTCACCACCGGTGCCGCTGGTGACATCCAGATGGCCACCAGCCTCGCCCGCTCGATGGTGATGGAATGGGGCATGAGCGAGAAGCTCGGCCGCGTCCGCTACCGCCCCAATGAGCAGGAAGTGTTCCTCGGCCATTCGGTCAGCCAGTCGACCAACATGGCCGACGAGACCGCCAAGCTGATCGACGAGGAGGTTCGTCGCTATATCGAGGAGGGCGAGCAGAACGCCCGCCGCATTATCAGCGAGAACCACGACAAGTTCGTCGCCATCGCCGAGGCGCTGCTCGAGTTCGAGACGCTGACCGGCGAGGAACTGCGCGGCATCATGGCCGGCCGGCCGCCGGTGCGTGATACCTTCGACGACACGGCGCCGCCGCGCGGTTCGGCGGTTCCGACCACCAAGCCGCGCCCGAAGGGCGAAGAGCCCGACGGCGCCACGCCGCAACCGACGGTGTGACCGGTTCGGTCCGTCTGCGGAATTGAGCAAGGCGCCGGGATTGATCCCCCGGCGCCTTGCTGTTTTGTCTGACCGGAACGCAAAACGGCCGCCGTAAATCGGCGGCCGTTTGCAGTGATCTCTGACCTGAAAGCCGGGCGTCAGCCCTGCGCAGCCTGCGCCGTCTGGAAGGCCTGGCGAGCAGGACCATAGCCCGGCTTCAGCACCAGCGCCCGGTTGATCGAATCGCGGCCGCGCTGCGCGTCGCCGGTGCGAATCTGGGCGACGCCGAGGTTGGTCCAGAATTCGGCCGACTGCTTGTTGCGGTTGACCGCCGCCGCGAAGTCCTGCAGCGCGTCCTTGTCCTTGCCCACCTCAAGGCGGCTGAGACCGCGCGCGTTGTAGGGCTCGGAGGCGTTGGCATCGAGGGCGATCGCCGCGTCGAGGTCGGCGATGGCGCGGGTGTGGTTGCCCCGTGCCTGATAGATCAGCGCCCTGTTGTAATAGCCCTTGGCGTCCGACGTGTTGAGCGTCACCGCCTGGTCGAAGTCGGCCATGGCAAAGTCCAGCTGGCCAGCCTGGCGGTAGAGGGTGCCGCGGCCGAGATAGGCCGGCTGGTAGCTGGCGTTGAGCGTGATCGCCTGATTGTAGTCGGCCAGCGCCGCCTGCGGCTGGTTGAGCTGGCGATAGATCAGAGCGCGGTTGTTGTAGGCCTGATAAAAGCTGGGATTGAGCTGGATCGCCGTGGTGAAATCGGCGAGCGCCGCCTGGAACTGACCGGCCTGGCCGTAGGCCGAACCACGCACGTTGTAGTTCACGGGGTTCTGGGGATCGCGCTGGATCGCCGCGGTCAGCGAACCGAGATTGGCCGTGGAACCGGCGTTGGCGTCGACCACCCAGGTCGGCTCGCGCGTCGGCTCAGACGTCGTGCAGGCGGAAGCCAGAAGGCCGAGGGCGAGAGCGCCCGTAAGACCGCGAAGAGCCGAAGACGTCGCAATGAACCGCATCAATCCATCCTTTTCAGGCATTACCGGACAAGCCGGACCGGCGGGCACCCTTGCTCGGCGCTGTCGTCCGAATAGCAAACTATCTGGCCGCGGCCTCGTTCCTCGAAAATCCGAAACACCAGACGCCAGACATAACAAAAGAGACGGTCGACTCGCGTGACCGTCCCTCGACTTCGACAAACGCCATCGGGCGACGGAGCCCGTAAATTAGTGAGTGCGGCCCTTGACCGAAATCAGGCCTTCACGCTGGGCCTTCTTGCGCGCCAGCTTGCGCGACCGGCGCACGGCCTCGGCCTTCTCGCGAGCCCTCTTCTCCGACGGCTTTTCGTAATGGCCGCGCAGCTTCATCTCGCGGAAAATGCCTTCGCGCTGCATCTTCTTCTTCAGCGCCTTGAGAGCCTGGTCGACGTTGTTGTCGCGAACGAGTACCTGCACGCCTGTTCTTCCCGTGGTCGGTCACCGTGAAACCCATGTAGCCGGGGCGGACCCACCCGCGGCGCGCGTCTCAGGCGACATGATGATACTAATCTCGCGGAAACGACGAATTTCCGCCGCAGCACCAGGGCGCCGCAAGAGTGGTGGTTCTCTAGCAAATCGCTTGGGGCCTGTCCACTATAGATCGGCCGGATAAATCGGAAAATGCGTCGCCGGTCCGACCGGCTGTTGCCGGTGCAACCCTGAAGCCACAGATGCCCCCCCGAATGGGATCGGTAGGTCATGGTTAACGCTTTTTCTTCAAGATGCTCGGCATGGGATTTGCAAAAGTGAAATCGGGTCGGCGGGGCTGACCCGCCGCCTGTAGACTGCGTCCGTGTCGGGATCGCCCATACAATGTGCCGTTGGCTTGCCTATTCCGGTCGTCCTATCTTCTTGGAGACGCTGGTTTCCAAACCCTGCCACTCGCTAATTCACCAGAGCCAGTCGGCCACCGAATGTCTCGCAGCGACCAACGGCGACGGCTTTGGCCTCGGCTGGTACGGCGCCTGGGACGAGCCCGGCCTGTTCCGCGATGCCATGCCCGCCTGGAATGACGACAATCTGAAGAGCCTCACGCATCAGATTTCATCATCGCTGTTCTTCGCCCACGTCCGCGCATCCACGGGCACGCCGACCACCCGCGTCAACTGCCATCCCTTTGCCAGCGGCCGCTGGATGTTCATGCACAATGGCCAGGTGGGCGGCTGGGATCGCATCCGCCGCCGCCTTGAGGCACGCCTCTCCGACGTCCGGTATCACGAACGCTGCGGCGCCACCGATTCCGAGGTGCTGTTCCTGCTACTCGACGCCGACGACCTTGCCGCCGACCCGATCGCCGCCATGCGGGCGATGCTGGCCGAGACGCGCCGGGCGATGATCGACGCCGGCGTCGATGAGCCGCTGCGTCTCACCGCCGCGCTGTCCGACGGCAAGCATCTGCACGCCTTCCGTTATTCCTCCGACGACCGGCCGCCCAGCCTCTACTGGCGGCAGGGCGACGACGGCATCACCGTGGTGTCCGAGCCGATCGACGCCGCCCACGACCAGTGGACGGCCGTCGCGCCCAACACCGTGCTGACGGTGGAGCCGGGCGGTCGCGTCCGTCTCGACAGGTTCGAGGTCGACCTCGATCGCCGGGTCGTGACCCGCGTCGCCTGATGTCTTGCTGAGATGGCGCCTTCTCAGATCCGGTTGACGTGGCCCATCTTGCGGCCAGGGCGGCTTTCGGCCTTGCCGTAGAGGTGGAGCCGCGCCCTGGGGTCGGCGGTAATTCTCGCCCAGGCGTCGGCTTCCGCACCGATCAGGTTCTCCATCACCGTCGGCGCCAGCATCTCGACCGAGCCGATCGGCCAGCCGGCGATTGCCCGCAGGTGATTTTCGAACTGCGAGGTGACGGCGCCGTCCTCCGTCCAGTGGCCGGAATTGTGGACGCGCGGGGCGATCTCGTTGACGATCAGCCGCTCGCCGCCGCCGTCCCGCACCACGAACAGCTCGACGCCAAGCACGCCGACATAATCGAGCGCGTCGGCGATGCGACGGCCGAGCGCCGCCGCCGCGGCGGCCGTGTCGGTGCCGATGCGCGCCGGCACCCGCGTTTCCTTGAGGATATGGTTGGCGTGCGAATTCTCGCCGATGTCGTAGACGGCAGCGGCACCGTCCGCCCCGCGCACCACGATGGCCGACACCTCCACCGCGAAGGGAACGAGCGCCTCGAGGATGAGGTCGGCGCCAAGTTCGGCCACCGCCGCAACAAGCGCCGCCCGGCTGTCCACCTTGCGCTGGCCCTTGCCGTCGTAGCCGAAGCGGCGGGTCTTGACGATGGCCGGCAGGCCGGTGACGGCGATCGCCGCGTCGATGTCGGCGGCCCCGTCGATAGGGGCGAAGGCAGCCACCTCGGCGCCCGCCGTCCGGAGGAAGGTCTTCTCGACGAGCCGATCCTGCGACGTGGCCAGCGCCAGCGCGCCGGGCCGCAGCAATGTCCGCTCGGCGATCACCTCGGCGGCGCGGGCCGGCACATTTTCGAACTCGTAGGTGACGACGTCGCAGCGGCCGGCAAAGGCAGCGAGCGCCGCCTCGTCGTCATAGGCGGCAATCGTATGCGCCTTCGCAACCTCGAAGGCCGGGCTTTCGGGATCGGGACAATAAACGTGCACGGTGAGGCCGAGACGGGCGGCGGAAAGCGCCATCATGCGGCCGAGCTGGCCGCCACCGAGCATGCCGATCACCGAGCCGGGCGGAAGCATCTCAGGCGCCATCGACGGGCTCCTCGGCGACGGCCGCCGTCTGGCGGGCGCGGAATTCATCGAGCCGATCGGCCAGCGCCGCGTCCGACAGCGCCAGTATGGCGGCGGCGAGCAGCGCGGCGTTGATGGCACCCGCCTTGCCGATGGCCAGCGTGCCCACCGGAACGCCGCCGGGCATCTGCACGATCGACAGAAGGCTGTCCTGCCCCTTGAGGGCGTGGCTTTCAACGGGAACGCCGAGCACCGGCAGCGGCGTCAGCGCCGCCACCATGCCGGGCAGGTGCGCCGCGCCGCCGGCCCCGGCGATGATCACCTTGAAGCCGTCCGTCCGCGCGCCTTGGGCGAAGGCAACCATGCGCTGAGGGGTGCGATGGGCGGAAACGATCAGGGCCCTGTGCGGCACGCCGAGTGTTTCCAGCGTGTCGGCGGCGTGCTTCATGGTCGCCCAGTCGGACTGGCTGCCCATGATGATGGCGACAGGCGGCTTAGCGGTCATCTCAGGAAATCCC
>Ga0316613_10003302_pt1 | contig 10076 bp, 5 predicted proteins | sample OWC_soil_day10_C_2_FD_207647 | JGI IMG/M metagenome (GOLD analysis project Ga0316613, IMG submission 207647) | Wetland soil microbial communities from Old Woman Creek delta, Ohio, United States - OWC_soil_day10_CT_b | ecosystem: Environmental > Terrestrial > Soil > Wetlands | place: USA: Ohio... | reverse complement strand
CTCGGCTTCGTCCTGCAGGACCGCGGCGAACTGTTCTCGCTGCGGCCGGGCCATCCCAACGTCTATGCACCCGGCAAGCGGCCGTTCCACACCATCATTCCCGCCTTCGTCACCCGGGACGGCCAGCCGCTGGTCAGTTTCGGCGTGATGGGCGGCGACATGCAGCCGCAGGGGCACGTGCAGGTGCTGGTGAACATGATCGATTTCGGCATGAACCTGCAGGAGGCGGGGGACGCGCCACGCGTGCGCCACGACGGTTCGAGCGCACCGACCGACGAGGTCATGACCAACGGCGGCGAGCTGGCGCTGGAGCAGGGATTCGACCCGGCCGTCGTCGACGAACTCCGCCGGCGTGGCCATCGCATCAAGGCGGAGCCGGGCGACTTCGGCGGTTACCAGGCGATCCGCCGCGACCCGCGCAACGGCAGCTATGCCGGCGGCTCGGAGTCACGCAAGGACGGCCACGCGGCGGGGTATTGAGAGGTGCCGGGGACAGGGTAAGGTCCGGCCCCCCCCTCAGTGGTGATGCCCCACGTGCGGGTCGGTCGCGTCGCCGGCCAGCACGTCCGCCTCGACGCTGATCCGGCCGGCCTTCTCGAATTCCAGCGTGATTGCGATGCGGCTGCCCTGCACCAGCGGCGCCTGCAGCCCCATCAGCATCAGGTGCCGGCCGCCGGGTTCGAACGCCACGCGTTCGCCGGCGCCGATGTCCAGCGGCTCGATCCTGCGCATCCGCACGACGTCCCCCTCGCGGACGGTCGCGTGCACCTCTGCGCGGTCGGCCACGGCGGTGGACACCGACACGAGGCGGTCGGCCGCGCCGCCGGCGTTGTCGATCGCCAGGTAGACGGCGGCGACGGTCGCGCCCGGTGGCGTGGCCCGTGCCCAGGCCTGCGTGACGGTGGGCCCGGCCGCGGCGGCGGGCCCGGCGACCAGCGCCGTGGCGATCAGCAACGATACGATCAGGCGGTTCATTCGGAGTCTCCTTGTCCAGTCCGGCCGCATCAGGCGCGGCGTCGCGCCCGCGTGGCGCCGCGTGACAGTACCGGCGCCAGATAGCGGCCGGTGTAGCTGCCCTCCAGCGCCGCGACCTGCTCGGGCGTGCCCTCGGCGATGACGCGGCCCCCGCCGTCGCCGCCCTCCGGGCCCAGGTCGATGATCCAGTCGGCGGTCTTGATCACGTCGAGGTTGTGCTCGATCACCACCACCGTGTTGCCCTCGTCACGCAGCCGGTGCAGCACGCCGAGCAGCTGCTCGACGTCGTGGAAGTGCAGCCCGGTCGTCGGCTCGTCGAGGATGTACAGCGTGCGACCCGTGGAGCGCTTCGAGAGTTCCTTCGCGAGCTTCACGCGCTGCGCCTCGCCGCCGGAGAGCGTGGTCGCATTCTGCCCCAGGCGGAGGTAGGAGAGCCCGACGTCCAGCAGCGTCTGCAGCTTGCTGGCCACCGCCGGCACCGCCTGGAAGTAGGCGAGGGCGTCCTCGACCGTCATGTCGAGCACCTCGTGGACGTTGCGGCCCTTGTAGTGGACCTCGAGCGTCTCGCGGTTGTAGCGCTTGCCCCGGCACACGTCGCAGGGCACGTACACGTCGGGCAGGAAGTGCATCTCGACCTTGATCACGCCGTCGCCCTGGCAGGCCTCGCAACGGCCTCCCTTGACGTTGAAGCTGAACCGGCCCGGCTGGTAGCCGCGGGAGCGCGCCTCGGGGGTCGCGGCGAACAGCTCGCGGATGGGCGTGAACAGCCCGGTGTAGGTGGCCGGGTTCGACCGCGGCGTTCGCCCGATGGGGCTCTGGTCGATGTCGATCACGCGGTCGACGTGCTCGAGGCCCTCGATCGCCTCGCAGGGCGCGGAGTCGTAGGCGCCGTCGTTGAGGTGCTCGGCCACCCGACGGTAGAGCGTGTCGTTGACCAGCGTCGACTTGCCCGAGCCCGACACGCCGGTGACGCAGGTCATCAGCCCCAGCGGGATGTCCACTGACACGGCGCGCAGGTTGTTGCCGGTCGCGCCCACCACGCGCAGGAAGCGCTTGCGGTCCCGCGGCGTGCGTCGCGCCGGGACCTCGATGCGCCGCCGCCCCGACAGGTACTGGCCGGTGACCGAGTCGGGATGCGCGGCGACCTGGGGCGGCGTTCCCTGCGCGACCACCCGCCCGCCGTGCACGCCGGCGCCCGGCCCGAGGTCCACGACGTGGTCCGCCTGGCGGATCGCGTCCTCGTCGTGCTCGACGACGATGACCGTGTTGCCGAGGTCGCGCAGCCGGTGCAGCGTGTCGAGCAGGCGCTGGTTGTCGCGCTGGTGCAGGCCGATCGAGGGTTCGTCGAGGATGTACATCACGCCCACCAGCCCCGAGCCGATCTGGCTGGCGAGGCGGATGCGCTGCGCCTCGCCGCCGGAGAGCGTCTCGGCACTGCGGTCGAGCGTGAGGTAGTCGAGGCCGACGTCCACCAGGAAGCCGAGGCGGTCGCCGACCTCCTTGACCACCTTGGCCGCGATCTCGCCGCGCCACCCCTCGAGGCTGAGCCCGCCGAAGAAGGCCAGCGCCCGGCCGACGGACAGCGACGAGATGTCGGGAAGGCTGCGGCCGCCGACGAACACGTTGCGCGCGGAGCGGGTGAGCCGGGTGCCCTCGCACTCCGGGCAGGTGCGCGTGCCGAGGTAGCGGGACAGTTCCTCGCGCACCGACATCGACTCGGTCTCGCGGTAGCGTCGCTCGAGGTTGTTGATCACGCCCTCGAACCGGTGCCGCCGCTTCACCGTGCGGCCGCGCGAGTCGAAGTAGCGGAACTCGACTTCCTCGTCGCCGCTGCCGTAGAGGAGCACGTCGCGCGACTTGTGGGGCAGCTCCTCCCACGGCGCCTCGGGGTCGAAGCCGTAGTGCTGGGCGAGCGCCAGCACCATCTGGTAGTAGTAGGCGTTGCGGCGGTCCCAGCCGCGCACCGCGCCGCCCGCAAGCGACAGGGACGGCTGCGACACGACGCGCGCCGGGTCGAAGAACTGCTTGACGCCGAGCCCGTCGCAGGACGAGCAGGCCCCGGCAGGGTTGTTGAAGGAGAACAGCCGCGGCTCGAGCTCCGAGAGCGAGTAGCCGCAGGCCGTGCAGGCGAACTTGTCGGAAAAGACCAGCTCCTCGCGCTCCGGCTCCTCGAGGAAGGCGATCCTCGCCACGCCCTCACCGAGGCGCAGGGCCGTCTCGAAGGACTCGGCGAGACGCTGCCCGAGGTCGGGCCGCACCTTGAAGCGGTCCACGACGGCCTCGATCGTGTGCTTGCGCCGGAGGTCGAGCTTCGGCGCGTCGTCGAGCTCGACGAGGCGGCCGTCCACGCGCGCACGGACGAAGCCGCGGCCCCGCAGTTCCTCGAACACCTGCAGGTGCTCGCCCTTGCGGTCCTTGACCACGGGCGCGAGCAGCACGAGCGGCGTGCCTTCGGGAAGCCGCAGCACCTGGTCCACCATCTGGCTGACCGTCTGTGCCGACAGGTCCATGCCGTGGTCCGGGCAGCGCGGGATCCCGGCGCGCGCGTACAGCAGGCGCAGGTAGTCGTAGATCTCCGTCACGGTGCCCACGGTGGAGCGCGGGTTGTGGGAGGTGGACTTCTGCTCGATGGAAATCGCCGGCGACAGCCCCTCGATGGAGTCGACGTCCGGCTTCTCCATCATGGAGAGGAACTGCCGGGCGTAGGCGGACAGCGACTCGACGTAGCGGCGCTGGCCCTCGGCATAGATGGTGTCGAAGGCGAGGGACGACTTGCCCGACCCCGACAGGCCGGTGAAGACGATCAGCCGGTCGCGGGGCAGGTCGAGGTCGATGCCCTGGAGGTTGTGGGTCCGCGCGCCGCGGATCCGGATGATTTCGGTGCTCATGGAAAGCCTGGCGGGCGCGTCTTGGCGCCCATGCGGGACCGGATTGCGAGCCCCCTAGGATACGCGGCGGGCAGCGGTCGGGGCAAAACCCTTGTGGCTCCCGGGTGTTGCGCGTCCCGTTGCTCCGGTTCGGCGCGAGCGGGCCCCGGGGCGCGCCCTTGCGGCGAAAATCCCTGCATTCGCAGCCGATTGTGGCGGGTGTCCCCGGACGGCCGCGCGGACTAGAATGGGCCCTCGACGAGTACGGCGTCGCCGCAGCGCGGACCGCCTGTTAACCCCTGAAGGACCGAGGTGTGTCATGGCACGAGGCGTCAACAAGGTCATCCTGGTCGGCAACCTGGGGCAGGATCCCCAGACTCGTGCCATGCCGAGCGGCAAGACGGTGGTGAACCTGCGCATCGCGACGACGGACCAGTGGCGCGACAAGCAGACCGGCGAAAACAAGGAAAACACGGAGTGGCACACCGTGGTCATGTTCGACCGCCTGGCCGAGATCGCCGCCGAGTACCTGCGCAAGGGCTCGCAGATCTACATCGAAGGCAAGCTCCGCACCCGCAAGTGGCAGGACAAGGAAGGCAATGACCGCTACTCGACGGAGATCGTGGCCAACGAGATGCAGATGCTCGGCGGCCGCAGTGGTGGGGGTGGCGGTGGTGGCGGTGGATCCGAGCGCGAGCCGGTCCAGCGGCCCCCCGGCGGTCCGGCCGCCGGCGCGCCTTCCGGCGGTGGTCGCGACGAGTTCGACGACGACATCCCGTTCTAGCGCCTGCCGGCGAGCCTGACCACGGGCTGCGCCGGCGGCGCGCCCACCCCCGGCGATCCGGATCTGCCGCCCGTCACGCCGGGCGGTTTCCCCCGGCGATTCCGGCTCGAATCTGGGGTTCCGGTCACATTCGGGCTGCAGCCGTCCGGTTATGTTGCCTCCCGGTGGGCCATGCCGGCGCGATCGTCGGCCCGGCCGGATCTCGGGGTGGAGCAGTGTTGCCATCGGCTGAAACGGGCATGGACGCGACGGGCCGCCTGCGCGCGCCCTGGATCGAGGACGGCGGAGGCTGGGCAGCGCTCGGCGCCGTGCTCTACGCGCTCGTACTGACCCTCGTCGCGCGCCTCGATCCCGGGGCCGTTCCGCCCGGCGACGCCTGGCTGCTGCCGGCCATGCTGGCCGCGGCGCACGCGGGCCGCCGCGCCGCGCTGCAGTTCGAGCTGCCGCCCGCGAGGAAACAGGCCTGGCGCCTGGTATCGGTGGCCATCCTGGTCGCCGCGGCGTCGCTGGCCGTCTCCCTCGTCCTCGGCGTCCTCGGGCAGCCCGCGGCGGCCGCCGTCGCGGGGGCCGTGCGCCTGGCCTTCTATCCGCTGGTGGCGCTGGCCTGCGTCAGGCTGATGATGTCCGCCGCGAACGGGGCCCAGTGGGCGCGGGTCGGGCTGGACGGCGTCGTCGTGACCCTGTCCTTCGGCGCGCTGCTGTGGCTGCTCGTCCTGCGGCCGGCGGTCGAGGGACTGGATCTGGGCCCCCGCTCCCTGACGCCCGCGACCGCCTATCCCATGCTCGACGCCGGCCTGTTCCTGCTCGCGGTCCTGACCCTCACCGTGCAGCGCCTGCGCGACCTGGCACCGGCCTGCGCCTGGCTCGCGGTCGGGCTCCTTCTCATGCTGGCCGGTGACACCTGGCGCGCCGACCTGTCCACGGCAGGCGAGGCCGTCGACACCATGCCGCCGATGCTGCTGCTGGTCGCGGCGCACGCGCTGCTCGCGGTCGCGGCGCAGGCAGACCGCGTAGGCGGCAGCCAGCTCGAGTCTGCGGACGCTGCCGCAACCCGCACGACCGACCTGGGCATGCTGCCGTTCCTCGGCCTGGCGCTGGCGATGGCCGTGCTGGTCTACCACCAGGCCGGGGCGCTGATGGAGCCGCAGGGCGCACTCGTGCTCGTCGTCTGCGTCGCCGGCATCATGATGCTGCTGCGCCAGCGCCTGACGACGCGCGAGGTCGCCGGACAGGAGGCGAGCCTGGCGCGCCGCGCGGCCGAGGACCGCTTCTCCTCGCTGGTGCGCAACTCGTCCGACGTGATCGCCATCGCCGGCCACGATGCGCGCCTGTTCTACCTCACGCCGTCGGCCGAACGCGTGTTCGGCGCGCGCGCCGAGGACCTCCTCGGCCAGGGTTTCGCCGACTTGTTCCTGCCGGAGGACCGCGGCAAGGTCCGGGAACTCCTGACGCGGACGATGGCCGCGCCAGGCGCCTCCGCCGACCTCGAGCTGCGCGTGCCGCGCGGCGGCGAGCACTTCCGCGTCGTCCACATCGTCGCCACCAACCTCGCGGACGAGCCCACCGTCGCCGGCTGCGTCCTGAACATCCGTGACATCACCGACCGCAAGCGCCTCGAGGACCAGCTCACGCGACTGGCGTTCCACGACCCGCTGACGCTGCTGGCCAACCGGGCGCTGTTCCGCGACCGGGTCGAGCACGCGATTGCCGGCTCCCGCCGGCGCGGCAACCAGGTGGCCGCGATCTTCGTGGACCTCGACAACTTCAAGAAGATCAACGACAGCCTCGGCCACGGCGAGGGCGACCGGGTGTTGCGCGCGACTGCGCAGCGCCTCAGCAAGTGCACGCGCACGGCCGACACGGTGGCCCGGCTCGGCGGCGACGAGTTCGCGGTACTGGTCGAGGACGCCGCCTCCAACGAGGCCGTGGTCGAGACCGCAGCGAGGATCGTGGAGGCGCTGAAGGAGCCCTTCGCCTTCTCCGGGTCGAGCCTGCGCGTCGCCGCCAGCGTCGGCGTCGCCTTTGCCGGGCCGGAGGACGGCGTGGAGGAACTGCTGCGGAACGCCGACGTGGCCATGTACCACGCCAAGGCGCAGGGCAAGAGCAGGTACTCGGTGTTCCAGCCCAGGATGCAGGAAGCGGTGCGCGAGCGGCTGCGCATCGAGGCGGACCTGGCGCGGGCCATCGGCCGCAACGAGCTGCGACTGCACTTCCAGCCGATCGTGGACCTCGAGTCCGGCTACCTGCTGGGCGTCGAGGCGCTGGTCCGCTGGCAGCACCCGACGCGCGGGCTGATCCCGCCGGCAGAGTTCATCAATGTCGCCGAGGAAAGCGGCCAGGTCATCGGGCTCGGCCGCTGGGTCCTCTACGAGGCCTGCAGCCAGGTGCGCGAGTGGCAGGGCCGAATGCCGATGGGTGAGTTGCTGCGGGTGGCGGTCAACGTGTCCGGCCAGCAGCTGCAGGGCGACGACCTCGTGGCCGAAGTCAAGGGAGCGCTGGAGCACAGCGGGCTCGACGCGGGCTGCCTGGTGATCGAGATGACCGAGAGCGTGGTCATGCACGACACCGAGGCGACCTTCGCCAAGCTGAAGGACCTGAAGCGCCTCGGGATCCGCATCGCGATCGATGACTTCGGCACCGGCTACTCCTCGCTGTCCTACCTGCACCGCTTCCCGATCGACATCCTCAAGATCGACCGTTCCTTCGTGGAACGCCTCGGGCTGGAGAAGGATGGCACCGAACTCGCACGCGCGATCGTCACGCTCGGCGAGACGCTCGGCCTCGAGGTGGTGGCCGAGGGCATCGAGTACGAGCACCAGGTCCGCCAGCTGATGGACCTCGGCTGCGTCGCCGGGCAGGGCTTCTACTACTCCAGGCCCGCCCTGCTGCGCGAGATCGAGTACTCCCACCAGGCCAAGCTGCGCAAGGACCTCGCCCGCGAGCTGCCTCCGGAGGCCACCGTCAGCGCCACCGGCCGCTTCCAGCGGCCGCGTTTCGAGGACTTCCAGCTCGACCTGGAGCCGACCGGCAGCCTCGGCCGATAGTCCTGTATTTTTCGTTCTTTCAAGAGCTTATGACTGCCGGGCGGGTGGCGGTCGGGACCCAGCGCCCTTCATTCGGGACCCCAAACCGGCTACCCTAACCGCCCTTTTCCCTGCCCATTGAGCCCCGATGCCCGGCCGGCTGTACATCTCGACCTTCGGCTGCCAGATGAACGAGTACGACTCCGCGCGGATGGTGGACGTGCTGCGCGAGTCCGAGGGCCTCGAACTGACCGACGACCCGGCGGCGGCCGACGTCGTCCTGCTGAACACCTGTTCGGTACGGGAGAAGGCCCAGGAGAAGGTGTTCTCGCACCTCGGCCAGTGGCGTCTGCTCAAGGAACGCAAGCCCGGCCTGGTCATCGGCGTCGGCGGTTGCGTGGCGAGCCAGGAAGGCGAGGGGCTGCTCGAGCGCGCCCCCTTCGTGGACCTGGTGTTCGGGCCGCAGACGATCCACCGGCTGCCCGAGATGATCACCGGCCTGCGGCGCAGCGGCCGCGCGCAGGTGGACGTGTCCTTCCCCGAGATCGAGAAGTTCGACCGCATGCCGGAGCCGCGCGCCGAGGGCGCGGCGGCCTTCGTCTCCGTCATGGAGGGCTGCAGCAAGTACTGCAGCTTTTGCGTCGTGCCCTACACGCGCGGCGAGGAGATGAGCCGCCCGTTCGCGCAGGTGATGGCCGAGGTCGAAGCGCTTGCGGCACAGGGCGTGCGCGAGGTGATGCTGCTCGGGCAGAACGTGAACGCCTATCGCGGCCCGATGGAGGACGGCACCGAGTGCGACCTGGCTACGCTGATCCGCTTCGTCGCCCGCGTGGACGGCGTCGAGCGCGTCCGTTTCACCACGTCGCACCCCGTGGAGTTCAGCGACGCGCTGGTCGAGGCCTACGCGGACGTGCCGAAGCTGGTGAGCTACCTGCACCTCCCGGTGCAGAGCGGCTCGGACCGCATCCTGGCGCTGATGAAGCGCGGCTATACCGCGCTCGAGTACAAGCAGAAGATACGCCGGCTGCGCGCCGCGCGGCCCGGCATCAGCCTGTCGTCGGACTTCATCGTCGGCTTCCCGGGGGAGACCGACCGGGACTTCGCGCAGACGATGGACCTCATCGCGGAGGTCGGGTTCGACCAGAGCTTCAGTTTCATCTACAGCCGCCGCCCCGGTACCCCGGCCGCGGCCCTGCCCGACGACGTACCGCGCGAAGTGAAGTCGCAGCGGCTGGCGGTCCTGCAACAGCGCATCGACCGGCAGGCGATGGACATCAGCCGGCGCATGGTCGGGACCGTGCAGCGCGTGCTGGTGGAGCGGCCCTCGAAGAAGGACCCGGCCCAGCTTGCCGGCAGGACCGAGAACATGCGCTGGGTCAACTTCGACGGGCCGCCTTCGCTGCTCGGCCGCTTCGCCGACGTGCTGATCAACGAGGCGCTGCCCAACTCGCTGCGCGGCCGCCTCGCCGCCGGGGCCGCCGCGGCGCCGGTCGCCCAGAGCGCATGAGCCGCGCTTGAACACGGGTCCGCAACGCGACGTTTCCTTCGAGGGCGCGGCCAACGAGCGCCTCGCGGCGGTGTGCGGCCCGCTCGACGGGCACCTGCGGCAGATCGAGGAACGCATGGGCGTCGAGGTCCACCGCCGCGGCGGGCACTTCGCCGTCGGCGGCGAGCGGGCCGAGGCCGGCGTCGCCGTGCTCAAGGCGCTGTATGCGCGCGCGGCGGAAGGGCCGGTGACCCCCGAGGACGTGCATCTCGCCATCCAGGAGGCGGGCATGGAGCCCGCCGGCGCGGCGGACGTGCTGTCGGTCCATACCCACCGCGGGCTGATCCGCGGACGCGGGCCGAACCAGGTCCGCTACCTGGGCAACATCCGCGAACACGACCTGACCTTCGGCATCGGCCCGGCCGGCACCGGCAAGACCTACCTGGCGGTGGCCTGCGCCGTCGAGGCGCTGCAGCGCGACGCGGTCCGGCGCATCGTGCTGGTGCGGCCGGCGGTCGAGGCCGGCGAGCGGCTCGGTTTCCTGCCCGGCGACATGGCGCAGAAGGTCGACCCCTACCTGCGGCCGATGTACGACGCGCTCTACGAGATGATCGGCTTCGAGCGCGTCGCGCGCCTGATCGAACGCAACGTCATCGAGGTGGCGCCGCTGGCGTTCATGCGCGGGCGCACCCTGAACGAGTCCTTCATCATCCTCGACGAGGCCCAGAACACCACCGTCGAGCAGATGAAGATGTTCCTCACGCGGATCGGCTTCGGATCGCGGGCGGTCGTGACGGGAGACGTCACGCAGACGGACCTGCCGGCGAACCGGCAGTCCGGGCTGCGTCACGCCATGGACGTCCTCGTCGACGTGCCGGGGATCGCCTTCAGCCTGTTCACCGCGCGCGACGTCGTGCGGCACGCCCTGGTGGCGCGGATTG
>Ga0316613_10003297_pt1 | contig 10080 bp, 9 predicted proteins | sample OWC_soil_day10_C_2_FD_207647 | JGI IMG/M metagenome (GOLD analysis project Ga0316613, IMG submission 207647) | Wetland soil microbial communities from Old Woman Creek delta, Ohio, United States - OWC_soil_day10_CT_b | ecosystem: Environmental > Terrestrial > Soil > Wetlands | place: USA: Ohio... | reverse complement strand
AAGGGATTGGCGTCCTTCTGATCGAGCACAATATGCAGGTCGTCATGGACCTCTGCAAACGGATCGTGGTCCTGGATCACGGTTCAAAGATTGCGGAGGGCTCTCCCGGGGAAATTCGTTCAAACCCCCTGGTCATCCAGGCCTATCTGGGGAAGGAGACATAAATGCTGGAAGCCCGGGAGATCGAGGTTTCTTACGGCGAGTTTTTGGCCCTGAGGGGGATAAGCTTCACGGTCAGAGAGGGAGAGCTGGTGACGATTATTGGAGCCAACGGGGCGGGCAAAAGCACGATTCTTCGGGCGGTCATGGGGTTGGTGAAATGCCGAAAAGGAGAAATCCTCTTCAAAGGCGAGAAGATTACCCTGAGCCCGCCTCATCAGCGGGCTCGGTTGGGCATCAGTCTTGTCCCAGAAGGAAGAAAAATTTTTCCTGACCTGACTGTGGCTGAAAACCTCATGATGGGAGCCTACGTTCAGGAGGACAGAAAGGCGATTCCGTCCCGTATGGAAGAAGCCTTTGGCCTTTTTCCCGTTTTAAAAGAAAGACAGAATCAAGTGGGCAAAACCTTGAGTGGTGGAGAGCAACAGATGCTGGCCATCGCCCGGGCTTTGATGTCCGGGCCCCGAGTGATTTTGATGGATGAGGTATCCTTGGGGTTGATGCCTATCTATGTAGAGGAAACGTTTAAGGTCATCGAAAACCTCCACCGGCAAGGAGTGACCATTCTGCTCGTGGAGCAAAACGCTCGCAAAGCCCTTGCTGCGGCGGATCGGGGATACGTGCTCGAAACCGGCGAGATTGTTTTGAGTGATCAAGCTGAGAAATTGGCCTTGAACCCTCAGGTCAAGAGGGCCTATTTAGGTGGGGCATGAGAAATCGTATCAAAACGAGTTGGGCTGGGAGTTCATGACGGGGAAAGGATTTGTTGTTGACGATGAGGTGAGACCATGGAAAAGAAAAAAGTAAAAGTCAAGGAGAAGGCGGAGACACTGACGGGCATTCAGGTTGGGGTCAAGGCACCCCGGGGATCGAAAATCACCTGTAAAACCTGGCAGACGGAAGCCGCTTTAAGGATGTTGATGAACAATCTCGATTCAGAGGTGGCTGAAAAACCGGCCGAACTCATCGTCTATGGAGGGTCTGGAAAGGCTGCCAGAAACTGGGAGGCTTATCATTCGTTGGTTGAATGTTTGAGGAATTTAGAAAATGACGAAACATTGCTCGTCCAATCGGGCAAACCCGTTGGGATCTTTAAAACTCACCCGGATGCCCCTCGGGTTCTGATTTCAAACTCGATGTTGGTTCCCCAGTGGGCCAACTGGGAAAAATTCAGAGAGTTGGAAGAGTTGGGGCTCACGATGTACGGCCAGATGACGGCAGGAAGCTGGATCTATATCGGAACCCAGGGAATCCTTCAGGGGACGTATGAAACCTTCGCCTCTGCAGCGAAGAAACACTTTGGAGGGTCACTCAAAGGGAGACTCATCCTTTCAGCGGGCCTTGGAGGAATGGGAGGAGCTCAGCCTCTGGCCGCTACCCTGAACGAAGGGGTTTTCTTAGGTGTGGAGGTGGATCCGGCGAGGATGAAACGCCGCCTTGAAACAGGATATCTCGATGTGGCGGTTGATCGTTTGGAAGACGCGCTTATCCTGGCTTTTGGAGCAAAAGAAAAGGGAATTCCTAAATCCATTGGCCTCGTAGGAAATGCAGCGGAGATTTATCCGGAGATCGTGAAGAGGGGCATCGTTCCCGATTTGGTCACAGACCAGACCTCAGCCCATGATGCGTTAAACGGGTATGTTCCTGCGGGGTTCACTCTTGATGAGGCCCTCGAACTTCGAAGGAAAGAACCGCAAACCTATATTCGGCGAGCCATGGAGTCTATGGCCGTTCATGTCCGGGCGATGCTGGAATTGCAAAAGAAGGGATCGGTTGTTTTTGACTATGGTAATAATATTCGAGCCCAGGCTTTTCAGGCGGGAGTCAAAGAGGCATTCCATTATCCCGGATTCGTCCCTGCTTTTATCCGACCTCTCTTTTGCCAAGGCAAGGGACCCTTCCGCTGGGCGGCTCTGTCGGGGGATCCCGAGGATATCCATCGAACGGATGATGCCATTCTAAAGGAATTCCCTGAGGATGCTTCTCTCGCGAGGTGGATCCGATTGGCCAGGGAGAAGGTAAAATTTCAGGGACTCCCGGCAAGGATCTGCTGGTTGGGATACGGCCAGAGGGCGAGGATCGGAAAAGTGTTTAACGATATGGTTGCCAAGGGAAAACTGAAAGCACCGATTGTGATCGGAAGAGATCATCTTGACAGTGGTTCGGTCGCCTCCCCCTATCGCGAGACAGAGGGGATGAAGGATGGGAGCGATGCCATTGCGGACTGGCCCATCTTGAATGCCCTTCTCAACGTGGCTGCCGGAGCGACCTGGGTTTCGGTCCACCACGGAGGCGGCGTGGGGATTGGCTATTCCATCCATGCTGGGATGGTGGTCGTTGCGGATGGGACAAAGGATGCGGAAAGAAGACTGGTGAGGGTGCTGACGACAGATCCGGGGACCGGGGTGATGCGTCATGCGGATGCGGGATATGAAGAAGCAATCGAAACAGCCAGGGAGAAAGGGATTAAAATTCCAGGGGTGACGATCTATCAGCGATAGTTCAATCCCCAAGTTCAATCCGCCAGTCCCACAAGTATGAAACGATTTGATTTTCTTTTAGGTTTGTGATAATAGTTCCGAATACTTTTGGGAGTTAAAAAGATTCCGAGGCAAGAAAATCCATAAGGAGGAGGGGACTCGATATGAAGAAAAGTTGGATGGCAGGGATGATGGTTCTGGTATTTTTGCTGGCGGGCACTGCATTCGGTGCCGAGCCGATCAAACTGGGGATGTCTACCTGGCTCGGATACGCACCCCTCTATCTGGCCAAAGAAAAGGGGTTTTTTAAGAAACAGGGGGTGGAGGTGGAGGTCGTGGTGATTGAAAGCCCTGCAGATCGAAGAGCTGCTTTTGCTGCGGACAAGATTCAGGGAATGGCGACGACGGTGGACACACATGTGATGACCACGGCCGCGGAGAACCCGATTCCGGTAAAACAGGTCTTGGCCCTCGATGATTCGCACGGGGGCGACGGCATGGTTGCGAAAAAGGAAATTAAAACGATTAAAGATCTGAAAGGGAAGACCGTTGCTGCCCAACTCGGTGCGGGGGCAAGCTATTTCTGGCTGAACTATGTTCTGGCGCAGAATGGGATGAAGCTTGCTGATCTCAAGGCCATTGATATGAAGGCAGGCGACGCAGGTTCAGCCTTTGTGGCCGGCAAGGTCGATGCCGCTGTGACCTGGGAACCATGGCTCTCCAGAGCCAAGGAGACCCCCTTTGGTCATGTTCTGCTTTCCAGCGACAAAACCCCCGGGATTATTGTGGACTCCCTGGCTTTCAAACCTGACTTTTTGAAGAAACGTGGGACAGATGTGAAGAAGATTGTCGCGGGATGGTATGAAGCGGTCAAGTTTGCTGCCGACAATCCAAAAGAAGCGGATGCGATCATGGCAAAATTCACGGGCCAGAAACCCGAGGAATTCACAAAAGAAAAGACAGGGGTTCGGTTCTATGGCGTAAAAGAGAATAAGGATTATTTCGGAACGCCAAAAAAACCCGGCCTTCTCTACACCGTGACCCAACGCGCTGCAGACCTCTGGTTTGAATTGAAGTTAATCAAAACCAAACCCAAGGCAGCCGATTTGATCGATGGCTCTTTCCTTTAACCGATGGATGGAAAAAGAGAAAAAGAAGTGGAGAGGGCTCCCCGGAAACTTGAGGATTTCTTGAACCCGAGGGAGCCCATCCCTAAAAGCCTCTATCTCATCCTTGCCCTTAGCAGTTTTGCCTTCTTCCTCATCCTATGGTCGATTCTCACCTACGGAAGATTTGTGGATCCTCTGTTTCTTCCATCTCCGGGGAGGGTCTTCCAGGCGGGAGTGGATCTCTTTTTGGAATTAGAGTTTACGACCGATATTCTGAACAGTGTATACCGAGTGATGATGGGTTTTGTCGTCGCGGCCATTATCGGTGTCCCCATCGGTTTGATCATGGGGACCTTCAAGGTTGCAGAGGCTTTTACAGAACCTGTGGTCGGCTTCATTCGATATATGCCTGCCTCTGCCTTTATCCCTCTTTTCATCCTCTGGCTGGGGATCGGCGATATTGAGAAGATTGCCATTATCTTTGTCGGGAGTTTTTTCCAGCTCGTCCTGATGGTGGCGGTCGTCGCCAAGAATGTGCATAAAGACATGCTGGAGACGGCCTATACGCTGGGGGCCAAACGATTTCAGGTGATCTGGAAGGTTCTGCTTCCGGCAAGCCTCCCGGGGATTGTCGACACCCTGCGGATTATTGTAGGATGGGCGTGGACGTACATCATCGTCGCTGAATTGGTCGCCTCTGCTTCGGGGATCGGTTATATGATCATCAGCTCCCAGAGGATGCTCCGTACCGGAAATATCATCTTCGGGATTCTTACGATTGGAATGTTGGGCCTCCTGACAGACTTTTTCTCCAAATGGCTTTATAATAAATTATTTCCGTGGGTGGAATGAGACGGTGGAAGAAGGGATCAAACTCCATGCCCATAACATCTCCAAGATCTACCGCTCGGAGGGTCACGAAGTGGTGGCGATCGATGAGATCGATCTCAAGATCAGGAACAAAGAGTTTGCCACGATTCTGGGCCCCTCCGGTTGCGGAAAGTCCACGCTCCTTCGCATTGTGGCAGGACTGATTAAGCCGACGCGAGGAGCGGTCAGACTGGATGGGAAGGCCATCGGCGGACCGGGTCAGGACCGGGGCATGGTCTTTCAGAGCTATACGCTCTTTCCATGGCTCACGGTGAAAGAGAATATTCAGTTCGGGCTCGAGATCTCGGGGATGTCGAAAACGAAACAGGAAGCGGTTGCTCAAGAGTTCGTGGAGAAGGTTGGCCTGAAAGGGTTTGAACGGACTTACCCGAAAGGACTTTCCGGAGGGATGAAGCAGAGGGTGGCCATCGCGAGAGCCCTGGCCAACAATCCTGCAATCTTGCTGTTGGATGAGCCCTTCGGGGCCCTCGATGCTCAGACGCGGGCACTGATGCAGGAGCTTCTCACCCAAGTTTGGGAAGAACTTCATCAGACCATCCTTTTTGTTACCCACGATGTGGAAGAGGCCATCTTCCTTTCGGATCGAGTCTTGATCATGACGGCCAGACCGGGGAAGATCAAGGCTGAGATTGCCATCCCTTTGGAGCGGCCCAGAAGTTACGAACTCAAGTCCACCGAGGCCTTCCTTGGCCTGAAGAAACAAGCGCTGGCCCTCATCCGAGAAGAGGCGATCAAGGCGACACTGGGTAAAGGATAAGTCTGCACCGGGCGGGCCAGGAGGCTTTTTCGCAAGCCCTGTTCCAGAACACAAGAGAGGGGAGAAGAAGAGTTGAAAGCGGAGAATCTCGCACGAAAAGGGATTTTAAAGATTGAATCTTATGTTCCCGGCAAGTCAATTGAGGAGGTTCAAAAAGAGTTCGGGGCTAAAAGATGGATTAAACTGGCTTCCAATGAAAATCTGCTGGGTCCTTCTCCAAAAGCCATCGCAGCCATTCGGAAGGAACTTCCCAGTATCTATTTTTATCCAGAAGGCCCTTGTACGGTTTTAAGAAGGACTCTGGCCGAAAAGTTTGGAATTTCAGAAAAAATAGTCGTGATCTCCAACGGCGCAGATAATCTCATTCTCATGATCGCGAATGCCTTCGTGAATGAAGGAGATGAGGTGATGATGGCCGACCCCACTTTCTCCGTGTATACGAACGTGACCCAAATCATGGGTGGAAAACCGATGAAGGTCAGGTTGAAAGACTTTACCCATGATCTGGAGTCCATGTTGAAGAAAGTGACCCGAAAGACAAAATTAGTCTTTATCTGCAATCCGAATAATCCGACGGGAACGACGGTTTCGCTGGAGGCCTTCAACTATTTTCTCTCGAAACTTCCGAAACGTGTCATCGTCGTCCTGGATGAAGCCTACGGCGACTTTGCTGAAGATGCATTTTATCCGAACGGCTTGGACTATATCAAAGAAAGAAAGCAGCTCATCGTCCTCCGGACCTTTTCAAAGGTCTATGGACTGGCAGGGTTAAGAATCGGCTATGCCTTGGGGAGAGAGGATTTGGTGGATTGCCTTTATCAAGTCAGAGACCCTTTCCCTGTCCATCGGCTGGCTCAGGTGGCTGCAGTGGCTGCCCTGAACGATGAGGACCATGCCATACGATCCATTCAATTGGTCTACGAAGGGAAAAGATATCTCTGCAAGGAGCTGGATCGGATGGGGCTCTTTTATGTTCCCAGCCAAGCCAACTTTATCTTCATCGATTTTGAAAAGGATTCAGGAGAGATTTTTAGGGCCTTCTTGAAAGAAGGCATCATCATTCGACCTGGAAAGGTGTGGGGTTATCCTACTTTTGCAAGGGTGACGATTGGAAGGACAGAAGACAACCGCAGATTCATCAAAGCCCTGAAAAAAATTGTTAAAGGTTAGTTTCGTTGTGGACGTTAGGAGGGTTTAGACCGCTAAGACGATGAGATCGTTGGGGCGGCCCTAGCGAACAAAACGGGCTCAACGGACTCAACCCAAAATGGGCTCGAAAATTTACCTCGATTTTATCATCAAGAACGCTGAAGAGCTTCTCACCCTTTCTACTTCTTTAAACGAAGAGTCAGGATGGGGGATCATTCACCACGGAGCAGTCGGAATAAGCGAGGGAAGAATCTTCTGGGTTGGAAAGACGGAAGAGATTTCTGAAACGTTCGCCCTGAGTCCGGATGGCCGGGAGATAGACGGCACAGGGAAAGTGGTGATGCCCGGACTCGTCGATTCCCATACGCATCTCATCTTTGCCGGGTCAAGAGAGAATGAATTTGAACAAAGAATTCAGGGCCTTTCTTATCAGGAAATTGCGGGGAGAGGAGGGGGAATCCTCTCAACGGTTGTGGCGACCAGACAGGCTTCCTTTGATGAACTTCTTGCCCTTGGCAGGAGAAGATTGGACCGGATGCTTTCCAAGGGAGTGACGACGGTAGAAGCAAAAAGCGGATATGGGCTTTCTCTCCGGGATGAAATGAAGATCCTAAAAGTGATGAAAGCCTTGCAGGAGAGCCACCCCATCGATATCGTCCCCACCTTCTTGGGAGCCCATACCGTTCCCAAAGAATTCAGACAGGAGCGGGCGCGTTATGTAGATCTCCTGACTGAAGAGATGATTCCTCAGGTGGCTCAAGAAAGACTCGCAGAATTCTGCGATGTCTTCTGCGAAGAGAAGGCTTTCACTCTTGAAGAATCGAAAAAGATCCTTGAGACCGGGAAGCGATATGGTCTTAAGCCCAAAATCCATGCTGACCAGTTGAGTTCAGGGGGCGGGGCAGAACTGGCCGCAGAGGTCAATGCCTATTCCGCTGATCATTTGGAATATGCGAGCCCAGAGGGTATCCAGAAAATGGCTGAGAAGGGGGTTACCGCGGTTTTATTGCCGGGGGCAAGTTTTTTTCTCTCCATGAAGAAATACCCGCCTGCAAAAGACATGATCGGACAGGGAGTGGCTGTTGCCCTCGCCACGGATTTGAATCCTGGTTCTTCGATGACCGAGTCCCTTCCCATGATGATGACCATGGGTTGTACGATGTACAAGTTACTTCCCCAAGAAGTGATTCAAGCGACAACGATTCATGCGGCAAGATCCATGGGACGAGAAAAAGAAATTGGCAGTCTGGAACCGGGAAAACAAGCGGATCTCTTAGTACTCGACATCCCAAACTATCGTTATCTCCCTTATCATTTTGGCGTGGACCACGTTGAGACGGTGATCAAAAAGGGGAGGATTGTTTATCGGAGACCCGTGTAATTCCGGATTGCGGATTGAGGATTTATTGCTAATGTAAAACGCCAAAAATCACGTTACTTTGTTTATCATTCCGGGCTTGACCCGGAATCCACTGTTTCTGAACTGGATTCCCGCCTTCGCGGGAATGACGGCTCGAGAAATAATGTAAAGAAGTGTTGGACGCACTACAATAGTTGTTGTCCAGCGAAAGTTGAACCCTGCTTTCTGCCTAGTGCCTTCTGACTACCTGGAGTAGCGATGCGACTTCTTGAATGCGTTCCCAATATCAGCGAGGGCAGGGATCAAGAAAAGATTGCCTCCGTTGCAGAGGAAGTAAGAAAACACAGAGGGGTCAAACTTCTTGACTGTTCCTCGGACAAGGACCATCACAGGAGCGTGTTCACTTTTATCGGCGAACCCGAAGCGGTTAAAGAAGCTGCCTTCTCCCTCACCATGAAGGCCCTCGACCTCATCGACATGCGGGAACACAGGGGAGGTCATCCCCGCCTGGGAGCAGTGGATGTTGTTCCCTTTGTTCCCATTCAGGGGGTGGAGATGAGAGAGGCTGTTCAAATAGCCCGTGAATTTGGAAAGGGGTTGGGGAAGAGGGGGATCCCCGTCTTTTATTATGAAGAAGCAGCGACTCGACCGGAGAGAAAAGACCTCCCTTCCATACGAAAAGGGGAGTACGAGGGATTGGCGGAGAAGATGAAGGACCCCCAATGGAAGCCCGATGAAGGACCCGACCGTTTCAATCCAAAATTCGGAGCGACGGTCGTGGGAGCTCGATTCCCATTGGTAGCCTATAATGTCAATCTCAAAACAAAAGACCTCCCCTTGGCCCAAGAGATTGCCAGAAAGATTCGGTTCAAGGACGGAGGGTTTTCTCATGTCAGGGCCATGGGGGTGGATCTGAAGGAAAGAGGAATGGTCCAGGTGTCGATGAACCTGACCGATTATCGGGTGACCGGTATCCCTAAAGTGTACGAATTCATCAAGGAAGAGGCGTTGAAAAAAGGGATAGAGATCGAGGGTTCGGAGATTGTGGGATTGATTCCTTTAGGTGCTTTAGAAGGGGTCGCCCAATACTATTTGACATACCAGCCGTTTTCGGTTCGTCAGGTGATTGAGCAGCGGGTCTTAGAATTTGAATGAGTGGGAGGCGAGATGGAACTCAACCGATTCTTGGAAAAGATGTCTTCGGATACCCCCACCCCCGGGGGAGGAAGTGCTTCTGCCTTGGCAGGGGCACTATCTGCCTCGCTTGTGGCGATGGTGGCAGGGCTTTCTATGAAGAAGGATAAGACAAAAAGGAAAGAGATGGAAGGAATCAGGGAAAAGGGGTTGTCCATTCAAAAAAGGCTCCTTCAGGCGACGGATGAGGATTCAAAATCTTTTGACGCCGTGATCAAGGCCTTTCGTCTTCCCAGAAACTCAGAAAAGGAACGTCTCCATCGGGTCAAGGAGATTCAAAAGGCCTATCAAAGAGCCACCCTCATACCCCAAGTGGTGTGTCAACGGTCGCTTCAGCTCTTGGAATATTCCAAGACTCTTATTATAAAGGGCAACCCGAATGCAATCAGTGATGCAGGTGTAGCGGCATTTCTTGCTGATGCTGCCTGCGCAGGGGGGTTACTCAATATTAAAATTAATCTGGCGGCCGTGACTGAAAAAAAAATTGTCAAGAAAATGAATATTTTGATGAGGAACTGGGGAAGAAAGAAAAATCAACTGACGAAGGCAGTTCACAAAAAACTGATCGAAACCTACCCGGGCTGAGGGAATTCGAATTTCTATCCTAATTTTTTAAGTGGGCAGGATAATATGTTTTGAAGGGTTTCTTTGTAGGGGAAAGATATGTCAAAGCAGTGCGTTTTTATCACAGCGGTCCTTTTTTTCATTCTAGCCGTTTCTCCGGCCCTGACCCAGGACGGCCTGCCCGCCCTCATTAAAAAAATGGAACCCTCGATCGTCGTGATTGTGACCTATGACAGGAGTGGGAGCGTCCTCGGTCAAGGAAGCGGTTTTTTTGTCGATCAAGAAGGGGACGTGATCACGAATTCTCATGTCCTGCAAGGGGCAAGCCGGGCTGTCGTTAAAACAGCCGATGGGAAGGAGCACGCTGTTCAAAGAGTTCTGGCTGAAGACAAGGAAGGTGATTTAGTCCGGGTTTCG
>Ga0316613_10003296_pt1 | contig 10081 bp, 13 predicted proteins | sample OWC_soil_day10_C_2_FD_207647 | JGI IMG/M metagenome (GOLD analysis project Ga0316613, IMG submission 207647) | Wetland soil microbial communities from Old Woman Creek delta, Ohio, United States - OWC_soil_day10_CT_b | ecosystem: Environmental > Terrestrial > Soil > Wetlands | place: USA: Ohio... | reverse complement strand
TCATTGTGGGGCTGTGGAGGATCGAGGAACTCTCCCACTTTCCCTCAGATGTTCTCGGGGGTGCGATGGTGGGCACCATAGTGGGAAGTATATTGCTAAGAAGGATGTATTATCCTCAGGAGGAACACCATGCAGAAACACAGTGAAGAGAAGGGGATTGCGAGGGTCCGCAACCGCCGTGTCCATATGGCAAACGAACGGACATTCCTGTCATGGATAAGGACGAGCATCGGAATAATGGCCTTTGGCTTTGTGGTAGAGAAATTTTCCCTTTTTCTGAAGCAGTTACAGTATTTCCTTGGCAAGGAAATTCCTGCACCGCCCCAGGGCTATTCATCTGTCTTCGGAATTGTCCTTGTGGGGCTTGGTGCTCTCATGGGTGTGCTCGCATTTATACGATACAAGAAGGTCGAAAAGCAAATCGACGAAGATGCGTATCAGCCTTCCCTTATCCTGGATGTACTCCTCACCCTCTCAGTGCTCGCAATAGGCATATTCCTCGTCATCTATCTTGTGCACAGTATTTAACTTCTGGTTGTTTGAATCTGTCGTTCAACCTCTTGTGAAAGAGTTGTAATGTGCATTCCGACAACGTTGGATGCCAATGCTGAAACTATTCCGACATGCCTGATTCCTCACGCAATACAAACCACGAAAATAACTACAAGGGCTTTGTTGCTCTATTTCTTTATTTTGTATTCTTTGAGCACCATCTCTTTGGTATTCTTAATGAGATTTTTTACCTCAGGCGCATACCAATATGAATAACTGCTCAAGGTAAGCCCCTTCTGTAACTTGGAGTCTTCATCACATGTTATATTGAGAGCCTGGAATGTTCCGGCTGCGGTCTCCACGCGCTCAATTCCCTTGACATGGCAGCTGACAACCACAGGTATATTACGATTAGGCTGTCTTCTCTCGTATTCGTAAGTCCAGTGTTTTCCGATAGAGAGAGGAAACTTGAATGTTATGCGGTTTTCGCCTTTAATGTTAAGGTCGGCATCAAGAAGTTCCCTCTGCCCTTTTATCATAAAAACATGATAGCCATCCTCCTCTCCCACATACTCCTTTCTCATCTGGCCTTTTGGAGTTGAATACACCCAGTAGTCGCCTGGTGAAAAAGACGGCTTTTCGAACTGCTGTTTTTCGTCTCCGGCAATGGCAACTGCCGCGCCACTCATGACCATCAGACTAACCAGGACCGCCGATACCTTTGCAAAGATCTTATTCATTTGTTGCACCCCCTTTTGTCTATTTCCGCTGATGTATACTTCGTCAGCTGAAATTAAGATTACTATGCTACTTTTTTAATTCTATCAAGTTACAGGAGACTTTTGTATACCACCAGGGGAATAATTTTCAGAATAGGTTGGTTGTTACCACAAAAAAGACTTTAGGTGTAGTGCTGTGTTGGGTCATGCAGTCAGCCGATTTGGACTGCGAGCATAGAGACTGAGCCACCGTCAACCCCTTCAACCGGAAAACTGAGCCGTTCGCCTTCTCTGCGAGCGCCAAGCACATAAAGTAACGGCAAAAAATGATCCGGGGTGGGAATCGACAGCATCGCGTCTTGCCCTAACCTCTCATAAGGGATAAGCAGGTCATCGTCGCCTTTGAGCAGCAACTCCCGCGCATGCTTCTCAAACCGCACAGCCCAATCAAAGGGCTTAACCCCGTGCCTGCCCCAAGCATAGGTGTGCAGATTATGGACGATATTGCCGCTTCCCATGACCAGAATATCTTCTTCCCGCAGCTGCGCAATCTTTTTTCCGATTTCGTAGTGAAATTGCGGCGGCTGCGTTTCATCAATACTGAGTTGCACGACCGGGACATCCGCGTTCGGGAAAACGTGGCACAGCACTGCCCAGGTTCCGTGGTCTAGTCCCCAGTTTTCATCAAAACCCACCGGAACAGGCGCAAGCAAATCCTTAACATGCCGGGCAAGTTCAGGACTGCCAGGCGCGGGATATTCGACCTGGTACAGTTCCCGCGGAAAGCCGCCGAAATCATGAATTGTTCGTGGGGTAAGACTGGTTGTTACCGCAGTGGCCGGTAAATACCAATGGGCTGACACCGCAAGCACCCCCTTGGGACGCGGGATCGACTTCCCGATAGAAGCCCAGCCTTCTGTGTAGGCATTCCTTGATAATGCATTCATCGGATTGCCATGTCCGAAAAAAATAGCAGGCATCAGATCAGTCATTTGAAGTCTCCCCTCCAATTGCTTCCGTCATTATTAATATGCGTCAGACACGGGCGCGTCACCTCGAAGCGCTCGTTGAGCGATCTATTGAAAGAAAACGCATCTTGAGATTACTGCTCTTCACCTTCAGAGGGCAATCGTACCGACGAGTGACGTCCAAGCCACAGGAGCACTACCCCGATGAGACCGAGAACGAAGCCAGGGATTAGGAAGACGAATGGCAAGGCGAACATCAGCTCCCCAGGAGGCAAACTCAGGATGCCGAGCATAATAAGTCCGGCAGCCATCGCCAGAATGACCCAACCCAGCACTAATGCCACACGTTTCATCATAACCAGTCGTCCCTCCGGCCTTGACCAAACGTTAGTTGTTTATGGTCATCGCCTCGTACCTCTGCCGATTCATTGCTAGAGATTGACCTGCAGCCCCCGGCTGCGAAGATACTCTTTCACTTCCCTGATTCGAAAAGTCCTGAAATGAAATACCGATGCTGCCAGCAGGACCTGCGCACCGCCTTTTACCACCCCGTCGTAAAAATGATCGAGTTTTCCGGCGCCACCGGATGCGACTACCGGTACGGTGACTGCATCTGCGATGGCCTTTGTGAACTCAAGGTCATAGCCTGCCAGAGTGCCGTCGCCATCCATACTGGTCGGCAGAATAATGCCCGCGCCCAGATCCTGGCACTCACGCGCCCAGGCAATGGCATCCCTGCCGACAGGTTTAGTTCCGCCGGAAATCACCAGTTCAAACCCCGATGACATTGCCTTGTTTCTGCGCGCATCGACGGCCACGGTTATTCGCTCAGAGCCGAACTTCCGTGCAGCATTTTTTATAAGAGAGGGGTCTTTCACAGCGGCGCTGTTCATCGATACCTTTGAAGCGCCGGCTGAAAGAGTCAGCTGTATATCTTCAAGACTTGCAATGCCGCCGCCGACCGTCAACGGAATAGAAATAACCGCTGCAACGTTCTTCACCCATTCCAGGCGGGTTTTTCTGTTTTCAAGCGTTGCGGCAATATCGAGCATGGCCAGTTCATCAGCGCCCTCTCTTTGATAAAACTTCGCGTTCTCCACCGGATCGCCGGCATCTTTCAAATTTATAAAATTTATACCTTTTACCACGCGGCCGTCTTTCATATCAAGGCACGGCATTATCTTAATTGTTTCCATCTTATTCCTCCCTCAGAATATGATTATATGAACTTGGTACAGTCAAAACTGGCGGCTTGCAGCTGCCATGGTCATTATCTCCTGTTGGATGTGTTAGTTTCAACCCATGCTGCAAAGGCTTTCATAAATTTCGTCGCGAATTCCCGGGTTGAATCATTCGCGAGATTGCCGTTCTCATCGAAGAGATCAGCGGCGTGGCCGATATAGGCCTCAGGCTGTTGCATGGCCGGCATACCAAGGAACACCATAGATTGTCTGAGATGGTGGTTCGCACCAAAGCCACCGATAGCACCCGGCGAGACGCTCACTACAGCGCTTGGTTTTCCAGCCCATGCGCTTTTTCCATAGGGACGGGAACCCACATCGATAGCATTTTTCAGTACTCCGGGAACGGAACGATTATACTCAGGGGTGACAAACAAAACTCCGTCAAACTTCTTTAACCGTTCACGAAACTCGGTCCACGCAGCCGGAGGACTGTCATCGAGGTCCTGATTGTAAAGCGGAAGTGTTCCGATCTCGATAATTTCGAGATTGAGAGAATCAGGCGAAAGCTTGATCAGCGCCTTCGCCATTTTACGGTTAAATGATTCCTTACGAAGGCTTCCTACAATAACAGCGATATTTTTCTTGGTCATGGCCTTTCTCCTCCTATTGTGTTTCTATTTTCCTATTCCAATCTGCTACGTTGCATTGCGCGTCGGTACCTGCAGGCTAGCTCTTTCCGCTCAAATACGGTTGTTTTTCCAGATCTGCAGCAAAATCTGCGGCCCTCAAGTATGGCCACACATTTATGTCACCTTGCTTCGCCCAGGCATGCCTATAAAACCACCTTGGGATAAATCCAATCGTGAGAATTCCTAACACCGCCATTAATGTCTTTATATACCACGCAGGCTCTCGCCACTCAAACTCACGGTCTGATTTTAAGAAGAGAACGACACGAGCAACATCTCTTTTTACTTCCTTCGGCAATTTATCTCGGCCAACAAGTTTGTACTCCTTCAAATCGCTGTATAGTGACCAAGCTCCATCTTTGTAAATACGCCAAATCGCCGCATCTTCGGAACGAAGGTCTAGAGAATCTTCAAATTCATCGTTCGTAATCTGCCCTGCCGCAAGCAGGCGCAGGCAATGGGCCATGTTGTCCCTTTTAGGGCGATCTATCATATTATTTCTTAGTCTCACTTGGGCAATGCCCCTTGCGCGGCCACACCCCATTTTAAAAACAGATCCCAGCGTTCCTATTTTAGGTCAACGAGCAGCCTCCGGAAGGCGGGCGCCTCGCGCAGGAGGCGGCCGCCAACCTCGCGCAGCCGATCTACCTGCTCCTTAGGCAGCGTCAAGCTGGTCTTCACCCGCTTGAAATAGAGGCGCTCGGCCGGATCCTTAAGTGTGTCGAAGGTGACCTGCGCCAAGTACCCGCGCCGTTCCGGTCCGCCGGCCGAAGCGTCAGCCTGCCAGGAGGCCAGCTTCTCGCGCACCTGCTCCACCACGTCGAGAGAGATCCGGTCGACCGGGATCGACCACATCTGGTCCTCCAGCGTGTCGGTGTCCGGTGGCGCGGGGGAGCGGTCCCAGTCCACCTCGGGGAAGCGCAGGGCGTTCACGATGATGACCACCACCTTGCGGGCCCGGCGGAGCGCCGGTAGCACCGCCTCGTCCGAGTCGACCTTCAGGAACTCGAAGGCCCTGAGCACCTCGGTCAGGCCAAGATTTTCGGAGAGACCGCCATCAAAGAGGTGAATGTAAGGGCGGGCCGAGTCCTCGTAGGACTGCAGCGCGCGGGCGCGGAGCAGTGCGCGACCCGGCGTCTCGGACTCGCCGATAGCGGCCTCGGCAGCGTTCTGCCAGGCTGGCGCCTTCCTGCCGCAGGTCCCGCCGCGGTTCTCCAGGGTGATGGGCGTGAGCAGCGGCGGCAGCGCCGTCGAGGTGGCAATGGCCCTTCCTAGCGTCACCTGCGAAAGATCACCGCAGATAGCGTCGAACTGGTCCTGCGTAAAGCTGAACCGCGCGCCGGTGGTGATATCGGTGCCGTTTATGATCACGAAGGGCCCGTTGGCCCGCTGCAGGTCGCCGAAGGTGGCATGGTCGAACACCGTCTCGTCGTAGAGCTCGGCGAAGAGGTCCGATTTTCCGAAGGTCCCGGAGGGAAGCCGGAACCAGTTGGTCGGAGTCACGATGCGCAGCGCAAGCTCACGCTCGAAGTTGCGCGACAGCACCTTCGCCTCGAACTCCTCAAATGTCTTCTCACCGCGCAGGCTGTAATAGGTGGCGGGCAGCGTGCCTCCCGACACCACTGAGATCACGTCCACCTCGTCGAGGAGGCGGCGTTTCACGCCGTTCACCATCACCTCGGTGCGGCGCAGCTCTTCCAGGACGCCGTAGCCCAGCGCCGCGGCACGCGTGCCGCCGCCGGAGATGGCGAGGACCAGCAGCAGGTCGTCTGACTGCCCGGGGCGGGTCACCTCGGCCAGGCGGTAGCCGGGCCCGCCGGCCTGCTCCAGCCGCGGTGTGGCGGGCCAGTGGGCGCAGCCGCTGGCGAATACGCAGAGTGATGCCAACAGGGTGACAGCACACGTCACAGCGAAGGTTGAGTTGCGTTTCATCGTCTTCCCCCTTGTGCTGTTGTTTGCTTCATACTCTTCACCGCAATGATGCTTCGTGATTGTAGATTCATAACGCTCCCTTAAGTATTCTGTAATGACATATAACGATTGAACTGATGGGGAGGCGGGGCAGTTTCCCGCCGATCCCATGGAGTGACTTGTTAGCATCAGATATATTTACGACGTCTTTTCAAGTTGCTCCGCCACCCATACTTTGATGATCGACTGGCGAGGAACTCCCAGGCGTTTTGCCTCTTTGTCCAATAATTGGACCATCCACAAAGGGAAGTCAACGTTCACTCTTTTCTGCTCCTGCTCGGGCCTCCTCGCCTTTTTCACATCAAGGTGCTTTGATATATCTGCATCTTCATCGAATTTCTTGTCAAAATCACGCGCTTTCACTTTCATAAATCTCCAACGACTTGTTAGATTCTTACAGTTTTCAGTTTTAAATACTTCTCCATAGGCTCAAAGTCCCTATCATCATGCAGCAAAGAGAAGTGATAATAGATACAAAAAGTTCCAATCATAACATCTATGGTCTTTCGTACAGTGACCCCATTTTTTCTGAGAAACCGATAATTCAAGGCACTCTTTATCGCAAGGTCTTGCCCTACCATCTCCATGAATGGGAATTCCAATAATATTTTTTGTGCCGCTCTGAAGTCATTGTCGTCTTGAAATCCTTGCAGAACTTCTGTCAGGATAAGATCCCCTACAATAAGCTCCTTATCCCCTAACGCAGAATCCAGCCAATCGGTTTTATCGGTTATCTTCCCATTGAAATAATCAACCCAGACTGATGAATCTACCAATATCATTTGTCTGTCCGCATCTCATTGAGATTGCCAACCCACTTGAGTTTGCCTCGATATTTTTTGACCTTTGCTTGACGCTTGAACTTCACTAATAGTTTTAAACCCGCTTCTATAGCATCCTTTTTTGTTTTCAGCCCAGATGATTTAAGAGCGGACTCCATCAAGGAATCATTAATAACGACATTTGTTCTCATTTCTGCCTCCTGTGTGTATAGATAGACTATATTATACACCAGTAGCGTCTTAATGGTAGGACAATCTTAAGGATCTAACGAGTCTGTAGAATAAGTCTCCGTCGGCACAAACGGAGAACAAGACCGCTTGGTCACTCTGCTGTCCCGGCATACGTCGGGATTGAGCCTCGATAAGTGTTTGCCCCGTTCAGAAACTTTTCTCAATGCACTGTTTCTAACGGGTTTGGTGTCCCGAATGCTTTCGGGAACACCGTTCTTTGGAAACCAAGTCAGAGCTTATTAGTCTCATGGGGTCAGGTCTTGACATATCAGTATCCCTCTTCACGAGCTCTGACCGCCTTGCTAATCGTAGTATAATGTACACCCAAAAAGTCTGCAATCTCTTTTAGGGTGTATCCGTGGCGTATGTGAGCCGTATGGATTCTCTTGTTTCTTCGCAGTCTATTTTTGTCTTCCGGGTCTCTGAGTATCTCATGCTAGTATAACTATTCTTATATTTCAAGAAGACCTGACCCCCTTATTTGCTCCTTTAAAGGATGACAATTTCCACAACTCCATGCATGACCAGCGAGGCCTACAACACAGGAATGAAATAAGTTCCATAATGAATCTGCGCCTGGTCGATGCAATTGTTATGAATGCGTTCTGCGCCTAATCCCATTTTCTCGTCTTACCGCAGCCTTTTTAATACCTGCCAGGCACAGTTGTAGCCGCCACAGATAGCTCCAATAAATCCTGCACCAGGACGTACCCATGCGGAGGCGAAATAGAGCCCTGGAATAGGCGCCTCGTACCTCAGCATTCGGATTCCCCCCTGTTGCGGAATCATCGCAAAACCATAGGGTGTCCCGCCGGGGTTATTTGTCTGATCGTAAATGGTGCGTGGCGTTACGACCTCGTGCGCTTCGATTTCCTCCTTAATGCCGGGTACAAGCTCGTTGAGCCTGTTAATGAGTATTGTGGCTGCCATTTCCTTCTTCGCACTATATGCATCCTGCGACAGCCCCTCCCATTGAGCAATGGAATCGGGCAAGGTTATTACCCCTGCATACCGCCCTCCTCCCGCCAGCCCGTTGTCTATAATGCTGTAATCAGTAAAGGCAAAGCCCTTTATCGCATAATCACTGGTTCTCGTTGCATCAACAAAATGCGCTAGACGTGTATGCCGGGGATGTCCAACGACGGTGGTATAAACTCGGTTGCCGAGTTCCGCAAGGGACCTCCTGAACTTCAGATCGACCGACAAAAATGATATGGAGGCAATTTTAGTGCGGACCTGCGCAAGGAGCTTCTGGTTGATCGGTGCAGGAAGCAAGTCCTTTGCTACATGCGGCACAGCAGCATTAGCGATAACACAATCTGCAAAAAACTTCCTCGCTTCTCCGCTGTCTTCATGATTTGATTGACACACGACCCCACACGCCCGTTCATTGCGGATGATGATTTCCTTCACCGAATGGCTCACCAAGAGAGTGCCACCATGATCAACGATGATTCTCCCGAGCTCATCAGAAAGTTTCTGTGACCCCCCTTTTATATAATAGCCACCTCCGATGAAACAACAGGAGTGCCCATACGCAAAATTGAGAAGGCTCGTAGCGTAGGGATCGTCATGATACCAGGGCAGCAATGCCGATAAGACGAGCTTGAGTTGATCATCCTGAAAGACAGCATCAAGATACTCACCCTGGGTCTTATTGGCATATCTCACCATGTTTGGATAGAGCATCGGGTACAGGGGGAGGAGCAGCTTGGAGTCACACCCACTCCGCACCCATCGGTTTACTTCCCTGTTGATCGCAGCCAGCAATCTAAAAAAGGTACGGATCCCCTTCTCTTCTCTCGGGAAGTTCCGCTTGAGGACAGCAGCGGCCTGATCCAGGCCATAGGGAAGGGTCACATCCGCCCCAGCCATTGCTGCGCGGTAGAAATTGGGGAGGTGTATGAACTCAACCCTTTCAAAAAGACCGAATTCATTGAAAACATCCCGGAGAAGGTTTCCCTGCTCCATGCCGAAAAGCTGGTGCAGGCTAAATTCGTAGGAAAAGCCTTTTCCCGGAACAACCCGGGCGCAGCCGCCGACGGTCGGATTTCTTTCAACCAGCAAGACCTTCTTGCCCGCACGAGCAAGCATGGCGCCTGCGGTGAGCCCGCCGAGACCGCCCCCAATGATTACGGCAGAGAATTCTGTATCTTCCGTTAATTGCATGGGAACCTCTCACATTTTTCAAAGTTTGACAAGAGCAGTTTGTAATAGATGGAACCACTATCTCTCATACATGAGAAGCAAACGCGGCTATATTTCTATCGATGTTCATAATGACGAGTTGAGCGGCGCGGGGCATGAACAGAACCTGAAGGCCGCCGTTGGATCACTGCGTCCGTCTCGAACACACAGTTAGATACCTTTCCCCGGCTTTATGTAGAACACACTTCCGTTAGTGAGGTTCCAAAAGACTATTTCAGCAAAGGGATGCATAGCGTCGAAAACGGCTTCGTTATCTCCCACCAGTTTCTGCCACTCTTCCTTGGTATCGATGAAGATTGCACGATATTCATTTACGTGAATCGATAGAAGCAACTTTCGACTCAAATCATAGCTGTTTTTGGCTTTCTCGACTTTTGCTTTTATTGCTTCAATCAGTCTTTTCCTGTATTCCTCGACTTCACCTGCATCGTGCGGGATTCCAACCGTTGTTAGTGTTTCAGGTATTGGCGGAATATGTTCATCGGGAACCGACCGATCATTCAAATATACCGACGTAAGCTCAACCCCGAATTGCTCACCGGACTTTTTGTCTTTTACTACGTAATCGGGTCTCTCACCTTTACAAATTATCTCAAGCTCAACGTTCTTGTAGATTGTTTGATAGCTCCGGATGAAACCTTTTATCTCCCGTTCTTCTCTTTGGTCCTTATTCGGCCACGGCATATCGGTTTCAGTGTCTAACAAGTTATAAAGCGAACATTTCAAATTTACTGGAAGTCAATCCCATTTGCATATTAAAATTGATAGAATAACTTACTTCTGTCTGTTGAAAAGGGGAAAGAGCTTGTCATAGGTGCTCAGGACATGTTCAGGGAT
>Ga0316613_10003295_pt1 | contig 10085 bp, 10 predicted proteins | sample OWC_soil_day10_C_2_FD_207647 | JGI IMG/M metagenome (GOLD analysis project Ga0316613, IMG submission 207647) | Wetland soil microbial communities from Old Woman Creek delta, Ohio, United States - OWC_soil_day10_CT_b | ecosystem: Environmental > Terrestrial > Soil > Wetlands | place: USA: Ohio... | reverse complement strand
TCTTGCCCTCGTTCGTTGCTGCAAGCGAACTGGCGGCAGGCGAACTGTACGCAATCCCGATCCAGCAGCCGATTCTGGAAAACGCCGAAGCGCATCTGATCAAACGCGCAGGACGCAAGCTTTCTTTCGCCGCCAACCGGATGATGCAATTCATGGCCTCCAACATGTCTTCATTGAAGAACTGAGGCGACCAACAGTCTCAACCGATGGCCGGTAGGCAGAACGGCCGGTTTCAGAGTCAACCAGCGGAAGGGGCTGCGGCAGCATTCTGCAGGGGGCTGCTTCTGAGGATTGCCGCGCGAAAAGCCAGCATGCAGGTGCCTGCTTCACCAATTGAGGCTTGATGGCAACGCAGATGGAATGGTCCTTCTCGCCATGAGTGGAAGGAACCGTTCAACCAACCTTGCCAGAACAAACCGATGCTTTCTTCGATGAACATACTGAGAATACCTTGCACAGGTCTTGCGCCTGCCTCGGCGTCCGGTCTGTTGAAACAATATACTGACGCCTGAAAATATGAAGTCGCTTGTTTTACAAGCGATACAGGTTGCAAAATTGCTGCGTGGATATCAATTCATATCCGGACCCGGACGGGTTCGTCCAATAACTGTTAGGACTCATACCAATGGCTCCACGTCATTCCGGCGCCGGCAGCACAACCGACCCAATTATCGTTATGGCAATCTGTTTCGGTTGGTTCATCCTTTCCTCAATTCAAGCTGTGGCAGCCGGATTCCCGATACATCCATTCACAGATTCGTCATTTCTAGGCATTGTCGTTCTGGAAATAATTTTGGCCACGATCGCAATAAGCTTCCTTCACGTTCGTGGATTTAATCTGGGGCACCTTGTTCCGGTTCCAAGCGGAAAGGGTTGCCTGGTCGGCCTCGTGCTTTACAGTGCGACCCTGCTTCTGTCGTGGCCGGTAGAACTCGCAGGCGGGCGGTCTATCGTTGCAGTTCAACCAATCGAAGAAATGGCGTCCGGTGCCACAATCTCCTTTCTTCCACTCCTCGGCGTTTCAGTTATCAACGGACTTTATGAGGAGACCTTCGTAATTGGGTACTTGCAGCGCACTCTGCAGAGCGCAGGTGCTTTCTTTGCAATTGGCATGACAATTCTTGTTCGTGTGCTGTATCACATTTACCAGGGGCCTGTCGGCGCACTGTCAATCGTGGCTTTTGGTTTAGTTCTCAGCATCTACTTTTTATGGAGAAAGGATCTTTGGCCAGTTGTCTTCGCGCATATTTTTGCAGACTTTGCAGGGTTTTCGTACGCGTGAGCCCTAACCCATCATTCCAAGGGACGCGCCGCGATAAAGCCGCGTCGCGCCCCTGAATTCAGACGTTAGTCATCTGAAACACCGATATGGCGCGTCAGCCTCGCAGACTCTTACAACAACGCAAGGAACTCGTTGAGCGTTATGTCCGCTTAGCAGTCCGCAGGTGGATATTACGTAAGGCCCAAACCCTCGCACGACGCCTTAGTCGCGCTCGTCTTCAATGGTCTGAGCGTAAGAGGAAAGACGCTCTTGTCTCAACTCTTGAAACCCTTGCGTTGGAGGCAGCAAGGGCGCGCCGTCTCGGCTTCGAGGCAAATACCACCATCCTGAACCTCGGGCTCTTCTTCTTGATCGCGGAGCGTGACATTCAGGCAGTGAAGATAGACGCCTTAACCCACTCTGACTCCTGGAAGCGAGGCTTGGCTGCACGGGTCATGCTTCTCACAATTCATGAGCTAGATATCGACAAGGTGGCGGGCAACAGACTGAGGCAAGCACTTGATGATGGCGCAACCCCTGAAGACTTGCGGCAAGAGGTGACGGAAGCTATGCGCGCGATTCGGAAAGCTCAGTCGCGGGCTCAGCGCCAGTTTGCCTACCTCAGAAACTCAACCATCGCACACCGAGACCCGGACGCTATTCGGCAATATCGCGATATCGTCGAGATCGACGGACTGGAAGTGACGAAGATAGCAGCCGACTTCTACGCAGGCACTGGGAAGTTCATCGAGATGATTCCGCGACTCCTCGTACATCTGAGTACATTGCAGGGCATGATTGGCCAGGTGAAGTCGCAAGCTGCGCGCAGGAGCAATTCAGCATGAGAGTCCATCGCGTTCACCTGCAGACGCCTAACTCCTCATTCGAGGCGACCTGTGCACAAAGCCGCGCAGGCGCCTCAACTCCACGTTATCCGTATCGGCATCTACTGACACAAGGAGCAGGTTCTTAATGCAGACGCAAACACTGCGAGATGGAGCTGAGTCATTAAAAGTCTCTGTACACGAAGTCGCAAAAACTTCCCAAGTTGTGCTTTTTGCAGTGGGAGCAGGTGGCCAGCCTGAACGTCACGCTACGCTTCTGGACGCATTGGCTGAATCCGGTTGCACGGTCGTTGCACCGCATTTCGAACGACTCGCTTCGCCAGTTCCCAGGTGTGTGTCGGACTGGCGCTTATCCCGACGCCGACAACATCCGCTGTAAGCCAGCCATCAGGCAGCCGATTACCGGCAGTTTCATGTACAACTCCTCAGCGGCGTCCCAGTAATCGCGGTGGGAATCGATCTTGCCGTCGGCGGCGAATATCAGGTGGGAAGCGCCGCGTATGCGTCGGGTTTCGCTATGTCCCCATCGACGCACGCGAAAGCTGAATTCCCAGACCAGCATGGCGGTGTTGTCGCTGGCGATCCGGTCGGTGACAACGAAACGCGGCGCATCTACTTGCTGAAACATGTGCGTGAAGATACGCAGGATGGCCGCCACCCCGCGTACCTCGTTGAACGGGTCCTTGAAGCAGGCGTCTGCGCTGTAGAGTTCGGTCAGGTGTCCGACGCTTTCCGGGGTCAGCGTCTGGTAGAAGTTGATCACGCGGTCGAGATTCATTTCAGGCCCCGGTGATTCGACGGATCAACGGGAAATACCAGCGGTAGGGCAAGAGCGATAAGAGCTTGAGGGGGCGGGTAAAACGCCAGGGGAAGTGGATTTCGAAAGCGCCTGTCGTGAAGCCGTCGATCATGGCTACGGCCGCCTGCTGAGGTGTCAGCAGCGCCGGCATGGCGAAATCGTTCTGCGCGGTCAGCCGGGTGCGCACGAAACCAGGGTTGATTATCCAGACGCCGACACCTTGCGCTTCGAGGTCCAGATGCAGGCACTCGGCAAAGTGGATCAGCGCGGCCTTGCCGGGGCCGTAGCAGAGGGATCGGGGCAGACCGCGATAGCCCGCAACGCTGGCCACAAAGGCGATGCCGCCCCCTGCTTGCAGGTCGGGCAGCACGGTGGCGGCGAGGCGCACCGCGCCGTTGAAATTGACAGCGAGGACTTGCTCGGCACGCGCCAGGTCGAAATCGTGCGCCCGCATCGGCACATAGTCGCCGGCCAGATAGATCACGAGGTCGACACCGCCCCATGCCTCCAGAAGCGTCTGGCGGGCGCTGGCAAGGCTGGCCGCATCGGTTGCGTCGCAAGGCAGCAGCAAGGCCCCGTCGATACCCAGCGCCTGCAATCTGTCGGCCGAACGCGCCGACAACGCCAGGCAGGCGCCACGGCGGGAGAGTTCATGCGCCAGTGCTGCGCCGATTCCGGTTGACGCGCCGACCAGCCAGACGAGCCGATCTTTCCAGTCCGTGATTTTCGGGTTCATCGCTGGCTCCTTCTTTCTCTTTCTTTTCCCCGCGTTCAACGTTTGACGAAGGTCAGCGTGACTTCGCCGAGGTTGAATCCCCACTTCGACATGTACGAGCGGTTGAGCATCACCTTGTCGTCCATCAGGAACATCCAATCGTCGAAATCGACATGCCAGGTCTTGCCATCGACGGGCAGCTCCAGCACGTAGCGCCAGCGCAGCGCGTTGCCGGCCAGCTCGCCGACCGCTTCGCCGATCACGTCGTCGGCCGTGCCGCGATAAGTGCCGTCCGGCTGGCGCTTCAGTGTCCATACGCGGCGGGAGGTCGTCCCGTCGGACCACTCGAAATGCTCGTCGAGCACGCCGGTGTCGCCTTCCCATTTTGCGTCGATGACCACATGGAAGCGTTTCTTCACCTCGCCGGAACGTCCCTGAAACATGCCCCAAGCATCCAACGTGCCGTTGAGGTAGTGCTGCAGGTCGAGCACGGGCTGCTCGGCCTTGTACTGATCGACACCTGTTGAGGCACAGGCGGTGAGGCCAAGGGAAACCAGCGCAGCGGTCAGCAGTCTCATGATCGAATCTCCAGTGAATCGCGCCAGCGCCACAACAGCGTGGCCGCTAGCAACTTGAAACCAAGTGGGAGCAAGGCGTAGGCAAATGTCAGCGCACCGAGGCCGCTTTCGCCTCCCGGCTGGTAACCGAGCAAGTCGAGCAGTGGCAGGGCCAGTCCGGCGGCCAGTGCCAGGTTGAGCTTGGCGACCAGATTCCACACGCCGAAACAGGCTCCTGCCAGTCCCTGCCGTTGGCCGAGGTCGGCGGCGATGGCGGCCGGCAAAGCCAGATCGGCGCCCAACGCCAGCCCGGACATCAGGCAGATCAGGGTAAAGGCCGCGATATCGCCCGAAGCGAGCAAACCCGCGCCGGCAAACGCCCCCATTGCCAGTCCCATAGCCAGCCCCCAGGCCCGTACCCGACCGAGCCGGCCGGCCAGTTTTACCCATAGCGGCAACGACGCGGCTCCGGCGACGAAGTACAACGCCAGCAAGGGGCCGCTTGCCGAGGCGGCGCCGAGGACATCGGCCACAAAAAACAGGAAAAGCGTTGCGGGCAACGCCGCCGCGATGCCGTTGGCAATGAACACCCCGAGCAGGCGACGAAAGGCAACCTGGCTCAAGGTACGGCGGAGGCTGGCGCGCAAAGGCTCGCTTGAGAGCGGCAGAGAGGCGTCGGCCCCCGCTTGCGAGAAAGTCGCCGCTGCGGCGATCAGCAGCAACGGCGGCAAGATCCAGGACAGGCGCTCGATGCCGATGCTCAGATCGCTCGCTAGCGCGCCGGGCAAGACCGCCGCCAGCACCACGCCGATCAGGCCGAAGCCCTCGCGTGAGGCCACCAATCGCGTCCGCAGCGCAGAATCGCCACCGGCAGCCGCGCCCCATGCCTGATAGGACACCGAGGCGGCGGAGAAGCCGAGGTAGGTCAGCGCGAGCGTTGCCAGCAGCCAGGGAGCGGCGAAGTCCGAAGGCGGATTGAGCAGGGTGACAAAACCAAGTGCGAAGGGCAGGAGGGATGCTGCCAGCATTCGCCTGCGCGGCAGGCGATCGGCCAGCCAGCCGAGCCACGGATCGATAAAGGCATCGAGCAGGCGCGCGCCCAGCAGAATGGCTCCGAGAAGCGCGAGCTCCATGCCCGTTGTCTCCGCGTAATAGCGCGGGACATGGACGTAGATGGGCAGGGCGGCGAAGGCGAGCGGTAGCCCCAGTGCGCCATAGGCGAGGACGGTACGATTCGACACTTCAACCCTCCCCGGAGCGAAGCAGTGCCGCTCTCAGTTCCGGGGCGCTGGTTCGCGCATCGAGCCAGATGGCGAAAAAAGCGTCCGCGAATCCGGGTGAGTCGATGCCGCCGAGCAGGCGTCCGTCCTGGTAGAAACGCGCTCCGTCGCTGCCATGCACGCCGAGGAGGTGGTCGCCGGGTTTCACGTCGGGAAAGATGTGCTGCATCTGCTGGCCCCAACGCTGCAAGAGGCTTTCGTCGGCGACGAAGCGGCGCATTTCCTTGACGCTCGCGGCGGCAATGGCCTTGCCTTCGATTTCGCGTTTGTAATCGAGGCGAAGTGCCAGGGGCGGGCGCTGCGGATCGTCGCCGGCCCAAAGGGTGGCTTCGTAGACGAGGAAGCCAAAGCGGCGGAATTCGCCGCTGCCCCAGCGCCTCAGCCCGGCAACCTGGGCGTTGCTGGCGTAAGCACGCAGGGGTTGCCAGAGGAGCGCGGAGGCGGCCCCCGCCATGAACAGCACACGCCGCCTGCCTGGGTTCGGCAAGAGCGCGACGGCCGCCGGCTCAGGCTTAGCGATGCGCGAGTTCAAACTGGACGACATCGATATTCCCGGCCAGGAAGCCGGCCTCGCAGTAGCAGAGATAAAGACGCCACAGGCGGCGGAAGTTTTCGTCGAAACCGAGCGGCGCGATCTGCGGCCAATTGGCTTCGAAAGCCGAGCGCCATTCGGCCAGCGTACGGGCGTAGTCGAGTCCGAAGGCGAATTCATCGGTGACCTGCAAGCCTTGGCGTCCGGCTGCTCTGCGGAAGGCGCTGCGGGACGGCAGCATGCCGCCGGGGAAGATGTACTGCTGGATGAAATCCGTGCCGCGCCGGTAGGTGGCAAACAGGTCATCGTGGATGGTGATGCTCTGGATCACCGCCCGTCCGCCCGGTTTGAGCGCCCTGGCGACGGTGGAAAAATAGGTCGGCCACCATTTCTCGCCCACGGCTTCGAACATCTCGATGGAGACCAGGTGGTCGAATGACTCACGCGTGTCGCGGTAATCCTGCAAACGCAGATCGGCCTGAGGCACGCGCTGTTGCGCCCATTTCAACTGGGATGGCGAGAGCGTCAGCCCTGTAACGCGCAAGCCATCCTGCACCGCCAGTTCGGCAAAGCCGCCCCAGCCGCAGCCGATTTCGAGGACGCTATCGTTTGCTCCTGCCTGCAGGCGGTCAAGAATGCGACCGTACTTGGCGTGCTGGGCCGCGAGCAGCGAGCCGTCGTCTTGCGGCCGGTAGATGGCCGACGAGTAGCTCATGCTCGGGTCGAGCCATAGGCGGTAGAAATCGTTGCCCAGATCGTAGTGGGACATGATGTTGCGCTTGCTGCCGGCGCGGCTGTTGCCGTTGCACCAGTGGCGGAGGCGTGCCGCCAGAAGCTGCCGCCAGGAGCCGTAGATGGCCGAGGCCAGCGCCTCGCGGTTGCGCGCAAGCAACGCCAGCAGTCCGGTAATGTCGGGCGAATCCCACTGGCCGTCGAGGTAAGCCTCGGCCAGTCCGATATCACCCCGGGCCAGCACGCGGGAGAACAGGGCTTCGTCATGCACCTGCAGGGTGACGCCGCTATCCCCTTCGCCGAACAGCGCGCAGGAACCGTCCGGCAGGCGAACTTCAAGCAGGCCGCCGGTCAGCTTCTCCAGGAGTCCGAACACGGTACGCGTGTCGCGCGCCAGGGTTACGGTGCCGCGCAGGATCAAGGTGTTGGTGATGGTCTGGTTCATTCTGTCGATTCCTGTAGAGAACGCCGAGGGGGATGTGCTCCGCGGAAGGGCACACCGTTGAGCCAAAGCTTGAGCGCTTGCCAGTGGATTCGGGCGACCACGCCCAGCGTCAGGAACGGCATGCGCAGGAAAGCTGCAAGCAGCGAGCCGGTGGACCAGGGGCGCGGCTTGCCGGAAATCGCAGTGAGCAGGAGTTCGCCCTGGGCGTCGTCATAATCGATGTGCGCCCGTTGCACGGCCCGGCCCTGATGAAAGCGGAAGCGATATCCGCCCTCGATTTCGTTGAAGGGCGAAACGTGGAAAAGCTTCTCGGCGCGCAGTTCCTCGCCATCGGCCAGCGGCGCGCCGCTGCGATGCAGCAGGTAGCTGTGCGTGCCGCCGAAGGTGTTGTTGACCTCCGCCAGGATGGCGATCAGTTGCCCGCTGCGGTCGTGGCAGAACCAGAAACTGACCGGGTTGAAGACGAAGCCCAGCACGCGCGGGAAGGTCTGCAGCACGATCTCGCCGTCGTGGGGCAAACCATGTGCGGCCAGCAGCCCTTCAATCCACGGCAGTAAGGGGCTGCCGTCGCGCGGCCCGTGGTCCTTGTTGAAAAAACTGAGCAGGTTGCGCCTGTCTATCGAGAAGACGCCGCATGCCGATGCGCCCAGATTGCGCAGCGGGAGTTGCACGTAGAACACCGGATAGACGAAGGCATTGACCACCGGGCGCAGGCGCCGGTGCATCACATGGCCGAGGCAGAGTTGGGGGAGGGTGTTCATGCTCGCCTCAGGCGGTTTTCGTCGCGTGCGGCCGGTCGTCTGCAGTGCCTTGCCACGGCGCTTGGACCCCCAGGCCATTGGCCACCCGCAGCGCCGATTTCAGGCCGTCTTCATGGAAGCCGTAACTGCCCCAGGCGCCGGCTAGCCAGATGCCATGTTCTCCCTGCACCTGTTCGAGCCGTTGCTGGGCGGCAATCGCCGGCCCGTCGAAGATCGGGTGGGCGTAGTCGAATTCGGCGATGACCTTGGCCGGATCGGGTTCGCGCGCCGGGTTGAGCGTCACCACCACCGGCGCTGCGAAGGGCAGCGGTTGCAATTTGTTGATCAGATAGGAGACGCCGACCGGCTGCGCTCCCGGCTCGCCTTTTCCGGCAAAGTAATTCCAGGCCGACCACAACTTGCGCTCGCGAGGCAGCAGCGCGGGATCGGAATGCAGTACGGCGCGGTTCGGCTGATAGCGGATGGCGGAGAGCACCTCGCGCTGGCCCTGGCTGGCCGTCATGCCCAGGATGGAAAGCGCCTGGTCGCTGTGGCACGCCATGACGACCTGATCGAAAAGCTCGCTGCCGGCCGCATGGGTGACGCGCAAGCTGCCGCCCTCATCTGCGACCGCATGCACCGGGCAGGCCAGGCGAACATCGTCTAGCCCGGCCGCGATCTTCCTGACGTATTCACGCCCGCCGCCCTTCACCGTGCGCCACATCGGGCGGTCGAACACCTGCAACAAGCCATGGTTCTGGCAGAAGCGGATGAAGGTGGTGAGCGGCATATCCAGCATCTGCCCCGCCGGGCAGGACCAGATCGCCGCCGCCATCGGCAGCAAGTACCATTCGGAGAAGGATGCCGAGTATTTTCCTGCGGCGAGAAAATCGCGCAGGCTGCGCCCGTTGTCCGCGTGTGCCGCCAGCCAGGCGACGCTTTCGCGATTGAAGCGCAGGATGTCCGAAAGCATGCGCCAGAACGGGCGGCTGATCAGGTTCCGTTTCTGCCCGAAAAGGGTCGCCAGATTGCTCCCCGCCCACTCCAGATCGGGGTTTTCCAGGCTCACAGCGAATGTCATTTCGGTTTCCACGCTCTCGACGCCAAGGAGCGCGAACAGGGCGATGAGATTCGGGTAGGTCTTTTCGTTGAAGACCAGAAAGCCCGTGTCCACCGGATGCGTCTTGCCTTCCAACGTGACGTCCACCGTGTTGGTGTGTCCGCCCAAATAGGTGCCGGCTTCGAAAACCGTCACGTCGTAGCGGCGGGAGAGCAGCCACGCGGCAGCGAGGCCGGAAATGCCGGCGCCGATCACGGCGATGCGTTGCCTTGGGGTTCCTTGAGCGTGTCTGGCGTTCATGCGCATTTCCTCTCGTAGTGCTCCTGCTGGTTCAGTGGCTAAGGAATTCGTCGATATTCATCAACAGCTTCTTGTCGTCGGGCCGGCCTTGCATTTCGGCTGTTTTGTCCTGGACAAAATGCTGTTTTGTTCGTAAGATAGTGGCGTAAATGCGGTTTGTCAACTGTTTGTCTAACAAATGTCCAGGACAAATAATGAATACTCCAGGCTTTACCATTGCCGCCGTCGAGCGTGATACCGGGCTCTCCAAGGACGTGCTCCGCGTTTGGGAGCGGCGTTACGGCTTCCCCGTGCCGGAGCGAGACGGCAACGGCGAGCGCGTCTATCCGGCCGCGCAGGTCGAGCGGCTGCGCCTCATCAAGCGCCTGATGGATCAAGGGCACCGTCCGGGAAAACTGCTTGCTACGCCGGAAGAGGAACTGGGCCTGCTGCTGCCCCGTCGTTCATCGCCGAGCCGAGCTGCGGAACCGGGGGCCGACAATGCCGTGCTTGAAGAACTGATCTCGCTGATCAAACAACACGACGCAGTGGGCTATGTGAGTGCCCTGCAGCAGCGGCTGTCGCGCGAGGGCTTGCAGCGCTTTGTCCAGGACATTGTCGCGCCACTCACCGGTCGTGTCGGCGATGCATGGGAAGACGGACGTTTCGCGGTGTTCGAGGAACACCTGTTTACCGAGCTGACCAAGCGGGTCTTGCGCCAGGCCATCGCCAGTCTGTCGGGTGGCAGGGCATCTCCCCGCGTGTTGCTGACCAGCGTTCCCGACGAGCAGCATATCCTCGGGCTGCTGATGATCGAAGCGCTGCTCGCGCTGGAAGGCG
>Ga0316613_10003292_pt1 | contig 10086 bp, 8 predicted proteins | sample OWC_soil_day10_C_2_FD_207647 | JGI IMG/M metagenome (GOLD analysis project Ga0316613, IMG submission 207647) | Wetland soil microbial communities from Old Woman Creek delta, Ohio, United States - OWC_soil_day10_CT_b | ecosystem: Environmental > Terrestrial > Soil > Wetlands | place: USA: Ohio... | reverse complement strand
GCGCAGCAACGCGAACGGGGCGCCCGCTGCGGATGCTTGTCGCGCGACGTGGCTCATGCGCGCGCCGAGCTCGCCGGCCCCCTGCGCCACCGCGCGAAAGCCCGCCGGTGTTCGCGCGGCGAATTCCGCGGTGGAGCGGGGGGGATCCACCGCGACCACGGCATCGAGGACCAAGAGTAGTGCCGCCGCGGCGGACTCGTCGAGCACGTCGAGCAGCAGGCAGCGGTAGAGCTCCGCGGCTTCGGCAGGCGAGAGCGGCGGCGAAAGACGCGTCTTGACCCGGCCGGGTTGCGGCTCCTTCGCGAACACCACGAGCCATCCTCTCATGACGGCGGCGCCCCGGGCGCCACAAAGGGCAGGGCGACCACGCGTGCGGCGCGCCCGCCGACCTCGAGCGCAGTCGCGGGCGCCTCGAAGCCCCTGCGCACGAAGCCGAGCGCGATCGTGCCTGCGCTCGGCGAGCGCGCGACGCTCGTCAGCTCGCCGACGCGAGCGCCGTTCGCCTCGATCGCCGCGCCCGTTGCGGGCAGCACGTCCCCCTCCAGCGCGACGCCCACCAGCAGATGACCGACACGGCCCCGCGACTGCATCCGCGCCACCACTTCCTGGCCCGTGTAGCAACCCTTCGTGAACGAGATCGCGCGATCGACCAGACGCAGCTCGGCCGGCAGCGTGTGCTCCCCCAACTCGGCGCCCCAGCGCGGCTTGCCGGCCTCGACGCGCAACACCTCGAGCGCCACTTCGCTGGCGAAGATCGCGCCGCAGGCGTCTCCAGCCCCCCGCAGTGCGGCTTCCACTGCCGCTGTGTGCTCGGAGGCGGCAAAGATCTGGAACGCCGCCTCGCCGCTCGATCCCCACGCCCCGACCACCGCCTCGACGCCGCTGATCTGTGTGGACACCGCGCATTCCGCCGCAATCTGCAGCGCCGCGCCCGCGGCCGTCGCGACCAGCTCCGGCGCGCGCGGACCCTCGACCGCAAAGCGCGCAAACGCAGCACTGCGGTCGGCGATCTGCACGTCGTCCGCAATCACGAACTTCTCGAGACGTGCAATCGCCGTCGGCAACGCCATCGCCGCGGTCTCGAGCCAGAACGAATCGGGTCGCACGACGACGTGAAAATCGGCGACGATCCGACCCTCGCGCGTGAGCGCGAACGCGTAGCAGCCCGAGTGAGGCCCCGATGGATCGAGCTTGGCGACGTCATTGCTGAGCTGACCCTGCAGGAAGCGCACGCGATCCGAGCCGTGCACTTCGAGCAGCGCGCGACCCGAGAGCCGGAACACGCCTGCCGTGCGACGCACCGCGAGCACCTCGTCGGCCACGCTCACCGTGATTCTCCCGATGCCGGCGTCGCGCGCTCCGACAGCGGCAGCGGCCCATAGATCGACTCGACGCGTGCGAGCTGGCGGGCTCGCCAGCGATCGAAGAGTTCACTCGCCGCCGCGAGATCGGGTTCGTTGTCGATGTCCACCGCGCAGCCACCGCCTTCCGTCACGATGAAGCGAAACTTCGTGCGGAGCAGCGCCGAACAACCCTTCTCGATGCGTGCCATCGGGATCCGGTAGCGCAGCCAATCCGCGAGCCAGCGCCAACCGTTGCGATCCGCGACACCCGCGAGATGCATCAGCGCGTAGTAGTAGATCACGGCGAGCCCGCCCCCCTCCGCGCGCAGCAGCGTCCAGCCGAGTTTGATCATCTCGGTGATCTGCCTCTGGTAACGGTGCTCGTAGAGATCCTCGATGTAGTGGCGATTGCCGAGGCGCGCCGGCTTCACGAGATGCAGGTTGCTCTGGCGGAAGCGCCCCTCGCGCTGGTTGAAGTACGCCATGTGGATGCCGGGCGCGCCGGGCGACTCGGGGTAGAAGTCGCGCATCGACTCCTCGGTGCACAACCCGAGCCCGTAGTCGCAGCCCGCGGCGATCGTCTGGCGGATGAACGCCGAGATCTCCTGGGGCGTTGCGAAGGGCAGGTCGGCCGACAGGAAGAGTGCCCAGGTGTCTGCGTCTTCCGGTGCAGGATCGCGACCTTCGGGACCGGCGCCCGGCAGCAATCTTCGATACGTCTCCCAGGCGTTCTCGTAGAGGTTGCGGAACTGCGAAACGATGTGGAGCGGTTTGGTCAGCGCGGCGCGGAGCGACGCGTCGCCGAGCGCAACCTCGAGCCGCTCGGCGTTCCCGACCACCCACACTTCGGAGACTTCCGGCACGCGTTGCAGCGTCGCGACGACGTGCGCGACGAGCGTTCGCCCTGCCAGTTCCAGATACGGCTTGCTCTCGCCGCGCACCGCCTTGGCGGCGCGGCGGTCTCCCGCTGCGACGATTGCCGGAACACCCATGGGCTACTCGTGCGTGTCCCCGAAATTCATGCCCGACGACCCCGAACGGCGTCGCCCGCGCGATCTGCCGAAGGTGGCGGAGGCGGGGGACACCATGCTGGCCAGCGTAGCAGCGGCCTGAGGACTGAAGAGGGCCGGCGATCAACGCAGCAGCAGTTCGAGCGCGCCGGGACCTACCCGCAGGTTGAGCATGGGACCGGGGCCGAGCGCGGCCATCGCGGTGGCTCCCAACACGAGGTGGCTGGCGAGCACGGCGAGCAGATTGCGGTGTAAGAGAAAGTGCCAGGTCCAGAAGGCACCGGCGACCGCGACGCCGCCCATCAAGGCTGGGTTGGGCGTGTGCAGCGCGACGAACGCCGCGCTCGCCAGGGCGACGGTCGCGATACGCTGGCTCCGCGCCGGCCGCGCAGCGAAGAGCGTCCCGATGCGCGGCGCAAAGAATCCCTGCAGCAGCAACTGCTGCGCCGCGATGCCAGGCGCGTAGTCGAGGAGCCATGCAATCCGCGCGGCGGCGAACGACGCACTGCCCAGCGCCGCGCCCAGCGCAAGGAGCGCGATGGTTCCCGCGGTCGTGAAGAGCGCGATCGATTCCCAACCGCTGCGCCATTGCGAGGGTGCGAGCCCGAGCGCGCGGAAGCCGACGCGCGCGCGCCACCACGCGACGAGAACGATCGCGGCGACGAGCAACCCGAACACCGTGTCGAGCGCAGCGGCCGCGCTCTGCGAGATCGGCAGCCACGCACCCGCGTGCCACACCATCGCGACGAGCAGCGAGAACACCGCCGTCACTTCCAACCCGGGGCGCCCGCGGCTCAAGGCGCCTCCGCCACCTCGATGGGCAGGGTGAGCGGCTGCGAGCCGAGATCGTGGAACCATTTCACGCCCTCATCGACGAGGTCGACCTCGACTTCGTAGCGACCGGGCGCGGCGATCGGCGGGAGCGGCAGCGTGAGTTCCGTCGCGGCGCCCGGCGCCAGCTCGAGATCGACGTAGCCAGCGCGCAGCTCACTGAGGTCGGCGCCGCCGGGCGAACGCAGGTGCGCCCCCAGATGGACCCCGCGTTCGCGCGCCGACTGGAACGCAATCGTCTGCCGACTCGTATTGGTGACGCGTACCCGCAGTTCCGCCGCCGCACCCGCTACGACGCGGACCGGCGCGCCGATCGGCTCGATCTGCGCGCGATAGAAGTAAGGCACGTACTCGGTCGCGACCCACTGGCGGAAGCGATCGGGGGTGGTGGGCTCCCCGGCGAGCCATTCCTCGTACTCGTCGAGTACCCGCGGCAGGCGCGGGTTGGCCAGGTAGACGAAGCCCTTGTCGAGCGCGAACTCCGCGCGCGCCGCGACGAGGTCGCCTCCCGTCAGCAACACCGCCACGGCAGAGGCGAGCCCGCTGCGCTCGGCGCCGGCGGCACAGTGAAGGAGCAGCGGACGCGGTACGGTGTCGAGGATGTGTACCAACTCGCGCAACGTCTGCGCGGGCGGGATGTCGTCCGAACTCATCCGCAGCGACACGTGCAGGGTTCCGTTGCGACTCGCCGCCGCGCGCTCCTCCGCGAGCCAGCGCCGATCGTCCTTGCCCTTGGCGCCGCGCAGATTCACGATCGAGCGCAGCCCGAGTTCGGGGACCCAGCGGTCGATGTCGCCTTCCGACGGCTGCGCGCTTCGATAGATCTGGCCGGCCACGACCGGGTGCAGGTTCGAGTCGAACAGATAGGAGCGCAGGGGACCCGCGATCCCGAGCCCGACGCCGATCACCGCAGCGACTGCGGCGATGAGAGCAGGCGTACGACGGGAGTTGCGCATGCGCGGAGCATGACGAGCCGGGGCAAGCGCTGCCAGCAGCGGCTCAAGCGCTCCCAGCTCCGCTCCCACCGCGCGCGAAGCGGAACAACCTGCCGAGCCCCATCTTGTCGCGCCAGACGTAATAGCCAGCCCACGCTGCCATCACGAGATACGGGCCCCAATGGGCGACGAGCGCAAAGCCGAGCGCGCGCGCCGCGAGTTCCTCGCCGGCCACGCCGAACACCGCGAGCCCCGCGCGCATGGCGGCCTCGAAGACGCCCGCAAAGCCAGGCGGCGCGGGCAGCGCGATGCCGAGCATGGTGATCCCGAGCACGCCCATCGCCTCGCTGAAACCGATCCACTGCTGGAACGCGAAGGAGCATGCGAGGGCCCAGGTGAATCCCGCCATCACCACGAAGAGCGCCGCGGTGAGCAGCACGATCATGCCGAGACGACGCGGCTCGCGCAGGCTCGCGACGCCGCCGACGAAGCTGCCCGCGAAGCGCAGCACGCCACGCAGGGCGCGCTTCACCCACGGCGCCGCCAGGCGCGACTCGATCGCCACCACGATGCGTTCGCCGATCGCAAGCGCGCGCGGTCCGAAGGCGGCGAGCACGACGACACCCGCGATCAGCGGCGGCAACAGCAGCACCGCCGTGCCACGCGCCCATTCCACCACCGAGATGTCGCGCCCGAACAGCTCGATGCGGCGGTCGGGCAGATCGGCGAAGAACACCACCAGCAACATCGCGATCAGCAGTGCGACGAAATCGATGATGCGTTCGACGAACACGAGACCGAGACCGGCGCCGATCGGCACCTGGTCGCGCTCGTACATCAGGTAGGGACGCACGACTTCGCCGAGCCGCGCCGGGAACGTGTTCACGCAGAAGAAGCCGACCAGCGTGATGGCGATCTGGGTGCGGAACGTCGTCGCCGGTGCGAGCGGCTGGACGAGCAGGAGCTGGCGCCACGCGCGCAACTCGTACTGGACCACCCACAGCGCTGCCGCTGCCGCGAGCCACCATCCATCGACGTTCGCGATGGCGTCGCCCACCTGGTCGAGCGGCACACCCCACAACGCGAGTCCGAGAAAGAGCGCACCGACCACGAGTCCGAGCGCGAGACCCTTGATCACTGCGCGCTCGGAACGCGACTCGCTGCAGGCACTTCCGTCACGGCGAGAACCCTAGCTCAGTCGCGCAGGCAGACGGCTTCGTTACTGCGCGGCACGCGACTGCGAAACGCGACCGCTTCGACCGTCAGACCAGCTCGAGCACGGCGATCTCGGGACGACTCCCGAAGCGCACGCGAGGCCCCGCAAAGCCGAGACCGCGGCTCACGTAGAGTGTCGCCTCGCCGAGTCGATAGAGACCCCGGTGGTAGGGCGTGAGGAAGCGCGCGGCATTCCAGCGGCCGTCGCCGATCGGAAGCGCGAGCTGTCCGCCGTGGAAGTGTCCCGCAAGGACGAGACGAAAGCCCAGCGCTGCAGCCTGCGCGAACGCGTCCGGGCGATGCACGAGGAGCAGAAGGGGCCCGTCCGCAGGAGCGGCAGCAGCGAGTTTCTCGATCGTCGCGAGCCCGTGGCCATGCTCCGTCCAGTCGCGCCCCGGATCTTCGATGCCAGCGAGGTAGAGCGGCGCCGCGGCAGGGAGCCGCACGCACTCGTCGCGGAGCAGGCGCAGCGCCGGCGCGCGTCGCGCGAGCGCGTCGGCCACCTGCTCCTTGCCGGTCATCAGATCGTGATTGCCGAGCACCGCGTACACGCCGAGCGGAGCACGCAGCCCGGCGAGCCCCTGCGCGCCCGCGACGAGATGGCGCGGGTCGTGATCGAAGAGGTCTCCCGTGATGACCACCAGGTCGGGCGCGAGCTCGTTCGTCTTCTCGACGATCGCCGTGAGGCGACCGCCCTCGGTTCCGTTGCCGATGTGGAGATCGGAGAGATGGGCGATGCGCAATCCGCGCAGGCGCTCGCTGAGGCCCGCCATCGGGATTTCGAGCAGGGTGAGTTCGAGGTGCTGGGCGCCGTACCGGAACCCCCATGCCAGCGCCCCGCCGAGGCCCGCCACGGCCACGATGCTGGCGGCGCGATAGAACGCGAGTCCCGCCTCTGGGTGCATCCCCGCGAACGCGAGCAGCGGCACCGCGAACGCGAAGCCGAGCGTGACGGCGCAGACCCCCGCGGCCAGCACGACCGCGCCGAAGCCGCTGGCCACGTATGCATGGTCGAACCACGCGCCAATCCGCCCTCGCGGCCGCGCCACACCAACCCGTGGCATCAACAGCCCATTCCCGAGCGCGAGCGCCAGCGCCGACCCGAAGAGCCATGAGAATGGGATGGAAGCCGGTCCGCGGAAGATCGCGAAGCCCCATGCCACCAGGATGCACTGCGAGAAACCGAGCGCGATTCCCACCACGAGAGGGAATCGCTCGAAGACATGGGTGCGAATGAAATCGCGGAACACGGGGACGACCTTTTCGCCGGGCTGAGTTCCAGGGTTCGGTGCCGTTCCGTGAAGACTTGAGCGCGGCAGAATTCCAGCGCCCTGGGAAAGGGACCCCGCCGGGCGCTCCGATCCTTCGCCGCGCCCCGCTCACAATGAGACGCGACGAAGCCGCAGCGCGTTCGCGATTACCGACACCGACGACAGGCTCATCGCAGCCGCCGCGATCATCGGCGAGAGCAGGATGCCGAAGGCCGGGTAGAGCACGCCGGCCGCGATCGGGACGCCGAGCAGGTTGTAGACGAATGCAAAGAACAGATTCTGGCGGATGTTGCGGACGGTGGCCTTCGAGAGCCTGCGCGCGCGCGCGACGCCGCGCAGATCGCCGCGCACCAGTGTCACGCCCGCGCTCTGCATCGCGATGTCGGTGCCGGTGCCCATCGCGATGCCGACCTGCGCGAGCGCAAGTGCAGGCGCGTCGTTGACGCCATCGCCCGCCATCGCGACGACGTGGCCTTCGGCTTGCAGCTTCCCCACCAGCGACGCCTTCTGTGCGGGCAACACCTCCGCGTGCACTTCGTCGAGCCCGAGTCGCGACGCCACGGCCTGCGCCGTCGTGCGATGGTCGCCGGTCAGCATCACGACGTGTACGCCGTCCTCGCGCAGGCGGCGCAGCGCTTCGGGCGTCGTCGCCTTCACGGGATCGGCGACGCCGAGCACACCGGCAGCGCGCCCGTCGATCGCGACGAAGAGCGCCGTCGCGCCGTCCGCGCGCAACGCCTCGGCGTTCGCATCGAGCGAATCCGCGCCGATGCGCTCCTCGTCGAGCAGTGCGCGGTTGCCGAGCGCGACGCGACGACCGCCGACGCTGCCGACCACGCCGCGTCCTGGCCGCGCCTCGAACTCGCTCGCCGCATCGAGCGCGATGCCGCGTTCGCGCGCCGCCGCCAGCAGCGCCGCCGCGAGCGGGTGTTCGCTCGCGCGTTCGAGTCCCGCCGCCGCGCGCAACAGCTCGGTCTCGTCGAATTCGGGCGCGGGCAGCACGGCGACCAGACGCGGCCGTCCCTCGGTGAGCGTGCCCGTCTTGTCGACGACGAGCGTGTCGACGCGGCGCAGCACTTCGATCGCCTCGGCGTCGCGGAACAGCACTCCCACCGAGGCGCCCTTGCCAGCGGCGACCAGGATCGACATCGGCGTCGCGAGACCCAGCGCGCAGGGACACGCGATCACCAGCACCGCCACCGCGTTCACCAGTGCGAACGCGAAGCGCGGCTCGGGACCGAACCAGACCCAGCCGGCGAAGGTCAGCACGGCGGCAAACACGACGGCGGGTACGAACCATGCGGCGACCGCGTCGGCGAGCCGCTGGATCGGCGCACGCGAGCGCTGCGCTTCGGCCACCAGCGCGACGATCTGCGCGAGCAGCGTCTCGCTGCCCACGCGATCAACGCGCATCACGAAGCTGCCGACCTGATTGACGGTGGCGCCGATCACGCGGTCGCCGGGTCCCTTCTCCACGGGCATCGGCTCGCCCGTGAGCATCGACTCGTCGAGCGCCGAGCGACCTTCGATCACCTCGCCGTCGACGGGAACCTTTTCGCCGGGCCGGACGCGCAGTCGATCGCCGGGCCCGACGTCTTCGAGCGCGACGTCTTCTTCGCTTCCGTCGTCGCGGAGCCGCCGCGCGCTGCGCGGCGCGAGCGCCAGCAGCGCGCGGATCGCGGCGCCGGTGCGATGCCGCGCGCGCAGCTCCAGCACCTGCCCGAGCAGCACCAGCGTCACGATCACCGCGGCCGCCTCGAAGTAGATCGGTGCGCCGCCGTCGTGGCCGCGAAACGAAGCCGGAAACACGCCGGGCGCGAGCGTCGCGACGACACTCGACAACCACGCCGCACCCGTCCCGAGCGCGATCAGCGTGAACATGTTCAGGTGGCGCGCGCGCAGCGAGGCAAGCCCGCGCTGGAAGAAGGGCCAGCCGCCCCAGAGCACCACCGGCGTCGCGAGCGCGAGCTGCGCGAACGCGAGCGTGCGCGGCGCGAACAGCGCGTGCAGCGGCCGTTCGGGCAGCATGTCCGCCATCGCGACCGCGAACACGGGCAGCGTCAACACGGCGCTCACCAGCAGGCGCCGCTGCATGTCGAGCAACTCGTCGCTCGGACCTTCGTCCCGCATCGGCGCCACCGGCTCGAGCGCCATCCCACAAAGCGGACACGCCCCCGGCCCCTCCTGCACCACCTCCGGATGCATCGGGCACGTGTACCGCCCGGTGCCGGGCGTCAGGTTATTTTCTGTCAGGTTGTTTGGGGTCAGGAAGCGCGGCGGGTCGGCGCGGAAGCGCTCCGCACAACGCGCGCCGCAGAAGCGGTAGAGCACGCCCTCATGGACGAACTCATGCGGCGACTCGGCGCGGACGGTCATGCCACACACCGGGTCGATCACTGTGCCCTCGGTCACTTCCTGCATGCCATCCCCCAGACGCGACGGAGGATCATATACCCCCTCGCAACGGGTGGTGGTAAGATGCGGCCCGCTCGAACGGGCTCCCGACACGAGAGGAGAGGATGATGGCTCTGAAGGTCGTGGTCGACTTCGATCTGTGCGAAGCGAACGCGCGCTGCATGGAAGTATGCCCGGAAGTCTTCAGGGTCGATGACGACGACGTCCTCCACATCCTGATCGAGCGCCCGCCCGCCTCGATGCGCGCGAAGCTCGAAGAAGCCGCGCGCGTCTGCCCGCGCCAGGCCATCACGATCGCCGACGAATAGACCGCCGCGTCCGCGCTAGCCAATTTGGTGACGCGCCAGCGACGCAGCGTCGAGCGGCACGTAGGCGCGCGCCGCCGGATCGCGCATGAAGAGCGGATCGCGCACCATCGCGGGGTCGTAGCCCTCGCGCTGCAAGTCGACCTTGCGCAGCTTGAAGGTAGACGTGACGTCGGGCTCAGCGACGAGCCGTACGAAGAGCGGCGCCGCGTAGGCAGCTAGCTTTGCCTCGACCCAGGCGAAGAACGCGGCGCCGTCGAAAGCGTCGCGATCGCGCAGCACCAGCGCCGCCATACCCGCGCGTCCTTCGGCGCCCGGCACGCGCACGCCGTAGACGTTCGCGATCTCGAGACCGGGAAAGCCGCCGAGCGCTTCGGCGACTTCCTGCGTCGAGACGTTCTCGCTCTTCCACCGATACGTGTCGCCGATGCGGTCGACGAAATAGAAGTAGCCGTCTTCGTCGCAGCGCAGCAGATCGCCCGAGCGGTACCAGCGATCGCCCTTCTGGAACACGTCGCGCAGGATCTTGCGCTCGGTGGCGGCGGCGTCCGTGTAGCCCTCGAAACGACCGGCGCCCGAATTCGGAAGATCGGGAATCGCGCCGAGGAACTCACCGACTTCGCCGGGCGCGCATAGGATGCAGCAGCCGTTCGCGTCCCGCGGGTGCTCGTCGCGTTCGAGGTCGTAGCGCACCAGACGGCCATTGTGGCGTTCGGGAAACGGGATGCGCCCGCACGAGCCGACGTGATTGTCGACGTTCA
>Ga0316613_10003284_pt1 | contig 10096 bp, 10 predicted proteins | sample OWC_soil_day10_C_2_FD_207647 | JGI IMG/M metagenome (GOLD analysis project Ga0316613, IMG submission 207647) | Wetland soil microbial communities from Old Woman Creek delta, Ohio, United States - OWC_soil_day10_CT_b | ecosystem: Environmental > Terrestrial > Soil > Wetlands | place: USA: Ohio... | reverse complement strand
ACCTTAACCCAAGCAGTAGATTTTCCCCCATCTGTAATATGATAAATACCAACAGGTGCTTCTAAAACAATTTCAATTGCAGAAGTAGATGTTGCCATTGTTTGATGTGTCCTATAGTCTTCTTTATTTAATTCATAGCTTAGTGCTTCATCATCATAAGTATCAGCAAAGTTTGTAATCACTGTTTGGTCATTAGTTCCCAAACGAGTATCAATTACAATATCTTTATAATTTGCAATCGGATTATTATTGATTTTAACATCTGTTATTTCATCAACTGCACCTTCGCCACCACACAACAGAATATTTAAATATTGTTTATCACCATCAGAGGTAATATGTTTTGCTAAAACATGACCACTTGTAACAACTGTTCCATAGGTTACTTGTTGTACTTCACCTTCACCTTCCGACGGTGTTTGTGACCAACCATATTTGTTTTTTGTGCTTAAACTAGTTAAATCAACCTTTGGTTTTGCTGATAGATTTGAAATTAAAGAACCACCAATAGCCATTGTTGCAATTGCTCCGATTGTTGCTCCTACTGTCCAAGCACCAACACCTAATGCCCCTGTACCCATAAATGCTCCACCTGACAGAGTAGAACCAACGCCCATTGTTACAACACTTAAAGCAATTCCTGCGATGGCTGAAAGAATGTTTTTCCCACCACCTTTATCAACGAAAGGTGATATAACAATAAAATCGCCATTCTCAGGAACATAATTTAAATGAACTTTTGCTGAATGATTAATATCTCTAGTAACATATACTTCAAAATCAATTTCTTTATCTAAAGTTACAAATTTTTTAATTGGTTCTCTAATTTTAATATGCCTTATCTCGCGTTCATTTACGTTAAAAGGATTTTTAATTGTAACTAATGTAAATTTATAATTATTCATTTTAACCTCCTAACTTTATTTGAACATAAAAAAATACAGGTCTAAACCTGTATCCATTTGTAATATCCTTCTATTCTTCGATTCCAAGCTGGTGAAGAAATTTCAGTTATATTAACACCTATTCTTTCTCTACAATGAATAAACTTACCATCACCAATGTAAACTCCCACATGATTTACATATATCGGACTATTAAATCTAATTGCAACAATGCAAGGTATTTCTAATTCTTCACCGTTTCCAATCTCAATTCTTTCCCATTTACCACTTTTTTTATGTTCATCAAAAATTGAATTGATACCCTCTTTATCTTCTGAATCAATCAAATAATGAAACGATAATTCAATTCCAAATTTTTTATATACTTCTTTTGCACACATCCAACAATTATAGAATTTTTCTTTATTACCATCAGAAGCAATAAATTCTTTTCCGATTAAATCTGTAAATTTTATATTATGCATAATAATTACCTGCGTTAGAAATACCAGGACACCCACCAAAGCGAGTGCTATTATTTCTTTCTCTACAATCAATTAATGTTTTATTACATTCTGTTAAATCAGAAATACAAGCACATTCAATATCTTTATATCTGTAAGGACAAAAATCTTTTAAATATCTTCGTGCAGGAAATCTTTTTGAAAGAGGGAAATCCGAACCACAATTAAATGTTACCCCTTTTGCATCGCATTTTACGCTTAAAACAGCAAATACTTCTTCTAATTCAGGAGTTGTTGTTGTAAGATAATGTGAATATAATGCACGTAAAATTACTCTTGCACTTTTACCACCGTTTGCCTGTTCAACATAACCTTGAACCGTTCTTGTTGTATCTTGCACAACAATATCAAAAGTTGGTAGTTCACCATTTGCATTTTCATTAATTTCACCTAAATTAAAAGGGAAGGCAACATATTCATTTTTATTCCAAAATATGTTTTCGTTATTTCTAACAAGTCTATATGTTATTGTTTCAAATTCTATATCTAAGAAAAACAATAAAGAATTATTTGAATCTACTTTATTCTTTTCTATTTTTGCTACTTCACTTAAATTAAGCACATTATCACCTCTATTACATTGTCAAATTTATGTAAAAAAATAGGTAGTGCATACACACTACCTATTGCTTATTTTTCTGATAAAGAAATATCGAAACTCCAGTAAAACGGCTGAACAAAATCAGCTTTTGATTTACTAATAAAACGAACAACATGTTCTTCATTTGTTAAAAAACTAGTCCATATAAACTTTAAACTTCCACCTTTTGTTTCTTTGTAAAAATCCATAAATTTAATATAATCGTCATTTGATAAAGCTGACCACTTTAAATAATATATTTTTGGTTGTGCTGTTGTTTTTGCTCTAGTTATTGTTGTCGTATCTTCCATTTCGGAACTCAAAACAGGGTCATATATATCTTCTGAATAAGAAGAAGGATTTGCTATATTTGGAAACCTTAACATTTATTTCACCTACCAAAATAAAAAAATCGTCTTATGATAAGACGATTTAAAAGTATTTTTATATACCTAACGCATCATTGAAGCCGAGCCTGTTTGTTTGTCTTGCATTTAGAACAATAGTTAGTACACTTTCTTCAAAATTAAAATCATATTTAATATCATTTTCTTCAATTTTAGCAGAAGTATTGTTTATAATATTAACTTTAAGATTTGGATTTCCACCACCAAGCATGTTTTTTGTTTGTTGTGCTGTTGCCATTGTTCCATTCGTGTCTGGAATGAACATTTCTGCTCCATGCTCTCCTACAACATGCGGTGTATTCGCTAGTAGACTACCACCATTTGCATTAAATTTAATATTAGGAAATACCCAACTAACAATTTTTTGTGCCATTGCATTTGCCATCATGTTTGCTATCGCATCAGATACAGCAGATAAAAAACTACCAACATAATCCGCAAATGATTTCAGTTCACCTTTCATTGCATCAGTAAAGAATGTTTTTAAACTAGATTGTAATGCTTTTGCTGTCGCATTACCAACTTCAATCATGTTACTTTGCCAATCACCCATAGCTCTTAAACTTTCTTTTAATCCCACTTGAAACGCATCTCCAAACGTTGCAGGATTTAAGTTTTTCATTTTATCTTGATAATAAATCATCCAACTATCTAAATAAACTTTATCGTTTGCATATTTCTTTTGCGTATCTAATTTCTGTTGTTCTAATTCTAAAACTTGATATTGTCTATCTGTTAAATAACTTTTCTTTATTTCATTTGAAATTGAACGCAAATCATTTGCACGATTATTTTCTATTTCTTTCTTTTTTTCATCATATGTTCTTTCCCAAATCAATCTACTTTCAATGTCAAAACGATATAATTCTTGTTTTTCACTATTTGTTTTTTCAAGTTCTGCAAGTTGATATTGATAATCCGATAAAGTTAATTTACTCAAATCTAATTGCATACTTTTAATTTCATCAGTATGCTTTATATCTAACTCTTTTTTCTTTTCAATATATGTTTTGTCCCAAATAGCCCTTGATTCTGTATCATTACGATACAGTTCTTGTTTATCTTTGTTTTCTTGATTTAATAACAAAACATTATAATCATATTCAGATAGTGAATATTTCTTTAAATCATTAGATAATTTTTCTCTTGCTTTTAAATGTTCTTCATTAATTTTTGCTTCTTCTAAAGAATACAACTTCCAATTTGTTTCTTCATCTAATCCATCTTTTTTCCTACTACTATATTCTTCTTTAGATTTTTGCAATTTGATTTGCCATTCATCATATTTGTTTTCTAATACTAAAATTTTATCTTGTGCTTCTTGCCAAATTTTTTGTAATTTTTCGGCTGAATGGTCTGTTCTACCATGATGTGCTGAACCACCTGCACCTGCTGGAATCGGTGTTATTGGAACAGAATTGAAAATTTTGCTTTTAGCAACATCTTTATCACTTGCATTTTTACGAGTAGTTGTATCTTCATATGCTCCACCAATGCGATTTTGTTCATTAAAATATCTTGCTTGTTCATTTGTTAATCTCCAAATTTTACCCGTAGCAATATCAGCTTCATTTCCAATTTGAGTGTATCCATCTGCATACATGTTACTTGCATTAACGTGTTTATCAACATTTTGACTACTAGAAAAATAGCTAACAACTGCTGTTAATGCACCTATTGCTAAAATTGCCCAACCAACTGGCCCCATCAGCAAATCAAGTGCTATTGCAACTTCTCCAATAGCAACCGCTTCTGCTACATATGCAAGTGTTAATGCTATCGTTTCAATTCGAGCAACAATACTTGAAGCAATTGAGGCAATTTGTGCATAATTCATTGCAATATAACTTGCAACAACTCCATCTAAACACGCCTTAAAAATTGGCAAATTTTCTTTAGCAAAATTACACAAAGTAACCAAGTTACTAGTAACTGTATCAGCTAAACTTGTAGCAATATCAATTATCACGCCTAAAATCGGTGTAAATCCTGTAAACAAAGCACCACATAGCCCAACAGCAACGCTAATAAAATCAGAAAATACATAAGATGCTTTCCATATTCTTTCTGACCATTCCTTGCCGAAAACTTGGTCTAATACAGCATTTATACCACCCAATTTAAAAGCATCCATGATTGCAACACTTAAATCAGCAAAATATTTAACCATGTTTTTGCATAAATTAAATGCATTAGTTCCAATTTCACCAAAAATAATTGCAGTATTATCTTTTACAGTTGACCACATACCATTCATTGTCTTAGATTGTTGTTCCATCATGCCTTTAAATTTTGGGTCATTCGCCATTCCATTGATGATTGCTTTTACTGCTTGACTTCCAGAAATACCTGTTTTCGCTAAATTATCAAAAGATTTACCTGTTAAATTAAAAGCATCAGCCAAATATTTTTGTGCCCCAATACCTGCTTCATTTAGTTGCCGAACTTCTTCACCTGACAAATGTGCTTTAATAGACATTTGACCTAACGCAAGAGTAATTCTATCTATACCTTCTTTTTTTAGTCCTAATGCACTTGAAGCATCACCAATTGCGGTAAGAGTTGGAATTATATCTTTTGCAGAAAATCCAAATGCCATTAGTTTTTTACTAGCTTGGTCAACATCTGAAAACTCAAAAGGTGTTCTACTTGCAAATTCTTGCATTTGAGCAATAAATTCTTTACCTGCTCCTTTATCTCCAAGCATAGTAGCAAAACCCATTTGTGTTTGTTCCATGTTTGCATTATAACTAACCAATTTTTCTGATAAACTTTGAAATGCATTTTGTAAACCTTGTATTCCAAGTGTAGCTAGTGAAAAACCTGCCATTGCTCCCAAGATATTTTTAATTGAACTTGAAGCATTGTCAGTTGCATTTATTATAATATTTACTCCATTACCTGCCATTATTTCACCCCCAAAATTAATCTGTATATAAAAATTAAGAGGACTAGCATCATATTGCTAATCCTCTTTTTCATCATTTTTCGTTTTTCTCTTTTGAATTTTTAAGTGTTAAACTTTCCATTAATCTGATTTTTTCCATCAGTGCTACACTCAAATCAATACAATAAATTTCAGCTAAAAGTGGAATTGCTTCATACTTCAAGCCAACTAAACCACCCATACCAACATTCCACTGTGTCTGTAATTTAGTCCATAAAATGATAGCATCTTGATTTTCAGACATTAAAATTGGTTCTTTATCTTCACACGTAGAACAATTTAATTTTTGTTTTTCATAGGCAAATTCTTTGCATATTTTGCAATATTCATTTCTTCCTTCGTTGTGCCAATTTATAAAATCTGTTAGATTTTTTTTTCAATTTCACGACCATAACTTTTTATATATGTTTCTTGTGCAATTCTAATACATTCACTATATTCAATATCATCAAAATCAATAGTTGAATAAACAGTATCTAAAATACAATCAATCATATCAGCATTTTTTTGTGCTGTTACTTCTGCCCCCATGAACGCAGGGTCTAACCCTTTTTCTTTTAATGCTTTCATCTGTCCACGTGTCATACTTTTAATTTGAATATCCATTTATATCACCTTTTCCTTTTTAAATTTTAATATTTTTCAATGTGATTAACTAAATTAACCATTACGCTTGATTTGTTTGAATCTGTTCCCAAAAATGCTTGGAATTTAACATCTAATGTAATCCCTGCTCTACCATCAACAGAAGGACTTGTTGCATCATAAATAATTTCTGGTAATACAAATTCTAATGATTGTGTATCTTTTTTGAATTTGATTTTCAAAGTTGATTTCGTACTGCCTTTAGCTTTATCTAAAAATGCTGTGTCTTGGAACAATACTTTTAAAGAACCTTCTGCTTTTACAGCACCTTCTAAAACATCGCCACGATAACCCATACCACCAATTAGGTACTGTGAAGTATCTAAACCAAAATTGATTGATAAATCACCGCTTGTAACAATTGCTAATTCTGTACCATTTTCTTCAATAGATGCTTGGAAGTTTGACAAACGATTTAATACAATAGTTTCTTGACTAGCATCATATTTTGTAGTAGAAATAGTTTCTTTAGCACCAACAAAATCAAAATCTGCTGTCAACTCTCCATCTCCACCAAAAGACATTTTGAGATTGTTAATCTTACAACCGTTATAAACAAAATTTTGATTAATATCTTTATATTGTTTTTCAATCACCATTGAAGGCTGATTATCAAGAATTTTATAATTGTGTGTGAATAGTGTTGCATCAACTGCATCAACAGTTGACGTAGGAGAACCAAAGCAACCCTTTAGCCAGTAACCGAAACAATCCAAATCCACTGGAATCGTCATGGAACCAGAAACATCAATGTTACCCTTTGCAGGTTCTACTTGATTTCTAGTACCTGTAATTGTTTGAGGGTCAATCATTGATTGTTTTGATTGCATAGAATTTTTATTAAAAGGCATTATTTTACCATGTTTAGTTGTCGGATTTATACTATAATTTGTTTCAAAATCAATTACAGTTACACTATTTGAACCTGTTGCTTGTTTAGCCATATTTTTTATACCTCCAAAATAAAAGGCGTGTACTGTGAGTACACGCCTAAATGTTTTTATTTAATTTCTTACAATTTAATGTAAATATTTGTTTTCATTTTTAATATTCAATATCTTCTACGCCCATTGGAACAGGTATATCAATTGCGATTTGCATAAAAGCAGGATATAAAGGAAACCATTCACTTTGTATTTCATATTCAATCTTTTTTATTGAAATATCTGAACAATTTGATAAAACTTCATAAATCAGATTACCTAATTCATCTGTTTCAAATAGTCCATCGTATTCAATTGTATTTGTATCTTTTGTTATATTTTTGTTTAAAATAGACCACGTGCAAACCATGTTGTATGTGTAATCATCTAACAAACCTTCTGTTTTAGAAGCAGGATAAATGATTATTGCAGGACAATCATCTTCTATAATTGGGTCTTTTGCATTAAAACCAACGAATAGCAAAGGTTTTTTATTGTATTTATTCATACAAAAGTCATTAATTTCTGTACTATTTAAAATTGCATCTTTCCATTTATATAAAATCTTTTTAAATAGCATTTTAGGTATTTTCATTTCTTCACCACCATTAGGTCAATACTCTGTTTACTTTCCTAATAAATTTATCAGAAAAAACTTTAGGAATTTGAGGTTTTAGTTTTGCAAGCATCGGTGCAAAAGTTTCTCGTTTTGGTATGACTATTTTTGATTTATCAATTGGCATTTTAGCCATTGCGAAAATTACTTTTACTTGATTACTTACGTTACGAGTTAAACCACTTTCAATTTTCTCTCCTAATTTTTGTGCAGAAGGAGATAACCAACCAATTTTTGCACTATTATCATCAATCATTTCATATTTTACTGCTCTAAACATCTTACCAAGTGGAATTTTCGATGTTCCTTTGCCTAAAACCTTATTTAATCTTCTTCTTAAATTCAAAGGCATAAATGGTGCATATCTAACTCCATTTGGAGAACCCGATTTAATACCTGTCTGAATTTCTTTCATGCAGAAAAAAGCAGTTGATTTAATTGAACTTTTAATGAAATCAGGATATTGTTGCATTAAATTTCTAATTTTCGGTGATACATTGTCTTGAATGTTAATATTTAAATTCATTTTTAATCACCTCTTATCTGTGAAAAGGTCTTTCGTTTATTACCGTTTCAACTTTATAAAAATCGTTATCTTTTTCAACTATTTTTGTGACTTGATAAGTTTCAAAATTATATTGAATTTCATCCATTATTTTTGGTTTTTTATCTAGTTGAACATAGAAATATTGAACATCTGAATAACCATCCGTATCAAAACTATTGCCTTTTTTGTTTTGTTCTGCTAATTCAAATATTGCTGTTCTTTCTATTCCGTTATACAAAATTGTTTCCGCAAATTCATTTGCATTTAAAAATATATCATTATCTTCTTTCAGCACGTCTTTAAAATTCATTTTAATCACCTTTTTTCAAAATAAGGGTATGCACAAGTGCATACCCTCACCCTTTTAGACATAAAAAATAAGCCATCATCGGCTTTTCATTTGTTTTAACTATTCAACTCTATTAGATACCAAGATTTTTAAACATCCCACGATAATCAATAGCCTTAACACCAAAATCAAGTCTTGCTTTAGTCTTGATACCATCATTTGTAAATTCAACAAAGTTTTCAATATAAGGAGTTTGTACACCATTTAAAAATGCAACTTCAATTGTATCAACCATGTTGTAATCTGCTAATAAATACCATGCTTTTGCATCAGTCAAACAAGGGTCAACAATGATTTCTAACGCATTTGAAAAAGGATTATATGCACCAGAATTTGCTTTTGTAATATCAGCAGTAGAGAAAATTAATTGTCTTGCCGTAAATTCAAGTTCTGGTGGAACTACCAAAAATTTAGGAGAAATATTCAAAACTTGACCTTTCAATCCTGTTTGACGTGCCATTGCAACTTTTGCGGATTGTAAACTATCTAAAGTTAATGCTGTACCAGTTGTTACAGTATTTTTATGATTAGCTACTTGGAACAATTCTTTACCATCATTCATCAAATGACTTGAATTTAAAACTGCATATACATCTCTATTAACAGCACTTCTTAAAGCAACCCCTAAATTTTTAGATTGATTGTTTAATGCTCCTAAATCATCATTGATTAATGCTTGACGAGTAAAGTTAACAATACCACCTTTGGTACTAATAACATAACTTTCTTTGTCATCACTGTATGCCATTTCTGGATAACTTGCTCCTTCTGCAATTACAGAAACAGCAGGAAGTTCACTTAGTTTTGCACGTGTAATCGTTTTAAAATCAGAAACAGGTACAACATTACAAAAACGTTCCCAAGTGGATGGGGCTAATTCGTATGATTTTGCAAGAATTTTATTACTTACATTTGCAAGAATGTTTGGCAAATCACTAGTTGCTGTTAATGCACGTGTAGCAATTTCGATGTTACTTGCACCACGAATGTTCTGACCACTTCTTTCCATGACTTCTTTTGCAATCTCTAACATATTTAAACCACGTAATTCTGTTGCACCAGAAGCAGGTTTATCAATTTTAGCACCTGCTCGTAAAGCAATTGCATCAGTCATTGCATTTCTAAATTTATCTGCTTCATCAACTTTTACTTCAACACCACTTGCAACTGATTTTTGAGATTTTGAAAGTTGTTCCATGATGTGTGTTTTTACTTCATCTACAGTTGCACCTGATTTTACAAATTCATTCACTGAAACACCATAATGTTCACCCATACCTAAAATTTCAGCAGTTCGTGTCTGTTCTGCTTTTGTTGCTAAATCTTTAATTTCTTTTTCTTCCATTTTTGAAACCTCCATATTTTTAATATCATTATTTTTTTGATTTACTTCTTCAATACTATTATTAATTTCTTCTGTAATTAATAGGTTTTCATTTTCTATTTCTGCACTTCTACCAACACCAACAGAAGCATCGGCAGGAACACTTACAATAGAAATTTCGAGTGGTTGCCATTTCTTTGCAATATAACATTCGCCTTGAAAACGTCCATCTGTAGAATATGCCCCTTGTACTACTTCTTCCCACACTTTAACTACATAACCAACTGAAACACCTTTCAATGTGCCTGACTTTACTTTTTCAAAAATGACGTTCGATTGTTCATCATCAT
>Ga0316613_10003280_pt1 | contig 10099 bp, 12 predicted proteins | sample OWC_soil_day10_C_2_FD_207647 | JGI IMG/M metagenome (GOLD analysis project Ga0316613, IMG submission 207647) | Wetland soil microbial communities from Old Woman Creek delta, Ohio, United States - OWC_soil_day10_CT_b | ecosystem: Environmental > Terrestrial > Soil > Wetlands | place: USA: Ohio... | reverse complement strand
CGGTCAGGTAAAAATACAGCAGGTTGATCGTAGGAATCGCACCCTGCCCTGTCTCTTCATTTCTCATATCGCTCTGCAGGCTTATACGATTGTGCCCCCCTCCTCAAGAAATCGTCGCAAACAAGCATCCGGACTGGGATGGTCCACCTTGCCTGTCAAAGTGTAGGCTAATCCCGGACAGTTGCCTGTGCAATAAGGGGTATATGAACACCCAGCGCAGAATTCGAACTCGGTTAACGGAGTCGTATGCCGGCGACGCAGCTGGTTCAGGGCCGAACTGTGTTGCCACACTTCCAACAACCGATCCTGGTTGATGCGCCCCAGCTCCATATGGGCCAACATATTGCAAGGAACGATGGCGCCATCGGCGCGCACGGCGATCTTGCTGCTCGGGCAACCACAGGCGGTGAGGCGTCCCCCATTGGGGAATGCTGGAGCGCCCTGTGCCCATGCCTCCTGCATCCGGCGCCACATGCGCCCTTCAGACAATGGGCCTGCGCTTGCCGAGATGCGGCCATTGTATTTCTGCGTGAGGCGCAGCAATGTTGCCATCGCCACCTGACGCTCCTGTCTGTTCAGCAGCACATCAGCCGCATTCAGGCGGCATGTGCCGAGGTACCCAGCAGAGTTGGTGCTGAAACCGGGTAGGTCCAGTTCCTCCAGAAGCAAGTGGGCGATATTTTCCAGATCATTCACGTTATTCCGATGAATAGTGACACGCACCGCCGCATTCACCCGATGGCGCTGCAGGGTGCGGATGCCGCGGATCGCGCGGTCGAAAGAGCCTTTGCCGCGACAGGAATCGTGTGTCTGCGCGCATGAACCATCCACTGACACCTGGACATACTCGCAGCGACGTGTGCTGGCGATGAAAGCGGCGATCTCGTCGTCAATCAGCGCACCGTTGGATAGGAGGGAGAAACGCATCCGGTTGCGGACGAGACCTTCGAGGAGTGCGGGCAGATCGTCGCGGATAAACGGTTCTCCGCCTGCCATGGTGACGTTCATCACGCCAAGGGACTCCAGTTCGTCGAAGAACTTGAGCCACTCGTCCGCAGGCAGGTCTCGGTAAACTACAGCCGGGTTGTTGAAGAAGTAGCAGTAGCGGCAGCGCAGGTTGCAGCGCGCGGTGATTTCAATGTCCACAGTGCGGGGAGTACGCATCAACATGGATATCACTGGTTCCGTCTTGTCTTTCAAATTGTTCGGTGATCGGTGTCGTCCTTCAGTTCATAACCCACATAACCGTGTTCAGCCAGCTTGTCAACAAAGGCGGTGATCTCTTCGAGAGCGGCCTCTGGAGCATCTTCAAAACTGGTTTTGATCTCCAAGACGATCTCCTTGAGGCTTCTCTTGCCATCCATCCTTTTCCATATCGCCACACCGACAGGATTAATTCCCACAGCAGCGGCCGTATCGGGGTTGAAGAGGACGGCCCAGTCGTCGAACTCCTCCCGGAGCACAACGATGGGATTAGCAATCGGTCTATCCGTTCGGTTCATAGAGCATACCTCCGTACTTTTTAGCACAAACCCCGACCTAGGATCTCCAAAAAGATGAATCCCCTCGCCCTTGAGTCATGGTGCCGGGATGAGCATTGCTCATCTTGGTATACTTCCCGCCTGCGAAAACAGGATATAAGGAGATATCAATTTCGTAATGCGGCCTAATTCGCCCCCCCGGAAGTGCAAGCAGCTGTTGCGGCAGTACCATTGGTGCAAGCAGTTAATGCAAGACCACCGTCAGTGCAAGTGTCTGTATCTCCACTTCCGGCTGTACAAGCTCCGGCCCCTCTGGCCAGATCACCCAGGGGGACGACGATCGGAGCTTCGTACTTAGGCTTTGTCCTCTCATCTTTCTTAGACATAGTAAAACCTCCTTTGCCTTAAATCAGTTTCCATGATCGTGGGTGTTTTTTCCTAAGAAAGGATATTTTAGAATCTTTCTCCTTCATTATATCCTTATTCTATATTCTATGGTTCTGCAATTAATATTAAGGGAATAGTCAACTAGTGTCAAATAAATTGTGTGAAATCTTTCAGATGATGGTTTTTCCATGTGAATCCTTTTTCCTGTAAATTAAGAAGTGGGTTGTAAAAATCCCTTTGTTTACCTTAAAATCCATAGGTGTCCATTCTCCATAGGATAACCGAGAAAAAGAGAGAAAGGCTGATTCACGCGAAAGGCGCGGCTCCCCTGCGCGATCTAAAAGCACGGATTCCTGACATTGAAAGGCCCCGTGATTTCCGCAATGCCATCAGAAGGGGTGAGGGACATATTCGGTTTATCGCAGAGATAAAAAAGGCGTCACCCTCAGAAGGTGTCATAAGAGATGATTTCGACCTCGCAGGCATTGCCCATATATATGAGGAAAACGCGGTAGATGCAATTTCTGTCCTGACTGAAGAGGACTTCTTCCTGGGTGATATCAGACATGTGCCTGTGGTAAAACAAGCGGTCACAAGACCTGTACTGAGAAAAGATTTCATAATTGATGAGTACCAAATCTACGAATCGAGGGTATACGGGGCGGATGCGCTCCTGCTCATCTCATCTTTGCTCGGCAAGTCTCAGGCTGAAGAGTATCTTCATCTCTGTGCAGAGCTTGGGCTTTCCGTTCTTTTTGAGGTCCACAGCCTTGATGAGCTGGAGAAGGCGATGCGTCTGAATGCGGACATCATAGGCATAAACAACAGGGACCTGAATACCCTCACTGTGGACTTACATACCACGTTTTCTCTTAAAAAGGAGATTCCGTCCGGCAAGATTGTGGTGAGCGAGAGCGGAATAAAGACGAGGGATGATGTGCTGCACCTGGATACACGCGGTGTTGATGCCGTACTCATCGGTACCTCGCTCATGAAGTCCCGGGACATTGGAAAAAAGCTCAACGAACTGAGGGGGTAAAGGAGCAATGAGAATGAATCCGCTTTGCGCGGACATAGGAATTACATTTATGGTAAGGAGGACGAAATGAAGGAAACAAAGATTGTGCTCTCTGACAGAGAGATCCCGAAGCAGTGGTATAACATCATGGCGGACATGCCAAATCTCCCCAAGCCGCCTCTGCACCCCGGCACGCGTAAGCCGGTGGGGCCTGACGACCTGTCCGCCATATTCCCTATGGCGCTCATTGAGCAGGAGGTCTCCACCCAGCGGTGGATCGATATTCCTGAAGAGGTACTTGACATCTACTCCCTCTGGAGACCTTCGCCTCTTTACAGGGCGCACAGGCTGGAAAAGGCACTTGGTACTCCTGCAAAGATCTATTATAAGTACGAAGGAGTCAGTCCTGCCGGCAGCCACAAGCCGAATACGTCAATTCCCCAGGCATATTACAACAAGAAGGCCGGGATTAAGAGGATAGCCACCGAAACAGGAGCAGGACAGTGGGGTTCTTCCATGGCCCTCGCAGGGAGTTTCTTTGGCCTTGAGGTGACGGTATATATGGTGAAAGTGAGCTACGACCAGAAACCCTACAGGAGAATCGCGATGGAGACCTGGGGGGCCACCGTGCACCCCAGCCCTTCTACGGTGACCAACTCGGGAAGAAAAATCCTTGAAGCGGACCCGGGGAGTCCGGGAAGCCTCGGCATCGCCATATCAGAAGCGGTGGAGGATGCGGCAACCCATTCCGACACCAACTATTCCCTTGGTTCGGTATTGAACCATGTACTTCTTCACCAGACGGTGGTTGGCCTGGAAACAAAAAAACAGTTTGCACTCGTGGGGGACTATCCTGATGTGATCATTGGCTGCTGTGGCGGAGGAAGCAATCTTGGAGGGGCGAGCTTCCCCTTCCTCCTGGACAAGATTCACGGGAAGGACCTGAGGGTCATAGCGGTGGAACCCATCTCATGTCCGACCCTTACGAAGGGTGAATTCAGATATGATTTTGGTGATACGGCAGGTCTCACTCCCTTGCTGATGATGTACACCTTGGGGCACGATTTTATGCCGCCTGGAATCCATGCCGGAGGGTTGCGCTATCATGCAGATGCGCCTCTTGTGTGCCAGCTCTACCACGACCGGTTGATCGACGCGGTTGCGTATGGGCAGACTACAGTATTTGAGGCGGCAGTCACCTTTGCAAAGGCAGAGGGGATAATTCCTGCCCCTGAGACCGCCCATGCGATAAGGGCGACCATTGACGAGGCCATGCGATGCAAGGAAGAGGGCAAACAGAGGACCATATTCTTCAACCTCAGCGGTCATGGCTACCTCGATCTCACTGCGTATGCAGACTATCTCTCGGGAAAACTCGAGGATTACGCGTATCCGGATGAGAAGATAAAAGAGTCACTGGCAAAGTTGCCAGTGATCGGGTAACGACGAAGGGGATCTGGGTCATCCCTCTGCACAGGGATGAAGGGTGATGGTCAAGGTAAAAATATGCGGTATCACCAATGTGGATGACGCCCTCGCTGCATCTGATCTGGGGGTCGATGCAGTGGGCTTCGTCTTTTACAGGGAAAGCCCGCGCCGTGTCTCCCCTGACCAGGCGAAAGAGATCATACGGAGACTGCCCCCTTTTGTCACGACTGTGGGCGTGTTTGTTGACATGCCGCCAGGGGAGGTGGAGGCCATTATGCGCCATGCGTCTCTTGATGTGGCACAACTCCATGGCCACGAATTGCCCAAGGCGTGTGTGCTTGGCGGAAGAGTCATAAAGGCGATACGGGTAAAGGAGCTGAGCGACCTTGAGCCGTTAAAACACTACCGTGTCTCGGCCTTTCTCCTGGACACCTATACGCAGGAGTTTTTCGGAGGCACGGGACAACTATTCAACTGGGATATCGCCCTTGATGCAAAGCAATATGGGAAGATAATCCTCGCGGGCGGACTTAATCCGGACAATGTCGCCAAGGCGGTGCAATGGGTGAGTCCGTATGGTGTGGATGTGAGCAGCGGGGTTGAGGAAAGGAAAGGGAAGAAAGACCACAGGAAGATGGGGCTCTTCATTGAGAGGGCAAAGGGTGCTTCGTAACGTCTGTGAGCCAGCATTTCCTGGAGGGGTTGTACTACAATAATATAACTAGTGCGTGAGAATGGCCGCACGCAGAAGGGAAATCGGTCAGGACAGAGGATGAACTATACCGAGGCAATACAAAGCGGGTTCAGGATAGTCAACAAAAACTGGCAGCTCGTACTCATTCAGGTGTGCGCGATGGGTGCGAGTTTCATGAGTTTTTTTGTCCTTGTGGGTGTGCCTCTGGCCATAGCCTTTATCATATTCGGGCTGGACCTCACTGAACTCTCCCGCATACAGGACGCGCTGAGAACCTTCAAGGAACCGTCCGAGATACTCTCAAAGTACTTTGCCTTAGTGATACTTGTGTTGGCGAGTCTCCTCCTCTATATCCTTGTTGTGCTGGTGATAGGGATCTTCTTGCTGGGTGGATCCATGGGGGTCATCGGCCGATGGCTCAAAGGTGAACAGGAGAAATTCCGTATGAAGGTGTTCATGGCCGAGGGAAGGCAAAGGTTTTTCCCCCTCGTGGGATTCACCACATTGGTGGGTTTGCTATTTGTGGCGGTTGCCTTTATCCTGGGCCTCTTCGGAGGTGCCATTGCGGCCATTGTGTCGGTCGCCAAGGAACAGGAGGCAACATTGGCACTTTTCCTGGGCATATTCTTCTCCCTGATCCTCTTTGTGGTGGGGATGGTACTTATCTTTATCACGCTCTCTATTACCATCTATGGCGCCGCGATCATTATCTTAAGAGGGATGGGCCCTCTTCAGTCCCTTAAAGAGTCGATACGTTATCTCTACAGAAGTCCCGAAGGGTTGTATCTCTATTTCGTGATTTTCTGCGGATATATCGGCATCAGCTTTCTCATTATATTTCTGAGTTACCCCATAGGGTCTATACCATTTATCGGACCTCTTATAGCCCTTGTGTACCACTTTTGTCTCTACGTTATGCAGAGCTATCTCGGGCTTGTGATGATAGCGGCGGTCTTCTGGTACTACCAACGCGCAACGGAAGCCTTGAAGGAACCCCCGGGGTCTTCTCTCCCTTTGACTATCGCTGAAGAGTATACTCCGGAGATACATACTTCTGAACCTCAAGTTCCCGGGCAAGGTGATGTTCTTCAGGAGAAAGACCAGAGTAAAGAAGTCTGATCCGGAAGGTTCTCTCAAAGGAGGCGCACATCGCCTCCTTGAGCTGCCCATGATTGAGGTCCGGAACCGACTCCTTCAATCCTATCATTCCGTCTTTTAAGTCCGAAGAGGAAGAGATGTTGAATATCTTTCGTGTAGTTTCCTCATCTATCACATACGGAAGAGAACCCTGTTGCAGAAAACCGTCCTTCCAGCGTTTCTGGGCTGAACCGACAAGTTTTTTCCCCTTGCAACTGAGTTCGCCGTATGATGTGGACTTGAAGCAAAGGGGGCTCCTCATAAGGGTACTTCCCTCTGCCCGCTCGCTCTTTATAGTGATGTCCACTCCGAACATTTCGAGCGCAGATTTCACTGCACTGCCCAGCTGCCGGTAGGTATCCAGAAGCCCCCGTGAAAAGAATCCTTCATTTCCAGAGGAAAAACTGTAGGTGAGCTCGTCTCCATGAAGGATGGCCCTTCCTCCCGTAGGCCTTCTCACCACGGGCAGGTTATTCTTGATACAGTACGGAAGGTCAATATCACTTATTTTTTGAAACAAGCCGATGCTGACGGATGGTCTTTCCCACCCATACAGTCTCAGCGTTGGAGGGGATGACCCTTTTCTGACGCTGAGCGAGATTGCCTCGTCCAGGGCCATGTTAAAGGAGGCGGAACAAGGTCCGGAATCAATACATCTCCATTCCTTCATGTACGCTTGAAGTATAGGAGCAGGAGAAAGGGAGTGTCAATAGGGAGGAGAAGAATGGGTTACCTTCACGCGTACGCTGATCTGTCCAATGCAGCCTGTCTTTACATTTCAAGCCTGTTTGGGGTATCTTCTTATGATGATCGATCTGCATTGCCATACTCTATTCAGCGATGGCGAGCTTTTGCCTTATGAGCTTGTGAGAAGGGCTGAGGCAATGGGCTATAATGCAATTGCGCTCACCGATCACGTGGACCCTTCCACTATTGATTTTGTGATTCCGAGAATTGTCAAGGCATTGAAGAAGTTGAGGGAGGTCGTCTCCATTGAGGTGCTCGCCGGTGCTGAGATAACCCACGCGCCGCCGCGACTCATCCATGAGCTTGTGAAAGAGGCTCGGTCCCTTGGAGCCAGGGTTGTCCTCGTTCATGGTGAGACCATTACAGAGCCTGTTGCGGAGGGCACGAACAAAGCCGCCATCGAAGCCGGAGCCGATATCCTCTCCCATCCCGGGCTCATCACCACTGAGGATGTCCTTCATGCAAAGGATAAAGGGGTGATTCTCGAGATCACCGCACGGAAGGGACACTCTCTTGCCAACGGTTACGTTGCAAAAGAGGCCATTAAGTTCGGCGTTCCCCTTGCCCTCAATACCGATGCTCACGGCCCCGGTGACCTTATCACCAAGGAGACTGCCCGGAGGATACTCCTCGGTGCAGGAGTGGAAGAAAGCCGCATTGAAACGGTCTTCGAGAATTCAAGACTGCTTGTGGAAAAAGCTCTCAGGAGGGATTAATGCCAAAGGCTATTAAAAAGAAAGTCACAAAACCGGTCAAGACAGAGGAAGGGATGATGGGTATCTTCTCCCGTGTAAGGGAAGTGATCGCAGAGAGACAGAAGCTCTTTTTCACAGTTGTCGTCTCCCTTGTCATACTCTGCCTGGCGGCAGCAGGGTTTTTTGTGTATCGGTCCAACTTAAAGGAGAGGGCAGAGGCCCTGGAATATGAGGGGTATAAGCTCTACTACGGTATGTATCAGAAACAACCCTTTCAGAAAGAGGGGCGTTATCAGGCTGCACTGGAGAAGTTCAGGCAGGCATATGAACTCAGGAAATCTCCCTATTCACTCTTTTATGTCGCCAATTGCTACTATGACATGGGCAACTATGATGAGGCACTGAAGGCCCTCAAGGAACTTAACGAGCGCTTCCCTGATGACGAAAGATTCGTTCCCCTTACGTATTATAAGATGGCGGTGATCAATCTCAGGAAGGGTGACAGGGAGACTGCCCTTAAGCTTTTGAATACCCTGTCGAATTACAAGACCGCGTCATTCAAAGACCTTGCCCTCATAGAATCCGGGCGGCTTCTTGAATCAATGGGGCAGACCGGGGAAGCGTCAAAAAAGTATGAGGAGATTATAAAGAACTTTCCTGCATCACCATTTGTGGAAGAGGCGCGGGGAAAACTATCTGGGAAGAAAACGCCGGAAAAGTCGTAGAACCCCTGCGGGCTCATTACATCTAGTCATTTACATATGCCTGTTTCTTGCTTAACGAGGTGACGACAATCTTCTTGTTCGCCTGCTTCCTGACTTTAGATCCCCTTTTCTTTGCAGATCTCTTCCCCTCCCTGTCGTCACGGTCAAAGCAAAGTTTTTCTTTTGGGGGCAGGGAGATCGTTTTTCCGGCCTTGAGGTTTTTCAAGCCGTTGCCGTCGTCATTCAGTTCCAGAATGACACTGGCGGGTATTCCTGTCTTGGTGGAAATCTTCTTGATCGTATCACCCTTCTTCACGGTATACGTCGAAATGGAGAAGCGCTCTTCCTCGGAAATCATTGAAAGGTTTTCGGTAAAGGTTAGCGTTTTACCGAACGGTATCCTCAGTGAATAAGAAGACACATTGGCCGGGGTGCTCCATCTCCTGATTTCGGGATTAAGCTCCCTGATCATGTCGAGCGAAGTTTCGGCACACCGTGCAGCAATATCCAGGTCGACGGGTCTATCCAGAACAACTTCGTCATAGCGGAGGGGAGGGTGGTAGTCCAGGTCCGCAAAACCGTATTCATGAGGGTTGGTCGCGATGAGGGTTGCCGCAATGAAGCGTGGCACATACTCCTTTGTTTCCTGTTTGATATGCCGTGTATTGAGCAATGCCCAGTAATTGTCGCTCTTTGTTCGGTTTAATGCCCTGAGGATTTTGCCCTCGCCCGCATTGTATGCGGCCATGGCGAGATTCCATGAACCGAACATTTCGTAAAGGTCCTGGAGGTAATTCGCGGCTGCCTGAGTGGACTTCACCGGGTCTTTTCTCTCATCCCTCCACCAATCGATGGTGAGTCCGTAGTTCCTTGCGGTGGATGCGATAAACTGCCATGGACCTACCGCCCTGGCTACGGAATACGCATTGGGATTAAAGCCGCTCTCTATGAGGGGGAGAAAGGCGATATCCTCCGGCATATTCTTCGCCTTCAGTATCTCTCTCATCAATGTGAGGTATTTCCCTGATCTCTGCAAGTAAAGAGAAAATCTCTCCTTTATCCTCTCGGTGAACAGCGATATATTTCTATCGATTGCCTTTGTCGCCACCGGACTTGAAACATATTGCGCGCTCATGATACTCTCGTTCTCCGCATCCGTCGGGGGCAGTCCCTTTTCCTGAGAGGGATTGCTTTGCGTCTCTGCCGCTGAGGCTGGTATGGTTCCGCCGTCAGGAACTTTTTCAGAAGCAGAGAGATTGAGGGGAGAAAGCAAAAACAGGCATACCACAACACAAGACCATAAAATAGCCATACGGTATATTAATAGCCGAAAAATACCCTCTTGTCAAGAAAAATGCGTTTCTTTACAAATTTTCCCATAAAATGTTAGATTTTTGCATGCTTCGGTATGGTGAAAAAGCCATAAAAAAGGCGAAATTGGAGACATGGGATAATCCCTCTTCGGAGAGGGACTATGAGATCACCATCAGCTATCCGGAATTTACCTGCCTCTGTCCCCGTTCAGGGTATCCTGATTTCGCCACCATCACCATTATCTATGTACCTGACAAAAAGATTGTTGAACTCAAAGCGTTGAAACTCTATTTAAATTCCTTCAGGAATGTCCATACGTCCCATGAGGAGGTTACCAATAGAATCTACTCGGAATTGGAGAAAGTAGTAAGACCGCGGTTTCTTGAGGTCACGGGGGATTTCAATCCGAGGGGGAATGTAAAGACATTGGTGAGGGTCTGCTCCGAAGACCGCACCAGGCCCTGAACGCCGCTTTGGCAAGACCCCCTTGGCCC
>Ga0316613_10003278_pt1 | contig 10103 bp, 7 predicted proteins | sample OWC_soil_day10_C_2_FD_207647 | JGI IMG/M metagenome (GOLD analysis project Ga0316613, IMG submission 207647) | Wetland soil microbial communities from Old Woman Creek delta, Ohio, United States - OWC_soil_day10_CT_b | ecosystem: Environmental > Terrestrial > Soil > Wetlands | place: USA: Ohio... | reverse complement strand
CATAACCGAAAAGAAGCCCTCCTTTCTCCGTCAGACACAACCGCCATGAGCAAATCGACCGACCTCAAAAGCATGGGGCTCAAAGCCACATTCCCGCGCTTGAAGATACTCGAGCTTTTCGAAAAAGCCGAGGTACGCCACCTGACGGCAGACGATGTCTATCGTCTGTTGCTCGCCGAAAACATGGACATCGGGCTGGCCACCGTCTATCGCGCACTGACTCAATTCGAGCAGGCCGGCCTGCTTGAGCGACACCATTTCGAATCAGGCAAGGCCGTCTTCGAGATCAAGGCCGGGCAACATCATGATCATCTGGTGTGCATCAACTGCGGTCGTGTCGAAGAATTTGTCGACGAAGAGATCGAGCGCCGCCAGAAAAAAATTGCCAAAGAGCGCGGTTTTGTCATCCAGGAACACGCCCTCTATCTCTATGCCGAATGCAATAAAACCGAGTGCCCACACCGCCCCGTGGCCGCAAAAAAGGACTGATCAGGTGAACGCGTCTAGCCATCCACCCACGGTTTCGTCACCCGTGCTGCCTTGAGCGATTGCTTGATAAAAACTGACGGGGCCACGATCCGGGACGGAGGAGACCGAAGTATCCAGTTCGCTGGTCTCGTCGTTCTGTTGAGTTGAAAGTTCGACCCGTGCATTGGCTTCCATGGCACTGGCTTTTGCCGCCACACTACGATCCTGGACCGATGGATCGGCAGGCGCCAAAGCGGCGGCCCGGATATGCTGCGCTTTGGGAATGGTCTCTTCGGGCGTCCGACCGGGCGACGCATCAATCGACACCTCACCGCTCACGGCATAACGCTGATCGTCCGGCCCGGTCTGATACGTGAAGGTCGCACCGCCGCGTACCAGATCGGCACCGACCGAAATGTGCGCCTGTTCATGCGCACCCACTTGACGATCCGTTTCCTTGAGCTGCTGGACCTGACGCTGCTGTTCCGGCGTCAAAGCCTTGATCTGGGACGTTGCCGAAACGTCCGAACGCGAACCCAGCGAAGAACTGGCGATGCTTGCAATCATTGCGCGGAATGACCTTCACACCTGGAGAACCTGTCCTTCAGGTTAGCCGATAAGTCATTGCTTTTCCAGTGCTATTGCGCTCGCCCGCGTCACCGGATACTCAACATCTCCTTGGCGTGCTGGCGGGTAATTGCGGTAATTTCAACGCCGCCGAGCATGCGCGCGACTTCTTCAACCCGAGCGTCGTCGTCTAGCGTCGCGACGCGACTGCGTATTTGTCCGTTCTCGGCGCTTTTACTCACTTGCCATTGCCAGTTGGCGCGTGCGGCAACCTGGGGCAGGTGCGTCACGCACAGAACTTGCCGCTCGCCACCCAATTCGCGTAACAAACGACCAACAACCTCGGCAACACCACCGCCTATGCCCACATCCACTTCGTCAAAAATCAGCGTCGGGACGCTGGCGGCCTGACTGGTCACGACCTGAATGGCCAGGCTGATGCGTGACAGCTCACCGCCGGAGGCCACCCTGGACAAGGACCGCGCTTCACTTCCCGCCAGGCCGGCAATGCGGAACTCCACCTGCTCCAAACCGTAAGCCGTTCCCGCTTCAACCGGCAGCAAGGCGATCTCGAATCGCCCTCCGCCCAGTGCCAGTTGCTGCATCACGCGACTGACCTCGCCCCCCAAGGTCACGGCGGCTTTGGCGCGACTCGTCGACAAGCGTTTGGCCAGTTCCTCATAATGTTTGCGCGCCGTCGCCACGCGCGCCTCAAGGGCGGCCATATCGGCGCTTTCACCGAGAACGGTCAGGCGCTCCCGCCAACGTGCCAGCAGAACCGGCAGCTCTTCCGGGCTTGAACGGAATTTGCGCGCACACCCGAGAACCGCCTCGATGCGGCTTTCGACATCATTCAAACGTTGCGGATCGAGGTCAACCCGATCGGCATAACGACGCAACGCCGAGACGACTTCGGCCAGTTCGGCCTGTGCCGACTGCAGCAATGCCGCCAACTCGGCCAGCGTCGGATCGTATTCGGCCAGACCGTCAAGCCGACTGGCCACGCTGTCGAGTTGTGCCTCGCACGCGCTATCGCCCTCCGCCAGCAGATCCAGCGAAAACCGCGCACCGTCCACCAGACTGGCGGCGTGGGCCAGGCGCTTGTGCTCGATATTCAGCGTACCCCACTCGTCCGACGAGAACCCCAGGGTTTCCAGATCGCGGACTTGCCACTCCAGTTGCTCGCGCTCCTGAGCCAGCGCCTCGGCATTACCGCTGGCCGCATCCAGTAGGGCCTTGGTTTCGCGCCACTGCCGCCAGGCCGCAGCAACTTCGTCAAGCACGGGATTAAGCCGTGCATGCGAATCGAGCAAGGCGCGCTGGGCATCACTGCGCAACAAGGACTGGTGGGCGTGTTGCCCATGGATATCGACCAGCGACTCGGCAACTTCGCGCAACTGCTGCACCGTCACCGGCGACCCGTTGAGATAAGCGCGCGATCGTCCGTTGCCATCAAGCACGCGACGCAACAACAAACCTTCATCGGTATCCAGATCGTGCTCACGTAACCAGGTGGCCGCCGCCGGTGCTCCGTGCAAATCGAATTCGGCACTGATTTCGGCGCGCTCGCTACCGCTGCGGATCTGGCTGGCATCGGCGCGTTCGCCCAAAGCGAAGGCCAGCGCATCGACAAGAATCGATTTACCGGCACCGGTTTCGCCGGTCAAGGTACCAAAGCCCGCCTGAAACTCAAGTTCCAGGCGATCGACCAGCACAAAATCTCGAATGATCAAGCGACGCAACATGGGCGGCGATACCCTTCAGAACAGGCTAGCTGACATTGGGCTGCTCGCTCCAGTGCAGCTTCTGCCGCAACATCGCGAAATAGCTGTAACCGGGCGGATGCAGAAGGCCGATCGAGTATTCGGATCGACAGATACGCACGGCATCGTCGGGCTTCAGATCAAAGGTCACCTGACCGTCGAAATGCACTCGCGAATCGATGGCATGAACGATGCGAATCTCGATTTCGTTCTGATCGCTGACCAGAATCGGTCGATTGGTCAGCGAATGCGGGCATAGCGGCACCAGCGCGATACCCGCGACCTGCGGATGCAAAATTGGCCCGTCGGCGGACAGCGAGTACGCCGTCGAACCGGTCGGAGTCGACACGATCAGGCCATCCGAACGCAGGTTATAGATGAATTCGCCGTCGATGAACAGCTCGAACTCGATCAATTTCCCGATCGCCCCCTTGTCGACGACCACCTCGTTGAGTGCCAGACTGGACGTCACGCTTTGCCCCGCGCGAATAACCTCGGCGCTGAGCATCATGCGGCTTTCCGGAACGAATTTACCGCCCAACAGGTCGTCCATGCAGGTCAGCATTTCGCTGCGGGCGATATCGGTCATGAAACCGAGACGCCCCTGATTGACGCCGACCAGCGGCATGCGATAACGCGCCAGCTGGCGAGCCGCACTCAGCAGCGTGCCGTCGCCGCCGAGCACGATGGCCAGGTCGGCCTGTTCGCCAATCGCCGCGAAGTTGCCGGTCTCCCAGCGATGCAGATCAACCGGCGCTTCGGAAAGTCGGGCCGTAACCTCCTCGATAATTACCGTCACGCCGCGCTCATGCAGATTGGCGGCCAGCAGACAAAGCGACTCGGCAATCTCGCGGCTGTGGTACTTTCCAATCAGCGCGATCGTTCGTGGCGGAACAGGAACAAGATTGGACAAGGAAATGGACGCGTCATTCATGAGTCGAATTAAACCACAGTTTGCAAGGCTTTCGCCTGGCCTTGACGCTCGCCGCGCCGTACGGCTCGCTTTCTTTGCCGAATATTTTGTAAAATCAAACCATGCTTGACGAACGTGCCCGAACCCTGCTCAAAACCCTGATCGAACGCTACATAGCGGACGGACAGCCGGTGGGTTCGCGTGCGCTCTCACGGTTTTCGGGCCTTGACCTGTCGGCGGCGACGGTACGTAACGTCATGGCCGACCTCGAAGAATTGGGTTATATCGCCAGCCCGCACACCTCGGCCGGACGCGTGCCGACCTCGCGCGGTTACCGTTTCTTCGTCGACTGCCTGTTGACCACGCAACCGCTGGAATCGGAGAAAATTCATGCCATCGAAGGGCAACTGCATCCCTCGCAACCGCAGCAACTGATCAGCAGCGCCTCACACCTGCTCTCCGGACTGACGCATTTTGCCGGCATAGTTCTGACGCCACGGCGCAAGACGCCAAAAATCCGTCAGATGGAATTTGTCAGCCTGTCCGAGAAACGCATCCTGTTGATCCTCGTCACCACCGATGGCGACGTACAGAATCGCATCCTGTTCACGGAGCGCCCCTATTCACCCTCGGAACTCGTCGTCGCGACCAACTATCTCAATCAGTACTTTGCCGGCAACGATTTCGACCACATTCGCCAGCGTGTCAAGGAAGACCTGCTCAAATTGCGCGGCGACCTGCAAAGTCTGATGGCGGCCGCACTAGTGGCTGGCGACGAGGCCATGAATCAGGCTGACGATCAATACATCATCTCCGGCGAGCGCAACCTGCTTGAAGTCGAAGAGTTCTCGTCAAACATGAAGCAACTGCGCAAACTGTTCGACCTCTTCGAACAGCGCACGGCACTCGTTCAACTGCTCGACATTTCGCAACGCGCCGACGGCATTCAGATTTTCATCGGCGGCGAATCCGGCCTGGCACCGCTCGACGAATGCAGCGTGGTCACCGCGCCGTACGAAGTCGACGGCCAGATCGTCGGCTCGGTCGGCGTTATCGGCCCGACACGCATGGCCTACGAACGCGTCATCCCGATCGTCGACATCACCGCCAAACTGCTCTCGTCAGCGCTTACCTATCAGGCCGTCACCTGATGGCGAAACTCCGGCCCGAACCGGCTTACCGCCACGGAACAGCCGAAAAGACGGCGGTCCTGCTGATCAATCTGGGCACACCCGACGCGCCGACGACACCCGCCGTGCGTCGCTATCTCAAGGAATTCCTTTCCGACCCGCGTGTTGTCGAGATACCGCGGGCCATCTGGTGGTTTGTCCTCAACGCGATCATCCTTAACGTCCGGCCCAGGAAGTCGGCCGAGAAATACGCCGCTATCTGGACTACCGATGGGTCGCCGCTGAAGATTCACAGCGAACGCCAAGCGCAGATGCTGCGTGGATTCCTCGGCCAGGCCGGTCATCAGGTTGATGTAGCCTACGCGATGCGCTACGGTCAGCCGTCGATTCCGGCCACGCTCTCACACCTGAAAGCCGAAGGCTGCAGCCGCGTCCTGCTGCTGCCGCTCTACCCACAATACTCGTCGAGTACGACTGCGACCGCGTTCGATGCCGTTTTTGGCTGGGCCAAGTCCCTGCGCAACCAGCCAGAGATCCGGACGGTGAGAAGTTTTGCCGACCACCCGGGTTACATCAACGCCCTAGCCGACAGCGTTCGGCGGCACTGGATGGTCAACGGTCACCCGGATCAATCCTACCGGCTGATCATGAGTTTTCATGGCGTGCCGCGCTACACGCTCGACAAGGGCGATCCATACCACTGCGAATGCCAGAAAACGGGGCGCCTATTGGCCGAAGCACTGGATCTCGGTAGCGATGCCTATCAGGTTTGCTTCCAGTCGCGGTTTGGTCGTGCGCAGTGGCTGCAACCCTATACCGCCCCGACCCTCAAAGCGCTGGGGCAACAAGGTGTGCAGCGCGTCGATGTAATCTGCCCAGGCTTTCCCGCCGATTGCCTCGAAACGCTAGAGGAAATCGCCATTGAGGGAAAGAAGGCGTTTCTGCAGGCCGGCGGCAAGGACTATCAGTACATCCCTTGCCTCAACGAGCGGGATGACTGGATTCATGCCTTGTCCGATCTCACCGCCACCCATCTGCACGGTTGGCCCACGCGGAAGATACCGGACGTCGCCGAGCTTGACGCCAGCGCCTTACGGGCCAAGGAACTCGGCGCCACGGTTTGAGAATATTCACAAGTGACACTCAAGTGAGGCCCTCCTCGCGCCGTTAGGTCCCTATCAGAACCTTATCGGAAGTTGAGGAGTGCCTCATGAAAATCGCCAGCGCCGCGCTACAGATGGAATCCAGTCATTCCAGCCTGCAGCAGCACGAATTGAAAGAAAGCCTGCGTGTCTCGATTGGCAACCGCCGTCCGGACTTCGACGAAAACCAGACGAACGCGTCATCGACCACCCCGCTTGCACCCACGGTACAGATTTCTGACGCCGGTAAATCTGCACAATCGAGCGAAACCAGTGCCATTCAGGACAGCATCGACGCCGTCAAAAACGATCCGATGTTGCGCCTGATTCGCGCCATGATCGCCATGCTGACGGGCGACGAAATCAAGGTTTTCGACGCCAGCAACCTAAATCCGAATTCGTCGTCACCGGTTTTACAGGCCACGACCCAGTCAAACACGATCGAAACGGTACAAGCCTCACAGCCGAGCCTGGCAAGCGCGACCAATGTGACGCAGGCCTCGCAACAAGCTACCGTTCTCGGTGTCGAATACAGTCGTCAAGAAACCTACCGCGAAACGGAACAAACCAGCTTCTCGGCCAGCGGCATTGTTCATACGGCCGATGGCAAAGCGATCGATTTTTCGCTCTCGCTATCCATGTCGCGCAGCTACTATGAAGAATCCAACATCAGTATCCGCCAGGGTACGACGCGTAAAACTCAGGATCCGCTGGTACTCAACTTTGACGGCACGGCGACCCAATTGACCGATCAGCGTTTCAAATTCGACCTCGATTCCGACGGGAAAACCGAAGACATCAATTTCGTTTCCGGTGGCAGCGGTTTTCTGGCTCTCGACCGGAACGGCGACGGCAAGATCAATAATGGCAGCGAACTCTTTGGTGTGGCCAGCGGCGATGGCTTCGCCGACCTTTCTACGCTCGATTCCGACCAGAACGGCTGGATCGACGAGAACGACGGCGCCTACGAACAACTGCGCGTATGGACCAAGGACGCGTCCGGCAAGGATCTGCTGTCTACGCTCAAACAGGCCGATGTCGGCGCCATCGCGCTGGCCCACACGGCAACGCCTTTTGACCTCAAGACCGGTAGCAACGAGCTGCTTGGACAGATCAGGTCGAGCGGGATTTACTTGCATGAAGACGGAGTTGCGGGCACCATCCAGCAGGTTGATTTGACGGTCTGAGGCGAGCCTCAAAAACAAACGCCCGGGCCCGATGCAGAGTGCTTCGCAGGAGGGCCGGGCATGCGCAACTTGAAGATCTGGGTTCGCCTAACAGCGGCCATCTGGTTGGTTCTCGTTCTGGTCTGGACGGGAATGATTCTCTGGCAGTCCAGCGCGAGTCGCGAAAGCGCGATCGTCCAGGCCAACGATTTCGCCCGCAGTGTGCACGAAATCACCATGGCCGGACTCACCGGCATGATGATCACCGGGACTATCGACCGTCGCGAGATTTTCCTCGACCAGATCAAACAGCTGAGCGCGATCAAGAACCTGAGTGTCTCCCGCAGTGCCGCCGTCGAGAAAATATTCGGCCCCGATACCAAAGCAGCACACGTGCTGGATTCCATCGAGCAAGAAGTCATCCGGGAGGGCAAACCCTACTCCAAAGTAACGGCCAACGGTGCGCTGCCTGTTCTTCGCGTCATAACGCCGGTATTGGCATCAAAAAGCTATCTCGGCAAGGATTGCATCAGTTGCCACCAAGTCCCGGAAGGTACTGTTCTTGGTTTGGTGCGCATGGACGTGTCGCTCGAAACGGTAGAGAACGAACTGGCCGGTTTCCGGCTGAAGATCAGTCTTGCTGCTGCAGCGGCCAGCCTTCTTCTGCTTTTTGTGATTTACAGATTCACGCATCACTTCGTCACCCGCCCGCTGAATTTCCTGGATCGAAGCCTCCAGGAAATCGCGCGCGGCGAGGGCGATTTGACGCGCCGACTGGCCATTCGCGGCGATGACGAAATCGGTCAAACGGCGCACAGTTTCAACGAAATGATGGAGAACTTCTGTCGACTCATTCGCCAAATCAGGGACTCGGCAACGCATCTTTCATCGCAATCCCAACGACTGGCGGAATCTGCGCAACGAGTCACCAACGGTTCGACGATGCAAAACGAAAAATCGGTTCAGGCGGCGTCAGCCATCGAAAACATGGTCAGCCGAATAGGTGCCATTTCAAACGGCACGGAGGCCGTACACCGACAGTCACAGGAAAGCCAGACACGTGCCGAGGAAGGCAATCGTGCGCTCGAACAACTGGGCGGTGAGATGGCCAAGGTTGAAGGCGCGGTCACGAAGATCTCAACGGCCGTAACGCAGTTCGTCGAGAACAGCGAGGCGATCTACACCATTACGCAGAAAGTCAAAGGCGTTGCCGACCAGACCAATCTACTGGCACTGAATGCCTCCATTGAAGCAGCGCGGGCGGGAGATGCCGGGCGCGGTTTTGCCGTCGTCGCCGACGAGGTGCGCAAGCTCGCCGAACAGTCGGCGCACTCGGCCAACGAAATCGACGCCATCACGAAAAACCTGTCCGTGCAATCGGAACGTGTTCGGCAGGCAATCGACGAGGGACTGACATCGATTGCGACCGGTCACCAGGCTGTCGATAGCGTTGCCGACATCCTGCGTTCCGAGAACGGCTCGGTATTCGAGGTCGGTCGCGGTCTGGACGCCATCGCCGCAGAAACCGAAGAGCAAAAACGGATCGGCCATGAGCTTGTCGCACACATCGAGGCCATCTCGGAAATGACGCGTCAGAACACGTCAGAAATCTCGCAGACCTCCATGGCCGTGCAGGAACTCGACGCGCTCGCACAGGATCTGCACAAAACGGTGCACCGGTTCAAGGTTTGATCAGGGCGGCGCCAGTTCCAGATCGCATGCTGCGGTACGTCCCTGCACCGCCGACTGGCCCAACTTGCCGAGTGCCTTGTTGGCGGCGCGCAGGCGAGCGATTACCTTGGCAATCAAGGTCTTGTTAAAGCGTTCGAGCACTTCATCCGAACTGAGGTCGAGCGCGGAACTGTTGATTTCGAGGAACAGCGTCGGTTCCAGGGTCACCACCGTAGACGATCGCGTCGAACTGCTCGGATGCAGATAGGCCATTTCACCCACTACTTCACCGGAACCCAGACGGCAAATGGACTTACCTTCCACCGAGACTTCGACAAACCCATTGACGATGACACCGAAGACGCGGTTGTTGTCGCCTTCGCGGATCAGCACAACTTTCTCGGCCACCTCGCGCCAGACGCTGATGCGCAGGACCTCCCACAGTTCGATATCTTCGAACTCGGTAAAGAACTCGAGCTTGCGCAGCTTTTCGTAATGCGAAGTATCCTGCTGCGTGGCGTCCTCATCCAGCATCTGATACCGGACCGTCGACAAATCCTTGGCAAACTCGGCGCCGTTGCGATAGCGATTGTAGAGATCCTTCTCGAGTGCTTTCTTGAGGATCGGATCGAGGCCGGCGGGCAGGTTGGGGTTAAGCGCACAGACCGACGGGATGTCCATATTGACAATCTTGTAGACCAGCGCGCCCTGATTGCTGGCGCGGTAAGGCAGGCGCCCGGTCAGCAGCTGAAACAGCAGCACGCCCAGCGAATACAGGTCGGTCTTCTGGTTGAGCGGGTAATTCTTGATCTGCTCGGGCGACATGTAGGCTGGCGAACCGACACCCATGACGAAGGTCGAGTCCTTGTTCATGTCCTTGTGTAGATTCAAGGCCAGGCCGAAATCGGTGATCTTGGGGTTATCGTCCTTATCGATCAGGATGTTGGCCGGCTTGATATCGCGGTGCACGACACCCTGCCGGAAGGCATGATCGAGCGCCAAGCAGCACTTGAAGATGATGCCGATGACCCGATGCATGGGCAGCAGACGACTGATCGCGCAGAACTGGTCGAGCGGCGTGCCATCGATGAACTCCATCACGAGGTAAGCACGCTCCGCTTCGATCGCGGCATCGTAAATCTTGACAATATTGGGGTGGTCGAGTCGCCGGCCGATGGAATCCTCGGTCTGGAAGAGCTTGCGCAGCCGTCGCGACATGGCGGCGTTTTCTTCGCCGAAACGGATCAGCTTGACCGCGACTTCGAGATTGGTGTCCGGATCGC
>Ga0316613_10003275_pt1 | contig 10106 bp, 7 predicted proteins | sample OWC_soil_day10_C_2_FD_207647 | JGI IMG/M metagenome (GOLD analysis project Ga0316613, IMG submission 207647) | Wetland soil microbial communities from Old Woman Creek delta, Ohio, United States - OWC_soil_day10_CT_b | ecosystem: Environmental > Terrestrial > Soil > Wetlands | place: USA: Ohio... | reverse complement strand
GCGGAGAATCCGAGGCTTTTGTATGCAGGAAAAAGAAGGGATAGCCAGTAAAAACTGCCTGATGCCCCAAAATGAAATGGAGTGTTTTGTGCAACGGATCGGAACACAAAAAAACAGTAAGAATGAAACGTTTCTTCTGGAACTTGCAGACAGAGTGAAAAAAGGGGAAGTGGAAGGATTACAGTTTCAGGAGTTTATTAGTCAGATTATGATAAGAGTCAAAGAATTTTACGGCCGAATCCTGGCAGAAGAGGGGATATCTTTGGAGAAACTCTGCCATATGCTGGAATTTAACAACATTGATGAGTACTGTACGGAAATCAGGCGGACGTTTTCCTGTATCAATGAACGGGTGCTTCGTGAAAATGATGATTATAAAAGCCGGTTAAAAGTGGAGGAGGCGCTGGCCTATATGAATGAGAATTATTCCAGGAATATCAATATGGCAATGGTTTCCAATCAGGTAAACATGAATTACACCGTATTTTCCATTGCTTTTAAGGAATATACCGGTGACAACTTTGTTTCTTATTTACGAAAGATCCGAATAAATGAAGCAAAGCGGCTGTTGGCAGAAACCGATTATAAGATCGGCGAAATCGGGCAGATGACAGGGTATGAAGATCCCAAGCATTTTATGAAGTCTTTTAAGTGGGTGTCTGGTATTACTCCCAGTGAATTTCGGAAAAATTTAAGAGTGAGGGATGGGAAAACTGAAAATATTACACCAAAAACGAAAATAGTAACATTTTAATTAAACCTTTTAACATCTACAATAGAATTGTAGCAGATAAAGGCCCCAGGTCAAAAGATCTGGGAGATCATTGGGCGGAGGTTTATGAATGAGAAAGAGACTTAACAAGTGGACTGCGCTGGTTACTGTTGGCGCAATGACTATGACCCTTCTATCCGGATGCCAGAAAGCAGCACCCACGGATGGAACCGGGCAGACAAGCAAGGCTGAGGAGACAACACAGACAGCTGCACAGACAACAACGGCAGAAGAAAAAAAGGATTCGGCAGATGCCGGTTCCACACCAAGGAATGAAACTCTTTATTTCAACGGACAGCAGTGGGGGACAATTAATGACTGGAATCCGTTAAGCTCCAATTCAAACAATGCAATGGCAATTACACAGCAGGATAATGCAAGGGTGATTGTATATGAGACACTTTTCATGTATAACATGCTGGACGGAAAACTTTACGGACTTTTAGGTAAGGATTATTCCTGGAACGATGGACAGACAGAGCTGACCATAACCCTGAATCCAGATGCCAAATGGAGTGATCAGACTCCGGTTACGGCACAGGATGTTGCATACACCTTTGACTGCCATAAAAAATATGCCACTGCACAGGGCAGTGATTATTCCAATTACATTGATTCAGTTGTAGCAAAGGATGATCATACCGTAATATTTAAGGCAAAGCTGGATGACAAAGGTCTTCCGGTGAATCCCTTAAAGGTTGTGGAATATGTTCCGAAAATCTATGTTATGCAGAAAGCCTACCTCCAAAAAGTAGAGCAGCGTAATGGAAACGATGCAGACAAAATCAAACAGGACCGTATGGATGATTTCGTCGCTTCCGGACCTTATAAATCCTATTACAATGACGACCAGAAAGTTGTTTTTGTAAGAGATGATAATTATTGGGGAAAAGCCCTGTGGGGAAAGCTTCCCGCACCAAAATATATTACCCACGTAATCTATGAGAATAATGCCGCAGGAGATACTGCGTTTAAATCCGGAGAGGTTGATGTTTCCCAGCAGTTCATCACCAACGTGCAGAAACTTTGGGAAGAAGATGGTCTGCCAATCTCTACCTATATTGATGAGGCACCTTACGGCGTCTGTGCCACCATGCCAACCGCTTTCTTTAATGTGGAGAAACCAGGACTTGACCGGAAAGAAGTAAGAAAAGCCATTGCCATGGCAGTTGATTATGATCAGATCATCGCTTCCGCCATGTCCAATCAGTCGCCAAGTTTTAAAGATGTGCCCCGTTCCATTATGAATCCTACTTCCGGGGAGCAGGCGCTGGTGAATCAGGATGCGTTAAAGGATTACCAGTTTACAGGCAATGATGTGGAAGGAGCGAAAGCACTCTTAGACAAGGCTGGTATTGTGGATAAAGATGGAGATGGAATCCGTGAAATTGACGGTAAAAATCTTAACTTTAAGGCCGAATGTCCGGATGGTTGGACAGACTGGAATGCATCTTTGGAAATCGTTGCCGCAGCAGGAAGCAAGATCGGAATCGGTATTGAAACTTATTTCCCAGATGCCAATACGTTCTATGACGATATGACGACCAGAAAGTTTGATATTTGTATGTGGAATCCGCCTGCAGCTTCTGTTGCAAATCCATGGGGCAGAGCTATGGCATTTATGTCTACCGATTACGCCGGACTTAAGGTAAACTGGACCGGTAACTACGGCGGTTATATCAATGAGGATGCAAACAATCTGTTAAAGAAGATCCCCCTGGAAACCAACAAGGATACACTGAAAGAGTATTATACGGAACTGAGCAGAATTTACTTGGATGAGGTTCCTTCCTTCTCCCTGATGTACAGACCGATGCTGTTTCACGCAGTGAATGAAAGTGTATGGACCGGATTCCCGCAGCTTGATGATGGTGACAACATTCCGCCAACAGACTGTACCGATGGTTACGGAATCGCAGCACTTTATAATCTGGTGAATGTAAAATAAGAGGAATTACAAAAGGGGTGAGACTTTGATGGGATATAAAAAATATTATACCAATAAAATCATCTGGTATCTGATAACTCTGGTAATTGCTGTAGTGCTGAATTTTATTCTGCCCAGACTGATGCCAGGTGATCCGGTCTCAGCCATTGCGGCCAGGGCGGTAGACGGCATGACCGATTCTACCGCAATCCAGGCCGTATATGAGGACTATGCGGAAAAATTCGGTGTCAACCTGCCTATGAGCACTCAGTTTCTTATTTTCATAAAGAATGCTTTGAGAGGGGATTTTGGAGTTTCCTTCAGCCAGTATCCCAGAACCGTTGGGAATATTATTGCTTCCTCCGTATGGTGGACCGTCTGTCTGCAGCTTCCTGCTATTTTGCTTGGCTGGATTCTTGGTAATGTCCTGGGAGCAGTTTCTGCCTATAAGAAAGGTATATTTGATAAGGGAGTCCTTCCTGTATTTCTATTTATGAGCAATGTACCGGCCTTTGGTATGGCGACTGTTCTTCTTTATGTATTTTCGCTGAAGCTGGGTCTGGCTCCTTCCAGCGGGGGCTATGGTTTTGATTTGATTCCCAGCGCAAGCATAACATTTTTCCGTTCTGTTCTGGCTCATTACCAGCTTCCATTCTGGTCTGTTGTTCTCATAACGGTTGGTGGTCAGGCGATCGGAATGCGTTCCATGTCAATCTATGAATTAAATGCAGATTACGTAAAATACAGCCGCTTTATGGGGATTAAAGACAGAAAAATTGTGGGATATGTATTTCGTAATGCCATGCTTCCCCAGATCACAGGTCTTGCCATGTCCATTGGAACCATGATCGGAGGGGCACTGGTTGCGGAAATTATCTTCAGTTATCCGGGGCTTGGAACCACACTGCTGGCTGCTGTCAAAGGAAGGGATTACCCTTTAATATCTGCCTGTACACTGATTATTACAATCATGGTATTACTGGCTAATTTGTTTGTAGAGCTGATTTACGGTGTCATTGATCCCAGGATCAAGGCAGCACAGCAGGATTAGGAGGGCGAGTGATGAAAAACCAGATCAGACAGATTTTCCATTCCCCTAAATTTACAGTGGGATTTATAATATTTGCAGCATTGCTTGTGTTAACCATTTTTTATCCTTTGATTGTGACCAATGATCCTTTGGAGATGGTTGGACAGGGAAACTTTTTTAAGCCGGGAACCTATATCTCAGTCTCGGAAGCGGTGAATACAAATCCATATACCTTAAATATCAATGCGTCCTCCAGCAGACTTGAGCAGAATTTAAGTATGGAGGAACGTATGGCCATGGCTGACTGGCTGAATCAGTTTGCAGGCCTTTCTTCAAAGGAGATGGATGTAACGGATGCCGGAGGTCTTGTATCACTGTGGAAAGACCATTATGATTCTGCCAGTGAGCAAAAAGGTCTTATCGCCGCCAGAAAAAAGTATTTCAGCCGTCTTGACAAAAAGATTACAGGACTGCTTGAGGACAGAGATGTTCTTCTGGCTGAAAAGAATCAGGAGACGGGAGAAGTATCGGTTAAAAAAACCATACCATCCACCTCTTATGTCAATGTTAAAGATGTAGGAAGCAGACGGGTATTCATACTGGGGACAGATAATTTCGGACGTGATGTATTGACAGAGCTGGTGGCAGCCATTAAAACCTCTTTAAAAATAGGATTTATTGCAGGACTGATTGCCACAACCATTGGGCTTTCTCTGGGTCTGATTGCCGGGTATCTGGGGGGAATCATCGATGACTTTATTTTGTTTATCACCAATCTTTTTACTGTGATCCCCAGCTTTATTCTTCTTATTCTCATTTCCTACAGCATAGGTAAAAATGCCAGAGGGGTGATAATGGTGGCGTTTATTATCGGACTTACCTCATGGACCTGGACTACCAGATCGGTTCGTTCCCAGGTGATTTCTCTTCGAAACAGAGATCACGTGAATTTATCCAAGCTTTCCGGGCACAGTCTGTTTCGGATTATTCTGACAGATATTCTTCCATACATAGCATCTTACGTTGTAATGGCACTGATTTTACAGATTTCCTCCGGGATTCTTGCGGAAGCGCAGTTGTCTATGATCGGGCTTGGTCCTGCGACAACGACGGTATCCACTCTTGGTCTTATGATGAATTGGGCGATGTCTTATAGTGCACATTTGAATGGGGACTGGTGGGCTTATTTTCCTGTCATCATTTCCATCGCACTGATTTCATTTTCCTTAAATCTGATGAATACGGGCCTGGATCAGATATTTAATCCGCAGTTAAGAGAGTGAGGAGGATAAAACGTGGGAAAGACAATGCTGGAAGTGGATCACTTAAAAACGAAATATATTACCAGATTTGGAGAAAATGTCTTTGCAGTTGACGGAATATCACTTAAAATAGAAGAAGGAAAATCTCTTGGAATCGCAGGGGAATCAGGCTGCGGAAAATCCACACTGGCACTGAGCCTGATGGGGTATTATTTTGCGCCGCTTCATTATCAGAGCGGAACCATAAAGGTGGATGGCGTGAATATAACCGGTATGAAGCCGGATGAGATCCGTAAGAAGGTGCTTGGCAATGAAATTGCTTATATCCCTCAGGCTGCCATGAATGCCTTAAACCCCACACAGAAGATTATTTCTTTTATCGAAGATGTCATACGGGCCCATGACCCTGGTGCATCAAAAAAGGAGATTTATGATCTTGCAAGGGAGCGGTTTGAAATTCTGGGACTGCCGGAAAGTGTCTTAAAGAAACATGCAGTGGAGCTGTCCGGAGGCATGCGGCAAAGGACAGTCATCGCCATATCCACTATTTTATCACCTAAAGTACTGATTGCAGATGAACCTTCCTCTGCTCTTGATGTGACTTCCCAGAAGATGGTAATCAAGATGCTTCGGAACTTAATGGAAAAAGGCTTTATTAAATCCATGATATTCATTACACATGAGCTTCCTCTCCTTTATAATGTGACGGATGAGATTATGGTGATGTATGCGGGGCAGATCGTGGAGCATGCAACTGCAAAGGAGATGGTTTTTGATCCTCTCCACCCATATTCCAAGGGCCTGATGGGTTCTATTCTGGTTCCGGAGAAGGGAGCAAGAGATACCAAGCTGACTGCCATACCGGGCACTCCGCCTAATTTAAAAAATCCACCTAAGGGCTGCCGGTTTGCTGACCGCTGCCGCTATGCAAAGCCTGCCTGTATGCTTCACCCAATTGCGGAAAGCCGCCTGGAAAACGGCCGTATGTACCGCTGTTATCTGGAAGAAAAGGAATTAAGGGAGGTATACCAGGATGAGTGAAGAAAAAAAGCCAGTACAGAACAGCTCCTGTTTAAGCGGAACTGGTGTGACGAAGATCTTTGGAATGGGGAAAGAAAAGACAGTGGCAGTGGATCATGTGGATTTTCAGTTTCGGGAAGGTGAGATTGTATCTATTGTGGGTGAGAGCGGTTCGGGGAAGACAACTCTTTCTAAGATGCTGTTGGGATTAATCAGTGTCACAGAAGGGGAAATTTACTTTCAGGGAAAGCCCCGGGATATGAAAGGATATCGTAAAAAGAAAGAGTATTGGAAGGGAATTCAGGCAATTTTTCAGGATCCGTTTTCCTCCTTTAATGTATTTTATAAAATTGATCAGGTGCTTTTAGACTGCATTAAAATGAGAGGCGGCGCCAGACTCCCTTATGAGAAAAAGGTGGAGATGATGACGGAAGCCTGCAGTTTTGTTAATCTGAAATTTGAAGAACTGACCAACAAATATCCCTTTGAGCTTTCGGGAGGTCAGATGCAGCGGCTGATGATTGCAAGGATCTTTCTTTTAAAGCCGGCGATTCTGCTGGCAGATGAGCCCACCTCCATGATTGATGCCTGTTCCAGAGCCACAATACTTGATATGCTGTTAAAGCTGAGAGATGAGACCAACATGACCATTATTTTCATCACTCATGATATCGGGCTTGCTTTTTACATTTCTGATTCCATCTACATAATGGAACATGGAAAATTTGTGGAATCAGGAACTGCAGAAGATGTGATTCTAAATCCCAAGGCGGCATATACAAAACGCCTCATTAATGATGTACCTAAAATTCATGAAGAGTGGGACTTATCGACTGTCTGACTGCGGATTGAAAGGAGAATGTATGAAAAAAAGGGTAATAGACAAAGCATTTGTAATGCGGAATGCTTCAGAAGAAACCTGGTATCCGGCAACGGTACCAGGCAGCGTATATGGTGATCTTCTGGACAATGGAGTAATAGAAGATCCTTACTGGCGGGACAATGAGTTAAAAGCGCTGGAGCTGATGAAGGAGGATTTTGAATATGTGGGGATTTTTGACGGAGATGACGAGATATTAAAGCAGGAAAAAGTATTCCTTCACTTTATGGGACTTGATACTCTGGCAGACATCTATTTAAATAACACCCCCCTTGGCAGTGTAAATAACATGCATCGCCAATGGGAATTTGAAGTAACAGATGTAATAAAGCAGACAGAAAATCAGCTTCGGATAGTATTCCATTCTCCCACCAGGTTTATTGAAAAAGAATATGAAAAGGATAAAATCGGTGGTTCAGAGGATGCCATGCGGGGCTTTTCAAAGCTGAGAAAGGCGCATTGCATGTTTGGCTGGGACTGGGGTCCCAGACTTCCGGATGCCGGTATCTGGCGGGATATTTTCCTGACTGGTGTAACCGGCGCCAGTTTTAACAGTGTTTCGGTCAGCCAGCGCCATGAACCGGAAGGGGTTTATTTAAATTTTAAGGTTTTAGTCGGCCGAACTGGCGATAACCGTCTGCTTGATTGGGAGAAAGATAACGAAGAGCTTCTTAAAGATGGTTATACTTTACGCATTACAGTTACAGACCTGACAGACGGAAACCAGAAGAAGGTTCATACCTTTGGTGGAAAGCCAGAAGAGATTCTCATTGAAAACCCCAGACTTTGGTGGCCTAATGGGTATGGAGAGCAGAATCTTTATTCGGTACTGGTCCGGCTTTTGAAAAATGAGGAAGAGGTCGATACCTGGGAAAAGAGGATCGGCCTTCGAACGCTTACAATGAAAAGAACAAAGGATGAGTTTGGTGAATCCTTTGCCCACGAGGTTAACGGGGTCAGCTTTTTTGCCATGGGAGCCGATTACATTCCTGAGGACTGTATTTTAGGCAGATGCAGTGAGATGAGAACAAGGCAGCTGTTGACCCAGTGCAAGGAAGCGAATTTTAATGTAATCCGGGTCTGGGGAGGCGGTCATTATCCCTTTGATGGTTTTTGGGATATCTGCGATGAGCTGGGACTGGTGGTGTGGCAGGATTTCATGTTTGCCTGCGCACTTTATGATCTGACAGAGGAATTTGAGGAGAACGTCCGAAGGGAATTAGTTGATAATATCCGGAGAATCCGCAGTCACCCAAGTCTGGGACTCTGGTGTGGCAACAATGAGATGGAAATGTTTACGGATACGGAAATCTGGGGCTGCACTCCCAGACAGAAAGCCGATTATATTAAGCTCTATGAATATATAATACCGAAAATATTAAAGGAAGAAGATCCGCATACCTTTTACTGGCCTGCCAGCCCCTCATCCGGAGGAAGTTTTGACAACCCCAACGATGAAAACCGGGGAGATGTCCATTACTGGGATGTGTGGCATGGAAACAAGCCTATTACAGAGTACCGCAAATTTTATTTCCGGTACGTTTCAGAATTTGGTTTTCAGTCATTTCCATCCATAAAGACAGTGGAGACTTTTACGAGAAAAGAGGACAGAAATATCTTTTCCTATGTTATGGAAAAGCATCAGCGCAATTCCTCAGCAAACGGAAAGATAATGAACTATATGGAGCAGACCTTTTTATACCCCAGTGATTTTGATACCCTTCTTTATGCTTCCCAGCTTTTGCAGGCAGAGGCCATGCGCTATGGAGTGGAGCACTTTAGAAGAAACCGGGGGCGTTGTATGGGAGCGATTGTCTGGCAGCTCAATGACTGCTGGCCTGTAGCTTCGTGGTCGTCCATCGATTATTACGGAAGATGGAAAGCGCTTCATTACTATGAGAAACGGTTTTTTGCCTCCCTTATGATTTCCTGTGAGGAAGAGGGAATACTTACCCAGGACACCAATCCAAACGCCCAGCCTTATGAGGTAATTAAATCAATACGACTGTGCGTGGCCAATGAAACCCGAAGGGATGAAAAGGTGACCGCTGTCTGGGAACTGAGAAAAAATACCGGTGAAATAGTGAAAAGCGGTCTGGAAGAATGTGTGGCCTCAAAGCTTTCTTCTCTGTGGTTTGAAAAAATTTCACTGCAGGATGCCAGTCTTTATGAGGATTATGTAAGTTATAAACTGGAGCAGAGGGGAGAAACCCTGTCCCAGGGAACGGTTTTATTCTGCCCGCCCAAACACTATCATTTTATTGATCCCCAGCTGACTGTACGTTCAGACGGAGAATATCTGATCGTGGTGGCAAAGGCTTATGCCCGCTCTGTAGAAATCCGTAATAAAGAAGATAATCTTCTGTTAAGCGATAATTTCTTTGATATGAATCCGGGAGAAAGAAGAGTCAGGGTTCTAAAAGGTCTGCCAGAGGAGTTAACTGTGAGAAGTGTTTATGACATCCGATAACAATGAATGAAAAGAAGGGGTAGATAAAAATGGATATAAAAAAGTTGGTTGAGGAAATGACATTGGAGGAAAAAGCGGGATTGTGTTCAGGTGCGGATTTCTGGCATACAAAGACAGTGGATCGGCTGAACGTTCCGGCCTCTATGGTGAGTGACGGCCCTCACGGGTTAAGAAAGCAGGATGAGAAAAGCGATCATTTAGGTGTCAATGACAGTATAAAAGCAGTCTGTTTTCCTACCGCATGCGCAACCGCTTCCTCTTTTGACCGGGAGCTGCTAACAAGTCTTGGTGAGGCCTTGGGAGATGAGTGTCAGGCGGAGAATGTCAGTGTCATACTGGGACCTGCTGTTAACATTAAGCGTTCGCCTTTGTGTGGCAGAAATTTTGAGTATTTTTCGGAAGATCCCTATCTTGCGGCTGAGATGGCAGGAAGCCATATTAAAGGCGTACAGAGTAAGGAGGTAGGTACCAGTTTAAAGCATTTCCTTGCCAATAATCAGGAACACAGGCGCATGACCTCTGATTCTGTAATAGATGAAAGAACACTGCGGGAAATTTACCTGGCTGCCTTTGAAGGGGCAGTAAAAACTGGAAAGCCCTGGACTGTGATGTGTTCTTACAATAAAATAAACGGAACTTATGGTTCGGAAAACAGGCGTTATTTAACGGATATACTAAGAGATGAATGGGGCTTTGACGGCTATGTTATGAGTGACTGGGGAGCGGTGAATGACCGTGTTGCCGG
>Ga0316613_10003273_pt1 | contig 10109 bp, 9 predicted proteins | sample OWC_soil_day10_C_2_FD_207647 | JGI IMG/M metagenome (GOLD analysis project Ga0316613, IMG submission 207647) | Wetland soil microbial communities from Old Woman Creek delta, Ohio, United States - OWC_soil_day10_CT_b | ecosystem: Environmental > Terrestrial > Soil > Wetlands | place: USA: Ohio... | reverse complement strand
TCCAGCTTGGCGATCACCGTTCGCTCGATGAAGTCATCGCCGAACTCGCGGCGATGGGTTTTATCCCCTCGTTCTGTACCGCGTGCTATCGACTCGGGCGTACCGGGCAGGACTTCATGGATCTGGCCAAGCCGGGCCTGATCAAGCAGAAATGTGACCCCAACGCCGTGACGACCTTCCTTGAATATCTGACCGACTACGGCTCCGGCGCCGCCCGCTGTGCCGGCGAGGCGGCGATTGCCTGCGAACTCGACAAGATGGGCGCGAAAACGCGGCGCAACGCCGAGAAGATGCTGGCGCATATCCGCGCCGGCAAGCGGGATGTGTATTGCTGAAGGGGCGCGTGTTTCGATGAATGTTCCGATGAGCGCCCCGACCAGCTGCCGCACCGAGACCGACTCGCTCGGCGAATTCGACGTTCCTGCCGACGCCCTTTACGGCATCCACACGGCGCGGGCGCTGGGCAATTTTCCGCTTGCCGGCCGGCCGTGCGCCCCGGCGCTGGTGCGCGGCATGGCGCTGGTCAAGCTGGCCTGCGTGCAGACGAATGCCGCGCTCGGTCATGTGGAGAAGGAGGTCGGCGCGGCCATCGCCGAGGCTTGCCAGCAACTGGCCGAAGGATGTCCCGAACTGATGGCAGCCGTCGTCGTCGATGCGCTGCAGGGCGGTGCCGGCACCTCGCTGAACATGAACGTCAACGAGGTGATCGCCAATCGTGCCGAGGAAATCCTCGGGGGCAAACGCGGCGAATACCGGCGCGTGCATTCGCTGCACCACGTGAATCTGCACCAGTCGACCAACGATGTTTTCCCCACCGCGCTCAAGATCGCTGCGACCGACGGTCTGCGTCGGCTGGAAAAATCGATCGCCCGGTTGCAGGCCGCGTTTCAGGCGAGGGAGCGCGACTTCGCGCAAATCGTCAAGGTCGGGCGTACGCAATTGCAGGATGCCTGCCCGATGACGCTCGGCGCCGAGTTCTCGGCCTGGGCCGAGGCGTTCGGGCGGGACCGCTGGCGCGTGTTCAAGTGCGAGGAGCGCTTGCGCGTGATCAACCTCGGCGGGACAGCGATCGGCACCGGCCTCACTGCGCCGCGCGAGTACATCTTCCGCGTTACCGACGCGTTGCGCGAAGTGACGAAGATGAACCTGGCCCGCGCCGAGAACCTCGTCGATGCCACGCAGAATGCCGATGCCTTCGTCGAAGTCTCCGGCATCCTCAAGGCGCATGCGGTCAACCTGTTCAAGATTTCCTCCGACTTGCGCCTTCTGGCCTCGGGCCCGCACGCCGGGATCGGCGAGTTGCGCCTCCCGGCCGTGCAGGTCGGCTCCAGCGTCATGCCCGGGAAAGTGAATCCGGTGATCTGCGAGGCGGTCGGCCAGGCCGCGCTGCAGGCGATTGCCAACGATCAGGCGGTGACGCTGGCGGCACAGTCCGGCCAGCTCGAACTCAATGCCTTCCTGCCGCTGGTGGCGCACGCGCTACTGGGCAATCTGGAACTCCTCGAACGGGCCGATACGCTGTTTCGCACGCGCTGCATCGAAGGAATCGAAGCCGATGCCGAGCGCTGCGCCGATCTGCTCGAATACTCGCACGCGCAGGTCACCGCGCTGGTTCCCGCGCTCGGCTACGAGCTGGCCGCCGATGTGGCCAAGGAGGCACAGCGCGAGAAGCGCACGATCCGCGAAGTGGTTCTGGCGCGTGGCCTGCTCGCGCCACAGGTTCTTGACCGCCTGCTGTCGGCAGACGCGATGACAGCGCTGGGATACAGCCGGAATCAAGCCAATTGAACTCCAGCCAATCGAAATCCAGGAACTGACCATGCAAGACACCCCCAAGGGCCTGCGCCAGCACATCGGGCTGTTCGGCAAACGCAACAGCGGCAAGTCGACGCTGATGAACACGCTGATCGGCCAGTCGGTTTCGATTGTCTCGGAGCATCCGGGAACGACCACCGACCCGGTGGAAAAAGCCTACGAACTCGCGCCGCTCGGCGCGGTGGTGTTCATCGACACGGCCGGGCTCGATGACGAAGGCGAACTCGGCGCGTTGCGTGTGCAGAAAACGCGGGCGGTGCTGGAGCGCGTCGATCTCGCGCTGATCGTCATCGACGACGGACGCCTCGGCGTGCTCGAAAAGGAGCTGATCGCCACGTTGCGCAGTCAGCACACGCCCTTTGTCGTCGTCTTCAACAAGGCCGACGTCGGTGAGCCGGACAAGGCGCAATTGGTGGATCTGGCGGCTGACAATATTGAATCGGTCATCCTCTCCGCCGCGCAACGCAGCGGCATCGACGAGCTCAAGGAGGCGATGTTCCGCCAGGCGCCGGAAAGCGGGCTGGAGGACGCACGCCTGATCGGCGACCTGATCGGCCCCGGCGATGTCGTCGTGCTCGTCGTCCCGATCGACCTGGGCGCGCCGAAGGGCCGCCTGATCCTGCCGCAGGTGCAGACGTTGCGCGACATCCTCGATAGCGACGCCACCGGCCTGATGGTCAAGGAACGCGAACTCCCCTCCGCGCTGGAACGCCTGAACGCGCCGCCGAGGCTCGTCGTATGCGATTCGCAGGTGGTGCTCAAGGTTGCTGCCGACACGCCGCGCGAGATTCCGCTCACGACCTTTTCGATCCTGATGGCCCGCTTCAAGGGCGACATGATCGGTCTGGCCGAAGGCGCCGGGGCTATCTCCGGCTTGCGACCGGGCGACCGCGTGCTGATCTCCGAAGCGTGCTCGCACCACGCGCTGGCCGACGACATCGGGCGGGTGAAGATCCCGCGCTGGCTGCGTCAGTTCGCCGGCGGCAATCTGGAGGTTGACGTCAGGTCGGGCAAGGATTTTCCCGACGATCTGACGCCGTATGCGCTGATCGTGCAATGCGGCGGCTGCACGGTGACGCGCAAGCAGATGCTCGCGCGCCAGTACCGGGCCGCGCGGCAGGGCGTGCCGATGACCAATTACGGCATGGCCATCTCCGTCGTGCAAGGCGTGCTCGACCGTTCGCTGCAATGTTTCCCCGCCGCGTTGGAAGCCTACCGCCGCGCGCTGGCCGCCATCGAAGCATGAGCCAGATACAACCGGTGCCGATTGCATGGCGTCGGCGCACTCCGGCAAGAGCGCCGGCTGCCGATGCCCCGGCAAGCGGATTCGCCCGCCTGCTTGAAAGCGACTGGCAGCATGGCGATGCGGTCGTCGACGTGCTGCGCCGCATCCTGAGCACCACCGACGCCGACGAGGTTGAGGGAGTCCGCGGCGCGGCCGAAGGGATGCTGTTGCGGCACTGCGGCGATGCGGTCCGGTTGCGCGGCCTCGTGGAGTTCTCCAACCGCTGCGTGCTCAACTGCCACTACTGCGGCATCCGGCGCGGCAACCGCGCCGTGCGGCGTTACAGCCTGACGCTCGATGATGTGGTGGCTTGCGCGCGCTGGTGTGCCGAGAAGGGCTATGGCTCGCTGGTGCTGCAGTCCGGCGAACGGCGCGATGCGGCCTTCGTGCGTCGCGTCGAGGCGATGATTCGCGCCATCAAGGATGCAACGCGCTCCGAGGCGCAACCGGACGGACTGGGCATCACCCTGAGCATTGGCGAACAGGCACCGGAAACCTATGAACGCTGGTTCGCCGCCGGGGCGCACCGCTACCTGTTGCGCATCGAGAGTTCATCACCAGAACTGTTCGCCCGCCTGCATCCGGAAGACCAGCGCCACGAGACGCGCGTCGCCTGCCTGAAGACCCTGCGCGAAATCGGGTATCAGGTTGGGACCGGCGTGATGATCGGTTTGCCGGGACAGAGCATTGAGCATCTGATCGGCGACCTGCTGTTCTTCCGCGACATGGACGTCGACATGATCGGCATGGGGCCGTACCTCCCGCACGCCCAGGCCGTGCTGCCCGGGAATCCTGAAGTACCGCCAGCGGCAGAACGCCTGCGCCTCAGCCTGCGCATGATCGCCGCCGCGCGCCTGCTGCTGCGGGACGTCAACATCGCCGCCACTACCGCGCTGCAGGCAATGGCCGACAATGGCCGGGAGCAGGGGCTGGCCTTCGGGGCCAACGTGATCATGCCGCAAGTCACTCCACCGCGCGTGCGTTCGCTATACACCCTGTACGACGGGAAACCCTGCCTGGATGATTCCGCGGAACAATGTGCCGTCTGCCTGGAAAACCGAATTGCCTCGGCAGGGCGGCGCATTCAAAAGGATGCCTGGGGAGACTCGGCGCACTTCGGGCGGCGGCTGTCGTTGTGATTTTCGCGCTTGACCTGACTATTACCTGATACCTCAGAGTGGCGTTCCGGCGGCATGGTGCCGTCGACTATCGATCTGAGGAGAGTTTGCAATGAATGTCGAGCAATGGGTTGAAGTGTTCCGGGCCACCGGACTGGATGACGCCATGATGCAACGCTGGCACCGCGAATTCGAGCGGCGCTACCCCGACCAGCATGAGTCGTTCCTGAAGTGGCTCGGTGCGCCGGCCGGTGAAATCCTGACGATCAGGAACGCATCGCCGGCTGACTGAGGGCTGGGGGCCGGGCGTTGGCATCCGCCCGTGTCCCCATGTCAAACCGTGTTTGGAAAGTTTTTCATGCATACCGTTGGATATCTTGCGAAGTTGTTTGGGCTCTCCCGCAGCACGCTGCTTTACTACGATGAAATCGGCCTGCTTTCTCCATCGGCACGCAATACCGCCAATTACCGGCTTTACTCCGATGGCGATGTCCAGCGCATGGAGCGGATTGCCATTTATCGGGAAGCAGGGCTGCCTCTGGAGACTATCCGTCAACTGTTGCTTGACGAGAGCGATTCGGTTTCAGCCGCGCTGGAGCGCCATCTGATCGGTTTGAATGAAGAGATCGCAAAACTTCGCAAACAGCAGCATGTCATCGCCAGGCTGCTTGGCGATGCGCGGGTATTGCGTGGGAGCCGCTCGTTGACGAAGACGCAGTGGGTGGATCTGCTTGCCTCGGCGGGCATGAACGAAGACGGCATGAGTGCGTGGCACGCCGAGTTCGAGAAGAATTTTCCGCAAGCGCACCAGGACTTTCTTGAATCCCTGGGGATACCCAAAGAGGAAGTCGACATAATCCGCAGGTTCTCTTCCGGGAAATGAGCTGCGGTCTGGCGGAGGTCGGGATGCCGGAACATGCCATTCGATTGACTTCGCTCCTTGCCTCCGTACAATCCGCGTAGCCGCCGCCTTCTGGCGGCTTGGCCTCAGATCAAACGACACTCCACTTCCTTTCTTCCAGAAGACCCCATTCATGACTCAAGCCGAAAACAGCAACGAACCCAAAGTCAAACAGCCGCCCGTTCTTTTCGCGAAGACGCAAGCCGTGATCGAGGAGGTGACCTCGATTCTCGGCGGGCCGTTGATCACCTACTGGAACAACCCCCGCGGATCGGTCTGCGCCAACGATGTCATCGCATTGAACGAAGTCCTGGAGCGGCTCGGAACGCACGAAACCGTGTATCTGTTCATAAAGTCGGATGGCGGCAGCGGGCAAGTCTCCCTGCGCATGGTCAATCTGCTCCGGCAGCACTGCAAGAACCTCGTGGCGCTGGTGCCGCTCGAATGCGCTTCGGCCGCGACAATGATCACGCTGGGCGCCAACGAAATCCAGATGGGCCCGACCGCGTTCCTGACGGCGGTCGATACTTCGCTCAACCACGCGCTGTCGCCGGTAGACCGCGACAACGATCGCGTCAGCGTCAGCCTGGACGAACTCAACCGCGTGATCCGTCTGTGGCGGGCAGAGCAGGCCGAGTCCACCGAGAACCCGTACAAGAATCTGTTCGAGTACGTGCATCCGCTGGTCATCGGCGCGGTGGACCGTGCGGAGTCGCTGTCGATCATGCTTTGCCGCGAGCTGCTCGCCTATCACATCAAGGACGAAGCCAAGGCCCACGAAATCGCCGCCACGCTGAACTCGAAATATCCTTCGCACAACTACCCGATATTGCTGAACGAAGCCAGGAAGATCGGGCTGAATGCCGCGCCGCTTTCTCCCGAGATCAACGCCTTGCTACTGGAACTCAACCGCCTGTACAGCGAAATGGGGCAGAAGGCCACGACGGATTTCGACGATATTCGCGCCCACGGCAACGAAATCCTCAATATCCTGGAGAGCAAGGACATCCAGGTGTTCTTCCAGCACGACAAGGACTGGTTCTATCGCAGCGAAGAGCGGCGCTGGATCACGATGAACGACAATAGCAGCTGGCGCCGCATCGAGCGGGTGCGCGGCAAGATGCAGCGAAGCATCATGCATATTGCCTGAGCGGCGGGCGGGCAAGGAATCGGGCAGCTGTCTATAGAGAAAGAGCTTCGAGATGAAAACCGGCAACCTGTTTACCGACGCCTTGCCACCCCGCGAAGGCGAGCGCTTCGACACGCTCCTTCGCTACCGCAACCTGCTCGTCGAACGCATCGTGAGTTCGGACAAGATCGTATCGACAACCTATGTCCAGGCGCAGGACGAGTGGGCTCTGCTGGTGCGGGGGGAAGCGATTCTCCAGGTGGGCGGAGAATCGCTATCGTTGACCGCCGGGGATCACGTTTTCCTCCCCGCTGGCGTGCCGCATACGGTTCTGCGCACGTCAGCCGGCGCCCTGTGGCTGGCTGTCCATTTATATCCGGACGATCCAGAAGCCGAGGCATCCGGCTGAGCGTCAGGTTACGCCAGGGTTTTCCCGGTGCCGGCAAGGTCGCAATGGATTTGCCGGCTTTCGGTCTCGTTTCGATGAATGCGGAAACCATTGCGGACAAGCGCTTCTTTCACCCGCGCTATCGACGTAAGGTGCTTTCCCGCCAGCCGTCTCTGCCAGGCAACTGGGGTGAACACACCGAGCGGAAGCAAGCGGATTCTGTTGCCGTCGACCGCCAATGAAACATCGACGTGCGTGCCGTCAAGATCGTGGCCGTTGGCCCCGAAAATCTCCTCGATCTCGTTGCGCCGGTCGGCATAGACGAATCTGAAAAGAACAATTCCGACCATCCGGAAAAACGTGCGCGACCGCCCCAATCCAGTGGCGTGCGGCTCAAACCCTCTCGTCACTATCAGCCCGATCTCGCCGGGGAGTTCGGCTTGCACGCGTTGTAGTCCTTCAAGCGAGGCTGTGGCTAACAGCACTTTTGAAGACGGCCAGCGGGGACTGATCCGGAGTCCTCCGTGGTCACCGCGTGACAGGCAGATCATCGATACGTTTTCATGCATGAAAGTAGGGATAGCCTATAGGGCCTGTTTGAATCAGGAATCGAAAACAATACCCGCAGGCGTTTCTACGTAATACCTGAATTCCGACCGTGTCACTTGTTGCTCCGAGATTCGAGACGAGGGGAGGAAATGTCAGGCATCGGGGCAGTCGCCGAGCAATAGAATTTCGGTATCGGAATAAAGGTTTTCAATGGAGGCGACAATCCGGGTGCCAAGTACATCTGAATACAGTCGTTGAGCCTGGTTGTCAGCGCGCGTGGAAACCAGGATCGACTTCACGACCTGGCTATTGCTCAGAAGGTCCGACTTGACGATAGCAAGCGATTCCCTGATGAGGTGTTTTGCAACGCCCTTGCCTCTGAACTCCGAGCGCACAGCGATTTGGTCGAGTTCAAGCACGGCTGAAGGTCGAATGCCAGACTTCTGCGCCCAGAAAGTGTATCCCACGACGTACGAGGACTCGAGTTCTGCGACAAAAGCAAACATTCGTGGTGTTGCAGCCAGAGTAGCCGAAACCCAGACATCGGAATCCCGTTGACGTGGAAACGCTTCCCGATGTACTGCTGCGATCGCGGGGATGTCGGACGTGGTGGCACGACGGATCAATGGAGTCATGTTGGCGTCAAGGACGGCTGTGCGGCCATCGCGTTTGGGGAACATCAGTTCGTGGTTCCGGCGTGTTCTCCGTAGTACCGGAACGCTTCTCGAATCGTCTCAAGCAGTTTGGCGTCGTCCCAGGGCTTGGTGATGAACTTGTAGATCTCTCCGCGATTGATCGATTCAGTCAGGCTGTCCAGCCCGGTGTGTCCTGACAGCACCATGCGGATGGCTTGGGGATGCATCGTGCGAACGCGGGCCAGCAGCTCAGCCCCGCTCATGCCCGGCATCCGCTGGTCGGTGATGATGACGCCGACCGGGTGCAGTGCCAATAAAGCCAGGGCTTCCTGGCCGCTGCTTGCCGTAAGGATGTGGTAGTTCTCGCGCCTCAGCAGCCGTTTGAGCGAGGCCAGGATTCCCGGCTCGTCGTCCACCAGAAGCAGCGTGAACAATCCGGCGTTCTCCGTTGATACATTCGTCGGCACGAAAGACGAGAGGAACCGTGTCATTTCGTCGGCCGGAAGCGGCTTGCTGACCAGATAGCCTTGCATGATGTCGCACTGAAGCGAACGCAGATAGCGCGCCTGTCCCGAGTCTTCCACGCCTTCGGCAATGACTTCCAGGCCGAGGCTGTGGCCCAGCGCGATCACCGCCTTGACGATGGAGGCATTGCCGCTGTTCCTTGTGATGTCGTGAACGAAGGAGATATCGACCTTGAGCTTATCCACGGCAATCTTCTGCAAATAGGCAAGCGACGAATAGCCGGTGCCGAAATCATCGATCGACAGGCGCACGCCAAGTGCCTTGAGGTCGGCCAGTGACTGGAAGGATTGCTCGGAATCCAGCATGACGCAGCTTTCGGTGATTTCAAGCTCCAGTTGTTCGGGGGAAAGTCCGGTTTCGTACAAAGTTTTCCTGACCGATTCGCACAACGCCCCCTTGCTGAGCTGAACCGCCGAGATGTTGACCGCAATCTGGCGCGGCTGCAATCCTGCATCGGACCACCGCTTCCCTTGGCGACAGGCCGTCTGCAGCACCCAGTCCCCCAGGCCCACGATGAGGCCGCACTCTTCGGCCAACGGGATGAATGCGGATGGCGGAACTATCCCGCTCGCCGGATTCTGCCAACGAACCAGGGCTTCGATGCCGACCAGTTCGCCGTTGATCAGATCCACCTGCGGCTGGTAGTGAAGGCTGAATTCATCGTGTTCCAGGGCGCGACGCAGGTCGGCTTCGAGCGACAAGCGTGTCTTGGCACGGGCTGCCATCTCCGGCGAGAAAAAGCGCGAGATGCCGCGCCCCTGTTCCTTGGCACGATGGAGCGCCGCGTCGGCATTGCTCTGCAAGGTTTCCGCATCGCGACCGTCGGCAGGATAGAGCGCGATGCCGACGCTGGCGCCGACATGGACGCTGTTGCCGTCGATGTCGTAGGGCTTGGACAAGGCCTCGATCAGTCGCTGGGAAACGAGGTCCACGCCGGGCCCCATCAGGTCGCGTCCAACGATGATGTTGAATTCGTCACCGCCGATTCGTGCAATGGCTTCAACACCCGGCAGCAACTCGTGAAGCCGTTTGGTTACCTCGATGAGAAGGCGGTCGCCGGCACTGTGTCCCAGGCTTTCATTGATTGTCTTGAAATTGTCGAGATCGACGAACAGCAGTGAAAACTCCGATCCGCTGTGCTCAGCTTGTTGTATCGCGCGCATCAGGAATTCGGTGAACAGCGAGCGATTGAACAATCCGGTCAATGGATCATGGTGGGTGAAGAAGTCGAGTTTCTGCTCGGCATGGCGGCGCTGCGTGATGTCGCAATACGAACCGCGTATTCCCTTTGGCAGCGCGGAATCGCCAATCACCGGGGTTGCAACGTGTTCGAGCCAGCGCTCGCTTCCCTCTTTTGTTCGAATGCGCAAGATCAGCGGGAGTGTTTCCGGATGGGCGGCTGCTGGCCCGTAGGTTTTCCAGGCATCCAGATCGTCTGGATGGATGATTTTTTCCATCAGCTTGCTATTGGCGAAGAAATCGGCCGGTTCGTACCCGGAAATCTTCAGACAGGCGGGCGAGACGTAGAGATAACTGCCATCCGGTGCAAGCCAGTATTCCCAGTTGGGCGAGTAGTCGGCCAGGATGCGGTATTTCTCTTCGCTTTTCTCGAGTTGTGCGGTGCGCTGCGATACCTGCTGCTCGAGAAAGCGCCTCAGCCGGTTCAGTTCGAGGTGGGTGCGCACGCGAGCGCGCACCTCGTCGATATCGAAAGGCTTCGTAATATAGTCAGCCGCGCCGACCTCGAACCCCTTGACCTTGCTA
>Ga0316613_10003272_pt1 | contig 10109 bp, 5 predicted proteins | sample OWC_soil_day10_C_2_FD_207647 | JGI IMG/M metagenome (GOLD analysis project Ga0316613, IMG submission 207647) | Wetland soil microbial communities from Old Woman Creek delta, Ohio, United States - OWC_soil_day10_CT_b | ecosystem: Environmental > Terrestrial > Soil > Wetlands | place: USA: Ohio... | reverse complement strand
CACTGGATATTTTAGAGAACCAGAATATCTACAGACAGTAAAACAGAGCCTGAATCAGGAGAAATAGCTCCAGCCTCAGGCTCTGTTTTTTCATTTATTGTACTGGAATATAGGAATCAAGAATCAGTTTATCTTTTCTCACAACATACCCGCTTCCGCCCCGGTTTTTCACATCTTCCACCATGCTGACAAGAAGCAGCGGCGTCCTGGTATCAGGATCTGCAGTAAATACCGAAAACCAGCCAAGCTCCGTTCCGGTAGTATCCCCTTTGGAAGCTTTGATCTCAGCAGTTCCTGTCTTTCCTGCAAGCGTTAAGTCAGATCTCATAATGGCATGACCGGTTCCGTGCTCTGAGCTGACGACCTTAATCAGATCCTCACGGATCAGATTGGCATTGTCCGCAGAGCAGGCTCCCTGAAGCCATACTTTAGGTGCAGCATTTTGCTCTGCTCTTAGAACAGGCTGTATCACATCGCCCCCGTTTGTGAACATCGTGTAAAGGGCTGCCAGATGGATAGGATTAACCAGCATCTGTCCCTGACCATAGCCGCTGTCAGCCAGCTGTACTTCCGATTCGATCCGGTCTGTATTGGAATACTGGGACTGGGCAACGGAAATCTCAAAAGGAAGGGTCTGGTTAAATCCAAGCTTGTTAAGTCCTGACATAAAATCATCATAGCCAATTTTTAATGCAGCTTTGGCAAAATAAATATTGTTAGAGTATATAAAAGCATTTTCCAGATTAAGGGGATTGCTGTCATGAAGGGTGGTTATGTAATAATTTCCCCAACTCTCATCTTTTCTCCAGCTTAACCCGGTACTTCCATAATCCTCATTGGGATCAATGGCGCCGTTTCCAAGTCCAACCACAGCCGTAATGGGCTTAAAGGAAGAGCCTGGAGCGAACTTCTGACGGAAGCGGTTATAAAGAGGCTTTCGCTCATCATTATTTAAGGAATCCCATTTGTCTGCCGGCATTCCCAGAATGAAATCATTGTCATCGTAGGAAGGCGTGCTTACAAGTGCCAGAATCTCTCCTGTATGGGGATTCATGGCTACGCTGCAGCTTTTGTCTTCCTGAAATGCATCATAGATCGCACTCTGAAGTGTGCTGTCAATGGTAAGTGTGATATCAGCACCATCAGTTCTTGGCTTTACCGCCAGCTTTTTCTTACTGTTTCCCGTTGCATCTGTGATGGAAACAGTATGGCCGTTTGTCCCCTTTAATTCCTTTTCATACAACCCTTCCATACCGCTTTTACCAATTACGCTGTCTGTTAAATAATCTTCTCCCTTATGTTTTTCCAAGTCCTCACTGGTCACATTCTGGACGTATCCAATGAGATGGGCTCCCTTTACCCCAAGGGGATAGGAACGCACGGAGGTGTCTGTAATTAACACTCCAGGAATTGTAAGAAGCTGGTCCTGCAGCTCTTTGTTTTTCTGATCTTCTTCACTGACCTGATCTGAGTGGAGCTGAAAATCATCTACCTTTTTCAAGGTCTTTAAGGGAACAAAGGAATCTTCCTTTACCCAGCCTGCAGACAGCTTTTTTTGTATACTCTCCGGCGACATAGAAAGAAGTTCTCCCAGTTTTTCCACATCCGGACCGGAATTCTCACTCATTTTCCCCGGGACAAGACCGACAGAGGAAGCAGTTCCCTTTCCTGCCAGCAAAATACCGTTCCTGTCAAAAATAGACCCTCTTTGTGCCTCATCTGTTGATACTCTGACTTTATCGGTTTTGTTAAGCTCCGGAAATATCATACTGTCATTCCATTCCAGTTTATAGCCGGTTTTCTTTTCCTTTTTAAATACTGCCTGATTGGAAAAACTGATCTCTCCTGCCAGACTGGTTAAACTCATCTGATAAGTGACTACTGCTTCCTCATCTTTTAAGTCAACGCCGGTTATATCCGCTTTTATATTTTCCGCTTCAATTCCTTCATAAATTTTCTGATTTCTGGCAATAAAATCTTCCTGGCTGATATTTAACTGGCTCTGCCCATCAAGCATGCCATACATAGACTGGTAATCCGCCTTTTGTAAGTTTGACACATAATCAGAAAAAAGCACATCCGGCTTTTTTAACTGGTTCTTCTTACTTTCAAGCCGGAGAAATAAAATTCCTCCGGCCAGACCAATCATCAGTATTAGTAACGTACAAACTGCAGAAAACACAAATCGTCTCATTCCCCGTTTCATTCTATTTCTCCTTTAATCCGTACGAAGGTTATTGGATACTCCAGAAGCCGTACCAGTTAAAATCTTTTCGGTATCTTCCAGATGGAAATAATAATTGAATATATTTTTCCCAACGCCCACCACATTACCGGAGCTGTATCCGTTTGCAATCCTGACTGTTATGGCAATCTGAGGATTGACAAGGGGTGCATACCCAATAAAGAGACCATGGTTTGGTTTTGTTTTTGATTCCTCTGCCGTACCGGTTTTTCCTGCTGCATCTATTTTTAAATCTTTTAAGTTTGCATTGGATTTTACCAGTTCGTTCATACCTTTTGCAACATCATTCCATACAAATTCCGGTAAATCAACTGTACTGTTTAAGGCAGGGGTAAAGGATTTTACCACTGTGCCGTCTCCATCTGTAATCTTGCCAATCATAGAAAGCTGGTAACTCTGACCATGGTTAGCCAGAGTCGCCGTATAACGGGCAATCTGGGATGTGGTGTAGTTATGGGTTCCCTGACCGATGGAGGATGGAATGGCATACTGATCTGTTACATGAGGTTTCGCCTCTCCGATCTCAATTCCGGTGTTCTTATCCAGATCCAGAAGCTGAGCATATTTAATTAAGGTACCAAGTCCCTTATCCTCTGAGAAGCTTCCATCTGTTCCTGTTCCAAGCCGATAAGTGATCTCCGATAAATATACATTACAGGAGTTCTTCAGTGCATCGGCACTGGAAGAGATCACTCCGTGGCCGGCACGTTTCCAGCATCGCAGAGGCGGTTCTACCTTGTCAAATGCACCGGTACACAAAACACTGGTATCCGTCTGAATCACGCCTTCTGTTAATCCGGCAATGACCGTAACCGGCTTAAAGGTAGATCCGGGTGCCGTTAACTGACTGGTGGCACGGTTGAACAGAGGCAGGGATAAATCCTGTTCCAGCTGCTGGTAATAGGAGGTATCCATCTGGTTAGCCAATCGGTTATTGTCATAACCGGGGTAGCTGACACAGGCTATTACCTCACCGTCCTGGGGATTGACCACAACCGCAGACCCGGAACAGGGATTTAACGCCAGCTGGGCCGGTGTGATCTCCAGATTGGTGATTTTCTTACGGATAAACTGATAAGGACTTAACTGACCATTCATAAGAAGAGGGTAGTCCGGATCATCTTTTGACAGAACTCCCTGTTCATACAAAAGCTGTTCTGTCTCTCTGCCACTAAGAGAGCCTTCCCCGATCATCGCCTGATAAATCTTCTGCTCAAAATCACGGTTCTCGGTAATATCCTGTAACATCTTTTCTTCCGCAAGGCGCTCTGCATCCTGAATCTCCGTATACTTTTCATTGTTTTCCAGGCGGCTTAGATCCATATGACCTGCAGCAATGGATTCGGTCAGATATTGCCTTAAGCTCTTTTCCTTCCAATCCCATGTTCCGCTTCCATTTAACAGAAACTCATCTTTACGTGCCTGGCTGACCAGGAAATCCAGGTAACCCTGCACCTGGGAACCAAGTGCCTGATAAGAGGCACCTGACGCGTCGAAGGCGGCTGAAAGCTGACCAATTACCGCTTCTTTTTTCTGTTTAAAATCTCCATAGACCTTTTTTTCCAGATCCGACGCGTTCTCATCCTTTAACCGCTCCGTATCGATGACATGATTCTGGATCAACGCATAGTACACTTCGTCAGAAGCAATCCGGATCTGGGAGGCATCGGCTGCTTTTGGCATTTCTGCTCTTCTGGTTTCCACCATATTCGCCAGAAGAATTCCGGCTATCTGCTGTTTCAGCATCTGATATACTGCATCCTGCAAGTCCTTATCCACCGTTAAGTAAACATCCTTGCCAGTACCAGGGCTGCTGGTAATAACTGGTTCCGTCTTTGGATTTCCCACCACGTCGGTATAAAATTCCTGAGTTCCATCCTGTCCTCTCAGCCATTCCTCCATGGATTTTTCAATTCCGCTTTTTCCGATTACGGACTGATTGGAATAAATACCGTTGTTATCGCCAACGGCAGCCAGCTCATCAGCTGATATACCACCTGTATATCCTAAAATAGAGGACATGCTTTCTCCTCCATAATACACCCGGATGCTGCTGTTTTCCACATCAGCTCCCTGAAGATTATGCTTTTGTTCCATCACACCCACCATGGCTTTGTCAGATACATCGGAGGCCACCAGATACGGCAGGTATTTCCGGTATGAATTCAAAGACAGTCCATAACGAATGTTGGCAACCTGTAAGATCTCTTTGGGAGTCATGGACGCAGGAAGTCCATACAATTTCTGCTCCTCTTCCGGATAGGAAGAATCAATCATAAACTTCTTCTTTCCGCAAAGATCCTGCATCAGTTCATCCGCTGTCTTTTGTGACTGCTCTTCTGTCAGATCCGTAACCTGGCTCTTACCATAAAAGTCAGCTTTAAAGCGGCTCAGCTTCCAGCCGTCCACCGAATACTCATAGCTTCCTTCTTCGTTTACTGCAATGGGAAGGCTGACATTTAACTTATCTTCATCTCCCACAAGACCAATCAGCTGATAGGCGATTCCGTTTAATGTATTCTGTTTCTCCTTCTGATTCTTATAATTTCCGGAATCTTCCAGAGTAATATTATAGGAAAGACGGTTTGAAGCCAAAAGCGTTCCGTTCCTGTCATAGATGTTCCCTCTGTTCCCGGGAAGCCTCTGGGTTTTCATAATGGAGGTGATGAATTCCTCCTGGCTGGCAGCCCCCTCCATAATCTGCAGGCGATATAACCTTACCAGCAGTGATGATAATAAAAATCCGAAAAATAATCCCAATATCAGCAATCTGGGAATCTGAAATGAAATATCAGGTAAGCTTTTGTTCTTAAATAGATGATTGCGGCGCATAATTCTCCTTATTCTTACGCTTGTAATACTTATAATATGAAAGCAACAGGGACACTTTATACCCTCCCTGTATACAGATAAATTACTACGTATGTAAGATTTGATTATACACCGGATCGATTCAGATGTAAACCGTTTTTTCATCGCAAAGCCATCTGAAGCCGCTCCATTTCATAGAATTCCCCTTTTAACTCCATTAACGTCTGGTAGCTTCCTTCTTCCCTTATTTTCCCCTGGTCTAAAACCACGATCCGGTCTGCTCCTCTCACTGTGGAAAGCCTGTGTGCAACAATAAATGTGGTTCTTCCTTTAATCAGCTCGTTGAGGGCATCCTGAATCTCCTTTTCCGATATGGTATCAAGAGCAGAGGTCGCTTCATCCAGTATAATTACCCGGGGATCTCTGATAATCGCCCTGGCTATGGAAATTCTCTGTCTCTGACCTCCGCTTAAATTGGCTCCATGCTCTCCAATCATGGTATTAAGACCATTGGGCAGCTTCGCAATCACTGATTTTAAATTTGCAGCTTCCACTGCATGATTCACCTCTTCGTCAGATACATCGGCAAGGCCATAAGTGATATTTTCCCTTACCGTACCGGTAAAAAGAATGGGAGTCTGGGGTACCACAGAGATAAATCTCCGGTAGCTTCTTAAATTAATTTCACTGATATCCGTTCCGTCAATGGAAAGCCTGCCGCCGCCTGGTGTTATAAAACCAATTAACAGATTTAGTATGGTAGTCTTTCCTGAGCCGGATTCTCCCACCAAAGCGATGGTCTCCCCTTCCTTCACCTCCAGATCAATTCCCGACAAAACCGGTTCATTGGAGTCTTTGTAGGAAAATGCAACATTCTGAAAGGTAAATCTGCCCTTTAACTGGTTTAATTCCCTCTTACCCTCATTATGCTCCACATCATCGGAAATTAATACCTCGCCGATGGAAGAAACGGATTCCAATCCCTTGGTCAGTATGGGAAGCAGATTAATCAGCCCGGTAAACTGGTTGACTACCGTGGTAAAGCTTGCCTGGTAAAAGGTTACATCGCCGATCTTTATAGAACCTTTCCATGCCATATATCCGGAGAACCCCAGACACAGTGCCTGAAACACCTGAAATACACACCAGCTTACAGCTCCGAAATGTGCCTGCACCATATCCAGCCGGTATCCCTTGTCTGCTGTTTCTTCCAGCTGTTCTTTGATCTTATCCACCTCTTGTTTTTCAAGGGCATGGGCTCTTGTAACAGGAACCAGCTCCACCATCTCCATCACACGGGCACTGGTTTCCTCCATCTCACGTCGAAACGCCCGGTTTTCACTGTGAATCCGTTTGCGAAATGCAACAACTGTCACAGCAGTCACTGGAGCCACCAAAAGAAAGAACAGGAGCACTGACCTGTTTTTCACGGCTGTAATTCCCAGAGTGATCACAAGATTCATTAAAATATTCATTAGATTAACAAAAAGCTGGGAGGATAATGTCTCCACTGCCTCCACGTCACGTATGATCTTGGACTGAAGTCTGCCTGATTGTATCTGCGTATGGTATGGAATGGACAATTCCTGAAGCTTCCGGACCAGAGCGCCTCTTAAACCGGCCTCAGTTTTTCGTATAACCTGATTTTTATACTTGTTGTGAAGCCAGTTTGCAGGAAGATGCACTGCTAAAAGCCCAATCCAGACTGCAACATTTAAGAAGATCTGACGTTTTCCCTCTTCTCCTCCTGCTATGGCTCCGTTGATTACATTGGCAGTCAGAAGCGCAGCAAAGAGACTGGGCGCATGTTTGATTACAAAAAAGAAAGTGGACAGAAGAAACTTATGGTACTGCCCTTTATAAAACCCGAGCAGCACCATAACCGAATGATTCCTGTACTTCCTATAGCAGTCAATAAACCGGTGTTCCATTTTCTCATATTGATCCATCGTCTTCTCCCTAGGAAACATCAAGCCCCTGATTCTCTATTACCACGTTTTTGCTGTCTAACAGATCTGCATAAGGTGCCCCAAGCTTTCTCAATTCTTCTGAAAGAAACCCTGCCATGATAACAGCCCCCTCTGGTTTTAAATGGGTATTATCCCCAGGCCACATGAAGTACGCTTTAGAGGCTAAATCTCCCACTGCTTTAAGATAAGCCTCCGTTATAGCGGTTAAGTCAATAACCGGAACGCAGGCCTCTTTTCCGGTCTGCCTGGCCGCCTCCGGATAGGCCCCGTGACTGCCGGGAAGAAATTTACCCTGGTCATTAAAAAGCCTTCTGGCGATGGGGGTAATGAGCACTGGATAAGCTCCCTTTTCTCTGGCCGCCCAAATAAACTTCATCAGATTCTCTTTAAATGTAGTATCCGGGTCAGTATGGCGGGCCGGATCATCCTTTTCATCGTTGTGACCAAACTGTATAAAGAGAAAGTCTCCCTCTTTCATTTCTTTTTCTATCAGAGCCAATCGGCCTTCATCCAGAAATGATTTCGTACTTCTCCCATTTTGTGCATAGCTTTTCATCTCCACACCATCTGCCAGATAAAGAAGCATTGCCTGGGATATCCCGGTCTGGGGATATGTGGAAGCTTTATTAAATTTCACTGTGCTGTCTCCAGCATAAAAGATTGCTGCCATTTACGTACACTCCATAAGCTGCTCCTGTAAAACGTTTTCCTTTTGTCAGACCTTCCGAACAGATAGAAGTCACATCAGTCCACCGCCACAGGATTTTATTATTTAATAGAAAGGTTCTGCTAAGACCATCTGTCTCAACGCGGAATAAAACCCGCCCTTCAAAAGAAAAATCCTTCTTTTCTGTCCTTACATAGGCGTTATCTACATATTCCGTTACAAATATCTGATTCTTTGTTACACCAAATTTTATGTAGGTGTTTTCATCATAGTACAAGGTCACACCAGCATCAGAAGTAAATTCTGCCTGCTCCTTTTCTGGTATCCACATCTCGAACTCTGCTGCGAAGTTAAAATCCGGCTGAAATTTAAGAAGCAGGCTATTGGATTTTCTGCTGCATAAATCAAATCCGTCTCCTCTGATCCAAAGCGTTCCATCTTCCCCAGTCCAGACACGGTTCCTGTCTTTTGTCCTTGGGGATAGCCAGACCTCCTTCGTATTGACTGCCGCTGTCTTTTCATATGTCTTGGGAAACGGAACCCGTTCCATATAGGAAGGACCTTTTCTTTTATTTATCACAGGCCACCCATCAGCTGTCCAGATGATTTCGTCAAGGCAGGTCTCTCTGCCCAGCATTCCCCATGTCCCATTGATGAAACGATATGATAAATATACCATAAACCATCTGCCGTCCTGTGTCTCAACCGGCTTTCCATGACCGCAGCACTGAAGGGCACCCATTTCATCCCACTGATGCATGATTGGATTGTAAGGACAGTTTTCATAGGGCCCGTATAATTGTCTGGATCTTGCAACGGTAATCATGTGACCTTTTCCAGTTCCGCCTTCTGCCAGAAAGCAATAATAATACCCATCCTTTTTTATCAGATGAGGTCCCTCTGGCGCATGACCGGAATGCCCGTACCAGATCAGTTCCGGTTGGGACAGCAGTTGTTTTCCATCCTGGGAAATCTCCATAATTCTTACACCCCGGTTAATCAGCAGATACCGTTTTCCATCCTCATCAGTAAAAAGAGAGGGATCAATCCCTAAGAGATTATGAATGAACGGAGTCTCATAAGGACCTTCGGGATGTATGGAACTGGTGATCATCTGTGTCTGAATATAAGGCGCATCGTCATTATTACGCAGAGTTGCGCAGATATAAAATCTTCCATTGAAAAAGCTGATATCAGGCGCCCAGAATCCCCTTCCTCCTTCCAGATCTCCCAGATATTCTTTTGCCCATATTTCATCTGTAACCGCATAGCCGATTGTTTTCCAGTGAATCAGATCCCTGGAATGAGAAATTGGAATGCATGGGAAAAACAGGAAACTGGAATTTACCATGTAATAATCTTCACCCACACGTACAATACTGGGATCCGGGTGCATTCCCCTTAAAACAGGATTGCGGTAAGATTCCTCCAAGGAAAAACCGCATTTACTTTTAAAATACTCTTCCAGGGGCGACCCTGCCGCCAGATCATAAGGCGTACACATGGACTGATTTGCCCATGTGGGATCCATGTTGCAGCGCTCCACCAGATACTCCACCAGTTTTTGGTTTTTCCCTTTCACTGCATAGTGGAGAAGGCTGTTCCCATTCTCATCACAGTCCTCTATATTGAAACTGTGATCAATCAGGTGGACAACCGCCTCATACTCTCCTCGTTTAGCTGCCTCAAAAGCCCTCTTTGCTGCCGTTTCCGTCTTTGATGTGTATAAATTCATATTCCCCATACCCTTCTGATCTTACATTGTTTTTGTTAGCACTCCACAGACAAAGCTTTGCACCTGTCCAGGTCGCCCGGCATAGGGGCTGTGGATCCCCGATGCAGGTATAGCTGGCTCCATCTGGTGACCAGGAAAAACGGTATGTCTTATCAGCAAGCAGCTCCAGACGCAGATACACCGTATCATTCTCATAAGGACAAGAAGTTTCAAGAATTTCACAGGCTTCTCCAAGCAGTTCCTTTTCTGTTACTGATCCTTTGTACAGCATAAGGCTGTTGCCCTGAATGGTCCGCTGCAGAGCCAGATAGGCATAGGAATGTCCAATCATTCCTATGGATGCCATATCCCCCACCTGATCCCCGTTAAGGCGTACCTTTGTAACGGCGGTAAACGCCGGGTGCTGGGGTATCTGAGTCATGGCATTGGGTGCATACCATAGAAGATTTTCTCTGAAGGTGTTTTTAAGGCAAAACAGGCGGATTCCATGATGCCCGGCCAGAGAATAAAAGGACTCCTTGGGATTTGCCTGCCACTGCCACTGAAGCCCAATACTTTCGCCTTGAAACTCATCCGACTGGGCAATCCTGTATTGTGGCTGCCCTTCTGTGGGAATCTTCCACTCCTTAACTGGTTCCCCGATTCCATCCCCGTTCTGATCCGTCCCGATAAAAGGCCAGC
>Ga0316613_10003271_pt1 | contig 10110 bp, 7 predicted proteins | sample OWC_soil_day10_C_2_FD_207647 | JGI IMG/M metagenome (GOLD analysis project Ga0316613, IMG submission 207647) | Wetland soil microbial communities from Old Woman Creek delta, Ohio, United States - OWC_soil_day10_CT_b | ecosystem: Environmental > Terrestrial > Soil > Wetlands | place: USA: Ohio... | reverse complement strand
GACGGTGCCTTGACCGTCAAGACGGCGGCCGACTGGTTCAACGGCAAGAAGGTCAACGAGATTACCTATCTGCCGCAACAGATCATCACCAAGGCCAACGTGGAAAAGTTCTACCCACCGCAGTGGTAAAACTCGTATCTGGTTAAGGAAAAGGGGCTTCGAGCCCCTTTTTCTATTTTGTGTTCAGTAGCGGTTCAAGCTCGAATTACGCCATTGAATTCTCGCACCGCATCGAACATCGCGACGATGTTTTGTGGTGGAACGTCAGGAAGAATGTTATGAACCGGATTGAAAACAAAGCCGCCGCCGGGACTGAATATCTCCAGGCGTTCGAGAACATGCGCTCTGACTGACGCAGGGTTTCCGTTGTTGAGTACCGTACGGGTATCTGCGCCGCCGCCCCAGAAGGTGACATCCTTGCCGAAGTCCTTCTTCAACAGGGCGGGGTCCATGCTTTTCGCATTGGTTTGAACCGGGTTCAGGATGTCATAGCCCGCTTCAATCAGATCAGGGATGAGCGGTCTGATTGCGCCGCAAGAATGCAGAAAGGTTGCCATGTTGCTGTGCTCTTTGACATACGAGCACAACTGGCGGTGGCGTGGTTTGAACAGTTTTCGGTAGATGTCGGGCGACATGAACAGGCCGGAATCGGTGCCCAGGTCATCGCCAAAACGAACGATGTCAACAATGTCACCGACGGCGGTACAGACTTTTTCCAGGGTGGCTAGATGGCGCACCATCAGCGCGTCAAGCAATTTCTCGACTTCGTCGGGCTCGGCTATCAAATCCATCAGGAAGTTGTCGATGCGGCGAAGGAATGTCCCCCATTCGAACAAGTTGCAGCCGACCACCACCATCAGTGCGCGGTCAGTGGAAGCGCGCAAAGCTAGCGTGCGCGTTCGCAAGTCGTCCCAGAAGCCGGGTCTCGATGCGTGTTTCCATGGGGAGTGCACCAGATGTGACCACAGGACCTTGTCCATCGCCCTGTCGAGGTCTTTATAGTCGGACGGGTACTCATCGAGGTAGGGGAAACAGGTTTGATCATAGAACGCACTGCCTTCCGGCATGCGGGCGATAGCCGTGCCATCCGGATGGTGAGCGGTCCATCCCCCTGTTTTCTGGGCTTCCGGTCGGAACCAGGCCGGATAGCGTGCGGGTTTGCCATTGGCCATGGTGATGCCGTACCAATCCTTGTCCTCGGCATCGAATGCCCGCCCAATGTCGACGACATCGATGCCAAAGCGATCGAGAAACGCATCGGATGGTTGCGCCAACTGCTGGACCACATCATAGATATCAGTAGTTCCGCTCAAGCGTTCGTATTCGATGAGGTTGGAATAGGCGATGGCCGAAATGCCAGAGCTTGGTGTTGCGCCCATGTCGACCGGAACCTTATCGGATTCTTGATGTGCTACAGCGGCGCGGAGTCGTTCTCTTCCGTTCATGTGATGCTCCCTTCGGACTATTTAATCGACTGTTGCGATTTGATCATGACGGAAACAATCTTATATGAATTTTATCAATTTATCAGAAAATATTTATCTTTTTATTGGTGAATAGTATTAAACTTTTACCTGATCGGTTTGGGTTCAGGTCGCTGATGCAAGAATTTATGCAATTCATTGGTTTTGTCGAGCGAGCCAAGTCGCTTCTGTGTTTTGGAGGGGTACTCTGTTTTGAACGCCACCGTTAATCGTCTGGTTTCCCGCCTGCACGGCCTAGCCGGTCAGAGCCTGCTTGAAACCATCCGAAGCTCGAGTCATCACCTGCGTGCTACGTGCGCGGGTCGGGGTACTTGCGGTAAATGCCGGGTGCTTGTTCACAACACAACCAACGCCGTTCTTCTTGAACCCATCTCACCGCCTGAACTGGAGCAACTCTCGTCCGGGGAACTCGCCAAAGGCATCCGGCTGGCCTGCCTTGCGCGTTTCCGGCAGGACGGAGATGTCGATATCGAACTGGGTGACGACGGCATCGCCATCCCGCGCGAAGAATTGACCGTGTGCTGTGATGCCGCCATTCAGCGCATCGCCCGAGAAACCGCTCGTCCCCTGCGCGTGGCCATCGACATCGGTACCACCACACTCGCTGTCTGCCTCATCGATACGCTGACCGATGCGGTCGTTTCCGTATGTACCGAAGCCAACAATCAGAAGAGTTGGGGTTCCGACGTCGTCGCCCGCATTCAGGCCGTGCGTGATGATGCCGGTTCGCTGGCCGCCATGCAGAAGGCCATCGTGCGGCAGCTCGATCGTCTGATCCATGAACAACTAATCCGCTGTGGACGTAAGTCCGACGAGCTTGACCAGGTTGCGGTGGCGGGCAACACCACCATGCTTCATTTGCTGGTCGGAGCCGATCCGTCCGGCATGGCCTGTCTTCCATTCAGTCCCGTGTTCCTAGAAGCACGCCAGATACCGATACGCGACTGCGGCTTCAACCTTCCTGAGGCCTGTCAGCTTATCCTGCTGCCCGGTGTCTCGTCCTTTGTCGGTGCCGACATCGCTGCCGGAGTGCTGTGCACCGAATTGCACCAAGCGCGCGATATCGAACTCTTACTAGATATCGGAACCAACGGCGAAATGGTCCTCGGTAATGCGCAGGGAATGTTCGCTACCGCCACCGCCGCCGGTCCTGCCTTCGAAGGCGCACAAATCACCCATGGCTGTCCCGGTGTCGCCGGTGCGCTCGACCACGCCGGCGAGGGTGCTGAAGGCTTCTGGTACTCCACCATCAATGACGCGCCACTGCGCGGCATCTGCGGCTCCGGGCTGCTCGATCTGATCGCCTGGCTGCGGCGCAGCGGCGGCATAGATGAAACCGGTTATCTCGAACTTCCCGACGGCCAGGACGTTTTTCTTCCCGACCCAAGCTTGCCAATCGGTATCGATCAGCGCGATATCCGCCAGCTGCAGCTGGCCAAAGGCGCGATTGCCGCGGGTATTACGGTTCTTTGCCAGCGCGCCGGTATTGACCTTGACGACATCAGCCAAGTGCATCTGGCAGGGGGCTTTGGCAGCTACCTGCGCCCCGATTCTGCCGTCGACATCGGGCTTATTCCAGACGTACTGCGCGGAAAGATAAAAGCCGTCGGCAACACGTCGCTCAAAGGTGCGTTGCTGGCCATCTCACGCAGTGACGCGCTTGAGCAATGCACACGTATCGCCGAAACCGTGCAGTGGGTTGACCTGGCCAGTGACTCCCAATTCCAGACGACTTTCGCTGATTGCATGCTCTTCCCGGAAGAGCTGGCCGAAGAGGTGCGCTGAATGGACATACCGCTCTTCACGAACAGTACGGGTGGTTCTTCGTCACCCGCCGAACCCCGCTACCGACTAATTGCCTGTGAAGTCCTGTTCCGCGAGTGTGCGGCTGCGGTGGCGACCTGCTCGGCCATCGTCGATCCCGAGTTTCTGCCCAAGGGCCTGCACGATATTGGCGAGCAGGGCATGTCCAGCCGCATTCAGGCCGCTATTGATGCCACTGACCCGACGCGTTACGACGCCATTTTGCTCGCCTACGGACTGTGTAACTACGGCACCCGAGGTTTACATGCCCCGGTGCCGATAGTCCTGCCGCGCGCGCACGATTGCATCACCTTGCTGCTCGGTTCCCGGCAACGCTACGACGAATATTTCGCTGCCAACCCTGGCACCTTCTACAAATCACCGGGCTGGATCGAACGCGATACCGACCCCAATGCCAGCCCGGCCAGCATCACCTCACGCTTGGGTATGACGCGCGATCGCGCCGTTCTGGTTGAGAAGTATGGCGAAGAGAATGCTGACTACCTCATGGAAACCATGGGTGACTGGCTTCAGGGTTATCGCAAACTGGCCTTTATCGACACCGGTGTCGGCGATACACCGCGTTATCGCAAAACATCCCAGGCTCTTGCCGCTGAAAAAGGCTGGGAAATGGAAGAGGTTACCGGTAGCCGCGCTCTGCTTGAACGCTTGTGTTCGGGTGACTGGCCGAAAGCCGATTTTCTGGTGTTGGCGCCCGGTGAGCGGATTGAGGCCAGTTGGGACGACGGTGTCGTCTGCGCGAAGAAAGCAGCAAACACCGAAGAAAGCTGGACTGATCAGCCCGTCACGTCTGCCGATCCATCACGCGAGATTCAAAGTAAGGATTCATCGGCAAAACGATGATGACCCGTTGCAATTCAATCACCAAGGAGGATTAATCATGAGCATACTGGAAGAGATCTCTGCCGCATTACAAAAAGGCAAGGCCAAAGACGTCAAGGTGCTGGTGCAACAGGCGATCGACGAAGGCATCGGTGCCAAAAGCATCCTCGAAGACGGCCTCATGGTCGGCATGAATATCATCGGCGGGAAATTCAAACGCGACGAAGTGTTTGTTCCGGAAGTGCTGGTCGCCGCCCGTGCCATGAACGCCGGTACCGCCCTGCTGAAGCCCTATTTGGCCACTGCTGGTGTCGAAGCGACGGGCAAAGTCGTCATCGGCACCGTCAAGGGTGACTTGCACGATATCGGCAAGAACCTGGTGCGCATGATGATGGAGGGCAAGGGACTCGAAGTCATCGATCTCGGTGTCGATGTCTCGGCCGAGAAATTCGTTCAGGCGGTCAACGAACATAAGGCCGATATCGTCGCGCTGTCGGCGTTGCTGACCACAACCATGAATGAGATGAAAGTCGTGGTTGAAGCGTTCAACGCGGCCGGGATTCGCGACAAGGTCAAGATCATGATCGGCGGCGCACCGATCACCGAGAGCTTCCGGGCGAGCATTGGCGCGGATTCCTTTACGGCGGATGCCGCCTCGGCCAGTGAAAGTGCGATTGCACTCATCCCCAAAAAGGCGGCATGAACATGGAACGCTCCTTTTACTTTGATCTGGCGGCGAGCGGCAAACGTCTCCCGGTAGCCACTCACTTGGTCCTGCACGAAAAAGCGGATCACGAGGCCATCTTGCTCGACGGTCCGCGTCTGGCTGACGTGATGATTGAAACAGCGCGCCGCTTTGACAGCCCGTTGGCCCTGCCGATCATGGATCTGACACTGGAGAAGGACGTCATGCTACGCAGCATGGGGATAGCGGGCGAGCTTATTCCGACCTTCCATTTCTATGAGCAACCCGATCCGGCCGATGTCGCCAAGGTGGCAAGCATGGACGTGCTGATTTCGCCGCGGATCAAGGCCAGTTGTGATTCCCTGTCGGTCATTGCCGCGGCATACCAGGCCGGAGCCAAAGAAGTGCCGGTTGGCATGTGCATCGGCCCTTTCTCGTTGATGACCAAGTTACTCGCCGATCCGATCATCCCGATCTTTCTCGCCGGTTCCGGCGTGACGCCGGAGGACGATGATGATGTGGCGATTCTGGCCGCATTGCTCGACCTCAGCGAAAAGACCGTGCACGCCTACTGTCTGGCGCAGATGAAGGCCGGCGCAAAGGCCATCTTTCTTTGTGAACCGGCGGCCAATCTGGTCTATTTCTCGCCGATTCAAATCAGGGATGGGGCGACGGTCTACAACGATTTCGTGATCGCACCGAATTTGCGGCTCAAGGCCTTGTTCGATGCCAACCAGGTCGATCTGATCTTCCATGACTGCGGTTCATTGACTCCGGAAATGATTGCCTCATTTGCGGTGCTCGATCCGGTGATCCTCAGCCTGGGCAGCCCAGTCAATCTGTGGGAAGCCGAACCCTTGGTGCCGATGAGCACAGTGCTTTACGGGAATCTGCCGACGAAGAAGTTCTATTCCGATGAAGAAGTGCCGCTGGACGGCATCCCCGGAATGATCGGTGAAATCGAGGAGAAGCTGAAGGCATCCGGGCATCCGTACATCATCGGCAGCGAGTGTGACGTTCTGTCCATGCCAGGGTATGAGAAAACCATCATGCAGAAGGTGATGGCCATGACCGGATGCGGGTGCAAGCACTAGGCTGGAGGCTGGATGGTCTCCGTGCAGGGACTTTATTCACTTCAGTTAACTCGTCATTTGTTGAATTTTTTACCACTGTCTTAATTGACGCCTAATTCTGTTTTGAGGTTATTCATGAAAACCCCCCATCTTCCGAAAATCGGCATACGTCCGACCATTGATAACCGCCGCCTCGGTGTGCGCGAATCGCTCGAAGCACAGACGATGAACCTGGCGCGCATCACCGCCGAGTTCCTGCAGAAGAACCTGCGACATCCCTCCGGCGACCCCGTCGAATGCGTGATTGCCGACACCTGCATCGGTGGCATGGCCGAAGCCGCCGCCTGCGAAGAGAAATTCAAGGTGTCCAACGTTGGCTTGTCGATCACCGTCACCCCCTGCTGGTGCTATGGCAGCGAAACCATCGACATGGATCCGTTACGTCCCAAAGCCATCTGGGGCTTCAACGGCACCGAACGTCCGGGCGCCGTCTATCTTGCCGCCGCGCTCGCCGGCCACAACCAGAAAGGCCTGCCCGCCTTCTCCATCTACAGTCACGACGTCCAGGAAGCTGGCGACACCACCATCCCCGACGACGTACAAGAGAAACTCTTGCGCTTCGCCCGTGCCGGCCTCGTCGTCGCCAACATCCGCGGCAAGTGCTACATGTCGCTGGGCGGCGTCTCGATGGGCATCGCCGGTTCCATCGTCGACCACAACTTCTTCGAATCCTGGCTGGGCATGAAGGTGCAGGCCGTCGACATGACCGAACTGCGTCGTCGCATCGACAAGAAGATCTACGACGAAGCAGAAGCCGAGATCGCTTTCGCCTGGGCCGAAGCCAACTTCAAGGAAGGTCTGGACCCCAACCCGACGGCCCAGCAGCGCAGCCCCGAAGCGAAGAAGGCCGTGCTGCACGAAAGCCTGCTGATGGCCATCTGCATGCGCGACATGATGCAAGGCAATCCAAAACTGGCCGCCAAGGGCTTCACTGAAGAAGCGCTCGGCTACAACGCCATCGCCGGCGGTTTCCAGGGGCAACGTCACTGGACCGACCAATACCCGAACGGCGACACCGCCGAAGCGCTATTGAACAGCTCCTTCGACTGGAACGGCGTGCGCCAGCCGCTGGTCATGGCGACCGAAAACGACAGCCTGAACGGCGTCTGCATGCTGATGGGTCACCAACTGACCGGTACCGCGCAGATCTTTGCCGACGTACGCACCTACTGGTCGCCGGCCTCGGTCAAACGCGTCACTGGCCATACCCTTGAAGGTCGTGCCAAGGATGGCCTGATCCACCTGATCAATTCCGGCTCCGCGGCACTCGACGGCGCCTGCCGTCAGACCGACGCCAAGGGCGCGCCGACCATCAAACCGCACTGGGACGTCACCCCGGAAGAAGCCAAACGTTGTCTGGACGCCGTCGAATGGTGCATGGGCGTCGATGAATACTTCCGCGGCGGCGGCTACTCGTCGAAGTTCGTCACCACCGGTGGCGTGCCGTTCACCATGTCGCGCATCAACCTCGTCAAGGGCGTCGGCCCCGTGCTGCAGATCGCCGAAGGCTGGAGCGTCGACCTGCCCAAGGGCGTACACGACACGCTGGACAAGCGTACCAACGTCACCTGGCCGACCACCTGGTTCGCCCCGCGCCTAACCGGCAAGGGCGCCTTCCGCGACGTCTATTCGGTGATGGCCAACTGGGGTGCCAACCACGGCGTGCTGACCGTCGGTCACGTTGGTGCCGACTTCATCACCCTGGCCGCGATGCTGCGCATCCCGGTGTGCATGCACAACGTCGATGAAGAAGCGATCTACCGGCCAACGGCCTGGGCGGCATTGGGTATGGATAAGGAAGGTTCGGACTTCCGCGCCTGCTCCGTATTCGGACCACTGTACGGCTAAGAATGGCTTTCAAGAAAAATATCAGGAGCAATGACATGGATCACATCGAGCGCTTTTACCGCACCATCGAACGGAAACCCGTCGATCGACCGGCAACCTGGATCGGGGAACCGGTTCATGCGGCGATTCCGGGTTTGCTGAAATATTTCGACGTCGACTCGTTCATTGAGTTGAAGAAGAAGGTCGACGACGATGTCTATCACGTCAATATTCCCTACAAGTCTCCGACTAGCAGCCACGTGGCGGCCGCCTTCGATTTTGCGAAGAAGAAGGACATTAGTCACGACTATGAAGAACGGACGCTAACGGCACCGGGATTCTTCGAAGACTACGAGGACCCGGCAGGTGTTGCTGACTTCGACTGGCCGGATCCGGAAAAGTACATCGATCCGGCGAAATGCCTAGAAGCCGTCAAAGAGGTTCCAGAGGGAGCCGCGGCGATGGTGTTGGCGTGGTCGTGCCACTTTCAGGACGCCTGCGCCGCTTTCGGCATGGAGACGGCGCTGGTCAAGATGATTACCGAGCCCGAGATGTTCTCGGCGGTAATCAATCGAATCACCGAGTTCTACTTGAAGGCGAACGAAATATTCTACAAGGCAACCAAGGGACACCTGCATGCGGTACTCATTGGGAACGACTTCGGTAGCCAGCAGGCATTGATGTTGTCGCCCGAGCTGATTCGAACGCTGGTTTTTCCCGGCACCAAGAAGCTGATCGATCAGGCGCATGCCTATGGACTGAAGGTCGTTCATCACTCCTGTGGTTGTATCTACGACATCATTCCTGATCTGATCGAATTGGGTGCCGATGCAATTCACCCGATGCAGGCACTGGCCCACAATATGGACGCAGACCGGCTGTCACGCGACTTCGGCGGGAAGGTGTCCTTTTGCGGCGGTGTCGATGCGCAGAATCTGCTGGTGCATGGCACTCCGGAAGAAGTCGCTGCAGAAGTGCGGCGACTGGCCGGACTGTTCCCTACGGGTCTGATTGTCAGTCCCAGCCACGAGGCGATCCTGACGGATACTCCTCCGGCAAATATCGAGGCGATTTTTTCGGCAGTTCATTCGCTATGAAGATTGTGTAGCGTCCCGGAAGAAAACCGATCGGGGCGCTACGTAGGCCAGTAAACGAGAACCACCGCTAAAGGCCGAAGACCATTTCTCTGTGGTAAGGAGTCAGCACTTCGAGGAACGCTCTTTTTCTTGTCACACCCGATTCATTGTGACGAAGGGACTTCGCATGAGTAAAAGCAATGTGAGCGCGGACTGGTTCGATTACAGTCTGGTGGGCGAGAATGCGGTTCGAGCCGTCGAAAAGGGATTGGCCGAGGCCACGTGGTACACCTCTCCGGTGCCCAGGGAAGCGCTGCGCGAACTGCTCAAACGGCGCGATGGCCCAGGCATTCGCGACACATTGATCTGGTTTGCCTTGCTGGTGTTCTTTGGCTATAGCGGTTACCTGCTTTGGGGGAGCGCCTGGGCCATTTTTCCGTTTGCGGTCTATGGTGTTCTTTACGCCTCGGTCTCCGACTCACGCTGGCACGAATCGAGTCATGGCACGGCGTTCAAGACCGACTGGCTCAACAACGCGCTCTATGAGCTTGCCTCCTTCATGGTGTTGCGGGAATCCGTACCCTGGCGCTGGAGTCATACCCGACACCACAGCGATACCATCATCGTCGGACGCGATCCCGAGATCGCGTCGCCGCGCCCGGCGAATCTTCCGGTCCTGCTTCTGAACTTCTTCAACGTGATGGCGCTGCGTAATTTCGTGCTCAATATGATGCGGCACTGCGTCGGTATCATGACGCCGGAGGAGCGCACCTACGTTCCCGAGTCCGAATTCGGAAAGGTCTTCTTCAGGGCGCGTGTTTACGTACTGATTTACACCGGCGTGGTTGGGCTGGCAGTCTATACCAGTAGCCTGCTACCGCTCATGTTCATTGGCTTTCCCACGATTTACGGTGCCTGGTTGATGGTGGTCTATGGCTACACCCAGCACGCCGGTCTCGCCGAGAACGTGCTGGATCATCGCCTGAATTGCCGCACCGTCGAGATGAATCGGATCAACCGCTATCTCTACTGGAACATGAACTATCACGTCGAGCACCACATGTTCCCGCTGGTTCCCTATCACACCTTGCCCAAGCTGCATGCCTTGATTCAAGCCGATTGCCCACCGCCTTACGCGGGACTGCTCGCCGCGTATCGTGAAATCATTCCCACGCTGATACGGCAGGCCAGCGATCCGGCCTACTCTATCAAGCGCCCTCTACCCAAGCCGACTACCGCTTCGAGAGAAAGCGTGGAAA